>Ga0116229_10010371_pt1 | contig 13999 bp, 7 predicted proteins | sample S1TSphgellanicum_3_FD_87313 | JGI IMG/M metagenome (GOLD analysis project Ga0116229, IMG submission 87313) | Host-associated microbial communities from peat moss isolated from Minnesota, USA - S1T2_Fc - Sphagnum magellanicum MG | ecosystem: Host-associated > Plants > Peat moss > Unclassified...
AATTTTCTGAGTAACAAAAAGAATTAAAGAAAAAAAATTAGTATACTAAATATATATTTTTTATGTGTTTATTTATATGCTTATTTTTTTATATTTAATAAAATTTTTGTTATTTTTTGTTTTTATTCTTTTATTTCTTTTTTCGTTATTCAATCACTCGAGTTCTTAGCTCAAAAAAAAAAATATTTCAAAACAAAAAAAAAAAAAAAAAAAAAATTAAAAAAAGGAAAAACAAAAAAAAAAAAAAAAAAAACAACAGAGAGCTTGAAAAGTTGAATTTGAGACGAGAGAAGAAGAAGAAGAAAGAATCAAATCACCTCCAGAAACAACGTCAAGCTTACGTAGTCACAGCGTTTTTTCTTTGGAACTTCTTCTTCTTCTTCTTGCAGTAACAGCAACAGGTGGTGGTGGTGGTTGTAGTGGGTTGTCAATTCGTGGTTGAGTATGGGCATAATGGGGGGACGTGGTGACATAGAGAGCTCCCCTAGAGCTAGCGGAGAGAACTGCTCTCTTTACCTATAATGCCTGCCTCTTCCTCGGATAAAAGAAGTTAGAGAAACCGCTTCAAAAGAAAGCTACGACACTAGTGCTCAGTCGATGAGCAACACTAGTTGGTCCAGAGTAGCTACAAATGATTCCGTGTACATAAGCATATATATATATCTCTCTCTCTCTCTTCTGTGCACGGTACAAGAGGTACTTGCACAAAGAGAGAGAGAGAGACACGAGAGAGAGAGATTCGACGACAAAGCTGGGATGCACTTCTATAATGAGAAGAAAGACAAAAAGAGAACTTGGATTTTCAACTACCAAGTTGAAAAATTGTTGTCATGAACTTGGAGAAGAAAAAACAGGAAGAAAACAAACACAAAACAGTGCAAGATAAAAAGAGCACAAGCTGCACACATAGAGAGACATGAGAGTCAAGAGAGACGACAAAAGAGAGAGAGAGAGAGAGAGAGACGAGAGAGAGAGTCGAGAGGGAGAGAGGGCGAGAGAGGGGAAGTGTGTATTGCGACAACAGACGGAATCGTGTGCCCTTCTGGCACGGACGGAGAAAAAACACACACACGGACGGACTGAGGGACGGACTGAGGAAGGGACGGACGGACGGACGGACGGACGGAAAAGAAGGAAGGAAGGAAGGAAGGAGAACAAAAGACAGAGATCCTGTTTCTTTCCCCTTTCCTTTCGTGTAAGCGAATCTGTGTGAAAGGGACTCACCGACTCAGACGGTCATTCTTTGAGTGGATGGATGATTGGATGCACGGAAGGAAAAAGAAAGGAACCTTGACTGACTCAACTTTCTTTCTGACGTATGCCACAAAAGTGTCTTCCAAAACAAACCCCAAAAATAAAAATTCACCAAAATAAAAATAAACCCCAATCTTTTAGGTCAAAGAAAGACACACAAGAGGCTTTCATTCATTGTGGGAAAGAGAAAGATGGATGAATGGGGAAGGAAGGAAGGAAAGGAAGGAAAGGAAGGATGGACGGACAAGGTGGGAACGGGGTGTTGTTGTCGAATCCATGATCCTTTTGGGCCGTGTTTGTTTGGTTCTTGTTTCTTCCCAAAGCCTCATTTTATACGCCTCAAGCCAATTTTTTTATGATGGATGTGTGTATGCAAGGAAAGCGAGGGGAAAATCAAACAATTTTTTTTATGCTAGATATTTTGAAGGGGAAATCTTGGAAGGGGTGTGTAGAATAATTTTTTGTTTCTTAACCTCTTTTTTTTTCTCTCTCTCTCTCTTTTCTTTTTTTCCGGGTCTTTCAGTGTGGGACAAAAGCCATGTCAGAGGAGTAGGAAATGGATTTTGTACCACCCGTGATCCTTTTGGGCTATGTTTGTTTGGTTCTTGTTTCTTCCGGGAGCCTCCTTTCTTTCAATCAGGCCATTTTTTTAATCATGGATTCGTTCGCAAGGAACGCGAGGTGAAAAACCAAAACAATTTTTTTTTAATTTTGTTCTTCTCGAGCCATCCTTATGTCCCGCATCCTCTTATGACGATGGAGGTAACTTAAGGGGGGAAAATTTTTTTATTTGCATGGGAACAATACAAGTGGGGCTTTGGGCCGGAAATTGGGTCGGGTGGGAATTGGGGAGGGTGGTCGGTCTCGGTCTCTTTCATGGTTGTCAAGCAACCTTATCTCTTTGTTGATTCGATCTCCTCACTAAGTTATACGTTTGGTTTTTTTTTTTTCCCAAAATCTTCCGCTCTCCAATCACAATCAAAAGTGAGAGGTAGTTGCTTCCTTTTCAATCGGTAGTCACAAATCTCTTCCGCAATCAATTTCTAGGAAATTTACCCTATTTTTCTTAGTCCTTTCCTCATTATTTCTTCCCTTGCATTCCTTGTATGGATATTATTATGGATTTGTTGAGTTTGAATGAGATAAATTGCAAAAAGAGAGAATATAGAGCGAGAGTTGAGAATTCTGAACAAAATTTTAGAATTATTTCATTTTTGTGGATTCTCTTCTTCCCAATTGTAGAAAGAAAGGAAATGTTATAATGAAAAAAAGAGAGTTAAAAAACACAAGTAAGGACTCTATGAGGTTGGGGATTCTCCAAAAGTAGTGACATGTATGGGATAAACTATAAATTAATTAATGTGCATGATTCAATGCAGCAATGCTTTTGTGTTGTTGTCAAAGTTTTGATTTGAAACAAAGTGGTGACTATTTTTATTTTTATTTTTTTAATTTAAATCATAAAATAACAAAAACTCACCACCAAAAAAAAAATCACTAAAAATAATAAGTTATATCATTTATCACCTAGGGCTATAAGTCTTACCTTGGAAGAAGATGGTCGAGCAAGGCATATATGGGCGATGCCAACTCACAATACACAAAAAAATTAACTCCTCTACTTTTCTTAGTTAAATGGAGATAGTTGAATTGAGGGAGCAAAAACAAAGCATAGGCTATCACAATCTCATATACCCAATTTCCTCAAATGAAGAAATCAATCAACCACACATCAATAATCAACTTTAGGAACAAGTTTTTCCAAACAAATCTTTCAAACAACAAGCTGATCCATCACAAACCATGAGTCCAAATCAATGTTAGGAAGTGCAAGTTCCCTTCCATGGCTCCCTACCTACCCATGTTCTCTATATCTTCCCTTTGTGTTCCCATAACCCTAAAATAGTGTAAATCTTCTTCTTCTTCTTCTTCTCTTTCTTTTTTTCTTCTTGCTAACCCTCTCCTTCTAAGTTCTCCCTTTGCCAATCATTGTTGTGAAAGTCTTAGTAATTAGATCTCATTAACACCTTGTAATAACAATGTCTATGGATGATGGCCACTAAAGGAGATCATAGAATCATTTACTCTCTATACTAAGGACTCATGACTCAGGAGGTGTTGTTGTTGGGGTAGAGAAGAAGGGTAGGCTACTCTGTTCAATTAGGGCTCCTATTAGCACTATAAGCATGGGCCAATAAGGAATGGTAACTACCCCCACCATCCCCTTGAAGGCAATAATAAAAGTTTCATAACTTGTCAGAGGTCTATAATTGGTTAGGGTTGAATCTCTCTGGGTGATATATGTTAAGAGGAGAGAGTAAATGGTATGAGCTGCCATGAAGAAAGGGGGGCACAAGAGAGGGAACTTGGAAGCAACTACTTATATGATATTTGATACCCAAGCCCACATTGTTTTGGGGCTTTCTTCTAAATGTAGACTATGTATTCCTGAGTCAAGACTCTAGACATTGTAGACTATTTGCAAAATGGGCTAATCTTTCATGTGGTGTAAATTATTTTGATGAATTTTTATTTGCGTATAAATTGTAATTTTGATGTGTTTGTTTGTTGTGGAGAGATTAACTCTTTAGAGTCAAGATCATTTTTTCCTAATTTTATCTTCCATTATTAAAAAAATTAATTACTCTCCACTTTGGATAATTAATTTTGATAAAATGTGACCAAGATATCCAAGGGTGCATAAGCATGTGTTTGATCTCAAAGCAAAAAAGCATGGAAAATTGTTCCTTTGTGAACCCTCTCCTTAGAGCACTAGAGTATATGGTACTTGGTGTTGGCGCTCTTGTGGCTCCTTTTAGTGAAATTTTCACTTTTTGTAGGGGAGGGGGAAGAGGGGATGGATTGGATACTCCTTGAAACCCATTGGGTCATGGTATATGCAAGTAGTAAAAGTCCATGGTGGATATCCCATAAGGGGGATATACCTATCAGCCCCCAACTACCTACCCTCAAAATTGATACCTAAAATGAGAATTTGGTTGCCAATTTTCACTGGAGGATTCACTACAAAAAGATACCATATAGGTAGGTATCCTTTGAAGGGGGGAATGGTATATATCATGGTATCCTTTGAATAGGAATGTAGATACCATGTGGATACTCTAACCCCCCAACCCTCCCTCCCTCCTTTTCTAACCTCAAAAAGAATTTTTTTTCAGCACCTCAGGCTCATTGATACTTGCCTAGTGCTCTCATAGATACCAGCACCATTGGGATAAGCAATGGCAAAGTCAATGTTAATTATAAGATCCCCAACACAAGTCTCTATTACATTAGTGTATAGGTGTATTGGAACAACCCCAAAGAGAAATTCTGTGTTTTTTCCCTTGCTGGGCAATTATTGCCTTAGTTTCATGAAACAGATTGGCCCTTCTTCCTTGGATCAGCCCTTGTACTCCACAAGTAAGAAAAAAAATACATACTAAGAATTCAGGCGTGTTGTTGGTAGTCCAAGGACACAAAGCTTTCAATCAACCCCAAGGGAGTAGTAAAGTAAAAGCTTGTTCATAGAGGACATCTATGTTTCCACAACCCCAATACGGTTTAACCTAGCTAGCTTCTTCTATTGTATACTAAAACTAGAAGATAATGTACTATGGGACTAAACATGCATGCATGCATGCACATGTTCTCTTTCTCTTTCTTTCGTTTGTAGGAGGAGAGGGGAGGAGAGGGAGGGCACCAATTGCCATATCCAATGTGATAATGATAGTAAGGGTACCCCGCCACCCACTTGCTTCTAACCGAAACAAGCATTTGAGGCTCGGGTATACCAGAGTACCTTGTTAGCTTCAACAGTAACTATTATTATTTGTAGAAATGTAGAATTTTTTTAAAAATTTACATTTTACAAAGGAAAAGATTGTATGAAGAAACTAGAATAAATCTGCAATATTTGATTTTTCAACAAAGGATCTTCAATTTTATTAATTGAATAGTTCACAGACGTGTGTTGAATCTGCCCTTGTACTAGAGTATACGAGGGATGGATAACAAGTTCAGGTTTTCTCTTCCCTCCATATTTGAGTGGGACCAATATAGGTACATAAAGCTAGTTTGGAAACCAGTTATTTATTTGTACCACTTGGGTGTCATCATCACATGGGGCTCACATAAACCCAAATTGAACAACAAACAAACAAAATCCCAATATACACTTCAAGAGAGAAGCCCCCACCAAAAACAAAGAAAAACAAAAAAACTTTTGTATAGAGGTATTAAGCAGGAAGGTGGCTTGAATAGAAGAAGCTCCCAAACACTAAGACCCACAGGAAAAAAGCCTGCAGTTTGATGATAATTATATGCGGTCAAGATGACGCAAACAAGAACAATTGGGTTTTGAAAACCATTTCATACTATACACTTGTTTGATCAGATCTGTGTAATTGTAGCTTACTTATGTACGTACACACCTTTGAATGAAGTTGTAAGGAATTGATGATCGACTCCATTCCTTTGATGATCGAGTCTCTAATCATGAAGCATTCTCAATTATTCAAACAATCAAGCAACTGATTGAATCCAGGAGGATCATCACACCCCAACAGGACAGCATGCCATCCCTACGCACCAACCCACTGGCCTCGCTGAGTCCATGCCCTCAACCTCTCTTCCCCCTTGCTGCCCTTTCTCACCCAGATTCAAAATACAAAAACTCCTTACACTTCTTAATGTTGGTGCATCAATCATGCAACTGCTCAATAAATCAACCCGAGCAGAGATAATCAAAAGGATTAGAGAGCCACCCAATTTGCAAAAAAAACATTTAACAACACTTCCAGTAACCCTGTAATGCACTTATGGGAGAGCAGCTCCACCTAGCAGTGGTATAATGGCATGTAAAGCATAAGTTCGATGAACCATGAGCAGCAGTGTAATGGCTTGTAGAGAATAATTTGGGATGAACTTTGTGTTACCCGACCTTTATTTTGTAGTAATGAACATTAGAAAGACTTGATTCCCAGACTCCAGAGAGACATTTATAGGAGGGTGTTCTTACTGTCCCACTTGAATCAATCATATACGGTAGTTGCTGGCCAACTAGTACATAGCCAGCCCTGGTGCTTTGATTAATTTTGAAAGAAATGCAAGCAACCCAGAGTGTTTTTTTTTTTTTTTTTAAAGAGGTTTCATAAATTTGTGGCATTGAGAAAGAAGGGGAAATGAGCAGTTAAAATTTAATTAATTGATGAGAAGACTTGATTGATGTGAGAACCCCTCTCTTTTATGAGGAAAACCTTCATTTACTAGAAACAACAACAAAACACACACGGTGAGACACACCACACAGCAAGAAATAGTACTTAATCTAAACACCCATTGTGATCTAACTTTTGATGATTGACATAACAAAAAGAATACTTAAGCCCAAGAAATTCATAATTAATGCACTTCTTGATGATTTATCTCTCCCTGTTGCCTGATCCATCATCAGAAGTGAGCTTCTTAAATCTACATTATTCCTCATTCTACCCAATTTGCAGCTGGAGCTTTGTACAGCTACACAGAGTCAATGAATAACAAAAAAAAACAAGGTTTAATTGTCCTGATGATCTTCAGGAGAAATACTCCAATCTTGTCATTTATTATTATTCAGTGTGTCACTGTGTCTGGACCTGCAGGGTTGTTTTTTTGCATATATGTGATAGGCATTCATTTGTAATTCAGTTTAGCCAATTTTGGCTATAAACAGGAAATGAAAGAACAAAATTTTAAGATACCTTCACACTTTTGGCTACATGCTAGAACCCAATAGAGAAATCTGGCAATACTTCCCAAAAAAAAAAAAAAATTAAAAAAATGTGGCAACTAAAAAAAAATTTAAACAAATGTTTTTAGCCATATGGAAATTTCTTTCAGCCAAATCGCGAAATTTAGCAAGGAAAAAAAAAGAAAAAGCTGGTCTGGAGATGGAGATGATAACACACCCTGACACACGGTGTTGGGCCAGCAAATTAACCATGTTATTTTCCTTTGAATGGCAGGTTCCATGTTTGTGGCAGCAGCTGTTTTGCTGGCTCCCATATTTGCACAACGGTGTAACGTAATACACACACTTCAACAAGACATGCACACATTGCTATACACTTCCATTTCACTAAATTGTGATTACACTACAACAAGACAATGGACACATTTCTATACTTCCATTTCACTAAATTGTCATTACAGTGGAAATGATGAGACGATAATGTTTCACATGATCACAACAACAACACATCTGCATTGTTGCATTACAAGAGATGCACATCCCATGAGAGGTGAGGTGGTGACACACATCCCACTACATGCATGCTATCAATGAAAATTGATTATATACATTATATAATACTCAAAGTGTGGTGAGTGAGTTTTCGAGTTTATTGGATGCAGTTTTCAAGCTTCAAAGATCAATGGGTAGATGGATATTAAATATTTCCCAACATGAGAATCCCCATGAGAATAAGTGCACAATGTGTGTGCCTAGTGGTATCTGTTTGTCCCAAGCAACTGATATCTCCACTGATGCTGCTGGGAGACGATTTGGGTATGCAATAAAATTTAGCATTTTTCTGTCTTCTTGAGTTTTGTTCCTGGTGAGAGATTCTCTAGACTTGTTGGGTTATTGCCCTCCTCCAGCTTTTCCTAGGCTCTGGCTCTCAGGATGGCTGTATATATTGCTTAGAGGGAAAAATGGTTAACATACAATTCTTCTTAATTAGTAGGTTTAGTAACTCACAATAAAAGCAGGCTTTCAAAACTTTTGCTAATGTCAACTGGAGTGATTAGCCTAGAGTGTTTTAAGTCCCACTAGATTTTCTGGAACTTCTAAACTGTCAAGTGGCAGCTCACAATGATTGAATTGTTTGGTAGCTCATGCTTGTAAATGCTTAATCCCAAGCAAAGGAGCTGCCAATTAGTGGTGTGTAAACTAATCTTTCTGATGAAGTGTAATTCTCAGTGTTGTGAGGGTATCCAGTTTGCAGGGAAAAACTGCAGATTCAGGTTCTTATGACTGGAACTCAAGTTGACATCATTTTGCTGGAACTCAAGGTGACATCATTTTGTTGAAACTGGCACAAGAATCGAACTGTAGAACTTGTCTTTTCATAATGAAAATCATGAAAACAGGTCAGGATATTAGGTAGGAAAATTGTGAAAACTTAATACTAAGTGGGATTGAGTATGTGAACCCTTTGGCCAACAATTCTCAAAAAAATCAAAGAACTACTTTTCACACATCACCATGATTCTCTCCAACCCAAAGCATGGATGGAAGAACCCCACCCTGAACCACAATTCTTTCCAAGTTATTCTTTCATAAAATCCGCCAGTTGTTGTTTTTATCAAAAAGACTTCTTCAAATGCCGAGAACCGAGGGTTCTTTGAATTTCAAAATTGGAAAAATGCAGAACCAGAGATTATAACACAATCAAAGAACTGCGGAACAATGGTAACTATTTTGTTGTCCTGTGTAAACATGAAGGAAGCGTTGTTGGTTGGTCACCTTTCATAGAGTGTGGGCTTGTTGTTTGGTAACACAAATAGATAATGAATAGAGGGAATAAGCAACTTCAGATTCAGGAAGAAGAGATGAATTGGCAAGGTGTGTGAGAATGAATGACGAGCGTATGTCAAACCTCATAATCAAAGAATTTAGTGGTGAGCAATGTTTGAATGTGCAATTAACTTGTATATTAGGCAATATCTTTGGTGAAGTGGAGTATGTGGGTTGGAAAGCACACCAAAGATGCAATTTGAGCCTGATGTACATGTTGTGCACTTCTACGTCAGTAGTGAGCACCACCCAACTCTATTCACCGAACAAAGTCAAACAAAAGACAACGATGTGCACACATATCGAAATGTCTCTACAAATGGAACATGCAATGAAAACCAAAAACTATCTCAACCATGTCAACCATCGCTCTTGATGCAATTTGAGCTTGATGTACATGTTATGCATTACTACATCAATAGTGAGCACCACCCAACTCTATTCAACTAACAAAGTCAAACAAAAGAAAACAATGTGCACACATATCAAAATCTCTCTCCAAATGGAACACACAATGAAAACCAAAGACCATGTGAACCATGTCGACTATCACTCTATTATGCCTATGTGATATGGAATCTCAAATCTCTGAAGATGGGACACCATACCCAATCCCTAAAAATAAATCCCCAAACATGAAATAGTTGTAACCTTGTCCACATTGAATTGGATTTTCAACAAAATAAATCTTTTACAAAAATAATGTATCATGTAAAACATAGTTGACACACATATTAGTATGCCTTTGTGAATGGCTAAATGATGTGAATGAACTTTTAATTTGTATTGTGCAATTCCAATCTAACAAATCTAGATGTTCAAAACTATATTGTCACAAGACTTACTCAAGTGCATGGAAATTTCCAATTGTGAAAAGTCATTAATACATGTGCATGTAAAGTAATTTTTGCCTTAAACTTTTGAAAATTGAAAAAAACATCAATTGTTAATGGAATTTCATCATGAAAACAATTAGTGTTAAAATCAGATGAACAAGAGAATATGGATAGTTATTATCAAAAAAACTATGATCCAAATGAACTTGGTGACATTTGATGGCGTTTGATGACAAAGTATATATGATCAACAAAATAGGGCACTCAATATATCTTGAATTATGGGCAATTTTCAAACATTGCAATTCAATTGGTTCATAGCAATTTATATATAATGTTAAATTTTTTTTGATAAGGGATTTAAATTCAAAGTGGGTTGAACTCATGAGGTTACATATAGACCAAGGCATCTCAAAAGGATAATGTCCAAATGACACCCCAACTATTTGTAAATTTAATCCTAAGAATTGGTGATGTAATAATATATGATGTCACACATTTGGAGGGAAGTTTAGGAACAAATTTAAGTTCCAATAAAATATGATGTAAATTAATGAAAATTTATTAAGACTTGAACACTTCATCCATTTTAAGAGCTTATGTGCAACCTTGAGTTAATATGGACATAATATGACAATTTGTTTTACACCTTTTTTAATTATAATGTATCTCAAGCCAAAGGTTTTTTGAATTTTTTTAATAAGGGATTCAAATGTTTGACTTTTATGTAATTTAATTATGTGCAATTTTTTAATTACTCAAGCATTAATGTTTTACATCAAATGCAAGACTTTTAAATGTGCATGACCTCTTGGGTACTAACTATACATAAATAATTTGTAAATGGACTTAGATCATAATCATAGTTTGTAGTGATCCATGTATCAATTTTCAAAATCGATAAATGTCATAAACAATTCAAAGTAGGGGGTTTCAAACCATTTTGAAATGGCATAAAAATTCAATGCCAAAATTAAAAGAAAATGATGAAATCCATTATGATATGACTTTTTGGAATTTTTATACCTTTGTTTACAAACATAATTATATCTTGGAATGTATTAAAGGGCAAGCTTTAGTTACTTTTTGGATTTTATTTTTTAATTTCAAAGATGACCATTCAAATGTCACATCATCATCACTATCAAAATACATTGTAAAAAAGTGTTTTTAGGAACTTTTAGTACATCATTTTTGGTTCACTTTAATTTGCACATACATAGAAGAAATTTATCATGTTAAAAGAAATTATTATAATGAAAAATGGAATAGATTATATGGTGGATGCATTTGACTAAAAATATGAAAATGTTAATTGATTTTAATTAGTTCATGAAAGGTAACCATTTTTAACATTTTAAAAGTGATAATTCCATTTAGTGTTATGATAATGATTTTTTGATTACATATGGTAGTTGTGAAAGGAAAGATACAATTTCATATTATTTGTTAGATTTTACTATTTATTGCAACAATTTAATAATTCAAAATTACTTGAAGTAGGTGGGAGTGGTTGAAAAGTCATTACTTTCATTATTTTAGGTAGTGGTTGATTTACATGCACTATTTTGGTTAGTATTTAGGTGGAGGTAGGTGGCTAGAGTTTAACCACTAAAATAAGATCTAAGGTTGAATTGGGAGGATTTTGAAGAGGAGCAAGTAGTGGCTACCTCACCTATTAAAAGGTAAAATATGGTATATGTTGTGTGGTTTGTTGTTAATGTAAGCCCATATGAGGAATTTAATGAAAAACTCAAAAGTAAAAGGTGTGTTTTCAAGGCAAATTGGTTGTCCATTAGTGTTAGGAATTTGTGAAATAATGTGTGGATGTTTTTCCAATAGTTTGAAACCGAAGTGTAATTACTAGAATAAGACTATAGTTTTTTATGGTGTTTGTGTGCTAAATTGTTTTTACCCATTTTTGGAATGTGTCATTACTTTGCTTTCCAAGATAATGGAATTCAAGTTTCACCATGACATATTGTATGGTCCAACTGGATGTAGTCACAATAAAACAAGCCAAAAAGGATTTTAGATGACAAAGAAAAATAGTCAAAATTGGAGAAATATTTATGTTTTACCATTTAAAACCATGGCAATCATGGCAAGTTGTTCTTATTTTATTCATATGAATGTCAAAGAATTCAAACCAAAAATCCATTTGATAAAAAATTTAATTTAAGTTTTGATTTAGAACCTTTGAAAGTGAACACCTATTGCATTAGAAGGAATCAATTTTGCAAAGGACTATCAAAAGAATACATATAATAAAACAAAATTGATGAGAAAAAAATTAAGAAAATAAACACCTATTAGCACATTCAAAAAGCACTCATACCCTAAAATATGTGCAAATCTAAAACTTTAAAAATCCAAATAATTTTGTAAAATTGATCTAGAATTTTAAACCTTCAAAAAACATTTACCACATATAAATGGGGTATAATGTACATGATGTGTTAAGAAAAAAATGTAGTTTATTATACAAAAAACAAAAAAAAAAAATTTAATCAATTTTTGGTTATGATTTGAAATTTTTGTCATTTGAAAAACAAAACATTAAATTTACAAGGAATCAAAACACTTTCAAATTTTCATATTTATTTCAAAATTATAAACAAAAAAACATGTCATGTACTTGGACAATTATAAGCATTTATTGTTTTTTTTTTAAAATTAAAAATTCATTCATATGATAAAGTTATTTTTGGGCAAAAGGACATGCAATCTTTTTTCTAAATAACACCATTGGCTCATTTTAATTCATTTGCACCCAAATAATTAATTAATTCTATGTTTCAAATGTTGGAAAAGGTGGTTGCAAGCTAAGGTGCCAATTTATTTTTAGCAAATATGCCACTCTTTAAAAATCCATATAGTAATATTGTTAACATGATAATTTTTTTTAATATCATTAATTAAATTGGGATTACATGGTGGTTAATGAACTTAGAAATCCATATGAAAAAAAATCATTTTAGATAACTCATTAACATACATGTTATGAAAAATAAAATTAATCCATCAAAAAAATGATTATGATAGGGACTTATCAAAATACAACCTATTTCAACCCATGTATAAGTCCATAAATTTTTTTAGTTATATTTTTTTTAGCAAATTTTTTGCATCTATGTTCGTATTGCTTTAATATACCATGTATTGAGTCCTATAAAATAACCAAAATAAAAATCATGCACAAAAATGCATGTACAAAGGGGTACATATAAAAAAACCAATCCATATTTTTCAACTTCAAACATCCATTATTATATATTTGGTGCATATATGTTATATGATATATATGTGTGTGTGTGTTTCTTATTCAAGTTAACAAACTAAATCTCATCACAAATTTGACATTATTTTTATTTTATGCCATGTTAATAGCATGACACTTTGCAAAAAATTGCATTGTGACAAAAAATGAATCACCCTACCTTGCAACCACTTGAAAAAACTAGTTTTTAATAGAGTTGGATGATTGGTACATTTTACATTCAAATGTGAATTTAATGGAAACATAGGATTTGGATGAAGTTTTCCAAGGACGTGATTTCAAGAAAATGTGTTTGATTAATCTAATTAATGCATGACAATTAAAATTATTAACATTTCAAAATATTTTAAGTAGATATTTTTTTAATTGAAAATTATCCATTAACTTTTTTATTATATTTTAGTTGTAGTGGACACAGAATTAAAAATGCCCATACTTGCTTTGGATAAATGCCATAAAACACCCAATCATAAAAAGAACACATGATGTAGTAGTTTAATTGGAAGCACCTACAATCCATTTTTACATCCACTACTTTATTGGATAATATGCAAGTATGACATGGATTCCATGTGGGTGTCTTCATGCTAAAGATTACCACTTAATATGTCACAAATGTAATTTTGATGCATGTAGCAACCAAATGAGGTCTAAATTGTTGATCAACTATCAAGATATTACAAAAATAAAATATTAAATTATTTAGGTACATGCCAATGGTTAATAATTGATAAATTTTATATTTTTATGTGTCATAAATGATAGTTATAAAGTCATTTGTAGGTTAAAAGACTTTCACCACAACCAAAAAAATTCCATAAGGATTCCATTTTTCACAATTTACATGATTTTTCTTATTGGAAGTTATTAAATCAACATTATTTGTCATAGTTACACTGTAATCGAAAAAGAGAGGGTCCGAAAACACACAGCACACTGCCTGCCTTCAATGAACCCAGGCGTCCATGTTCTACTGATCTACTCCACACAGTTCAGACCTTCGATCTCACACAACATACTAACTTCCGACTGACACTTGCAGACGAACATCACAAGATCAAAGACGTACAA
>Ga0116229_10010372_pt1 | contig 13998 bp, 11 predicted proteins | sample S1TSphgellanicum_3_FD_87313 | JGI IMG/M metagenome (GOLD analysis project Ga0116229, IMG submission 87313) | Host-associated microbial communities from peat moss isolated from Minnesota, USA - S1T2_Fc - Sphagnum magellanicum MG | ecosystem: Host-associated > Plants > Peat moss > Unclassified...
AGCCCGAGAACTGTTCGGAAGCCGGCGGCACGGCTTCCGGATTCGTTTCCCCGGCACGGAGCGCGAGGCGGGCGCGCGGCGCGGGCGCCATGCGCAGGAAGCCGTCGAGAAAGAGCTCGACGCCGAAGTTCGTCACCGCGCTGCCGAAGAACACCGGCGTCGCCTCGCCCGACATGAAGGCCGCGCGATCGAACGTCGTACCCGCGCCTTCGAGCAATTCGAGGCTGTCGCGGAACTCGCGGTACGTCGTTTCGTCGGTCAACGCCGCGAGGTTCGGGTCGTCGAGATCGGAGACGCGCACGGGCGCGCGCTTCGCGCCGTGCTCCGTACGCTCGAAGGTATGCACCACGTGCGAGCGGCGATCGTACACGCCGCGGAAGGCCGGACCGCTGCCGATCGGCCAATTGATCGGGTACGTTCCGATGCCCAGCACCTTTTCGAGCTCGTCGAGCAACTCCAGCGGATCGCGACTCGGCCGGTCCATCTTGTTGATGAACGTGAAGAGCGGGATGCGCCGGGCCCGGCAGATCGCGAAGAGCTTTTTGGTCTGGGGCTCGACGCCCTTGGCCGCGTCGATCAACATAACGGCGCTATCGGCGGCCAACAGCGTGCGGTAGGTATCCTCGCCGAAGTCCTGGTGGCCGGGGGTGTCCAGCAGGTTGATCGTGTGGCCCTTGTAGGGAAATTGCAGGACGGTCGACGTGATCGAGATGCCGCGCTCGCGCTCGAGCTCCATCCAGTCCGAAGTCGCCGAGCGCGCGCGCCGGCGCGCCGCCACTTGGCCGGCCGTGTTGATCGCGCCGCCGTAGAGCAGGAGCTTCTCGGTCAGGGTGGTTTTGCCGGCGTCGGGGTGCGAGATGATCGCAAAGGTGCGCCGCTTCTCAACGGCCTCCGCCAGCGACAGCGAATCGGGGTCCATCGCACCTGTGAGTAGGTCCGGCGCCCGCAAGGTTTCGAGGGCGTTCTACGGGCCGCGTAGCGCGAACACGCGGACGTCCTCGCGCCCGCCGTCGGCACGGTCCAAGACGATGCGGCGCGGGCCGTCGCGGTAGAAGCGCGCCACCGGCGGAACGATCAAGCGATCCACGCCGCGCGTCACGACGGCGCGGCCGGAGCCGATCGCGAGCGTGCAGTCGGCAACCCGCATGACCGTGCCGGCCGGCAGCTCGCGCCCGGCGCGCGGCAGCTTCGCCCGCGCGAAAGCGGGCGTCCCCGAGGCCCGCGCCAGCTCGTGGAAGCATTCGGGCAGCACGTCCAGGGCCCAGGGAGCCTCGCCGACCGTCGGCGCCGTGGTCGCGGTGCGCGGATCGCGCTGCGCCGGACCTGGAGTTCCGCGGCCGCTCGAATACGTGGAGTCGCCCGACGCGTGGGGTCCGCGCGGCAAAGCCAGCACGATCAGCAGGAGCGCCGCGACGAGCACCGTCGCGATCAGGTAATAGCGGAGCACGCCGTCCCGGCGCCCTCAGTAGGCCGCGGAGAAATCCGCAGCCTGCTAGGCGGCGCTCTCCTGCCGCACGAGCTCTTCGCTCGCGCCGAGCTTGACCCGGATCCGCCCGATGCGCGAGTCGGCCATGCCGTAGTAGACATCGTAGTCGCGCGGGTCGGAGCGCTGGTCGATTCCCGTCGGGAAGACGACGTTGTTGACCATGCCGCGGCGCTCGTCGACCGTTTCCGGCGTGAAGAGCGGGCGCGGCGAGCGGTACCGGACGATGTCCGGCCGTTCGGCGTCGTGAATCACGAGCCCGGCGCTGTAGCGCATCCCGATGCAGGTGCCGTTCGAGGGGTCGTACTGACCGTCGACGCCGTGAAAGAACGAGAGCCAGCCCTCGGCTACCCGCACGGGCGGGGTGCCGCCGCCGTTCTTGATGCGGCCCCAGTCGTGAGCGGGTTCGAGCACCAGCGCGCTCTCGCTCACCCGCAGCAGGTTGGCCGGGTCGGCCAGCGCGGCCTCGAGCGGCACGTAGGCGATGCGGGTGCTCTCGCGGTCGCGGGCCGGCATATCGAGGATAATCGGGATGGCCGCGCGGCCGTCGACGGCCGAGACGTGCAGCATCGGCCGATGGTAGAAGGCGAAGCTCGGCACGCCTTTAGGAGAGAGTACCGGCTCGGGGAAGAAGGCCGCGTCCTTGTCGTCGCCGCAGGGGAGCCCGGGGCCGGAGAAATCGGCCAGACCCAGCCGCGTCCAGACGTACCCGTCGGGCGAGAGCGCGAAGGCGATGCGCGGCCCGGGCGGACCGAAGGCGGTGTAGGCCATCACGTACGAATCGAGCAGCGGGACGAACGTCACGCGGGGGTCTTCGCAGCCGTAGCCGCCCGGCGCGTCGCGAAGTTCGTAAGGCATCTCGGGCTCGAGGGCGATGCCGACGCGCCGGAACGCGAGCGCGTCCGGGCTGCCCGTGCCCTCGAAGATCCCGATTCGCGAGACGTTGCCCTTGGCCACCGTGCGCGGGTAGAGCAATAGCTTGCCGTCGCGGGAGCGCGCGGTAGCCGGGTTGAGCACGCCTTCGAGCTCGGCGGCCTCGCCGCTCGGCTCGAGCACGACGCCCAGCCGGTCGACCTCCGTCTCGATCGAGACGAGCGGCGCTACTTCCATTTCGATAGATACCTTCAAAAGCAACGGGGGCAAGCGACAAGGGGTTCGCCCGTAAAACGAACTTCGACAGTATCGTTCTCTTATCGGGTATTCGCAAGAGACCCTTACGAAGATTTATCTCAAGGTCGTGGTTGCGACCGGCTCGCCCTCGGGCGTAACCACGTCGAGCGACGAACCCGCGCGATAGACGGAATTGGGTACGATCCAGAGCGTGTACGTCCGATATGTCTCGGCCGGCTCGCCGCCGTCGGCAGGCCCCCGCTCGAAGGCGACGATCCGCACCCGCTCCGCGTTGGCGCGAATCGACTCGATCGTCTGATGCCAGCCCGTGTCCGAGTGCGGGCCCATCAGCAACAGAACGCCGAATTCGTGATTGAACCGCACCGGCTTGTTGATCCCGAAGCCCTCGAGGTCGCGCCGGTTGCGGATCACCGCGATTTGGTTGCCTCCGGGCGTCGTCGTCGTCCCCTGCGCGTAGGTCCTGACGCGAACTTCGCGGCATCCCGTAAGCAGGAGCACGAGTGCGCCGAGCGCGACCAGTCTCCTCATTCCGGCCGCCTTCGCGGGCGACGCCGAGCGACCTCGCGGCGGCGGCGCCCGGCGCTCGCCGTCGTAAAGTCGTTGCCGCTCCTGCGAGCCGAATCTAAACTGAGGGTTGTCGTGAGATCGTTCCGTGGTTTCGCCCTGACCAGCGCCGTTCTGGCCTTCGCCATCGCCGTCTTGGGCAGTTGGGTCCGGATCAACGGCGCGGGCCTCACCTGCCCCGATTGGCCGCTCTGTCACGGAGAAATCGTACCGTCGCTGCACGGCGGCGTCGTGCTCGAATGGTCGCACCGGCTGGTCGCCTTCCTCGAAGCGTTCGTGGTGCTCGGCGCGATCGTGACCGGTTTCCGGGTGCGTGAAAACATTGCGGGCGTGACGCCCGCCCTGGCTGCGCTGGCAGGGCTCTTCACGTTGCAGGTCGCGCTCGGCGGAGCGACCGTCTTCCTATCCAATAGCCCGCTTTCAGTCATGCTGCACTGGGGCACTGGTATGGCGTTGCTTGCGATTCTGACCACGCTGGCGGTGCTCTCCGTCCTGGCGCCGGCGCAGCTGCCGGGGCGCGGCGGCGAGGCGGCGCCCGCCCTATTGCTCGCGGCGCTATTCGGCTTCGTGACGATGTGCCTGGGCGCGTACGTGAGCTCGAGCAACTCCGGCCTCGCTTGCGCCACCTTCCCGAGCTGCGAAGGCTCCTTACTCGGGCACGGTGCCGCCCAGGCCCTGCAGATGTCGCACCGGATCGCGGCGGTCACGTTCGCCCTCGCCGGCCTGTTCGCGACGTTCGTGGCCTTCACGAGCGCGTCTGCCAGGGTTCGCGGCTTCGCGGCCGCCGGCGTGGCCCTGATCGCCGTGCAAATCGCGCTCGGCGCGGCCAACGTCGTCTGGCATCTGCCGACCGCGATGCGCGAAGCGCACGCGGCCAACGCGGGCGCGACCTTCCTGGCCTTCGTGATCGCCGCGGTGCTCGCGGCACTCGAGCCCGCGCGCGCCGCCGCCGCATTGCCCAGCCGCAGGCCGGCCCGGAGAATGGCCGGCAACGCGTGAGCTCGACGCTCTCGCGTCTGGACGGTACGGTCCCGGCACTGCGGACCGGGTGGCGCGGACACGTCGTCGACTATTACGAGCTCGCGAAGCCCCGCATCGCCTACCTGCTGCTGATCACGACCTACGCCGCTATGGTGATGGCCGCTCACGGGCTGCCGCCGCTCGGCCTGACGCTCGCGACCTTGGCCGCCGGGGCCCTGGCAGCCGGCTCGGCGGGTGCCTTCAACTGCGTGTTCGATCGCGACATCGACGCTCTGATGACGCGCACGATGACCCGCCCGGTACCGATGGGCCGCATCTCACCGGCCGCGGGACTCGCGTTCGCCTCGGTGCTGGGGCTGCTGTCGTTCGCGATATTTTATATCTTTACCAATCCGCTGGCCGCCTGGCTTTCACTGGCGGGCAACGCGTACTACGTGCTGATCTACACGATGTGGCTCAAACGCGCGACCGCGCTCAACATCGTGATCGGCGGCGCCGCCGGCGCCGTCCCGCCGCTGGTCGGCTGGGCGGCGGTCGCTCACGGCATCGGCGCACCGGCGCTGGGCTTGTTCGCGCTGATCTTCCTGTGGACGCCGCCGCACTTCTGGGCGCTGGCCCTGATGGCCAACACCGATTACCATCGCGCCTCGGTCCCGATGCTGCCGAACGTGCGGGGCATCCCGCGCACGAAGGTCGAGATCTTCGTTTACTCCGCGGTGCTGGTCGCGGTGTCGCTCGCGCTGACGCCGCTGGGCATCATGGGCCTCTGGTACTTCGTTCCGGCCGCGCTGCTCGGAGGCGTCTTCCTCTGGGACGCGTGGCAACTGCTGCGCGGGCCGACCAAACCGCTGGCGCGCCTGCTCTTCAAGTACTCGCTGCTGTATTTGGCCCTGATGTGCGCCGCGATGGTCTTGGACCGCGTCATCCGGTGAGCGCGCAAATGACCGCGTCGCCGTCCGCCCGCGTCGCCGGGCACTCGTTCGACCGTTCGCATCTGCCGTTGCTGCTGACCCTGGGGCTCGGCGTGTTCGCGGGCGCGCTCGACTTGGGCGTGCTGTCGCCCGCGCTGCCGTCGATCGCACACGGGTTCGGCGTCGCCCCGCGCGACGTCGCGTGGGCGTTCACGTTGTACCTTTTCGCGAACGTCGTCAGCATTCCGATCATGACCAAGCTCTCCGATGCGCTCGGACGGCGTTCGATCTACACGCTGTGCGTCTCGATCTTCGCGGCCGGCAGCGTGCTCGCGATCGCGGCGCCGAGCTTTCCGGTCTTTCTGCTGGCGCGCGCGATCCAAGCGGCGGGCGCGGGCGGCATCTTTCCCGTCGCGACTGCAGCCATCGCGGATCGCGTGCCGCTCGAGCGGCGCGGTTCGGCGCTGGGGATGCTCGGAGCGATCTGGGGCTTAGCGGCCATCATCGGCCCGGGCTTCGGCGGCGCCGTCACGCACTTCGTCTCCTGGCACTGGATCTTCGCGGCCAACGTGCCGCTGGCGATTGCCGTGATCGTGCTCGCGCAACGTTACGTCCCGGCCTCGGCGGCACGCGTGCGCGGTCCGCTCGATCTCGCCGGACTCGCGGCGCTGTCGCTCGGACTGCTCGGCGTGATGATCGGCCTGACGCGCCTGGACACGCGCGCCGCGGCCTTCGGCAACACCATCACGTACGGCGCGCTTGCCGTCGCGGCGGTGGCCTTCGCACTGCTCGTTCCGATCGAGCGGCGCGCCGCAGCCCCGGTGATCGCGCCGGCCCTCTTCGCAACGCGCCAGCTCGCGTTGACCTACGCCCTCGAAGTGCTGATCGGATTGCTGGAGGGCGCGCTGTTCTTCATCCCCGCGGCGCTGGTGGCGGCCGACGGCGTCTCGCCGCTGGCGGCCGGCGGCATCGCGGCGGTCGGAGCGATCGCCTTCGTGGCCGTCATTCCGCTGGCCGGGCGCGCGCTCGATCTCTTCGGCAGCCGCGCGGTGCTGCTCGCCGGTGCGACGCTGACCGCCGTGGGCCTCGCGCTCTTCGCACTCACGCTCGCGACGCTGTGGCTGGCCGTCGCCGGCATCGCGGTCGCCGGTATCGGCTTCGGCGCGCTACTCGGCGCGCCGACCCGTTACATCATCACGAACGAAGTGCCGGCTTCGATGCGAGCGACTGCCGTCGGATTGCTCAGCGTCTTCCTGATCATCGGGCAGATCTTCGGCGGCTCGCTCGCGGGCGGCGCGGTCGGCGGCCGCATCGACGACGTCGACGGTTACCGGCTCGCGTACGAAATCTTCGCGGGCATCGCGCTCGTGGCCGCGCTCGGGACCCTGTCGCTCGCGTCGCGTGAGCACGAGCGCAAGATTCCCGTCACCACGCTCTGACGTCAGACCGCGCCGCGCGCGATGCCTCGGCCGAGGCGCCAGAGCAAGAACGTGAAGAAGGCCGCGATTCCGATGACCGTCAGCAGGTCGGTGAAGCCCGAGAAACCCGCGACCGCGTTGCCGCACACGGCGACGGCGGCTGAGGAGAGCCAGAGGTCGAGGCGCTCGAAGGGGTTGGACGCGAGGCGCCGGTCGTGGGCGACGGTCGCGACGATTTCGTCCGGCGTCCACGAACCCTCGTCGATCAGTTCGCGGATCGCGCCGTAGCCGTCGAGCACGACCGTACGCTCGGGGTGGATCAGCCCGACGCGCTCGTCGGGAAAGGCCGTGACGTCGAACTGCGCCGCGAAATCTAGGACCGTGTCGGGATCGCCGGTCAACAGGCTCCAACGCGCCGGATCGGCGCCGAAGGTTCGGCCGTAGCGCGCCAAGACGGCCGGCCGGTCGTACGCGGGATCGAGCGTCACGAGCGCGAGATGCACGGGGAGGCCGCGAAAACGCTCCTGCAGCGCATGGAAGCGCGCGGAGATTGCCGGGCACTCGCGAGCGTCGCGACAACGCGTGTAGACGAACGCTAACACGACCATCTGCCCGCGCACGTCCCGGAGGCTGAACGGGCGGCCGGTCTGATCGACGAACTGCGGCACGGGCGCGTACTCACCGATCGCCACGTGATGGACGTTGCGCAGTACGTCCGGCGCCGCCGCGACAACCGAGGGCGCGCCTGTGACGGATTCGCGGCCTACGACGCGAATCTCACGCAACGCCCACGGAGCCGAATCGGTATCCGCGGTCCCGTCGATGGTCGCCCCGATGCGCAATCCGCGCAACGCCGACGCCGGCTCGACCCGGAACACCGCCAAGCCACCGGGCTGCCCGGCTAGCGCGTCGTGACGGACGATCACCTCGCCCTTGGCGGGAAGGGTTCCCAGCACCAAGCCGTGCATCGACATCTCGTGCGCGACGACCCGGGAGAACGTGGCACCCACAATGAGAGCGATCGTGCCCAAGACCGTGCAAACACGCGACGAGATCCTCGCGCGACGGCCGTGGACCAAGGCCGAACGCCGCGTGGTGCTGCAGGGCCTCTTCGGCCGCTTGCTGATCGCCATCGAACCCGTCATCTGCGCCACGGTCTTCGGTGGACTCACCGCCGGCCTCATCTTTTTTCCGCTCCCTGCCAGCGCCCGCTTGACCCACGTCGAATCCGCGATCATCATCGCCCCGATCTTCGGCCTCGCGACCTTGGCCTTCGCGGCGTACGCGGTGATCGTGCTGGTCAAGCCGGTTCGCGCGCTGCTGCAAACATTCTCGCCGATTTTCATCGTCGACGGGTACCTCCGATATCGGAAGCCCGACCGCGACACCGAGCCCGATTCCAACGGCTACATCGCCGTGCTCAACGAGGACCGGCGCACGGTCGCCGAGTGGCCGAGCGTCGGCGACGCGCCGGTTCAGGACAGCATCCGGCCGGCGATGCTGGAATTTAGCTATTACGGCGGCATCCACCGCATCGACGGGCGTTCCACGGGCGTCGTTCCCGAAGCGATGCCCGCGATGGGAGTCGGCACGAACGTTCCGCGCATCTGAATTCGACGGGCTCACCCTGAGCCCGTCGAAGGCCGGCAGGCCCGGTCCGGGCAAGCGGGCCGTGCGTCGAATCCTGGGAGACCCCGGCCCGGGCCCGAACGTTGAGCGGGGTTGCATCGCCCCGAGAGTGAGCCGCCATGGAATCCGACGCCGAGCCAAGCCATCCGCATCTTTTCACGGTCTCCGAATACACGATCCTCGACGTCGAAAGCCGGACGGAGCTGATCGAGGGCGTCGTCTATGACCTATCGCCGCGCAACGAGCCGCACATCTTCGCGATCGGCCGCTTGATCGACGCGCTCGCGCCCGGTTTTCTCGGCTCAGAGTATATTGCCCGGTTTCAAGAGGCGGTTGTGGTTTCGGGCTGGGACGCCGGGGACGCTCCCGAGATCGACGTCGCCATCGTGCGGCGCAAACGCTACGACGCGACGCCGACCGCCGCCGACGCATTCACGTTCTTGGAAGTGTCCGATACGACGTATCGCGGGAAACACGGCGACCGAACGTATCGGATTCCGCTCTACGTGACGGCCGGCGTACCGTCGTGGATCGTCAATATTCCGCTGCGCCAAGTGGAATTTTACGGCAACGTCCCGGACCTCAGCCTCGAACACGGCCAGGTCTTCACCACGGACGAATCGTTCAACATCCTCGGCGTGACGGTCCCGGTTGCCGACCTCTTCGTCGACAGCCTGAGCGAAGTCTAACGCAACGCAACGCAACGCAACGCAACGCAACGTAACGTAACGTAACGCAACCCAACGTAACGTGACGTAAACTACGGCAGGTCGCTCGCGAGCGCGAAGCGGAGCTTGCCGGCGGCCTTGGCGCGATATAACGCCGCGTCGGCTTGCCGCATCAGCGAATCGGCATCGTGAGCGTCGGCGGGGAAAAACGCGATCCCGATGCTACCGCCGATAACGAATTCCTGGCCGTCGTGCGGATAGGGGATCGACAATGCCGCGAGAACGCGCCGCGCGAAAGTCTTGGCCTCGTCCCGCGTCAACAGCGTCCGCTGCAAAACGACGAACTCGTCGCCGCCCAGCCGGGCCACGGTATCTCTCGGTCCGCAAAGCGCCCGCAACCGCTCGGCGATCTCGCGCAGCGCGACATCGCCCACGGGATGGCCGAATCGATCGTTGAGAACCTTGAACGCGTCGAGATCGATGAAGTGGATCGCGAACGGACCGCGCCGCATCTCGATCTCGCGCGCGAGTGCCCGGTTGAAGTAGGCGCGATTCGGCAGCTGCGTGAGACCGTCGCCGTAGGCCAGTTGGTCGAGGCGAGCCCGCTTTTCGGCACGCTCGACCGCGGCGGAGATCAACGCGCTGACGAGCCGAACGAATTCGAGGTCCGCTTCATCGTACGAACGCGCGTCGTACGAGAGAAAGCCGATCGCCCCGCGGATTCGTCCGCCCAGGCGAAGCGGGGCGCAGAGGTAGTCGCGCCAAGTACCCTTCGCCGGCGTGGTCTTTGTCGCCGCGTTGAGGCTCGCGACCTCCTCGACGAAGATCACGTCGCCGCGGGCGAGCATCCGGCCCACCTGCGTTTGAGAAACGTCGAGCTCGTCGTTCACGGCGATCGTGCGAGCACCGACGACGTTCGTCATCACGAGTTTCGAGCCGCGAATTTCAGCGACGTAGGCGTCGTGCATGCCGAGCGATTCGAGCGCGAGTTCGAGCACCGCCTCGATCTGTTCGACATCCGTCCCTTCGGCGGCCGTCGCGATCTGCGAAAGGGCCCGGGCGCGCCCGGCCTGCCGTTCCGCGAGCGCCGCGAGCCGGCGCCGTTCGCTGACGTCCCGCGCGAGCACGTACGCGCCTTCGGTCACCCCGCGCACGACCATCGGGATCGCGTTGCACTCGACCAAGATCTGCCGGCCGTCGCGACCCCGAAAGGCGGCTTCAAACGAAAACGTCGCCCCGTCGACGAGAGCCTGCGGAAACGGCTGTTCGTTCGGAAACGCGGCTCCGGTTCGCGCGTGCAGCCCGAAGCCGAGCATTTCCGTGAGGGTGAGGCCGCAGAGCGCTTCGGCCGCGGGGTTCGCATCGACGACCCGTCCGCGTAGATCGACGGTGAAGACGGCCTCGCCGTTCGCGGCGATCAGCGTCTGCAGACGAAAGTGCGCGTCGGCGAGCGCCGCGGTGGCCGCATGCTCTCGCGTCACGTCGCGAAAGCTCGCGATCCGGTGCCGCTTGTCGAGTGCGCGGTCTCGAACCCTGACGACCCGCCGTTCGCCCGCCGCGGTATAGTACGAAAACATTCCCGTCGTCCGCGTTCCGAGGTCGCCGGTTTCGGGGCCGCTGAGCAGGCTCGCCGTCCGGCCCGCCACGTCGGTGAGTTCGTAACCGAAGAGCTTGGTAAACGCGCGATTCACGTGGACGAACGTCGGAAGATGCCCGGGCTCGCCCGCCCGCAGGATCGCGATGGGGTCGGCGACGAGTTCCAGAGCGCGATCCAACCTGCCGCTGCGCGCGAACGGACCGCGCGCCGCGTCCTCGCGCGTTTCGATCAGCGTTCCGACCCACGCGGCCAACGTCGTCAACGCGCTTCGCTGACGGGTCGAAAGGGAGCGCGGGTGGCGATCGAAGACGAGGATCGTTCCGACCGTCATCCCGGCCGCGTCCGGCAACGCCGCGGCCGCACAAAATCCGATGCCGGACGCTTCGAGATCGCTCGTCTCGAGTAACTCGCTCGCGCGGTCCAGCCGGCTTCGCGAACCGGCGAACGCCAAGAACGCTTCGCGCCCCGCGAGGCCGACGGCCGTCTCGAGCCGGCGCTCGGAACCGGCGTCGAGCCAGATGGCCGCCATCGGTGCCTCACAAATTTCCGCAGCCGCGTAGGCGAAGGTTTCGTAGTATGAGGCCACGCTACGGGCCGGTCGCGACCGGCGCGCCGCCGGCCATTTCGACGCGGTTCTTGCCCGCCGCCTTCGCGCGGTAGAGCGCGGTATCCGCGCGCTGCATTAGCGTCGATGCATCTTCGCCGTCCTGCGGAAAGCGTGCCACGCCCATGCTCGAACTGAGCGCGAACGAGTCCCCGGCGAGCGCAATCGGCCGAGCGAGCGCCGCCAGCAGCGCCGTCGCGAATTCAAAGGTTGCGGCGTCGTCCCGCGCTCCCGTCCGGACCACGACGAATTCGTCTCCGCCGAGTCGCGCGACCGTGTCCGTTGCGTCGCTCGTTTCAGCGATGCGCCGGGCGGACGCTTGCAACGCGAGATCTCCGATGGCGTGACCCGCCTGGTCGTTGAGTGCCTTGAACCCGTCGAGATCGATCAGATGAAGCGCGAACGGCTTTCCCTTCGCGAGTGAGAGCGCGAGCGCACCTGAGAAATAGGTCCGGTTGTGAATCTGCGTCAGGTCGTCGAAGTTCGCGAGGTGCTCGAGTTGCCGATCCTGCTCCCGCCGGCGGAAGGCGAGCGACACGCACGCCGCGACCAGACCCGCGAACTCGCGGTCGGCCGCGTCGTACGTTCCGGCGTGGCGCGAAAGAAAGCCGACGGCGCAGGCGCGACCGTCGACGTGCAAGGCCGCTACGATGTGGCCGCGCCAGGGTCCGCCGAGGTCGCCCGTCGCGACGACTTCGCCCGCGCGCTTGGGGTCTCGCACGCGGTCTGCGTCGGCTCGAAGCACGTCGTCGACCGGAAAAACGCGTTCGCCGTAACCGTTCGTCACGTTCGATCCGGCCTCGGTCACTTCCGCGAGATAGGCGTAATCCATCTCAAAGGTCGCGCGGCCGAGCGCGAGGGCCGCATCGATTTGTTCGTCGTCGCTCGTGCCGGCCGACGCCGCGACGGCGCAAATCGCTGAAGCTCGCGCCGCCTGCTTCGCGACGAGCGCGGCGAGCTTCGCCTCCTCGGTCACATCCTTCGCGAAGAGATACGCGCCGTCGGTCGCGCCGCCGACCGCGATCGGAATGGTCGTGCACTCGACCACGACCGCGCTGCCGTCGCGGTGGGCAAACGTTCTGGTGAACGCGATCGGGTGCGCTGCCGTCAACGCCTCCGCAAACGGAACGCCGCCGGGAATCGTGCCCGGGGGCGCCATCGTGGTGAAGTCGGTGTGGAGCAACTCAGCACGCGAGTAACCCGACATCGTCTCGGCCGCGGGATTCGCATCGATACAGGCTCCGAGGCGATCGAAAGTTAGAATCGCGTCACGATCGATCGAAATCAGCGATCGCAGCCGGGCGTTTTGGTCGACGAGCGCGGCTTGGGCGTTTCGCTCGACCGTTACGTCGTGATAACTGACGATCCGGTGAGTCGGATTGAGACCGTGCGTGATCATCTGGACGTAACGCCGCTCGCCGGCGGCGGTGTAGAGCGCGAGGGTCCCGTAATCGACGGGAGCCGGCCCCTTCACGGCTAGGATTTTGGCGCGCGCCTCGCCGCCCGTCTCCGGACCCGTGAGCAGCTTGGGTTCTTTGCCCGCGACTTCGGCCGACGAATACCCGAAAAGATCGGTAAAAGCCTGATTGATGTAGACGAACGTCGGCATGACGCCCGGTTCGCCGCGCCGGAAAATCGCGATGGGATCGGCCGCGGCCGGCAGCGCGACGCCGAGCAACTCGGTCTGAGTGCGATCGCCCTCGCGCGTGTGCTCGCGCGCATCGACCAGATGGGCGAGAGAGGCGGCGAGTTCCCGCAACGCCTCGGACTCGGCGTCGCCGTTTACCCGGGGCGACGGGTCCATGACGCAAATTGCCCCGACGGCGAGACCTTGACCGTCGATCAAGGGCGAGGCCGCGGCGAAGCGAATGTCGTTGCGGCCCGCAGCGGAGGCGAGGCTCGCGAAGCGCGGATCCGTTCGTATGTCCGGCACGTCGTAGGCGGACCTCGTGTCGAGCGCCGCATCGCAGAAGGCCGAACCGGCTGCCCGGGCGGCCGGACCGAAACGCTCGGTCGAGCTACCGTACGTGCGCTCGCCGCTAGGAGCGATGATTTTCACGAAGGCCAGTGAAACGTCGCAGCGCTTCGCGGCCAACCGCGCGTACGCGTCGAGGATCGCGTCCGTAGCCTCCTCGCCGGCGTCGGAGACGGCGTCATCGGTTTCCGGCCCGGCGTCGTTACCTCCGCGAACGGGATCCTGGTCCATGCTCTGCTCTCCAAGCCTTAATTCGGCCCTTAAGGGTCTATCGGCAGGCCGTCGCGCTCGCGCAGGCTTTCGAGCTCGTCGGCAAGCCCTCGGCGCGAAGCGTGCGCTCGAGCGGCGCGCGTGCCTGTACCGTGCGTGCGCTCACGAAATTATTTAATGTCCGAATAAATGCGCGCCGAGCAGTCGAACGTGCGCGCCACCGGCCGCGGCGACGGACGGAGCGACAGCCGGAGCCGGCGCCCGGTCGGGCAGGGATAGAGTTCAACCTCAGCCTATACGCCCGAGCATCCCCTTTTCTACCGTTGGGGGCCTCTTGCGTTCGTTTGCCGCGCGCGTATGTTCGGTGGCTGCAATCGTCGTCGTTGCGTCGGTGCTACCGGCGAGCGAGCCGTCGCGCGCGCAATCCGCGCCGGCCGTGCGAGAGCTCCGCGCGGCCGGCCCCGCGTGCGCCGCCGGACGAGCGTTTCCCGTCCACCCAGCGGGCGGATCGCTGCTCTGGCGCGGATGTGACGGAGCCGTCGCGGCCCGTTTCGATTACGGACCAAACTCCGGGCGCGGCGCCGCCGTCGACCAGATCCGCGCTGCGGACCCGGCCGAGCTGCCCGCGATCGCCGGAACCACGCCCATCGCGGCGTTCGAACTAACTGCCCTCTCCGCCGCGCCGAGCGTGACCTACGCCGCACCTCACCCCGATCGCTCGCTGATCGCCTCGCCCCGCATCGCGCGCGGTTCGGCCTACGAGCTCGCCGGCTACCAGCGCGACGCGCGCGGCGTTATCCGTATCGTGTACCAAAGTGCCGTCTACA
>Ga0116229_10010373_pt1 | contig 13997 bp, 10 predicted proteins | sample S1TSphgellanicum_3_FD_87313 | JGI IMG/M metagenome (GOLD analysis project Ga0116229, IMG submission 87313) | Host-associated microbial communities from peat moss isolated from Minnesota, USA - S1T2_Fc - Sphagnum magellanicum MG | ecosystem: Host-associated > Plants > Peat moss > Unclassified...
AACTTGATTACACTAGGTAATTATTTAATGGGGTAAGTTGGGGTAGGATTCCATAATTTGATCATGGTGCATTGATTCATGTTATGTGCACCATGTGATGTTGTTTATTTGTGATTAATTGCGAAATCACATGGGGAACCATGTGATTTTGTTTTTTTATGATTTTGTTTCCTTTTGATTATTTCGGGAACCATGTGGTGGATAAGTTTTAGAAAGTTTCTTGATTAGTTTTCCTTTTGGTTAGTATATAACGAGGTGTTTGTGACTTTGAAAAACACTTTCATTTGTACAAAGTTGTGGTATGAATACAAATTTTGTGAAAATTAAAATTTTGATTTTGAAAAAGCTTTTGGTTTTGAATAATTTTGATGTTGTTTGTGTAATTCATGGAAGAAAAATGATGAAGCTTGCATAGTCAATAGTAGGGTGAGAAGATAGTTTTACAACCAAAAACGTAAATTTCATAACTATGTAATAATCATACATAGTTTCAATCCTAAACTCGCTTGTGTTGTGCAGTAATGCACGCATTTTCAAAAACCACATAGACCACTGACAAGGTGCAACCAAAACAAAAGCCTGCTCTAACGTTGCCAATTTCCTATTCAAAAATTATCGGGAGATGTCATTGCAATTTCAATAGAATATAAAATAATAAAATGGTCTGTTTGCGAGTTTGCAATGCATGGAGGTAGCCAATTACGCCACTGCCTCCCCAAAGGTCCCACCAAATCTAGAAAATTAGCCTACGGCTGAAAATTATACTCGAACAAGGTTATTATGATGTTGCTTGAAAGCATGCAAGCAAAGGGAACTTTTTTTTGTGAGATGTTGTGATTCCAAAGGGCATTAAATTGACCAGAATGCAACAAACAACTTGTCTCAAATTGCAAAGTTGTGACAACTATAGATAACACTAAACTTGGAACAGTAACAAGTATATACATGTGGATATTATGGAAGGCTAAAAGTAGAATTCCAATGCCACTAAAATTGGAAATGATTCTTGGTAGAGGCACTAGTTCACAACCTCAAAGGGCTTTTACAAGCCACCGTACTTTCTTTCTCATTGAATAGGCACCTTCAACATGGCACACCATCAAAACTAGTGACAACCACAACTAAATACTAGGTATGTATAAACCAGTATTACAAACTCAAGAAGAAATTCAACAATGAACATTTCATGACATTGACAGACCTATAACTGGTTGTATCTTAGCATCAAATACTGGGATTATGAGCAACAATCAAGCCAGACACTGGCTGCATGTCAAGAAACACAACCACTAAATGTACAGGATAGGTAGGTATTCAAAATCCCTGACCTGGTAGGCAAAAAGCTCACTCAGGCTCTTTGAATATCCAGTGGCCCTTCTGCATGCTTGGTCAATTTGAGCTCATGAAATGCTTTCTCTCATATATCTGTGGCTTTTGGCACCTTTGCTGCACCACCTTGGGATCCTGAGTTGTAAGCCTCACAACTCGCACTGAGATGTCTGTACCTACATTTGAATTCATGTTTGTACCAGGATTGTAACATGTCAAAGGGTTTACCAATTCCTCACAACTGTCTGTGCCAGAACTTCCTTTCCTCGCTGCTTCCAGTTGAACTGTTGGCTGTACATGATAAAAACCCCAACTCCTCCACCACAACTTCCTTTTCTATGCTTCCAGTTTGAACCTGTGGCTGTACATGGAAGAATACTCTGTTGCTGGAGGTATCTACTGCAAGTGGTGCATAGAAGCCACATCATGAGCTTCAGCGGTGGTTTAGTTGAATGGTCTGATGATGATTATTCTTCTGCATATGCTGAAGGCCTCCTGGTGGATTTCTGCTATGATGGTGGAAGGGCGTGGGTGTGAGAAAAGGTTGTTCCATATTCGGCACACCAGGCATATTTCCACTAAAGCCATTGACATTCTGAAATGGTAGCTGAACTGATGATGGCATTGCAGCCTGCTCAATGTCCACATTCTGGAGTGTTTGTACTGTACTGTAGGTGTGCTCCATTTGCTGAAAGGATGGTTGTCCTGTACTGATATTCATCCCAATATGCTGCTGCAGCATGGGTGTATGCAAAAGTTTGATATGCCCCTTTTGCAATGCAATTTCTCGGTGTTTTTGCACCCAATCAGAACGGCTCCAAACATACAGAGGAGGAGCCTTATTGTTCCATTGACCAAGTGCCTTACCTTCCAAGCTTACTGAACCTGGCAAGTAGAATGCCTGCATAAACAATGACACTCAATGAGAGATTCCCCAAATGAGAGCATTGCAGGCTGAATGTCCCTATTGTTCACCTCCACTGTCTATATAGCATCTGAGTGTCCACATAAAGGAAAAAACTTCAATATGAACAAGGCATGTCATGATCACAAATATGATAATAGATGCAAGCTGATGGATATACATCGCCTTCTAAAAGCCCAACATTCTCCCAGATAAGCTCATATCCATCGGGCCTGCACCAAACAGGATCACACGTTCTTGAGAAAAATATCTGAACAAAAGACAAAACACTCAGGTAGGCCATGAAACTCAAAGTTTTTCCAAACAGAATCAAATGAATACTCCTACTTCAGACATTTCTGAGCTGCAGCAGAACATATGGTGTTCATCTGCATGGTACTGGCCTCAAGTTGCAGATGAAGCCATAAGGCAGTCCAAAAAGGAAAGAGAAGCAAACTATTTTATGCACTGAGTTTTTTCTGACTACTAATCTACAGTCAATCACGAAGTAGAAACACATAACAAATTAGTTTGATCCTTATTGCAGTCTCCCTGATTAGGAGGCAAAAAAAACACAGACTCAGCTGCTGATTTTCCAGCTATGTTATATCTCAACATATAGTGTGCGGATGAGACTGACAACTGGATATTTTTCCTTCCAAGGAATTACCTCTTGGTCTCTGGAGGAACAATCAGCACAATAAGTTTTGGCCTGAAAGTTACAGCATGTTGTACAAAAACATTTGCTATAGCTGCATGAACACCAAATGGAGGGTTCAAACCTATGATCTGCATACAAGCACACCAAGTTCTTGTAACCATGGACCAGATTTCAGTGAGGCCACTCTAATCAGTCAGAAGAAGAATGACAATATGGTCTGCAACTACACAACACAGTTCAGAAAAAATGTGGGTAGAAGAGAGTGATTACAGATGGAAGCACTCACCAGTCGATTACCAGATGGAAGTTCCCTTGATCTTACTGACATCCAATCACGTTTTTGGAAACAGAAATCATTCTACACAGCACAAACACATTCCTAACCCACTAAGAAGACTTACAGAATTATCAATACCTGGGTAGTGACTACTGTAGTGCAGCCGAGAACCTGCATGTTTAATCAAGCAAACTATATCTAACCCCCCAAATATGAAATCCTTTCTGGTTGCTTTACATTGCAAATAAGAGAAACTGTGAACACAAAACTGAGGTACTTGAGCAATTGGGGACTAAAGGAAGAGACTAATACAATTCCAGGGGACAGTGGAAAAGACTACTTTTGGTGGGTGAATATCAAAGTTCATGAACTCGCAATTCTTCCCAAATTTTGACAGTTCTTGATACGCTTGTGTCGAAAAATCATTGGCCCCACAGCAAAAATCAACCACCTGTAGGGCAATCCGTGTGATGCAGTGAATCATCGCAATATCATTTTCTTACAATCTGAACCACTTTATTGAGCACCAGACTCTAAAGCCAATGAATTCCACAAATTATGACACAACTGACAAGCCTCCTCATAAAAGCTGCCACACCTGCGATTATCAGATACTACAGATAAGGTGTCCCAAAATCTACAATTAAATTTTAAGATCTGCATAAGATATTCATAATCACTGAGAACTTCTCAACCCTAAGGAATAGTACAAAATCAGCGAAGCCAATGAATGGTGAGAAGCAGTTTGATCAACTGTGACATGTAGGTCAAGATCTACCTGCAGCTACTTTACAACAAAGCTAAATCTCTGCATGCAAAGCAAAATCCCCAGTGACACACCACACCTCAGATGGCTATCTAGTGGGATCAGCAGCACATTTACATCATGAATGCATCACAGTCAGATTATACAAAAATCAGACAAACTGAATACATATTTTTCTGTAAACTAAAAAACCACTGAGTAAGTGTTTTGTATAGCTGATGCTGTCACATGAAGAATATATGTAGTGATACCTTGTGAGTGTCTCTCACAAAGTACCAGAACATCACCATCATGAATGGCACAAGATTAGCTTCTATACTCACCAGACTTTATCAAACCCCAGCAGCAGTATAGAAAATTTGTCACAATATATGTACAGAAAAGGTTTTACATAAATCTGAATCCTGAGTTTATCACATTTCCAGAAGCATTCCTTGACCATAATATTAGCTACCACTTGATAGATGGTTCATGAAAAGGTCAAAAACATTTTCATTCAAGGTGCAACAAGCTCGTGGTCAGCTTCATTCCATTTTGGCTGACATAGAAGCACAAGCTGACAAAGAAGGTAGTGGTTAGGGCCTCATGCACCCTTAAACATATCCTTCAAGCACAGCATGATGACCACATTGATACTGTAAATCCAATCTAACCACAGTAAACAATATGAATTTCTCAGGATAAAAAAAATCTCCATACTTGTAATTGAATTCAAGTAGAAAAGGGAGACAACCAAATGATGAGGTAAGAGAGATTTCAGATCAAGTTACATCAATCAAACAGAAAACAAGAACCCTCAAAAAACTGAAAAAACTGAAAAAGACTGGAGCAACACGAACAACAGACACTTTAATGTTCAATGGGCATTAACATGTGTATTGTGGTGATAAGCTACTGCAACATCCACTGACTGCATCAGCTCCCACCAGTGGGCGCAGGCCGAAGTTGGGCATTACCCACCGTGCTGAGTTTCTCCCCAAACTCAGAAGAAGAATGAAGTCATGATCCTCGCTAGATCAAGAAACATAAAACAATGGAGAAATGCCAAAGGAAAATAATAAGGGGAACAAAAAAAGGAAAAAAAGGAAAGACAAAAAGAAATGGAAGGAAGAGAGATAAAGGGAAGAGAGAATCAACACTGAAAGACTTCAAAGCATAGTCCTTTGGGAACAAAGTGGCTCCAAAAAACTCCCCACTTAAAAATCAGTATCAAGCCTTTCAAAGAATCATTTTACAGATTCAAAGGCTCAAACATTGAACACAGAACTGTCTTCACTAAGAAAACCTCTCATTCTCTTAAGAAAAGCTTTGCAAAATAACAGTTGTTCTTCAGAAAGCAGATTAATCTCACCAATGGGGTTACAAACAACAAATTCTGAGCTACAACACAAAAAGAACCCATAAATCTCATTATTACCTTCTCCAATTTTGACCGTATATGAAACATCAAAATCAACATGAGGGAAGGAATCATCTGCATGCCTGCAAATTCTGCCTAAATTCACAAACTGTTAAAATCTAAATCTTTTTAGTTCTGGGCAATTTCTAAATCCAAATTAGCAAGTCAGAAACACATCCCACCACTGATACAGAGTTTGCTGGACAGAGACTCTGTATCAGGGTGGACAAATTGTGCAAGTCACTCTCATGAACACAGGCTCATTGTGCAAACATTGATCATACTGGTTTGATCATACCAAATTTACAGGTGGACTAGTCATCACCAAATCAGGAAACCTACCATGTCTCCATCTTGCACATACCACTGCAGCCTGGTAACAACCTGCAAAATCACATGAATTATTTCAATTCACCAACACAAAACCCTGCCATCAAGGCAAACAACATTTTCCATGTGAACTCATGGACATCAAAATGAAAATACATAAAGTAATGCTAACTGAATCAAAAACCAAACCTCTCGAAGCTTCTCAATCTTTGTGAAGTGTCGCCCAAATGAAGTGTATCGATGACCATGCAAGAAAGGAGCCAAATATACCTTGAGTTGATTCTGTAAGCAAAAAACAAGATCAAGGCAAACTGATTATTGCTGTTCTCCCCCTTACACAGATAACCAGTGTCAAGGTACCAAAAAGCCAAGATGCCTGACAAGCTAGTATCTAAACCATTTGACATAGATCAATGACTACAGCCTCTCCAAATGTCATATCTCATTTGTAATGATCTGAAGCAAGACTCTGATGGGGGACCATCCATTTTATACCTGCACCCTTTCAAGCTTTCTGAGGGATCCTTCTGGGCACAAGCACTGGGCGTGGATGAGACCGTCTCTCCCGTGCAGATTTGTGTAGGCCAAAGCTTTTTGAACACTCTGCATAGGTTTCATTGCAAAGATTTCCTCAGTGTCTGGAATGAAGAGTAGCAAAAGCTTGAGTTAACACACAGCCAAAAATGAAGACAAAACTGCCTACAAAGAAAGAATAACACACAACCTTAGTATGCAAAATTACATTCTGATTGCTGGAAATCTGTGCTGGGAAAGCAATGTGCCCTACATTCATTATAGATTGCAAATCACCCTCATGGATGAATTTGCCATCCCTGTGATTGTTGTATTCGTAGATGCTGGGCATGCTGAGTTGCTGCTTCACAGTTTCAGCTGTTACTTCAGATTTTGATTCCTGAATGATAGCTTTCACCCTACAAAAAATCAAGTATCAGTCCATTCCGTGAAGAACCAGAAGATAGTCAATATCCCTCTTTGAAGTGAAAATATACATCAAACAAGATGGAATTAAATTGCAATCACAAGAACAAACCTGATCTCAATGTCCCGTAATTTGTCTGCAGATTTATCTGCAACCACAGCTAAATTAGGTGCAGCTCTTTGCTTCACACTGTAATTCTTGCGGGGTAAACTGGTTTTAGACTGTTTATCCACAACACCATGGATGCCCTTCCTTGGGCTGAGGGATTTTGCTTGTATTGGAGGAAGTCCAGGTGCCAGGTTACCCACTTTCTTGGGCTTCTCCAAGTCAAGGTCTCGACTCAAAGTTCGTTGCTCTGCATTTTTGACTGAGGAGACAGGCAAAGGTGGAAACTTTACCATGACAGCTGGCTCAAGTGGCAAATCATGACGCCTGTATTGAAATGCTCAAGATCAGGTCAGTATCTATAAACTGCAAATGTTTTAGTAGCAACAAAAAGAAACTATTTAATTTTCAATATCCACATTAGACAGGCCCAAATGATAACTTCAAAAGCATGCAATGAGGGATACATTTTATTTTAACCCACGTCCTCATGTATACTGTAAAAAGGTGATCAGCAATCCCTTCAGCAACTAATCTCTGCCACAGCAGTTCTATGAAGGTTAGTCCATCTATTGCACTGGAGGAGGAGTATATAGTGCTGACATGTTGCCATAGCTCCAGGTATTGAAGTCCTGGAAACTGTTGTTTCTCAGTGCATAGTAAAGAGCAAAGAAGACCCCAACAAACCACTACCATCAATTGAAAAAAAGTCCAGAAAGAGCTGGTACCTCTGTTCAGTATTGAAAAAGAACCTTGTGACAACAAATGACAAGAATAATTTCCAGGAAGGACAACTTAAACAGATGGCCCAACTTTCAAACCAACAACTATACTTCCGGTACAGGAAAAGTTTTAGTCCTCATATATAGCATTTGAGAAATTAAACAATTCACTTAAGTTTCCAAGAGTTCATCAAGCAAAAGATTGGAAATACATAGTTAAGAATATATAGTGGACAGAAACTTACGTGCAATACACACCTACTCGAAATTGCTGTGAGTTGTCATCCCCAACCAGAATGTGCCATGCTCTCTGCTGAGTCTCTCCTTCCTCATCAATATCTGCTTCAAAGGGCATGGACCTACAACACCAGTCACATAAGCATACATGAACTATCTTTCTCTCAAAACATAAGCAAACACGTGTCTGCTGAACCAGAAGAAGCCTTTATCAACTTCTTCCCTACTGGAACACAGTTTACCAATTTAAAACTACTGTGCAACAATCTGGTAGTTTGGAAAGGAGACCATCAGACCACAGAAACTAAAGATTCATCATCAACAGAGGAAATGCATATTGGGTGTAGTCAAAGAAATACAACATTTAAGACTGTACAATTCTTACTCATCTGCAAGGGGCACTTTCTCCCTGATCAGTTCAAGGAACTGTGTAGATGCTGCAAAGTCAGTGGTAAACTCACGATGGCAAGCACTCAACATGCCAGCTGGATGGACAGCGCCTGCACTTTGCAAACTGTTGCTGCTGACCAACATCTTTTACAGCTTCCAGTGAGTTACATGCTCTACACTTGTGTGCTGGACAGAGAAATGTATCTACACCCTGTTGAATGCTTTCTACTACCATTTTTTGCTTGCTGGGATTGCTAGTAACCCATTTTGATACACACACTGGATGGTAGAATCGGCCACAATAGCCCACATCACAGTTGAAAACCTGTGTCCAAAAGAAAACACAGCACATACAAATAAATGAATTGAGAACTTGAAACATGAGCTCTCTAAAGCATTGTTGCTGAATCTCCATGATCCTGCTGTTGTTTGTTTTCAGTTAAAAAGAGAATCATGAACACATACATGCGAAATAGTGAGCAAGGTGAAACTTGCACATACAATCATGCACTTCCAAATTCCAGTTAATCTTCAACAAAGATCAATGGGATTGAGAAGCTGACCTCTCTCTTAGATCCAAGAGATGTATCAGACCTCCCAAGTCTACCACAAATGAAACATTGCTGGCAATTAACCTCACAATTCCGACAAAACCATGTTGACATATTGTTCTGAATAACCTGCAACCCCCACATAACAAGACGATGAGAGCATTTGACATGACAAGGTGACCACATCTAAGAGACTCATAACAAGCATATGACAGAATCATGACAGAGAAACTGAAGAGCTGTGAAACTGATCTTGTCTGCTGCTCAAGCCTACAACTCAGATGCCTCACATGGAAAGACAAAAATCAGCAACCCAATTCCTTCCAGAATGAGGTTTTCTTGGTATGGAAAAAATGTGGCACCAATCTTGAAGCCAACATGCATGATAAACTCCTTGGGGCCAGGAAAATTATACTCTTATCTTACAGGAATGATGCCCCAAAGAACAGCAACTTGCCAAGATCAACTTCACAACATTGCTTCAGTTTTTGTGTCGGAAATTTCACACCCGTTCAGACCGACCTTCTGTGGCTAGAATTAATAACTAACCACCAGATGCTTTGCATTTCAGATTGATCCCAAATATTCCTACGAGGGGAATAAGAAGACTAGAAAGACCAAAATACAAACCTCAAACTGCTGTGCTGTGAAACCAAGAGTGATGCATTCTTTCCCCTCTGCTTTCTCTTCCTCCGAAAGGCATGCATGGAAGGACCGTAAACAAGGGCCATCGCAGCTGGAGTCATGGCAAAAGAAGCACGATAGGCATGACCCAGGATGGATTCAGGTGTCAATGGCAAGAACAGGAGAAACAGCAAACCAGATTGCTAGGATGTGCTAGATGGGCCAAGAAGATTGCTGCTGCCTCGCTACAGCAAGTGATCTACATAGCTCTAGAATGATGTCACAAGCTGATCCACCAGTAAAGGCTCTGTTGCAATCGGAACAAAGAAGCTCAAGGACGAGACACCCAAGCAGGCAAAATTCTCATCATCTCTACGTAAGAATCCAAATGACGATTGCAAAACCCCGAAGTCTACAGTACTCTTCTTCTTCGGTACGACATGCAGCGGATGATATGCGTGACTAGAAGTTGCAATTACGATGATGAGGAGTTTAGCCACATACAAGAGCAGATTCCCACCGTCATCACAGAGCGAGCACCAAAACGATTCTCCCATGGTCCACAGCTCCCCATCCTCTTGCTCCTGGTCCTCCTCCATGACATCATCATCATCCATCATCCCTCCCGAAACGCTGCTGGTGTCAGTCGTCATCGTAGCCGCACCATCTTTCAACAACGACGGCCGCCCTCCCGATAAGAATTATCCGTCCTTCTTGTCCTCCATCATGCTACAAGTTCAAAAACAGATCGTCTACGGATTATAACATCGCCACCCCGACAACAAAACGTCTTCAATCCAAAAAACAACAACCAAACCTTCTTCATGTTGCTGTTTCTCGCTTGAACAGCAAAACAAACACAACCAAACCAAGAACGAAGAACTACTTCCTGCTTTTCACGACGAAGAACCTGTTCTACCTGCTCTAGTTTCGTGATCCTTCTGCAGCAACGCAAAGCTGCCGATACAAAGGAACACGAGCGAAAAAACCAGACCGGAAAAGTTGCGAGAAAAACCAAAAGAAAACGTCTACAGTAACGACAACAACATTACAGCGGAGAATCGAAACGAGGAAAAACTTTGACGAAGATGACGACGACAACGCCTCTAGACACACCGGAAACTAAGGCAATTGTACTTCGTCCTTCCGGCACATTATTCGGACGACGCTGGGCGGCTAAAGGTGTTATCGCTCTCCAGTCTCGCACCGAATCATGATGATGATGATGATTTGTTCTTCGGATCTCCATCGAGCTTGCACATAACTATCACTCCACAGCCGCGCTCCACGTGTGGAATTTTCACAAGCGGTTTGCGGGAGTTGCCATTATTGGATGGAGAGAGGAGAAGAGATGCGGCGTTCTCTATTTATTGCGGCAGCGTCTGTCAGAAGCTGCTCATTAAGATACAGAGAGAGAAAGAGCCAAAGAGGAGTTCGGTAACATAGCTACTAACCAGTACTATAGATAGCCAGCATTCGAAGCATCTGTGTCGTTTGTGATTCCGTAGTAAGTCCTTCCTTCTTCCTCGCCGTCCTGGTTGTAGCGCCGGTGTGATTCACGGAGGCGGCAGATAACGCTCTTATGCCTGGCTTGCTGGCTTGCTTGCTTGCATGCATGCAGACAAAGCTCGAACCAACTTCTGTGGGAAGAGAACTCCTGCTTACACTCGTTTTTTGTTGTAGTATTCAATTCTCGCTACGTTTCTTTTGCACATTCTTGTTCAAAGCCCTGCAGAGTTGTCAGATCCGTGTTGCTCGGCATTCTTCTTCTGCAAAATTTCATCAGGGAAGTAAGTAAGGAAGTCTGTTATAAGACTCGATTCTCGCTACGTTTGTCTTTACACATTCTTGTTCAGAGCCTCGGAGTTGACACATCTGTGTTGCAGAGCATCCTTCTTCGGCAAAATCTTATCAGAGAAGTAAGGAAGGAACTCTATTGTAGTACTCGATTCTCGCTACGTTTCTCTTTGCACATTCTTGTTCAAAGCTTCAGAGTTGACAGATCTGTGCCGCAGAGAATGCTTCTTCGTCAAAATCTCATCATGAAAGCAAAAAGTAAGGAAGTCAAGCCAATCTTATAAGAACGAAACGGCCACAAACCAAAGAAGAAATTCCATGAGCAGCAGCACTCCGGAGACAGACGACGACGCGAAGAGAAACAACGACTACAACAAACTCACAAGACATTATATAGCTGCCTGGATCTAGAGTCTTTCTTTCTTTCTAAACAACTATAAACGTAGCCTTGTGCTTCTGCTGCATTCACCAAAGAGACTGATATTGGATTGAATCGAAAGCTTCTTTTTGCCTGAAATTTCCTCAGTTTTGGGATTGACGGCATTCCACTCTCCTCTTCCTCCTGCTGCTGCTGCTGCTGCTTCTTTTCAAAACACAATTTCAAACTTGAAGACTGATTTGATTTGATGAGAATATTTTTGAGCTTTTTTCTTCTGTTGGAGTGTTTTTCTTCTTCATGTATTGTGAAGACGATGCTGGCTGGGTCCCTCCCTTCCTTCCATTGCCAAGGGACATGTAAAACGGCTGGCTCTTCCTCCTGCAAAAGCAGACAGAGAATGTTCTTCTGTTTTTTTCGTTTTGTGTTTCGCTGGGGGGGGGGAGGGGACACTAGTAAGGACCCAGAACTCTCTGGGGGACCCCTTGTTGGAATGAGGGTCGGCTGGGCGTTGGACCTAAAATTTGAAAACAGCCCCATTCAAAGGGTCCTTAACGGAGTTGGGTGGTTCTTTTGGAGTCAAGTGTGGAACCCAATTTCTCAAATGAGCTCCATTTGAAGTCCTTACCTGCAATTCTACTCTTCACATTCATGAAGTTGGACTCCAATCCAGTTCCCCCCCCCCCAAAAAAAAATCAGAACAATTTCAATTTCACACTTTTTTTTTAAAAAAAAGGGTGCTCAAATGAAGTGCCTTTTGAGATTTTTCAATAGCCATAATTCGACCAAAATTTAAGAAAAATCACCAGATTTCTATACATACTTCAAGTAGTTAGCCAAAAACATACAAGGATGGTTTTTTTTTTAAAAACCTATTTTCATATTTAGCTTGTTGCCAAACATGGCTAAATCTTCATATGGATGACCATTATTTTGGCTAAATCTTCATATGGATGACCATTATTTTGGCTACATCACAAAATTGACCCCATCATAATAAACAAGGATGTGTCACACTATGGCCTTGCCATTTACATAAAAAAAAGGATCTTAAGGCAAAAAAAGAATTATGAAAACTCAAATATTTCACCATGCAAAAATATAATCTTTCAAAAATCCTCATATAAAAATAAATAGACCTATTATTTATTATTACCTAGGGGCCTATAAAAAAATCCCTTAAGCTACTATAATACTCTATAATGAACATAAACACAATATCCTTGCCCTTGGTAGTAGGCAAGGCCAATAAATTAATTAGTTAAATAAATAAATAAACAAATAAAAGTAAAATAAAATTGCCTTTTAGTTCACTTGTGTGTAATTTTGGTTGTCCTATGTAAGATAGTTTGTTAAGTTGTTTTTTAAAACTCAATGGATGACCTTAAAAAAAACAAAAATTACCAATTTTTCTTCCTTAGATATCTTCCCACAAGTAGATTTTTAAATTATTTTTCTTAATATTTTTGGTCATAAATAACCATTCTATTGTAATTTTTTTATTGTTTATTTATGGGTAGCTTAGTGAAATTTAGGTGTTCTAATGTTTTAAAAATTTTGTGAAGTAAAAGACTTCAAATGAAATTATATATATATATATATATATATATATATAATTTTATTTTCCTTTTTTTTTTGAGGATATCCTTTTCCAAGGGCAATAGGATCTCACAATGTATTTATTGTAAATGATAATACTTATTTTTTGGCAACGCTTTGAAGGCTTAGTGGTTTGGGGCATACAAAATTCATGGATTGTCATTGTATTAGGTTGGTGTGCAAACGATTTCACGAGAGCTATATTTACGATTAGTTATTAACAAACAATTTTTGAATTTAAATGTATCATTTGTTTTATTTTATTTAGTTGCAATTGAAATGGATCAATGGCATTCTTTCAATTAAGCATTAGGTATTATTACATTTACTCTTGTAAGTTATTCAAAACATGTTAGGACTTTGTGTCAAGCAATATAATAAAGTTTTTTAAAAAAAATCTAATTTTTACGCTTTTATTTTAATTTGAAATCCTTTCTTTGTCATCTTTATAAATTAATTATATGCAAAAGAAAGTGAACTCAAGATAAAGAGGAATAGTTTTCCTCATTAAAAAATAAAATGAAGAGCAATAATTTTTTTCATAAAGCGACATTTATTGCACAACATTCATATTAGTGACAACCCAAAATGAAAACAAAATCAATACCAAAAAGAAAAGAAAAACCTAAGTTTCAAGCCTTGTTTATTATCAATGTATTTTACCAAATGTGCCTTTATTAGTCTAGTCATGGGCTACTAACAATATATGTGCATTTTGGGACATTCTTCGAAGTTCTAGCATAAACAGAACATGGAACTAAAACTAAAGAGCATCTCCACCACCCCCCCCCCCCCCCCCCCCCCCCCCCCCCCCCCTTTTTTCCATTTTTTTTGGGGGGGATATTTTTCTTTCCCAACAAAAAAAAAAAAATAAAACAACCTCTTCCCCTCTCTTTCCCCTAATTATTTTTTCCCAAAAAATTTTTTGAAAAACAAAAAAAAAACTGTGGGGGGGGGGGGGGGGGGGGGGGGGGGTGGTGATCATACATC
>Ga0116229_10010376_pt1 | contig 13993 bp, 11 predicted proteins | sample S1TSphgellanicum_3_FD_87313 | JGI IMG/M metagenome (GOLD analysis project Ga0116229, IMG submission 87313) | Host-associated microbial communities from peat moss isolated from Minnesota, USA - S1T2_Fc - Sphagnum magellanicum MG | ecosystem: Host-associated > Plants > Peat moss > Unclassified...
GCAGCTTGTTCATATAGTTTCATATATCTACATGCATGAGTAGAAAATTAGGTCTCCATGCAACATTTCCTATTTGAACTGATGCTGGTTTGAAGTTGCCATAACAGGCCAGCAGAGCCATTACGCACAGCCATTATGTATTAGAGAATGGGCAAAGCCCTTTGATCGTTGTGTGAGGTAAGCTTGCCGGCAAGCCTCACTGGGTTTGCCTGTAGGCACACCTGATCCAATGGTAAGGGGCATGTACATTCTCTTACATAAAGGAAATCGCCTCATCTTTTTGAAAAGGAGGATTATGTACAGGAGAAGGGTGTGCAGTACCATCCTGTGTAAATTACCATCCCCTCCCTTTCTTTTTATTTCCCACCGTTTTTTCTTTCTGCCGTATAGCGGATCCTACAAAGTTGTTGCAGCTCCGCGCTTTTGTATCGACATATTTCGGGACCAGTGATCATTATCGGGTATGCACTCATTGCGCTACTTCCCAATTTTGAGTCTATCACCCTCCGATTGGTGTTGTGACTCCGGCGTTGCTTGGTGATGCGTGTTTTTGCTCCATGGCGTTTTTTTTCTAGGCTCTGTTTTTCTTGGTTTTGAGTCTAGCGCCCTTAGTCTTTTTATATTCTCTTTTCCTTCCCACATCTCATTTCAGTACATTGCAGTGCCAGCATTCTCATTCTCTTTGCTTGGCATATTGCTGCCCTTCTTCGTATTGCGTCTTCATGCTTCGTCTCTGTCCACGTATGTGTCTCTTGCTTGCATCATGCCGTTTCTATCCGCGTCTGCATCTCCTACCTGCATTGCATTGACATGGCGCTGGTTTTTGCAGTACATATGTTTTTGCCCTTCTTTGCCTTTTTTTTTTCCATTTTTTTGTTTGCTTTTTTTTTTTTTTCGACCTTCTTGAAATTCTTTGGTTGTTTCATTAATTCATTTGTTTGATTTGTGAGTTTTGTGTTGTTCTAGATTCAGTTTTGCTAATTTCAAAGTTTCTTGGTTTTTTTCTTTGTTGTGTGGGTGTAATTCTTCTAGATTTTACATTACATTTTTTTTGCTTTCATGAATTTTATTTTTTCTTTCTTGTGATTTTTTCTTTGCTTTTGTATTTTTACAATGTCTACTACCGTCTAAAACCTACACATGCTCAAGTTTGGGAAGTACCGCCAACATGGGGCATGTGCCTTGACTTTATGGGAAACGAAATTATGAACAATGTTTCCCAGCAGGTAATGAAAGGAGAAAAAATTACACAAAGCAAAGAGTTGATATAATAATCTATATAAGAGGAGAGTTCTGACCGGTGTTTTTATTTGGGCGAAATTTCGCCAACTGGCTGACAAAAAACAAAGCCCAGTGCGACCTCTACAAAGTTTTATTCTTAAAAACAGATTTCAAAAAATTCGCCATATTTCTTAGATCAAAAAACGATTCGTCAGATTTAGACAGTGAATTCGTGTAGCTCGCCAAGATTTATGTAGGATTCAGACAAAACTCTAAGGTCCGCCTAGGACAGTCGCCATTTAATGCGAGTTAAAGCTGGGGATCCTGGCCAGTACACCTACCTCAGGACTGCTAACTGGCCTGACCTTTCTTTGCTGACACATGGTCGGCGCAGTCCATCAATGACCACTTGCCTCCATTATGTGAAAGCCCAAAATATAAGTGGTCATAGGAAATTGCAGGTCCAGTACGTGGCCACTGTTAACCAGCACCCACCAGAGTACCATCAAGAATGGATGATATGTGATGAGGAAACAGTTTTCTGTTGGATTCCAGTTCCCTACCTAACCATGGTGGTTAGCTCACTTGCTTTATTAACTACCTATCAACCAGGTAGGTAGTAAAAACAGTCCCTACCTACTATGTATCATCTATCTACTTACATAGTAGTCCGCTAATTTTTAACCTACCTGTCTATAGGTTAAACGTACTTCTTATTGAATGGGTTACCAAATGAGACCAGGTAGTAACTCAGTTGAGGATCAATCCACAACTGACTCATAACAGGCATTCATAACAGGCATCCAGTGGATGGTGCATTGGTGGGTGCTGGTTCAATTATGGCACATGGTATGCACCATCCTAGAAGTACCCATTGTATCCTTTTTCTCAACCTTTAATCATGACCACCTTCCAAGTTGTTCATTATTCTGGCATAAATGCAAGGAATCCAATGGACTAATTCTACATTGGCTCAGATTTGCATCCAAGAGCTTGCTACAAGTTTTTATCAAGGTCAGTTCCCTTGTTGGACTTGTTGCGGAGCTTATATTGCCGTCAATCTCCTCGCATATGTGTATAGGGTTTCGTGGCTCAATGCAACAACAAGAGATTCATCATCCAATTGCCACATGTAAGTCATCTCACATATCATCATGTCTTTTATGTGAAACCTAGTATGTCTCAAACACCAAAACTTAGGTTCCATGTCTTTGAAAGCATTAGTAGTGTCATGAATATTTGACCTAGAGTAACGATTGTATAATGATTCAAATTTGCACAAAGGCTCATCTATTCTTATTTTCTATTAAGGTGGGTTAACTTGGTACTTTTCTTAATTGTCACAGTGATCACATCCATTTCATTGGGCTAGCAACCAACGCAAAAGGACAACAAAAACTATCAAGGTTATTCAAGTGTCACCTCTTTTGTAAGTTCCCAAAACTTGTAGGTATGTGCTTCACACACAAACATTTATCATTTTGAACTCAATATGTTTTGCAACATCAAAATTAAGTGTATGTTCTTATTCAAAGGTATGAAGGTTGTGATGAATGAACTTTGTTTCAAAGCTCAAGTAGTGAGTAATTAAAACATGAACACAATATTCCTAAGTTTCACATGGGGTTATATTAGAGAGTTTAATTTGAATAAAAGTGAGACTCACATCATCTAGCCAGTCCAAGTAGTTTTGCAACAATTAAAAATCATGAATTTCGCATATATAGAGTACTACAATAATAATGTTTGCCAAAGAAAGAATTCCATTCAATGAATGGATTAAAGCAACAATAATGTTGGACAAGGTTTGTGTATATGCATGTAATTATGCACGTGATGGAGTTGTGCACCAATACTTTTGGCAGTGATCAAGTTTATCATTTAAATCAGATTGAAATGAAAAATCAACATGAGAACTAAATAGATTAATGTATGTTTTTAATTATTCAACAATTTGTTCATTGTAATTTATCATTTGTTGATTTATGTTTAGACCAAATCAATTTTATAGACATTAAAATGGTTGATAGGGGAATAGGAAGAGAGATTTTAGTGGTAGCACATGATACAAAATTATGATGAATCAACTTTTTTTGGCAAAAAATCAACAAAACGTAGCACATTTTCTTACATATGGATTATTTTGTTGCAAATTACTTTATTTGGAAAACTTTTGACTAAAAGTGGTTTTTAAAAACATTCAAGAAGGTGTCATTACATTTATGCCTATTGATTACAATTTTAAGAATTTTTTGAAATAATGTTGCTAGTTAAATCAAAATTTACCTAAGGATGCTTGCCACCTTAGTTCAGTCAAGAAATTGAAAAAAAAACATTGATTAGGATGCACATCATTTACCTACATTTATTGAATTGAACATATTGCATAATGTAATGAAATGTTTATTCTAGCAAACCACACTCTTTAAAGCAAGTGGAATAATCATCAATGATAAAAATTATGTATGTCAGTCATTGTGCAGGCGACGATTACATTTCAAATATGTATGAAAATACAAAGTGACATAGGCTTGGTGGAAATTTCCACAAGAAATTCTCTCAATCACAAATGTTTTATTTCATGTTAAAACTATTATAATTATATGATCTTTTTCTATTTCCATTATTTCATGTTGTTGATGAACAGAAAGCTTATGAAGAAGCCATGGAAGACCTTCACAAGGCTGGTGTTCATGATCTAAACAATGAATTCATTTAAATAACACTCGTGAACATCTCAAAAAAATGTTTGAAGGACTATTAATCAAGACAAAGTTTATGTTTACTAAACCAAAAGTGCATTGTGTTGTTAAAAGGATGTTGAAAGATTATCAAGGAGCCTTGGACGACCTTGACAAAGTTGATGTTTTTCAATTAAACAATGCATCCACTTTGAACACTCGTGAAGGAATCAAATACATGTTGGATGACTATCAAGGAACCTTAGAGGACCTTCACAAGGTTGATGTTCTTGAACCAAACAAGGCATTCATTTTGAGGACTTGTGCAGATGTCAAATACATGTTGTATGACTATCAAGGAGCCTTAGAAAACCTTGATAAGGCTGATGTTCTTGAACCAAACAATGCATCCACTTTGAAGATTCGTGGAAATGTCAAAAGGATGTTGAAAGATTATCAAGGAGCTTTGGAAGACCTTGACAAGGCTAATGTTCTGGGACCAAACAATGCATTCACTTTGAGGACTCGTGGACATGTCAAATACATGTTGGATGATTGTCAAAGAGCCTTGGAAGACCTTCACAAGGCTAATGTTTTTGAACCAAATAATGCATCCACTTTGAGGATTTGTGGAAATGTCAAAAGGATGTTGAAAGATTATCAAGGAGCCTTGGAGGACCTTGACAAGGCTAATGTTCTTGAACCAAACGATGCATTCACCTTGAGGACTCATGGACATGTCAAACACATGTTGTATGACTATCAAGGAGCCTTGAAGGACCTCAACAAGGCTGATGTTCTTCAACCAAACAATGCATTCACCTTGAACAATCGTGGAAATGTCAAAAGGATGCTAAAAGAGTATCAAAAAGCCTTAGAGGACCTTGACAAGGCTGATGTTCTTGAACCAAACAATGCATCCACTTTGACAGATCGTGCAGCTGTCAACTACATGTTGTATGACTATCAAGAAGCCTTGGAGGACCTTGATAAGGCTGATGTTCTTGAACCAAACAATGCATCCACTTTGAGCAATCGTGGAAATGTCAAAAGGATGTTGAAAGATTATCAAGGAGCTTTGAAGGACCTTGACAAGACTGATGTTCTTGAACCAAACAATGCATTCACTTTTAGGACTCGTGGACGTGTCAAATACAAGATGGATGATTGTCAAGGAGCTTTGGAGGACCTTGATACGGCTAATGTTCTTGAACCAAACAATGCATCCACTTTGATGAGTCGTGGAGTTGTCAGCTACATGTTCGATGACTATGAAGAAACCTTGGAGGACCTTGACAATGCTTATGTTCTTGAACCAAACAATGCATCCACCTTGAGCAATCGTGGATATGTCAAAAGTTTGCTGAAAGAATATCAAGGAGCCTTGGAGGACCTTGACAAGGCTGATGCTCTTGAACCAAACAATGCATCCACCTTGAAAAGTCGTGGAGATGTCAAATACATGTTGTATGACTATCAAGGAGCCTTGGAGGACCTTCACAAGGCTAATGTTCTTGAATTAAACAATGTATTCACCTTGAGGACTCGTGGAAATGTCAAAAGGATGCTGAAAGAGTATCAAGGAGTTTTGGAGGACTTTGACAAGGCTGATGTTCTTGAACCAAACGATGCATTCACCTTGAGGACTCGTGGACATGTCAAACACATGTTGTATGACTATCAAGGAGCCTTGAAGGACCTCGACAAGGCTGATGTTCTTCAACCAAACAATGCATTCACCTTGAACAATCGTGGAGATGTCAAAAGGATGCTAAAAGAATATCAAAGAGCCTTAGAGGACCTTGACAAGGCTAATGTTCTTCGACCAAACGATGCATCCACCTTGATGACTCGTGGAAATGTCAAAATTATGTTGAAAGAATATCAAGGAGCCTTGGAGGACCTTGACAAGGCTGATGTTTTTGAACCAAACAATGCATTCACCTTGAGGAATCGTGGAGATGTTAAATACATGTTGTATGACTATCAAGGAGCCTTGAAGGACCTCGACAAGGCTGATGTTCTTCAACCAAACGATGCATTCACCTTGAGGACTTGTGGAAATGTCAAAATTATGTTGAAAGAATATCAAGGAGCCTTGGAGGACCTTGACAAGGCTAATGTTCTTGACCCATACAATGCATTCACGTTGAGGAGTTGTGGAGATGTCAAAAGGATGCTGAAAGAGTATCAAGGAGCCTTGAAGGACCTCGACAAGGCTGATGTTCTTCCACCAAACAATGCATTCACCTTGAGGACTCGTGGAGATGTCAAATACATGTTGTATGACTATCAAGGAGCCTTGGAGGACCTTAACAAGGCTGATGTTCTTGGACCAAACAATGCATTCACCTTGAGGACTCGTGGATATGTCAAACACATGTTGTATGACTATCAAGGAGCCTTGGAGGACCTTGACAGGGTTGATGTTCTTGAACCAAACAATGCATTCACCTTGAGGAGTCGTGGAATGTCAAAAGAATGCTGAAAAAATATCAAGGAACCTTGGAGGACCTTCACAAGGCTCATGTTCTTGAACCAAACAATGCATCCACCTTGAAGAGTCGTGAAGATGTCAAATACATGTTGTATGACTATCAAGGAGCCTTGGAGGACCTTCACAAGGCTGATGTTTTTCTAATCGTTTTGGGTTACTTGCATGCCCCATTTCAACATTTTCTTGCAAAGCTTGTTCGTTTTTTTCTTTATGATACTTCTTGTCAACACTATTGGCATATTGTAAATGACTACAAAAAAGTTGTAATCTATGGGTTATTTTGGTTTTTTTTTTTTTAATTTCAAACAAAAACAACAATAAATCCATGGTTTATTTTGGTAAAAATCAAATAGTTTAAAAAAATATTGTTCAAATAGGAGTGATAATGAACCATAAATTTTGGATTCAATGTCCATGGTATAGTCGCCAAATGTTAAGGCCACTTCGTGAACTACCAGGTTTTAGAAGAAATAAAATAAGGGAGTAGAAGATAAAATTTTCTTATTCTCCCTAGGTAAGCAAAAAGCTTCAACACAAAAGGGACTATCAAATCTTACTAGGACAACTTCGTAAACTTTATATAGAAACAAACTTGAAGCAAATATAAGGAAGAAAACCTTGCATACAAAAAAAAATACTCACAACATACAAAGAGAAAACGACACATAGAACTTAACGTACAAAAGTATGGTAGGAAAAAGTTAATTTACTCTAGATAATATTCCCTTGTAAAATCCTCAAAAATATAGAACCTTAAATACCTTCAAGAAAGAAAATCAGAAAATGGTGGAATAGATAATTAGCCCTATGCCAAAAAAATTGTCCTAGATATGACCTAATCTAAATCGGCAGTAAATCCAATTTCGGTAAATGAAGTCGGTAACATGATTTTCAATAAGGAAATTTTGGTAATGATTTTTGGTAAGGAACATTCAATTTCGGTAAAAATTTGATAAACATTCTGTTTTGGTAAAATCTACCTTCAATAGCCAAAGAAGACCTAAATGGAAGGCGTGAAGGGGGTCCATTTCTAACACTCAAGTCCAAATGGTTGGAGGGGGAGAAAATGTAAGAAAGGAAGTTGAAGGACAAGAAGAACTACCCTAAGAAACAACATAAAAAACATGACAATGCTACTAATATTGAGACATACCACATCTTGAAAAAAAGGCACCACATCTGAAACATAGGACATCACATTGGGCCCCACTCTTGCCATTAAGGGAAAAAGTGGGCCCAACCTGAAAATTAACTTGAACGGTCACATTGGAAAGGGGAGGAGAAGGGGAGACAAAGGCTAAAGCTGACACAAGGGGAGGGGGGAAGGAAATGACTAACTCGTTAGACATAAGGGCAAATTGACCTCGACGGGGGACAAGGCACCCATGCAAAAAAAAAGGCTATAGGAAGTTGGGAGGCAGAAACCACCACCACCCCTTCCCACCAAAACAAAAAAAAGGAACAAGGAGGTAGACACCACCACCAAAACCCTTGGAAAAAAAAAAAAAAAATGCCCCAACAACTCACAAATTTAAACTTGACATCTATTTTAGTTATCCTCACATAGACATATGAAAAAAGTGGGAAAATTTGAAATGTATCGAAAAAAAACTCTAGCCTTAAAATTTTTGAGTATATACTATTGTAGAGAAATGTGACTAAACAAAGATCACAAAGAGAGATTCATCATAATGTGGTGGTATTGGAAGGTGAAGATTGAAAGATAAGTCTTGGCGAACACAATCACATTGACATTGAAATTGATCATTTGGGATTGAACTATTTCTTTGTAGGATCTATTCATCATTTGATGAAACTCTTTATTTGACAAATGATTCTCATTCTCTAGAACATAAAATTTTACTACCCTTGGAAAGGATGATGCCAAAACATACGCTAAGGTGGTTTTTCATTAAGAGCAAGATAGAACAAATTGAAAGCGAAAGACCTTGCAAAAGAAATCATGTTGGCGCAATTGGAAAAAATAAATATTCTTGTTTGTATGCATGTCATGATGTGGGTTAGTGTGAAAAATGAATTGGCTTGGGTACAAGAGGTAGGGTTGGCTAAGTTCAAAAAATTGGACTAACACACCATCAACATCACTAATGTAAAAAAAATCATATGTGGTTTCAAATTTTTATTGAAAGCAACACTTGGGAAAAATCTATAATTTCCCTCAACTACAAGGCAATAAATAATATTTTCAAGCTACCAATGAAGGGGGCCAATGTACCTACTAAGGATATTTATAATGAAGATTTGGGAAGATTGTTTGAAGGTAGCAAAGAAAATCATTATGTTTTGGATTATGGTTATGTGATTACCACGCCTTTTTTCCATAACTAGTTATAAGGCTTATTACTTTTGCAAAAGTAGTTGTGCTTTGGAAATGGAACATGTTTGTTTCAAGAACAATTGTGCTAATTATTAAAGCCATGCAACAAGGGCTAGTGAACTAGGTAGAATTGTTCACAAAATAGTTCCACAAGGAGATCATTAGAGTGCAATGCAAAGCAAGGAAGATGGGAAACACCATTGTAAGGCTTGCCTTGATGATGGTAATTGGGTAAAAAATACTCACATCACATATCCAAAAGGATGTTTTTAATGACCAATACTAAATAAAGGTGCTCAAAAAGGTTGAAAGTAGGGCAACATTAACTTGGACATGAAAAAAGATGTCAACTTGTTCAAGGTTTTTGTATTGTTGTCCAATTTTCAGCATTTAAAAATACTTGAGGAAAACTCCCAAAATGGACATTCTATGTAGTGTGCTTTCACCAAGCTATGCACTATGCAAAAGAAAATACAATGGTAAAAAAAAAAGAAATCCCAATTGGGAATTTCCTTGTGAAGAAGACGAAAGGCAAGGGTCTTTCAAAAGTTCTAGTCATCAATGTTCACTACGTGACACCAATAATCAACTAGAAGGAAGCAAAAATAATGATTGGGAAGGGAAATGTACACCTTCAAGAGGTACATGAAATTTCATTAGTTCCAACTCAAGAGGGGGATATGGCTATCAAAGAGATTCAAGAAGATATAACATTATCCCAAGAACAAGCTAAAGTAATGGAAGTTGGAGAAACAAAAGGTGCATTGGATTATAATCATAAGACATTTTGTTTTGGAATATAAAGAGGTGCATGATATCACATGCATTTTAAACTACCAAAAGCGATAAGAGATTGGATAGTTGGAATTAACCAAGGAAGACCATGTTTTTGAAGTTCAATTAAATATGGTAGGCTATGATGAAACAATTCTTAACATTATTAACCAAAGACACATCAAACAATGATGGTGTGCTCATTGAATAGAAGGATCCTATTGAAAGAATGATTGTTGAAGAAATGATAGTCGAGAAGCTAACATTAATAGTTTTGCCAAAATAGATGGCAAAACAACTATAATTTGAAAAAGAGGAGTGAGAAAAACATATTGTTTAATTGGTGCATCTTTTGGCCAAGACAATCAAGAAATGGGGTAATCAATTTGCAAGGATACAGATGTTATCCTTACAAGTGGAGGAGTTACAAAGGCAAATTTTGGATGAACAATTACAAATAGCATCCAACATTGAACCCATGGAATTTGCAACACATCAACATGAGTGAGAAAAGATGACTATTTTATTAATTATTTGGAAGAGTGAGTTGATATGAAAAAAAGTTGAAGCAAACGAACATATCTAAGATTTGGAAACACAAATCAAGGATACAATAGAATCAAAGTTTATAGTAGCAAAGTAGCTCAAACATGCAAAGGGAAGAGTCATAGACTTGGAAAAAATGTTATTATAGATGGCCAAGCAAATCAAGACCATTGAGGCAGAGAAAAAGAAACTTTTGGAACAAAGTAGGAAAGGGAAAAAAATGTGATCATACAAAAGGAACTCATCAAGGAACTACAAATTACTTGAGAAACATTAGAGAATGAAAAAGCATTTTGAACATCATAAAACCATTTTCAAGAATTGGGTTGAAAAAATAACCAAATGTGTGAACAAACATTAGAAGAGGCTCATGGCAATGGGTGAAATACATTAGCAGGATAAGAAAAATTTATAGAAAAAGATCAATTAGATTGAAAACTAAGTTCAAAAGGTGCATATTGGGATTGGTGCAAAAGGTAGAATGAAAAAATGGTAGCAAATTGCTATTGAAAAGACCAACAAAGCAAATTTGTATATGACCACCTTCTGCAAGCTCAAGGTATTGAATTGGTAGAAGCACTAGTTGAAGCCCAATCCTCCATGGTTGGTTTGAATTACCAAAAGGAAAAGGAGGTGTTAAGTCAATTAAATGAAGCTCTTGCAAGGATTAGGCAGCTGGAAAATCAGCAACAGAGCAGCGAAGAAGAAGACACGGTTGAGTTGGAGGTTCTTAAATGTAAGTTGCATAACGAACAGAAGAATATTTCCATCATGGAGCCATTGAATGGAAGGGGAGCAGCAAGTGAGAAACAAAAGGAGGAGCCGACAACATCAAACCAACCACTGGAAAGACAATTTGCTAACTCCAATCAACTACCTTAGAGGAGAGATGTAGGGATTGGAGAAACACACATGCCACTTGAAGGTCTATACCAAACATGGGTTCGATGTGACATTTGAAGATAGCAAATGCCTTGGTACCAGTACCATCAGATGCTGAATTGATGGGCATGAAACCATGCTCCCTTAATGACGTGATATATATGGTCAAAGGGTTGGAATACATGGTGCCACAAGTTCCAAATCCAACGGTGTACTACTTTATTTATCTATTGCAAAAAATATTTCATAATAGGATTTGCTCCACTATTGTTGGGAACTACAATAAGCTTGATGATTTCGAACAAATATGGAAGATAAAAATATATGGAATTCAGACCTCAAAAAGGGTTTTGGGCTCAAACTCATTGGTGTGTAAATGACAGTTGTCTAAGGCCTCTACCACTAAGCTTAACTTGGGGCTATTAATGGCTTATGTATTGAATCTATTGTTGTGCTTCCCAAAAATAAAAATTATGATACCTATAATACCTTGGTAGCTTTGACACATATCTATCGAGTAAATAATTAATTTGAAAAAAATGTCTTTGAAAAATAGAATATTCTTGAAAATTCAATATTTTCCTTCACAATTTTTTGTTGTTTGAATTTGTTTTGGGAAAATTTCAACATTTCTAAACATAATATAATTATCATTGAAGCTGCCAAGGTAGTAAAGTATTTGAAACATTATCTTAGAAGAATGTTCAATGTTTCTATATATCATTCACTAAATAAATCAAAATGTTGAAAAGTACTTAATTTCCAACCATTACTTAGTGTTTTTTTATTGAGTGCAAAATCTTGCCCAGTTTTCTCTATTGTATCCAGACGATACCTTACAAAACATAAAAAGCCAGTGGGCATTTCAAAAAATGTAATGCCTGGGAAGGTGGCCATTATGTTTTTTGAAACTCCATGGGCATTTTGGAGTTTCTGAAATGCCCATCCACATTTTATTACTTTTTTTCCTGTGATACCTGCCGGGTATTGAGCAGGTGCATGTGACATATCACCTGAACAAAATTTAAAAAACAAGGTGTGTGTCAACTGTGGCCTTGCCAAGCAAAAAAAAGAATTGTAGAAACTCAAATATTTCACAATGCAAGAATATAATCTGCAAGAAATCCTCTAAAAGAAACCAAAATCCTTCAAGATATTTTAACTCTATTACTAATCTCAAGTTTCAAAACAAGCCAAAATAACATCTTAAAAAAATCCCTGTCCAAAAATAGATCTATTACCTAGGGGCCAAAATCCCTTAAGCTACTATACTCTATAATGAATCTAAACACAATATCCTTGCATTGGTAGGCAAGGCCAATAAAAAGGCACCTGATCTTTACACTGTGTAAAGCCCTCAGGGGTGGGCTTTACCCTACACTTCATTGGCAATCATCCCTAAGAGGATCTAACAATAATTGGGGACCACTGTTCAAACTGTAGATTTTTTTTCAGGTATGCTTGTTTTTTCGGTGAAAAAAACCAAATTTATCTCAATAAATGATGAAAAAACTCTCAAAAAATCATCTCTTGTTGTTTTTGAAAACAATTTCGCTCCACATTGCAAAAACTTGCCATTCCAAAAAAAACACCACCACTGCGGGACCATAACATGTGGGAGAGTCAATTGTTTTCTGAGTACCATAGCCTAGGGTCAGTTTCCACATTGACAAAATGAATAAATATTTTTTTTCAAAAAATGAATTCATTTAAAAAAATTGAAATTATATATATTTTCCATCATATACTATAATATTTTGATATGAGTAGTGAAATTATTCAGAGTGTAGCCTATGATAATTATGATGATTTTCAACATGTCAACTTCATATTTTCACAAAATTTCATTTCACTATTTTGAGGATTATTTAATGACGACACTGACCTTAGGGTAATGTACCGATGATTCAAATGCATGCATGTGGGGACATAAGACACTAATTACCCTCAATGGCAGTTCCTCCAGGCAATTAGTTTTTGTTGCAATGAGGTTTGGCAGATTTAAAAGAGAAAAAAAAGGTTTTACTGTAAAAACAAATTGGCTGGTTTTCATTTTTTAAAAGCACGTTTGTTTAGATGGATGGATGGTTAAGATCATTTTTTTAATTGCAATAAAGCCTGGCAAGTTTACATCAAACAGGATAAATAAATAAATTATTTACATTAAAAAATGAAAAAAAATTCAATAAAATTTGGAAGGTTTACGTGTTTTTTATTTTCATTTTTATTAGATGCATGGTGCATGTTAGAAAAAATATTTATTGCAAATAAAATTTGGTAGGAATACTTAGGACAGGGGGAAAAAGGTTTTTTATTGCAATAATGTTTGACAGGTTTACATCAAAAGAAGGACATAGAAATCATTGCAACCAGTTTGGCGGGTTTACAGTGCGTACTTGTTTTGGTGTCTTTATTCAAGTACTTGTCTAGATTTTTCCGGCTGGGGGGTGGGGGTGGGGGTAGAGACAGGTGTTCATCTGCTGGTTCCACTTGCTGTTCTACCAGTTCCACTTGTGATGTGATTCAATAGTGGGACCACTGTAGTCATGTAAATCAACAGTTGGGAGCACTCTAATGATGTGAATAAATAGTGGGGAACAAATTATGTGCTCCGGAACATGCCTTGGTAGAAACCCCTGACAGAATGCTTTCTCACCTTAGTGGACTTGACATGTTCCCATACAGAATGGACCATACTGGCCCTATTCCATTCTATGTAACCTAGTTTGGACATCCTGCTCACCTGGGTGAGACAGGCACAGGCAGCCATCTGCGGGTTCCGACTTTGGTGTGGTGGGTTTTTCACTTATACTGGAAGTTGAGGGTGGAGAACGGCTGGAGTGAATTAGCACCCACCAATGCACCAGTTGCGGGCTGTTTTCTGGATGGACGAAAATCTCATCCTCCCTGCCCGATTTTTTTTTTTTTTTTCCACCTCTTCTCTACCCCAAAATTTTCCCCCGTCCTACCTACCACCTACCTCCCCCTGTCCTACCTACCACCTACCTCCCCCCGTCCTACCTACCACCTACCTCCCCCCTCCTACCTACCACC
>Ga0116229_10010377_pt1 | contig 13993 bp, 14 predicted proteins | sample S1TSphgellanicum_3_FD_87313 | JGI IMG/M metagenome (GOLD analysis project Ga0116229, IMG submission 87313) | Host-associated microbial communities from peat moss isolated from Minnesota, USA - S1T2_Fc - Sphagnum magellanicum MG | ecosystem: Host-associated > Plants > Peat moss > Unclassified...
ATCTGCCATGCAAAGCAGTGTGCTAGCGACTACGCCGATAAAAAAGTCCAGGCAGCCTGGTTCGTTTTCGACCATCTACTTTTTCTCTGGTGGCCCGGATGGATCAAATCCGTTGGGAGATCTGACGACGTCCGCTAGCTTGTTGTATGGCACTACTGCGGGCATACAGAGTTGCGGAACGGCTTTTTCGATGACGCCGTCGGGCTCGCAAACGGTCCTTCATGTCTTCGGTGTCGACGAAGGAGACGGGTGCGCCCCGGCATCGAACCTGCTGAACGTGAACGGGACGCTGTATGGAACGACTCTTGATGGCGGAAGCGGCTATTGTGGTGGTTCTGGCTGCGGAACGGTATTTTCCATTGATCCCTCGGGAGCTTATCAGGTTGTCTATAGCTTCCAGGGGGCGGGCGACGGTATTGAACCCTTCGGCAATCTGGTAAACGTTGGCGGAGATATTTACGGCACAACGTTCAAAGGCGGGATGTATTCGAACGGGACGGTATTTGTGATCTCGTCGGGACAGGAGCGTGTAATCCACAGTTTCGGTGGCCCGGACGACGGCGCTGCGCCTCATGCAGGGCTCCTGGACGTGGCGGGGGTCCTCTATGGTACGACTAGCCAGGGCGGGGTTGGAAAGAGAGCTGAAGGTACGGTCTTTAGTATCACGCCGCAAGGAACGGAGAAAGTCCTCTGGACCTTTAAGAAGAAGGGTGACGGGTCTGGACCTCTTGGCGGCTTGACGAATATCGGCGATATTCTATACGGAACGACACCTATAGGGGGCGCTAAGAAGCAGGGCTGCGTCTTCAGCGTTCAGTTGAACGGTAAGAAGAAGGCCACAGAGGCTGTAGTTTACAGCTTTGCAGAAAATGCCAATGATGGATCAGAACCCTACTCCGATCTTCTTGTCTCCGGACAGAACCTGTATGGTACGACGCTCTACGGCGGCGCTTCGGGTGGCTATGGAACCGTCTTCGAAGTGACCCAAGGCGGCCAGGAGACGATACTCCATAGTTTTTCGGGAAGAACCGATGGCTACGCGCCGTATGGTGGTCTCGTACAGCTGGATGGGGTTCTGTACGGGACGACCAGCTCTGGAGGGCCGAGCGAAGACGGGACGGTCTTTGCGCTGACGCCGTAGCGGCTTAGGCTAAGACCTTGTCCTGTTTTCGGGCTCGGACGCAGTCGGGTTTCGATGAGCGTGGTCTTGCGGATCCCGATCGACTTGGGCGTGATTTCGCCGACACGTGCTCTCGTTCGTTGAGTTGTGCCAGCGACATTTTCGTTGGGCGGCGAGAACTCGGTGCGGTCGTCGACGCGGAGGCGCCCTGGCTCTCGCGAAAATGCGCCGACGGCTTTAGCCTGGCACTAGGTACCGAATCGGCGCTGCCTGCTTGCGAAGGAGCCTAACGCCTCCTCGAAGAGGGTCTCGTCGAAGTCGGGCCAGCGGACGTTGGTGGCCCACAGCTCGGCGTACGCGCTCTGGTAGAGCATGAAATTCGAGAGGCGCAGCTCGCCGCCGGTGCGGATCACGAGGTCGGGATCGGGCATGCCGGCCGTGTAGAGGTAGCCCGAAAGCGAGGCATCGTCGATCGATGCGGGATCGAGCCGGCCCGCGGCCACGTCGGCGGTCAGGGCTCGGATCGCGTCGCAGAGTTCGCGGCGCGCGCCGTAATTGAGCGCTAGGTTGAGCACCAGGCCGTCGTTGGTGGCCGTCGCCGCGCACAGTGCGCGGATCGCTTCGCACGTCGGCCCAGGCAAGGCGTCGAGCCGGCCGATGGCCGTCACGCGCACGTTTTCGCGGCGCAGCGAGTCGAGTTCTCGCTCGGCAAACGAACGCAGCAGATCCATGAGCATTGCCACGTCGGCCGGTGCGCGATTGCGGTTCTCTTCGGAGAATGCGTACACGGTGAGGATCTCGACGCCGAAGCGCATTGCCGCGCGCACGACGGAGCGCAAACGCCTCCCGCCCGCGGCGTGGCCTTCGATCGAGGAGAGGCCGCGTTCGGCGGCCCAACGGCGGTTGCCGTCCATGATGATGGCGACGTGGCGGGGCATGCCCGCACCCGTGGAATGTGCGCGAACAGAATCGATCATGATTGCGCCGCCAAGCGCAAACCGGCGCCGGACGTGCGTTCGTCGCTCGCGTGCACCGCGCGCACGACCGCTTCCAACTCGTCCACGTAGGCCAGGAATCGTTCGCGTCCGGATTCAGTAATGCGCACGATCGTCGTGGGCCGCCCCGAGCCGCGTTTGCGTTCGAGCGTGACGATTGCAGTTTCGGCAAGCGCGTGCAGATGACGGTTGAGGTTGCCGTCGGTGAGCGCGCAGGCTTCTTGCAGCGCGGTGAAGCTCATGCCGGCGGGATTGGCCACTAGACACGTACAGACGGCCAGCCTGCCCCGCTCGTGAAAGATACGCTCCAGCCCCTCGTAGGCGAACGGCGCTTGGTTCATCGGATCGTGCGAGTCCTTTCCTGAAGGGGGCGGGCCCGGACGATCGCGCCGATCGCGATCTGTCCGAGGCCGAATGCGGCGGGCATGATCCACCAGGCCAACGGATCTATGTTCGGCAGCAAGAGTAGCGCGGTTGCGGCCGCCCCGAAGGCGATGGCCACGTACACGACCTCGCGCGGCACCATCGAGCGCGAGGCGAAAAGGCCCAGGGCGTAGGTGGCGCACCACATGCCGGGCAACAGGTCGAAGAGGCCGCGCAGCACGAGCGCCAGGGTCACCACGCCGCCGGCTGCGATCGCGGGCAGGATGGTGAAGCCGACGGTGCGCATCTGCGCGGCGGCCTGGGGATCGGGGTGGCGCGAGCGCCAGGCGACGATGGCGCCGTAGTTGATCGCCAGGGCCAGGCCAAGGCAGATCAGCCAGATCCAGAGGTAGGTCAGCCGCGTTGAGGGAGCGATGGGGTGCGGGGCGAGCACGAACTGCGCGGCCCCGGCGCCCAAGGCGACCACGCCGCTTGCCACCGCGGCGTTGCCCGAATATCCGTCAAAGCGCTGCAGCGTCGCGAGACGGCCGCGCACCTCGGCCAGATCCGCCAGGGCCCGGCGTACTTCCATGGCCGCAAGACTTTGCGATGCAAAGTCAGTCCACCTGCGCGGCGCGGCGGCTTATCGGCCGGCGGCCGCGAAGTAGAACGTTGCGGAGTTGCCGGAGATGATTTATGCGCGTGATGATTCGCAGAGGCTTTGCACTGATTGGATTCGTCGCCGTGGCCGGGTGTGCGGGCGTGGCGACGGACGCGCCTGCGCGCAGCGTACTCGCGCTTAGTCTCGCGACTCCGGTTCGAGCCGCGTGCGAAAATGCACGCGTCGGCTTCGCGCACTGCGCGGCGCGCATACGCGAGGATGGCGACGTCGCGCTCGCAGGGCTGCCCAAGGGCTACGGACCCCAGGATTTGTGGAGCGCGTACAGTCTGACCGACGACATCGGCGGCGGCGCGGGCGCGACGGCCGCGATCATCGATGCGTACGACGACCCCAATCTGCTCGCCGATGTCGCGGAGTATCGCAGCACCTATGGCTTAGCCGCGTGCGGCTCGGGATGTTTGGCCAAGGTCAATCAGATGGGCGGCTCGTCTTTGCCCTCGCCGAACGCGGGCTGGGCCGTCGAAGAGTCGCTCGATGCCGACATGGTCTCGGCGCTCTGTCCCAACTGCAAGATTCTCTTAGTGGAGGCGAGCAGTGCGTCGCTCTCCGATCTCGGCGCCGCGGTGAGCGAAGCGCGGACGTTGGGCGCAACGGTGATCTCCACCGGCTACACCGGCGCGGAGTTCGAAGGCGAGGGTGCCCACTCGCCCTACGATGCGGGCCGCCCGGTCACCGCAGCCGCGGGCGACTCGGGCTACGGCATCGGTTACCCGGCGGCCCTACCCTACGTGACCGCGGTTGGGTCCACGACCTTGAAAAAAGGCGGCGGCGGCAGCCGTGGCTGGACCGAGACTGCCGATGGCGGCGGCGGCTGCGCGCAATACGCCAAGAAGCCCGCGTGGCAGCACGACACGTTCTGCACGACGCGCACCGACGTGGACGCGGCCTTCGTGGGTGACCCTTCGACCGGCGTCGCGATCTACGACTCGTATCAGGAGAACGGCTGGCTCGTGGTCGGCGGCACGAGCGTCGGTGCGCCGGCGCTCGCCGCACTCTACGCGCTCGCCGGCAACGCGAGAACCATCAAGAACGCGCGCACGCTCTATGCGCACGCCTCGAAACTCTACGACATTCCGCCCAGCGGCTACGACGAGCCCACCGGAAACGGAACGCCCGACGGGCTTGGTGCGTTCTAGCTCGCTAGCTCGCGATCTCGGGGGCTGCGGGCTTTTCGCCTGCGAGCACGCGCTTCCAGGGAAAGGCGAAGCGGTGCGGCCGGACCGTTTCCAGCAGCGGCCGTTCGATGAAGTAGGTGACGGCCGCGGAGACGAGCACGCTCAGCAGCACGGAAAGGCCGAGGAACCACGGTTTCCAGGCGTCGTCATCGTGCGGGTTGAGCGCGGCGGTGGGCGGCAGATGGTGTTGCAACAGGTAGAGTTCGATCAACGTGTGCCACAGATAGAGATTGTATGAGAGCACCGAGATGAATACGAGCACCGGATTGGCCAGCAGTTTGCGCCACCAGGTTTGCGAGAGACACGAGCCGATCACGAGCACCGCGAGCGCGAAGGCGAGGCCCGTGCGGCCGAGCAACACCCATTGCGCGCGCTGCATCGTGACGAACTCGGCCTGACCCGCCGAAGCCAGCATGAACCAGAGCACGACGAGGCTGCCGATTGCGGCGAGTGTGAAGCCGAGGCGCGCGCGCCCGGTCCAGGCCAGGCGCGTTCGTGCATAGACCACCGCGTACGCCGAAAACATGCCCAGCGCGAAGATGTCGAGAAAGGCCGGCACTTGCCGCGTGACGGGTTCGGTCAGGATGCAGCAGCCCGCGAAGGCGTAGCGATACCCGATTGCGATCGCGACCATGGCCGCGAGCGTGGGCAGCGGGCCGCGCATGAAGAGGATCGCGAGCAGCGGGAAGATCAGATAGAACTGCACCTCGACGCCGAGGCTCCAGAATACCGCGTTGGTGCCCCCGAGCGGATCGTTGTACCAGTTGTTCAGGAAGAGCAGATGCGTAAAGGCGGCCGGCGCGAGATACTGGATGCGCGCGAAGTGCGGCAGCGCCACGAGTAGCGTCGCGATCAGCGCGAGCACGTACGAGGGCACGATCTTGATGAAGCGCCGGTAGGCGAAGGTCTTCACCGACTGCGCCGGGCCGCCGTCGAGCACGTGTCGAGCGTAGGGAAAGAAGAGGCAGAAGCCCGAGATCAGGAAAAAGAGTTCCACGCCCAAATAGCCCGACTCCGCGAACACCGAGAATGGCCAGGGCGGCGTGTAAAACGAAAACAGCCAGCTATGAAAGCCGAAGACGAGCAGGATCGCGATCCCGCGCAGGCCGTCGACGACCTCGGTGCCGGCTCTGACGTGCTCCTTCACCGCAGGGCGCTTCGCCCCGGGTCCCGGCTCTCCATCGCCGCACCCATTCCTAGGGACGGGGAAGTATCTGCGGAACCGATGGCGAAGAGGCGGGTATATTGCGCTCCTAATGGTTCCGGGATACTACGAGGTTCGACATGATTTTTCGCTCTCGACTCTCCGCTCTGTTCTTTACTTCCGCCCTGGCGCTCGCAGGATGCGGCGGCGCTCACGCGCTTTCGGCCCCTTCGTCCGGCCTCGCCGGATCGTCGGGAGGCGACGCCTCTCGCGCCTTGAGTCCCAAGGCCTTCCAACTCAACAACGGCGCCCAGTTCGTGGAGTATCCGGGCCCGTGCGACGTGCCCCTCGGGCAATTGAGCCACGGTGCGTCCCAACTGTCGATGTGGTTCTCCGTGCCCGCGGGCTGCAAGAAGAATGCGCCCGGCTTCGTGGGGAAGGTCACGATCTCGACTGGCCAGATCACGACCTATCCGCTCGGCGCGTCGTCGGTGCCCGGCCCTATTGCCGAGAACGACAACTACGTCTGGGTGGCCGACCAGCACAAGAATAAGACGGGCTCGCGGCTGATCTACCAGTTTACCGAGAGCGGTTCGTCCACGTCGTATCCCCTGCCCAGCGCCATCGACGTGTCGAGCCTCGTCGCCGGACCCGACGGGAACCTGTGGTTCTGCGGCAGCTACACGAGCGGGAAGACGACGCTCGCGGGCTACGGGTACGTCACGCCCACGGGCTCCTCGAAACTCTACGAACTCAAAGGCGCCGGCGTGCCCGTGCTCACCTCCATCGCAGCCGGCGCCGACGGCAACCTCTACATTGCCGACGAGAGCGGGAACATCGATCGGGTCGCGCCCGCGACGGGAGCGGCGACCACGTTCAACGTCGGTGGCCACCCGCTCTACATCACCAACTCCTCGGGCGTGATGGTCTATTCGGATTCGGTCGCCGCGCAACTTTCGGTCATCACGAGTAACGGCACCTCGACGACGTATCCCGCGCCGAACGGCCAGCACCCGGGCTTTCTCGCGCGGAAAGCCGACGGCTCCGTGCTGTACATCGACACCGCCAACAACAGCGCGGCGATCGGGACGTTCATTCCCTCGAGCGACACGTACGAGCCCGAGGCGACCGCGCCCAAACCGAACCTGCGCTACATCTACAACGGCTTCGACGGCAACATGTGGCTCACCGATGCCACCGGCGATGTCGGAGCCTATCTCAAGTTCATCCTGACCACCGCGCCGGCGAGCTTATCGCTCAAAGGGCCGTCGAACTGTTCGGGTACGTTTACTCCTGCCGAGCCCGGCTCCACGGCAAACTTCGACGCCACGTCTCAGAACAGCAATATCGCAACGGTTTCGCCTTCCAGCGGTCCTCCCGGAACGGTCTTCACCGTCACCGGAGAAGGCGCCGGCTCGACGGGCATCCTCGTGCAAGACCAGATCGGCAACGACGTGTTGGTCAACATCTCCGTCAGCGGTTCGTGCGCCAGCGGCAACTCCGATACGATCTTCATTCCCGACAACTCGCAGGTGCTGATCTACGACGCCAAGACCGGCGGCCAACTGGGCACGATCACGAACGGCATCGGCGGCCCGACGGGCATGGATATCGACACGAGCGGCGATCTCTACGTGGCCAACAGCGACGCGGAAGACGGCGTCGAGTTTTTGACCGGTCAGAGCAGTCCGACCACGACGTTCGGCACCCCGGGCACGCACCCGTGGGACATCACCAAGTGCGTGGATGGAACGGTCTACATCGCTCCACTCGATTCGCAAACCGTGGCCGTGTATGCAAACGGTGCCGATTCGCCGACGAGCTTCATCTCGAACTCGGATTCGACCGGGAACTTCGCGGTGCACTGCGATCCGTCGGGCAACGTGTACGTAGCCTACGAGAGCAGCCAATACAACGAAGCGCGCGTCAAGGAGTTCGGTCCGGGCGGAACGGGCTCGGGCGCACTTCTCGGGCCGGCCGGCGGATACCGCAGTTCGCTGACCATCGACGCGAATGCCGATGTGGTGTTCGCCAACACGACGACCGGGAACATCGAGTTCTGGGCGCCCGGCGGAACGCAGCCGTACAAGAAGATCACGACGCTGCAGAACTCCGGCACGCTGCAGTACCTGAAGTTCGACTCGGGCGAGCAATTGCTCTGGGCTCAGGTCGCGAGCGGCGGCGGCACGATCGCCTACGCGCTCGATCCCTCGAGCGGCTCGATCGTCGAGCAACTCGCGCTCGTGTCGGACGGCGGACCCGGTTTGGCCGTCGCGCCTGCCGATGACTTCGCCAAGACTCGGGCGAAGGGTCGTCCGGCGATGCGTATGCACAACACCTGGCAGCCGCCGACCGATTTCAGGCCGCGGCCGCTCCCAACGGCCTTCAAACCCTGACCGAGTGGACCTGGGTTACTCTGGCGGTTGGCGCCGCACTCCTGATCCTGGCCGCAACCTACATCATGCGCCGGACGGTAACGGCGTCGCCGGGCATACAGCTCGGCGACGCCCGCCTCGTCACCGACCGGCGCGCGAGCGCGCGAAAACTGGGTTGGAATCGGATCGACGTCGAGGGCGAAGCCGGCTCGCCCGCATTCTGTTACACGGTCGGCATGGGCGCGAAGAATCTGCCCGACCTCTTACTCATTTGGGACGCGGATAAGGCGGCGCGCACGGCGCTGCTCGAAGCGGTCGCCGCGGCGATCGTGAAACGGCGCGGACCGGTGCCCGAGCATTTCGAACCGCTCGGCCCGGGCCGCGTTCGCTTGAATCGCGTCTACGACGAGGAGTTTTTCGAAAAATGTCCGCTCGCGCAATCGTGGAACGCGATGCACGGCATTCGGCGCGGAAGCGGTCTGCAGATCGTCCTCGCCGACGAAAACGGACGGTACCCCGACTGAAGTCGTCCGCGCCGGCACCGGCGCACACGTCGCCGTGTTGGGCTCGCGCGTTCAACCGCGGTTCGGCCGACTTCGAGCGCTTCAGTCTCGTGATGAGTTAAACCGGGCATGGGCGTCGAAGCGACGCTCATGCTCCGCGTCACCACCTTCAACGCCAACGGCATCCGCGCCGCAGCGCGCAAGGGCTTCTTCGCCTGGTTACGGCGCACCGCGCCCGACGTGCTCTGCATCCAAGAGACCAAGGCGCAGGAGCACCAGCTTCCGCCCGAGGCGCTCGACCTCGAAGAGTACAGTTATGCTTTCGTCGACGCGCAGAAAAAAGGCTACAGCGGCGTGGCGATTTACGCCAAGATGCCGCCCGATGCGATCGTGCGCGGCTTCGGCTTGCCCGACATCGACGCCGAGGGCCGCTACGTGCAGTTCGACTGGGGCTCGTTCAGCATCGCCTCGCTCTACGTGCCTTCGGGCACGTCGGGCGAGCTGCGTCAGGGCGTCAAAGACAGCTTCCTCGAGCAGTTCATCGCGATCTTAGCGCGCAAACGCAACGACGGCCGCAGCTACATCCTCTGCGGCGACTATAACATCGCACACAAGGCCATCGATACCTACGACCCGGTGCGCAATGCGAAGGTCACGGGCCACCTTCCCCACGAGCGGGCGTGGATGGACGCGGTCATCGATCGAGCGGGCTGGGTCGATGCGTTTCGCGTCGTCGACGGCGAACGCAAGCGCTACACCTGGTGGTCGAACTGGCCCGGAGCGTTCGAACGCAATCTGGGCTGGCGCATCGATTATCAGCTCGTCACGCCCGATCTCGCGAGTGCGGCGCGCGCGGCGTCGATCTACGTCGACGAGCGCTTCTCCGATCACGCTCCGGTGACGATCGATTACGACCTCGAGCTTCCGTCCGTGAGCCGCACGACCACGGTTTAGCCGGCCGATGACGGGGTATCGTTAGCCACACGATCGAGCGGAGGTTGACCATGGCGGCAAAGACGACGACGCGCAAGGCGAACACGGGTAAGACAAAATACGGTCCGCTGGCCGGCGACAAGGTCGAGGAATCGTTGCGCGAAATGAAAAGCGGCGAATTACGCTCGGGCGGCTCGGGCAAGAAAGTGACCAATCCCAAGCAGGCGATTGCGATCGGCCTGAGCGAGGCCCGTCGCGAAGGCGGCCGGGTCCCGAAGAAAAAGTCGAGCTAATAGCCGAGATAGGATTTGCGCAGTTGCTCGTTGCCCGCTAAGTCGGCGCTCGGCCCGCTGATCGCAACGCGGCCTACTTCGAGGACGTAGGCGGTATCGGCTAGAGCGAGGGCGGCGGCTGCGTCCTGTTCGGCGATCACGATCGTGACGCCGTCTTCGCGGTTGATCGTGCGCAGAATTTCGAAGATGCGCTTGACGATGATCGGCGCGAGCCCGAGCGAGGGTTCGTCGAGCAAGATGACGCGCGGCTCCATCATGAGTGCGCGCGCGATCGCGAGCATCTGCTGTTCGCCGCCGCTCAAGAGGCCGGCGGGCTGCTCGCGCCGGTCGACGAGCCAGGGAAAATAGCCCACGAGTTTCTCGTACCGGGCTTTGCTGCGCTTCCCGTCCTTGATCGTGTAGGCGCCCATGCTGAGATTCTCGCGAACGGTGAACGATCCGAGCGTGCCGCGGCCTTCGGGCACGTGCGCGATGCCCAAGCGCGCGACCGCTTCGGGCGGGAGCCCGGCGATCTCGCGATCGTCGAAGAGCACGTTGCCGCTCGTGCGCACGCCGCCGGTCAAGGCGCGCAGCGTCGTCGTCTTACCGGATCCATTTGCGCCAAGCAGGGCTACGATCGAACCCTGCGCCACCTCGAGGTCGATCCCGTGGAGAACGTCGCTCTCGCCGTACCGGGCGTAGAGCTTGCGGGCTTCGAGCAGCGCCACTCAGGCCGTCCCGAGATAGGCTTCTATGACGCCCTTGTCGCGTTGCACGGCTTCGGGCGGGCCATCGGCAATCTTCCGACCCGAGGCCAGCACGATCACGTGATCGCAGACGTTCATGACCAACTGCATGTGGTGTTCCACCATCACGATGGTGGCGGAATAATCCGCCGCGATGCGTTTGACGACATCGGCGAGCGCGGCGACTTCGGCCGTCGTGAGCCCCGATGCCGGTTCGTCGAGCAAGAGCAGGCGCGGACGCGCCACGAGCGCTCGCGCGAGTTCGACCATCTTGCGCGTGCCGAAGGGCAGCGAGCGCACCGGGCGATTCGCGTGTTCGCCTAGGCCCAGGTAGTCGAGGGCTTCGAGCGCCGCACGGCGCCCGCCGTCGTCGCTGCGCAGCCGGGCCGCACCCCGGGCGTAGCGCACGTGATAGCCCACCATCACGTTGTCGAGCGTGCTCAGGCGGTCGAAGAGCGCGACGTTTTGAAACGTGCGCGCGATGCGTTTGCCGGCCAACTCGTGCGGAGCGTGCCGGAGCAGATCGTCGCCCGCGAAGGCCAGCCGCCCGGACGTTGGCTGGTACAGGCGGGTGATGCAGTTGAAGCACGTGGTCTTGCCGGCGCCGTTCGGTCCGATCAGTCCGGCGACGTGTCCCTCTTCGATGTCGAAGGACACGTCGCTGAGCGCCGCTATGCCGCCGAAGCGAATCGAGAGGTCACGGATTTCGAGCAGCGCCGGCAAGAGAGTTCGCGTGCTCCTTAGCGGCCGCGACCGCGGCCGGCGTAGATTTCGCCGAACGGAACGAAGTGCGTGCCGTCGTAGCGAGCCAGGCGCTGCTGGTCGATCGGGAAGCGATCCTTCGGCGTGGTCTCGACGACGATTCCCGGCAGCACGAGAAAATTGTCGGTCTCGTGCAGATGGTTCGCGATGTCCATCACGGCCTTACGCGTCGGATTCTTGCCCGCGCGTTTCAGGGTATCGACCATGGTGAACGCGATGCTCACGCCGTAGGCGAAGAAGCCGTTGTTCGGATCGGCGCCGGGCGCGTATTTGGCCAGGATCTCGCGATATTGTTTCATGCCGGCATCGTCGGCCCAGCTCGGCTCGCTCGGGTCCTTGAGATATTGCGTGGTGATCAGGCCTTTGGTCGCGTCCTCACCGCCGGCCTTGGTCGCGGCGCCGAGGATCGTAGCCGATGCCGAGACGCTGTTGAAGAAGGTGCGCGGATGCCACGACTGCTGCGCGGCGGCCACGAGGGCTTGGATGCTGAACTTGGGCGTCGCGAAGACGAAGAACGTATCGGCTCCGGCCGCCTTGAGGCTCGCCACCTGCGAAGCGACCGATGCATCGGTCACTTCGTACGTTGCGACCTTGACGATGTTGCCCGACTTCGAGCCCAGGCCCGTCTTGAGCCCGGTGAGATAGTCCTCGCCGTAGTCGTCGTTCTGCATGAGCACGCCGATCTTCGCGTTGGGCGCTTCCTTCAGAAGATAGCGCGCGTAGACGATCGCCTCCGACTGATAGTCGGGCTGCCAGCCGATCGTCCAAGGGTACTTCGCGCCGTCGCTGCCCCACGTGCTCGCGCCGGTGGCAACGTAGAGTTGGGGTACGCCGTTGTCGTTGAGGTATTGGCGAATCGCCAAATTCGAGGGTGTGCCCAGCGTGTCGAACATCGCGAAGACTTTATCTTGTTCGACGAGCTGTTTGGTCAGCTGCACGGCCTGCGGCGGGCTGTAGGCGTCGTCGAGGTCCTTATAGGTGATCTTGCGCCCGTTGACGCCGCCCTTGTCGTTGACGTAGGCGAAGTAGGCCAAGATGCCTTTGCCGATCGCACCGTACGCCGACGCGGGACCGCTGTACGGATGCAGTCCGCCGAGCAAGATCTCGGTCGGCGTGATGCCGGGTTCGTCGGCGGCGGCGGGCGCGAATGCGCCCACGCCGAGCGACAATGCGAAGCAGGCCGCCAGCGTCGCGGCGAGCGGCCGGTTACGAACGTGCATGGTGTATTTCCCTTCGAAGACGGAGTGGATGAATGACGGCTTGTATGCTGCGGGCGATGCCCCCGGGAAGAAAGATCATGAACAAAACCAACGCGATTCCGTAAACGACGGAGGGCGCCGCAGGATTTATTTTCTGCACGAGCAGCGGCAGAAACTCTACGATGACGCCGCCCAGCAGCGCGCCCCAAAGCGTGTCGATGCCGCCGAGCACGGCGCCCGTGACCAGCGCCAGCGAGAGCGCGACGGTGTAGGTGTCCGGGCTGACGAAGCCCGTGGCGATCGCGACGATGGCGCCCGCGATTCCGGCGTACGCGGCGCTCCAGCCGAAGGCGAACGTCTTGTAGCGTTGCGGGTTGACGCCGAATGAGATCGCGGCCACCTCGTTGTCGCGAATGGCGCGCAGCGCGCGGCCGAGCCGGCCGCCGAGTGCGATCGAGGTGAGCAAGAAGAGTGCGCCGGCGATGACCCAGGTGACGTAATAGAGCCACTGCTCCGAGGTTATGACGCCGTGCAACGGCCCGGGCGGACTCAGCGACGGCACCGCGAGACCTTGCGAGCCGCCGGTCAAACTCTTGAAGTGCTTGAGCGTCGACGGCGTCGCAACCGCGAGTGCGAACGTGGCCAGCGCGAGGTACACGCCCTCCAAGCGTAACGCGACCAGGCCCAGACCCAAGCCGAGTATCCCGCTCACGATTGCGGCGAGCGGCACGGAGGCCCAGAACGGGACGCCGAGCTTCTGGGCCAAGATGGCGACGGCGTAACCGCCGATGCCGAAGAACGCGCCGTGTCCGAGCGAGATTTGTCCGTTGGTGCCCGTCAGGATGACGAGCCCGAGGATGCCGATCGCATATGCTCCCACGAAGGTCAGTTCGAAGGCCGCATACGAGGGCACGAAGCGCGGCAGCACGAGAACGAGCAACGCCAATACCGCGACGCTCCAATACTTGTTCACCCGCATGCCGCTCATGATGCTAGACGCGACGCATCGTGCGCCGGCCGAAGAGGCCTGCCGGGCGGAAGAGCAAGATGACGATGATGATGCCGAAGGCGGTGGTCAGTTGGAGATCGGTGCCGATCACGGGCACGTACGCGCCGATCAGGTTGAGCCCGACGCCGAGCGCGAGGCCGCCGACGACTGCGCCCACCGGGCTGTCGATGCCGCCGAGCACGGCCGCCGCGAACGCGTAGACCAAGATGCCCTGCATCATGTTGGGTTCGAGCAACACGACGGGCGCAACCATCAAGCCGGAGAGCGCGCCGACGGCGGCCGCCATGCCCCAACCCAGGGCCAGCATCCAGCCGACGCGTACGCCGAGGACGCGGCTCGACTCGGGGTAGAGCGCGGCGGCCCGCATCGCGAGCCCGAGTTTGGTCTTTCCGAAGAAGAGCGAGATCGCGCCGAGCGAGAGCAGCGAGACGGCGATGATGCCGAGATCCTGACTGCTGAATGCGGCCGAGCCGATGTGCAGCGGCGTCGTGGGAAACGGCGAGGGAAACGTCCTGACCGTGTAGCCCCAAATCCAGCCGGCGAGGCCGTTGAACGTGATCAACAGGCCCAGGCACAAGATCACGACGGTGAGCGGCGCGGCGCGTTCGACGGGCCGCACGACGACGCGCTCGAGCGCGACCGCACCTGCGAACGCGATCGCGATGGTGAGCGGAAAGGCGATCCAGAGCGGCATGCCCTGTTGTGCGAACTGCCA
>Ga0116229_10010379_pt1 | contig 13987 bp, 9 predicted proteins | sample S1TSphgellanicum_3_FD_87313 | JGI IMG/M metagenome (GOLD analysis project Ga0116229, IMG submission 87313) | Host-associated microbial communities from peat moss isolated from Minnesota, USA - S1T2_Fc - Sphagnum magellanicum MG | ecosystem: Host-associated > Plants > Peat moss > Unclassified...
CGGACGCCTACCCAGGGCCATCGGGTCAAGACTCTGAACGATTCTCCTTCCCCACGGGCGAAGCGCGCGCAGGGGAGGCGCGTGATGATTGATCTCATTGGGCGACGCCCGCCTGCCAAGGGGCGCTGGCGAGGGAGAAGAGGAGCTGGGGCCCTGCGCCGGTCACCGGATCAGCGGCGTCATAGATGAGGGAAAAGGGGATCTCCTGGCCCTTCGGATCTTGGGCTATGCCGGTGAGGGAGGCCCAGCCCGGCGCGGTCTGCAGGATCCCGAGGCGGATGGACGTCAGGGGACCGTCCGGGCCGCTGATCGTCACGTGGCCGCTCGCATGGCCGAAAGCATCGCGCGAAACCTTGAGGGTCACGGCGCGGGCGCCCTCGGCGTCACTCTTGACCACCGCCTTCACCGCGAAATGGGACAGCGGGGCCGTGCTCTGGGGTCTGGACGGCATGTGAGACATGCGGGAGAGAATCACTCCGCCCGTCGCGCCGGTGGCCGCCCCCTCCGCAAGCTCCACCACGCCGCCCACAAGGACATATCTCACGCCCTCGGACAGGGCGGTGGGGTCGGCGTAGGTCGCGTGGTCGATGATGGTGTTCGGATCGAAAACCGTGATGTCGGCGGTCATGCCCGGGGCGATGAAACCCCTTTTGACGATGCCGACGGTGCTCGCCGGAAGCCCGGTCATCTTCCGCACGGCGTCTGGCAGGGTCAGCACCTTCTGATCGCGGACATAGTAACCCAGAACCCGGGGCCAGCTTCCGTAGAGCCGTGGGTGGCCGATGAACCCCTCCTTGGCGTTCGGCAGGACCACGCCGCAGTCGCAGGTGATGGCGACCTCGGGGGCGGCTAGAAAGGCTCGAAGATCGGGTTCGGCGCCGAACTTGAGGATCGCCACGTATTCGCCGGTCTCAAGAACCCTGACGACCTCTTCCCCGCCAGACACGCCCTCCTTGCGGGCGAGCTCGCCAAGGTTGCGCCCGCTTGTCGGCAGGGAAATATTGTCGGCCGTGCCGAACCGGGCGGCGATCGCGGCGTTCGCCTCGAGGACGATCTTAGCGCGGAGCGCCGGGTCCTTGAAGCGCGCCAGCATCGCGTCCTGGCCCCCCGCCTGAGCCCATCCCGGAACAAAAAAGGCCTTAAGGCCCGTCATGCCGGCGAGATAGGGATAGACGTCGGCCGGTGTGTAATGGCCCGCCGCCGTCGCCTTGCGCATCATCGCGAGGATCGCACCCGCCGAGCCCTGTTCGTGTCCCTGGGCCTTTATGTGGGTAATCTCGGGCGAGAGGCCCGCGGCGGAGGCGATGGCGATGGTTTCGGCGATTCCGACCTTGGAGCTCCAGCCGCTCTCGGGCGTCAGGCGCTCGTGGTTCGGGAAATTCGTGCGCCAGGGCGCGGCGACGGAGACGACCGAGATCACCTCCGGCGCCGTCGCGAAATAACCGGGCTTGTAGTCAAGTCCCGCCGAGACGCCGAAGGCGCCGGCTTTCAGATTGCTCTCGATGAGACCCCGCATCTTTTGGATCTCATCGGCGGTGGGACGCCGATCGGCCAAGCCGACGACATGGGCCCAGACGCTGTTGAAGCCGATATAGGCGCCGATATTCATGGCGAGGCCGTCCTTGGCGTCGGCCTGCAGCTGGCTCTTGATGTCCGTTGGGCCGGCCCCGTCCGGATTCAGGATCGAGGTGGTGACCCCCTGGGTCAGCATGCTGAGCGCGGTGGGAAGCGCCTTGGGGTCCGCGTGGTCGTGAATGTTGATAAACCCCGGCGCCACCACGAGGCCCTTCGCATCGATAACCTTGCCGGCCTTTGCGGCGCCAAGATCGCCCAGTGCGACGATGACCCCCTTCCTGACGCCCACATCCTCGACGACCCCCTCCGCTCCCGTTCCGTCGATCACCTCGCCATGGCGGATGATGACGTCGAAAGGAGCGTGGGTCTCAGCGGCCGCGCCTACAGGCGAAAGCGTTGCGGCGAGGAAGAGCACAGCGAGGGGGCGTCGCATGAATTTACCAATCCCTCTTGATGAGATGTTCATCCCGCTCACCTGGACAAGCCGAGCGATGGCGAAGGCGCGATCCAGCCCTTGGGGCCACATGCGCAAGATGGCCGTGCGTCTTCTGGACAGAACGGGGTCCCTGCTTTCGCGGGAATGATCCGGTTGGGGGGTGGGAGCGATAGCGCATCCCGCCCGCGCTCAAGCGCCGAGGCCAAAACGGGCGGCGGCATCCTCGAGGTCCGTTAAGACGGGCGCGCGCGCCGGCCGTCCTGGGCCAATGGAATTGAGGAGAACAGCCAGGGAGATCCGCTCCGCAGGGAAGGTCTTAAGAAAGGATTGGAAGCCTGAGATTCCGCCGCCGTGCGAGAAGCTCTGGCGTCCTTCAGAGTCGTTCACGAACAGGCCGAACCCATAGTTCACCGCAGCCGCCGGCGCGCCCGGCGTCGCGATCGAAAAGGGCTGCCCCCCGTCTTTCAGCGTTCCCGGCGTCGTCATGGCCTTGAGACTCGCCGCTGAGAGAACCTTCCCCCCGAACAAGGCGGCATGCCAGGCGCATAGGTCGAGCACGGTGGAGCGCATGGCGCCGGCGCCCCCTGGGATGCCCATGGATTCAAAGGAGCAATTGTCGAAGGCGGTGTCCGACCCCTTGTGGGGCGCATAGCCGGCGGCCCGCCGGGGCAAGACCTCGGTGACGTCGTCCTCGGCGGTGTCGGAAAGACCCTGGGGGTCGAAGATGCGGGTCTTGTAAAAACGGGCCAGGGAGACACCCGACACGTTCTCCACCACGATCCCCAGAAGCACATAGGCGGTATTGCTGTAGGACCAGGCGGTCCCCGGCGGTGCGACGAACAAGGGATCGGTGGCGGCCATCGCGGCGAGGAGCGATTTCTGGTCGTAATCGAGCCGCGACATCTGCACGATCTTTTCCGGCGGATGGGTGTTGGTGAAATTGCCGAGGCCAGAGGTGTGGGTGAGCATTTGGCGCAGCGTGATGTCGGCCGCACGGGGAAAGTCCGGCAGGTGTTTTGAGAGGGGGTCGTCCACCGAGAGGGCGCCCGCTTCTTGCAGCAGAAGAATGGACGCCGCGGTGAATTGCTTGGTGTTGGAGCCGATCTTGTAGATGGTGTTGGCGGCCGCGGGCGTCCCAGTCTCGAGGTTCATCATTCCGAACGCCTTGGCGTAGATCATCTTGCCAGCCTTCATCACCCCGATGGCGACGGAGGGTGAGAGGCTGTTGTCGACGATCTTTTTGGCGAGCGCGTCGAGCGCCGCGCCGTCGGGCGCGTCGGCGGCCCGGGCCTGGCGCGTAGCGGCGAGGCCGCCGAGGACGAGGGCGAGGGAACCCCGGCGCGTCAGGTCAAGACCTTGGTTTTGGGTCGTCATGGGCGTCTCCTCAATCTAGCGTTCTATGCGGTCCCTCGGCCCTCAATCCGCTCATCCGGGCGAAAGTCTGGACCCCGTTCTGCCCAGAGCGGCGTGCGGAAGCGCGGGGCCGGCGGTGTCTGGCCCTGGATCGGGCTTCGCGTGCGCTTCGGCGTGCCCAGGATGCGCAGCGTTAAGGCGCCAGTCATCCGAGACACGACTCCACCAGTCTGGCGAAGGCCGCCCCCCCCCGGATCGGGTCGGCGGCAGGGAGGCCGAGGGCCAGCTCAGTGGCGATGAGAACGTCCGTTGCGGCCTCCTCGGAGAGATGGGCGGTGTTCAGGCTGATCCCGCCGCAGCGAATTGCAGGGTTGGTCAGGGCGCCCATAGAAAGGTTGAGAGCGATGGCGTCCTTGAGGGGCGGTATCTTGAACCCGGAATAGCCCATGATCTCGGTGCGCCCGGGATCGTGGCAGAGCACCACCACATCCGGTTGGCTCCCGTGCAGCAGGGCCAGAGACACGCCGGCATAGGCGGGATGAAAGAGAGACCCCTGGCCTTCGATGATGTCCCAATGGGACGGCGCGGCGTCGGGGGATAACATCTCGGCTGCGCCGGCGGCGAAGTCGCCGATCACCGCGTCGAGGGGAACGCCGCCTCCCGCGATCATGATGCCCGTCTGACCGGACGCGCGAAAATCGGCGTCGACACCGCGCGCAACGAATGCCTGGGCCAAGGCCAGGGCCGTGTATTTCTTGCCGAGCGCACAGTCGGTGCCGACGGTGAGCAATCGCTGGCCGGTCCGCTTACGCCCGGACGCGATGGGGATATCGGACGGCGCGCGCCGCACATCAATGTAGCGCCGCCCTGTGCGGGCGACCGCCGCGGCCAGGGCGGGGACATCTTCCAGCTGAGAGTGCATCCCGCTGATGATATCCAGGCCCGCCTCAAGCGCGGCCACGAGCGAAGGAATCCAAGCGTCCAGGATCTTGCCACCGACCGGGGCGACCCCGATCACAAGGCCTCGCGCGCCTCGGGCGTAAGCCTGGCATGGGGAAAGACGGGGAAGACCGGTGCTCACGGTCGCGTCGGGCAGAGCGAACTCGCCGACACAACGATCCGGCGCCCAATCCTTGAGGCCCTGGGCGGTCTTTGAATAACCCGGATTTTGCGTGTCGCCGAGGAACAGCAGGTAGGGGGAGGGCAGTTCAATCAACTGACTTCCCCCATCCACAAGGCCTGTCGGACGCACGAGCAAAAAACATGATCAGGAACCTAATTTAGAAGGCCAGCTTCAGGCCCGAATTATAGGTTCTGCCGATATAGTCATTGATCGACGAGTTTGCTGTTGCGGCTATCGCGTTTACAGTATTGCCAACGTTATTCACGTTAAAATAGAACACGATGTTCTGCTTTATCGGCAGCTTCCACTTCACGCCGAGATCGAAATAGGCCTCGGCTGGAATTGTCACATTTACAGTTTGAGTTCTGGAATAGAGTGCGCCACCGTTATACCTGACGCGGGCGGTGAAATCCAACGGGCCGCAATAATAATCGGCCGTCAACAGGGAGCGCCAACGCGGGACCGTTCCCGTATCCACGATCAACGTCGTTGTGGTCCCTGACACCTGCTTCAGAGTATTGACGTAGGTTGTAAGCCATTTTGTATTGAATCGTCCCGGAACACCCCAGTGATGCAGATCAAAGGCATAATCCGCTTCCATATCGATGCCGGAAGCGTCGAATGATGAGTAGTTGATATAGGCGGTGTTAAGAACAGTCGGCGCGCCGTTCACCGTGGTGATGGCGGCGCATGCCGCAGCAATATTTTGTCCATAACACTGAGTCACGAGTGTCTGTGCGGCGACGACCCCAATAGACCCAGTAATGTCGATGTTGTAGTAATCCGCCGAAAATTGCAGCCCCGGAAGGAAATGGGGTTGATAGGTGAAGCCGCCCGTATAAGTCGTCGATAGTTCAGCCCCAAGCTTTGTGTTGCCGCCCGTGTATTCCGTTACAGCATACGACGTGTTGTTCTTGGGATCTATGACCGTACCAATAGTTTCTCCGGAGGTTGTATAAAGATATTGCAGGTTTGGGGCTTGCACATCCCGCGAGATTGTTGCCCGGAGGATCAAATCCGAATTGACGTGATCCGTCAGGCCCAGCTTCCAAGAGTCGAGAACGCCAGACGTGCTGTAGCCGCTCACGCGAACAGCCCCGTTGAAATCCAACTTTTTCATGAAGGGGAGATCTTTGGCCAAAGGCGCAACTGTTTCCAGATACCCCTCGGCGACCGTATAGCTTCCATCACTCAAAGTCGCGTCATCATAGACAAACCCGCTGGCGGCCGTGATGGGATCCTCAGTGCCGCTCACGCCCTCTTCTCTAAATTCAAAGCCGGTCGCGATGGAGACGGGGCCAGCCCACAGTGAGAAGGGCTCTCCTCTCAAGTTCGCCGCGAACTCATGCTGATATAAAAGGGTTGAGCTAACCGAATTGCCTTCGAAGTAGGCGAGTGCCGCCGCAGACGGCGAGCCCTGGCCGAACAGGTCGACTGGCACGCAGGTCGTCGACGGGTTTGTGAGGGCGATCTTACAAATCGGCTGCCCCGTCGTTGGGCTTATCACGGCGTTCACCGAATTGGCGAAGTTCGCGATGATTTCCTGATGGTCGGTCTGGGTGTCGCGCTGCGTTTGCCCATAGCTGTAGAAGGTGTCCCAGGTCCAGGTCTGACCAAAGCTGCCGTTAAGACCGAGCTTGAACTGAACAGTCGTATTTTTCTCATCATTCGTGATGGGGCCGAAGTCGAAGTTTTGTCTGCCCAAGGTAAAAGACGTGATCTTATCAGCCGCCATTTCTTTGACGATTTGGCTCGGCAGGTAGGCGTTCGTATTGGAGATCGTTATGTTGCCGGCGTTCTCCTGGGTCCAAAATTGTCCGTCGGAGGTTTCGCGCCCCAAGAGGAGGTCGAGCGTGGCTTGCATCCGGCTCGTCACGTCAAAGCTCGCGCGGCCGTAGATATTTTCCCGCGTAAGCGGCGTCACCAGCGCTTCTGAACTTCCCGGGAAATAGGCCGCGGTGGGGTCGCCGCCGACCATCAGAGCGCCTGATGTCGCGAGGAGACCGTATTGCCCGTATTGGAACTGACTGATGGTTCCACCTGGCCCGAAATTGGTTCCCTTAAGGGGACCCGACGTTATGAGCCCGCCCGAGCTTGCGTTGTTGTTGAGCAGGCCCGTGACAAAGAGGGCTTGCGGCTGGCCGTTGGTTGCCGTGTAGGCTGGGTTGGGGATCAGCCCCGAGTTGCCGATAGGGCTGAGCGTCGCGGGATAGACCCCGCGAACTTGGTCGTAGCCTCCGCCGACCATGAACTGGCCGCGGCCGCCAGCGAACGCGGACCCAAAGGCGACGCTTCCCTTGATTTCCTGCGTTCCCAGGCCTTCGAAGTCGCTGCCGCCCTGGATATCGGCTTGGAAGCCATTCAGCGACTTCTTCATCACGATGTTGATCACACCCGCGACGGCGTCGGAGCCCCACTGCGCAGACGCACCGCCGGTCACCACCTCCACATGGTCCACCAGAAAAAGCGGGACCATATTCAGGTCAAACGCGAGGGTGGAGAAATTCGTCGGGACCGGACGAGCGCCATCAATCAGCACGAGGGTGTTGGCCACCCCCAAGTCCCTCAGATTCGCCACATTGAGGCCCGCAGCCGTGCTCCCGCGGTTGCCGGCCTGGCTGCCGGTGGAATTGAAGCTCGGCAAGTCCGAAAGAGCTTGCCCAAGGTTGGTCTCGCCCCCCGTCAGAAGGTCCCCCGCCGTCAGAATGGTGGTCGGCGTGGGCGCCACGAATCCTTTGCGGTCCACGCGGGACGCCGTCACCAGAATTTCGCTTACGGCGGGGCTATCCGGCGCCGGGGTCGCCGTGTCGGAGAGCTCGGCTGACGCCGCCACGGCCGCCACCTGACCGGCGACGTGGGCCTGGGTCGCGATCGCTTGAGCGAAGGCGCTCGTCCCATGCGAAAGCAGAGCCGCCACGCTGGCGCTCGCCGCCAAGACGCACTTCTGTGACGCAATTTTCATTTGATGACCCCCGCGAACCCCGTTGAAAGCGGCGCTGAAATTAAGAATGCAAATCCTTCCTAAGCGCTAATTTTTTCCTATAAACTAAATTATCGCGAATAAGAATGAAAAATGACGGCTTGACTTACTTTTTTTGCGATGATCCGAAATCCGTGCATGAAAATTGCACAATCATCCCCTGTTCGCGCGCCGCCGGCGGCGAACTGAGTGGGCGCTCACATTTTTAGCGTGATTAAAGCTAAGCCTTCCGACTGCGGACGGGCGCTTTCGGCGCCCTTGTCCGGGCGAGTGGTTTTTCGGATGTCTCGTGAGCTGGGAGGTCCCGCGCCATCTTCTGCCTTACTGACGCCATACCGCCGTCACCTTTATCGCCAGCGCAGACAACGACGAAGCGGCCCACTTGCCCCGGCACGGCCAGGTAGGCATGACCCATATTACTATCGATATAAAGAGTCTCACCCGCCTGAAGAACAACAGGCGTATAGAACTCGGTATGCACAGCGATGGCCCCCTCAAGAACCATCAGGAATTCTTCGCCGGGGTGTCTTATGAAATCACCAAATTCCTCAAGGGTCAGCGCATGGACCTGCCCAATCATGGGCGTCATCATCTTTTGAGATAAGTCTGTATTTAAATACCAATATTCATAGAGACCGGTGGTTACATAGTCGTCTTTGTTTGGCTTACTCACGCTGCGACGCGCCATCACCGGCCTTTGGGGCGCCTCATCCAGGTCAGCGTCACGAAATAATTCAGCGATATCGATCGAGAGACCCTTCGCCAATTGGAGCAGCTTGTCGTAAGTCAGCGACATCGCCCCATTTTCCACTTTGGAAATGGTGGACACAGCCAGACCCGTCCGCGCGCCGACGTCGCTAATTCGCAGGCCATGCAATTGGCGCCACCGTTTCAGGCGACGGCCAAGGCTATCGGTCGGATCAGTATTCACGCTCAAGCGCACCTTTCGTCGCGTGGAAGACACTCCCGAATCGAGCCCCGCCAAGATTCGAGAACCATCCATAGCGCCACAAATCATCCAGCTTGGACAATTTGTCGACCGAAAAAGCAGGCTCACGGCAGGCTCGGGAAGCGGATCGGATCGCCGCATTCTCATCGTCACGTTTGCACGTCACTCGCCCCAGTGCGCCCTCGCTCCACCATGATCTTTGGCCCCGCCGCCCCACATGCGCAGCCCGATCACGTCACCCATAGCCTCATATCCGGCGTCTCTGGGTGCAGCCAATTTCCCGAATGCCCTTCAAGCAGGAGGCTGAAAGGGTTTTCTGGATCACGCATCGCCGCATCAATATCGCTCACGTGAGCGAATTCGCCGCCGTGCCTGATCCACTCGTTGCCCTTCGCGCCGCCTCACCGTCTGGCTGGGAACAAGTGGCCCATTCGTCGGGCAGGATTGGCGCGCCTAAGATTAGAAACCCGTTGGTCGCGGGCGCGAACGATAAGCGGCCTATGGCCGGCGATGAGATCCCCCGCATTGGGGGTGTCATCCCGCCGACGCCAACATCATCGCCCCCCGCCAGCACAATGACATGGGTCACGCGGGGGACGGGCAAAACATCCGGATCAAGTCGCGCCAAGGCGCTTCGCCCAGAATAAACCCGTCTCCCGTCCTCCAGCAGGCGCAGCCTTGGCGCTGACCGCCGTGAACAGCAAAGCCACAACGAGCCTACACGTCGTCATCTCTGTCATTATCCCAACCTGCATGACCTCGGGTTGTTTCACGCTTCAAGATCGGGAGTCCGGTGAGCCATGATCGTAGCGTTTGTCAGATTGCCGACGACGTTGGTGGTGGTGCGGATCATGTCGAGAAGGCGATCAAAGGGCAGGACCAGGCCGACGATCAAGGCCGACTGGCCCGCGCCGATGCCCAGGACCGATAAGACGGCGGCCATCATGAAGAGAGCCGCCGACGGGGTCGGCGGGGCGCCGATGGCGAGCAAAGTGGAAAGGATGACCACCAGCGCCATATGGCTGGGCCTAAAGGGCAGGCCCAAGGCCTGCATGGCGAAGGTCGCCAAAAGGGCGACAAAGAGCGCGGTTCCGTCGCGCGCAATGCCCGCGCCGACCGGCAAGACCGTAGAGACGATGTTGTTCGGGAGGCCCAACTCGCGTTCGGCGACCATCATAGCGACGGGAAGGCCCGCCGAGCTCGACGAGGTGGAGAACGCCACGATCATGGCGTCCAAGGACTTCCTCAGAAACGTGAACGGCGCGAGGCCCGTCAGCCCAAACACCAGTCCCGCCTGAACAACGATGATCTGCAAGGCGCAGCCGAGAAAGACCGCAGCGCCAAAGGCCGCGACATTGACGATCATGCCGACGCCATGGGCGCCCACGGCCGCTGCCATGAGACCAAAGACGCCGAAGGGCGCAAATTCCATCACGAAGCCAATCAGCCTTATCATGACGTCTGAGGACAGCTGGATGACGTCGATCAACGGCCGCGCCCGGGCGCCCAGGGTCAGAACACCCGCAGAGAATAGAATCGCGAAGAAAATGATCGCCAAAGTGTCGCCTTCCGCGAGCGCCTGCAGCGGGTTCAGGGGGATGATCGCCAGGAGCTGTGCGCCGAGCGTGCGCCCGGGGCGAATAGGTTCAGGCACGACATCCTTGAGACTGACGCCGACACCGGGATGGAGCAGGGCGCCGAGGGCCACGCCAAGGGCGGCGGCGATGATCGCCGTCCCGACAAAAAGGCTTAAGGATTGCGCTCCCAGCCGCCTCAACCCCTGGGGATCGCCCATGCCGATCACACCTGAAGTCACGGTGAGTAAAACCAGGGGCGCGACCAGCATATGCGCCAGGCGTACGAAAATATCGCCAATCCATCGAAGCTGGACCGCCTGCGGTCCCCAAATCAGCCCCACAGCGATCCCCGCGATCAAGGCGGGAACGATCCGTTTCCAGAGCGGTATATCGAACCAAAATGCCCTGAGGCGCGATGGCGCGACAGCTGTCTGTTTCTCTTCCAGGGCGCTGCTCATGCCCTAAGTGAGGCGTCGGGCCATGTGTTCAGCGATCATCACCGTCGTCAGATGGGTGTTGGCGCGCACCACGCTTGGCATGACTGAAGCGTCGATGACGCGGAGCGATTTAAGGCCGAGGACCTGGCAATCAGAGTCGACGACAGTGGCCGGATCATCGTCGGGACCCATGGGGCAGGTGCTCGTCGCATGCTGGGTGTCTCCCGCGTTTCGCTGCACATAGTCGTCAATCTCGTGGTCCGTGCGCAGCGCCATGAACGACGCGTCCATCGCGCCCAGCGCGGTGATCGCGTCGTTCGCGCATAGGGCCTGGAGGCGGCGCACGCCGTCACGGATACGGACGATGTCGGATTGGGCGTCCAACATGTTTTCTTCGATCCTGGGGTGATCCATAGGGTCGCTCGAAATGAGCGACAGTCGACCGCGCGAGACGCACTGATTGACCCACACCCCGACCTGCCCGACCTTGCCATCCGCCGAAGGGGGGCCGCCAAGGCTATCGCCGGTGCGGTTGAGCGAGACGATGATCATATCGTTCGCGCCCGCTCCCATTAGACCCGAACTGTATCGAACACAGACATTGGTGTGACGAAAATCGTCCGGCGACCGCGCCCAATCGTTGAGGACGATGGGTTTGAAAATCCCGGGATGATCCTGAAACGCCCGGCCCACGGGAAGGTCTTGTCTCACAGGTATGCCCAGAGCCTTCAGATCATCCGCTGGGCCGACACCGGATCGCATCAAGATCGCCGGCGAGTGAACGGCTCCGGCCGATAGAATGATGGTCTCGGCGAACATTTCGTGCACGCCGGTCGGGAAGATGACCCGCACGCCCACGGCGCGATCATGGTCGAACAGCACCCGATCGACATGGGCCGCCCCAAAGATGGCGAGGTTGTTTCGCGCGCGGCAGGGCTCGAGATAGCCGTCATTGGTGCTGACCCGCCGACCGTTTCGGCTATTGATCGCATAGGGCGAAACGCCCGTGGTCCCTGGAGCGTTATGGTCCGGGGCCCAGGGATAACCCTCCGACAAGGCCGCCTCCGCCAGGCCATAATCCACGGCGCCCCATGTTGCGACAGGCGCCCTGTAGATGGGGATGGGACCGTCCTTGCCGTGATAGGGCGCGTCGCCAAAGCGAAGATCGTTCTCTGACCGGTTGAAGTCCTCGAGGATATCCGCGTATCCCCACCCGACGCAGCCGGCGTCACGCCAGCCGTCATAGTCCTCCGGGACGCCCCGGATGGCGATCTGACCATTGATCGCCGAGCTGCCGCCGAGACCCCGGCCGCGGTAGTAATAGGCATGCTCCTGCCCGCGTGTGCGCTGGGCCAGGAGCGCGCTCCACCGGAAGTCCGCGAGCTCCGGCGCCGTGATCGCCCGAAAAGGATTGGGGCTCTGAATAGCCTCCGGCGTCTCGGCGGCGCGATAGTCCCGCCCCGCCTCCAGCAGCGCCACTTGGGCCCCGCCGCCCGCCGACAGCCTCGCCGCCAGCACGGCTCCGGCCGATCCGCCGCCGACAATGATGACGTCATACATTCAAGGCGCTCCGGTCTGGGCGCGTGCCTTGGTCATGGCCTCGACGTCCGCTAGCAATTGATCGGGATCTATTATCTTCCCGCCAAGTATGACGCTGCGAATCAGCGTGCGCCGTTGCGGGGCGCCGTCTTCATCCACGGGCGGCCGATCACCCAAGAGGACTTTCAAATCCGCCAGGGGGTTCTCGTCGAGGATCAGAAGGTCGGCTTTATAACCTGGTCTCAACACCCCTATATTCTTGGCGCGGACCACACGAGCGCCTTCCTGGGTGGCGGACTGAATGACCTCCAGCGGCGTCAGACCGGCTTGCTCGAGAAGCTCCATCTCCCGGATGGTCTGAAAGCCGAAGAGCTGAAACGGCCCGCCGGAGTCTGATCCCACGGCCACATGACCGCCCTGCTCGCGGTAGAGCCGGATCATGTCCTCCCACCTCACATAGGCCTGCGCGGCCTGCGCCTCATCCAGGCTCGTCCAGCGGTCGAATATGGCCCCGTGAACGGTCTTCTTTGGGGTGCGCCAACTCTTGAGCAGCCCCGGAAGCGTGTAGCGCTCCAACCAGGGCGCGTTGGCGGCGCGGGTCAGGTCGCGCTGCTTTTCATAGACCACCATGGTCGGAACCATGGTGAAGTCGCCGTCGCGGCTGAGGGCGGCCAGAGCGGGAACCGTCTGTGTCTCCAACTTATGGACGTCGGCCTGCAGCCAAATCCCCAAGGTGGTCCGGAACCGTTGCCGCTCATCCTGGTAGTTGTAGTCGGCCGGCAGATCGGGGCTGTCTCCCGCCTTCAGCGCCGTCTCCGCATATCCGTAATGATGCTCGATGGAGGTCGCCCGTGGCGCCACTGAGAGAGCGGTGACGCCGGGGATCCTGGCCTCGGCGATATGAACGGCCAGACCCAGATTGTTCCGCTTCGCCGCCGCCGCAATGGCTGCGAACGTGTCGGGGTAGAGCCCCCCATTGAAAGCGATCTTCACCCCATCGACGCCGATCTTCGCCCATCGGTCGATCAGAGGCGCGGCCTCTTCCGGCGCCGTCAGTTCCTCCGGCCACATGGCGTAGACCCAAAGGCGCGGGCCCAGCTCCTCGCCGGCCCTGAGCCGCTTGGCTTCGGCCACCATGGTCGCGGGAAAATCATCATCCGGCCTTATCCGGCCATCCACGTTGCGCAGGCTGGTGACGCCGTGCGCCAGGAAGAGTTTGTAGACATACGCCTTGGGCAGGGGCGCGTGGTAATGCATGTGCGCCTCGATGATGCCGGGCATCACATATTTGCCCGTTCCATCAATGATCTGGTCGCCCGGTTGGGGGACAAGTGTGATTGAGGTTGGCCGGCTTTGCGCGATGGTTGGCGTTGTCGGCTCAATCTGTTTTATCGTGTCGCCCGCGATCACGATATTCATCGGCCCACGCATGGGCGCGCCGGTCCCATCGATCAGCATCACGCCCTTGATGAAAATCCGAGGCCCGGCCGGCGCGATTTGCGCCGAAGCCGCCTGCGCGGAGATCAGCAAGGTCGCGAGTATGGTGAATATTGTCGCTCTCTTCCGCGATACGGCCCTCATTTCCTGAGCTCCGCCACCGGGTCCACGCCGCCGGAGGCGATGAAGGCGTCCATGCGGGCGTCCAGCACGGGGAGAGGAACCGAGCCCATGGAGAGGACCGTGTCGTGAAAGGCGCGAATATCGAACTTCGGACCGAGAGCCGCCTCGGACTTGGCGCGCAGGCGCTCGATATCCAGCATGCCGATGGCGTAGGAAAGCGCCTGGCCGGGCTGGGTGATGTAACGATCAACTTCCGTGTTGATCTCATGCAAGGGGAGGGAGGTATTGGCCGCCAGATAATCGATGGCCTGTTGTCGCGTCCAACCGGAGTGATGAATTCCCGTATCCACCACGAGCCGACAGGCGCGCCACATCTCCCAACTCAAACGACCGAAATCGTCATAGGGGGTGGCATAGAGCCCCATCTCCTTTCCGAGCGTCTCGGTGTAGAACGCCCA
>Ga0116229_10010380_pt1 | contig 13986 bp, 10 predicted proteins | sample S1TSphgellanicum_3_FD_87313 | JGI IMG/M metagenome (GOLD analysis project Ga0116229, IMG submission 87313) | Host-associated microbial communities from peat moss isolated from Minnesota, USA - S1T2_Fc - Sphagnum magellanicum MG | ecosystem: Host-associated > Plants > Peat moss > Unclassified...
AGGTCGTATCCGTGAGAACGCCCGCAAAGGCCGCGATCTCGGCGTACGTGTAGCCGAAGTTGCCGGCAAGCCGTTCGACCTCCGCCGACGGGATCGCGCCCAGCAAACGAAACAGGAACGATTCCGTTACCGCCGCCGTCAGCGCATCGGCCATCAGGCGGCGCTGAATCGTATCGTACGAGCCGAGCGTGACGTCGACGATGTTGCGATATGATTGATTCTGGTCGGGAGGCGAGAGCAGCACGATGTCCACGGCGGAAGCGAGTGCCCTGCCGATGCTGATCGGCGTGTTCGCCGTGAGTCCACCGTCGGCGTAGTCGTTCGGGGTACCATCAGGCCCGGGTAGCACGACCGGATCGAAGGCGATCGGTACCGCAGCCGATGCGCGCAGTTGCCGAACGAGCAGCGCCGGATCGGCGCGACGCACCGCGATGACCGGCCCCACCGCGAGGCGCACCGCGTCGAAGGCGATCCTCAGATCTGCCGCGCTCACGTCCGCAGGAACGAGATAGAAATATTCCGGGTTCTGGGTGCTCAGATTCGTGACCGCCCACACCACCGGCGTCACGACCGGCCGCGAGAAATCGATGTACGCCTCGAGGAACGATTCCAGATAGTCGCCGTCGTACACGCCGAGAACGTGCTTCCCCGCACCGGTTCCGACCGCGATGATTTCGGCCAAGCGGGTCAACACGCCGCTGGACTGATTTCCGATCTTCGCATACTGTGGCTTGTACCGCACGACGTTCAAGTCGGAGATGGTCAGCCAGAGTTCCGCGAGCTTCGCCCATTGCGCCGTCGCGATCAAGTATGCGTTGAGTGCCCCGATCGACGTTCCCGCAATGACGCCGTATGCGGGCAACGGTTCTCCCTCGCCGATCTTCGCCGCTCGAACCAGGGTTGAGATTGCCCCAGCCTCATACGCTCCCAGCGCGCCTCCGCCGCTCAAGATCAGCGAACGCGGGAGCGCTCGGACCCGCGCGGGCAACAGTGACTGCGCGGATGCGGGGAGGGTGGCGGCTCCCTGCAGCGCCGCCACGAAGGCGAGAAAACGGCCGCGGATCATGGCGGCGACACGGCCGAACCACCGCTCGCGAGTATCGACGGACGTATCGTACGCGAGATCCGGCGGATCGGGAAACGCATCGCCATCGGGCTTGACGGCGATCTCGGGCTCGTCCTGCATCTTATGATCGCGGGGCGGCTGCATTGCGGCGACAGAATTCTGGCCGACCGCAGCCCCCTCAAACCCCGCTCATCCGGCGCCCCGTGGTCTTCACTGGTCCTTCTCATCCGCGGCTCAGACTATCGGCATGGCTACTCATCCCGCCGCCGAGTCACATGCTCGTGCAGCCGAACATCATCGCGCGGCAGCCGACTATCACGAGCTCGCGGCTAAGCGCTACGCGTATGGCGATCACGCGCAAGGCGCGCACTACGCGCTCCTCGCGCAAGCGCATCTCGCCCGCGCATCGGGGTACATGTCCGATGCAGCGAAGATCCATGCCGAATCCCACGGCGGCAACACGCACGCCCATTCCTAAGAATCGACGGGGGTAACCGGCGCCTCCTCGCCGGACGCGGCGAGGTGCTCGCGCTCGAATGCAAGCTGCGAACGCTGGCGCTCGGTCAATGCGGGGTAGTGGAGATCGAGCGCGGCCAGGGTCTGGACGATCAGGTCGGCGACCGCGGCGCGCGCGAACCATTTGCGGTCGGCGGGGATGATATACCACGGCGCGATCTCCGTGCTCGTATGCGTGAGCAGCCGTTCGTAGGCGTGCTGATAGGCGGTCCAAAAGGTTCGCTCGTGAAGATCGGCCGGCGTGATTTTCCAGTTCTTCTCCGGCCGATCGATACGGGCGAGTAAACGTTTCTTCTGCTCCTCCTGCGAGACGTGGAGAAAAAACTTCAGGACGATCGTTCCGTTGCGCACCAAATGCCGTTCGAACGCTACGATATCGTCGAAGCGTTCCATCCAGAGGTCGTCTCCCGCCGCCGGCGCCGGAACGTGCTCGCGCGCGAGCAGCGACTCGTGAACGCGAACGATCGTGACTTCCTCGTAGTAGGAACGGTTGAAGATGCCGATCCGGCCGCGCGCCGGTAGCACGTTCCCGCAACGCCACAGAAAGTCGTGCGCGAGTTCCTCGGGGGTCGGTGTCGTGAACGCGTGTACGTCGACCCCCTGCGGGCTTACGCCGCTCATGACGTGACGGATCACTCCGTCTTTGCCGGCCGCGTCCATCCCCTGAAGGATGACGAGCAGCGCACGCCGCCGATCCGCGTAGAAGAGGTCTTGCAACGCCGCAAGCTGCTCCGTATTCGCGGCGAGCGTTGCCTGGGCGTCGTCCTTCGTCTTGAACGGCGCGCTGAACGCCGGGTCGAAATCGTTCAGCAGAATCTCGCGGCCGGGCGCCGCCACGAAATCCGCCTTATCGATCATCTTGTGAGCCGCTCCACTCACGAATTAGCGGGAAGGTCCCCCGCCGCCGCCATGAGACGCTTGGGCGTGCGCCGTTGAATGGTACCCGCCGCGTTCCGGCGCCGCGACGTAGGCTCGGCCTTGAAAATTCCCGCCGCGATAGGTCTGGCGGACGTTGCCGTTTGCGAACACGTGCGCGCCGCCGTGAAACTCGTTCTCGTTGCCGAACCGATCGCCGTGCCACCAGCCGGTGTTCCCGAAGAAGAATCCGAGCTGGACCGAGGGGCCGTAGTAATCCCACGGATGACCGCCATAGTACGGAACACCGGCATCGTACGAATAGGGCGTGTCGATTTCGTTCGCGGCGAAGTACGATCCGGCGTTGTACCCGAGGATGCTCACGACCATCCCCGGCGCGAGCGTCAGACCCGTCGGATTGATGATCGTTCCTTCGTGCAGCTCGACGTTGTCGGAATAACCGTTTTCATCGGTGACTTGGACGCTGTAGTCGCCATCGAAGGCGCGAATACGGCCGCGAATCTGCGCGTCGTCGCCGGCGGGGTTCTGCTCCTGCGCGTAGGTCGGCGCGGTCTGCGCGGCAACCGGCGGCGCGGTGAGCGCGAACGGCAGAGCGAACAGGAGCGCGGCAAGGATCGGTTTCGTATGATGCATGGTCAGCGCAGCGTAGCAGGTCCCATCGCGCGCGGCCATCGTTAATTCGCATGGCTCCGCGAGCGGCGAGCGGCCGTCGTGGCGGGTGGATCGTCCCAGACCCTTGGCCAAAGAGCGGATACCAGCGGCTCGCGTATGCCGCGTGGCCGAGGGAGACGTTCGTCCGGCGGGCCGAAAAACGACAGCGTGCGTTTAAGAGGCCCGGTGGGCGGTATGGTAACGGTATGGAAGCCCCTGCCATCTTAAAGGAAACGGCCCTGACGATCCGCGTCGGCTGCGAGATCGCCTACGAATTCGGCGGCCCGACGCCTGCGGTGTTCCTCGTGCGTCCGGACGCGAGCCCGCGCCAGCGCCTGATCAGCGAAACCTGGACCACGCTCCCCGGCGCGCCGTATCACGATTACACCGACCTTTTCGGCAACACGTGCCGGCGGATGCTGCTCCCGCAGGGCCCGGTGACCTTTCGCTACGATGCGCTGGTCGAAACGCCGCCCGAGCCGGAGCCCGTCGATTGGAATGCCGCGCAGCATCTCGTCCAGGACCTGCCGGACGACGTGCTCGTCTACACGCTGCCGAGCCGCTACTGTCTCTCTGACGAGCTCGCGCCGCGCGCGATGGAACTCTTCGGCACGGCGCCGCTCGGCCGCGGCTGCGTGCAGACCATCTGCGACTGGGTCCACGACAACATCACCTTTTGCGCCGACGCGAGCACGCCGCTGACGACCGCGGCGCATGTCTTGGCGAGCGGGCAAGGCGTCTGTCGCGACTACGCGCACCTTGCGATCACGTTCTGCCGCGCGATGAACATCCCGGCGCGCTACGTCTTCGGCTACATCCCCGACATCGACGTCCCGCCGCCCCTGACGCCGATGGATTTCTGCGCGTGGTTCGAAGCGTTTCTCGGCGGGCAATGGTGGACGTTCGACCCGCGCAACAATCAAACGCGCAAGGGCCGCGTCCGCATCGCAATCGGGCGCGACGCCCTCGACGTCGCGATGGTCACCACCTACGGCGCTGCACAATTAAATCGCATGACCGTCTGGGCCGATGAAGTACCAAATGGTGGAACACCGGCTAGATAGCGTTACGAGCGAGGAACTCACGTTCATCGACGATCGAACCGTCGACTGGGCGACGGTTCGCGAAGTAACCTACGTCATCTACCAGCACATTCGCTACGAATATCCAGGCCCGATCGCCGATCTGCGCCAGCGTCTGATGATCGCGCCGCGCGACGGCCACGGCGGACAACGCCGCATCGTCGAGCGTCTCGACGTGTATCCGCACCTGCAACCGCACGAGCAGGTGGACGTCTTCGGGAACCGCGTCGTGTCGCTGACGGCCCCGTCGCTCGATCGCGGCATCGATTTCGAATACTGGGCGATCGTCGAACGCGAAGCCGCCGAACGCATCCATCACGAACCGCGCGCGATGCTCGACATGCCGAGCCTGCACGACGAGAGTTTGCTCACGCGCGCCGATGCGGCACTGTGCGAGGTCGCTGGTTACCTCGCGCCGCGGTATGACGACCCGCTCGATCTCGCGCACGCGATCAACGCATTCGTCTTCGAGCACATGACCTACGCTTTCGGCACCACCGACGTCCACACGACCGCACCGGCGGCGTTCCGCTTGGGCAAAGGCGTTTGCCAAGATTATGCCCACGTGATGATTGCGATCGCGCGCCGCTGCGGGCTCGCGGCCCGCTACGTCTCGGGCCATTTACTCGGCGAAGGCGGAACGCACGCCTGGGTCGAGATCCTGGTCCCCGACGGAGATGCCGCGCGTGTCGTTGCCTTCGATCCGACCCACAATCGCACCGTGACGATGAAATATATCGTCGTCGCGGTCGGCCGCGACTATGCGGATGTCGCCCCGACGTCCGGCGTCTTTACCGCCGCGTTCCCCGGCGAACTCACGGTCCGCAAACGTGTCGGCGTGACCGACGTCCGCTACGCGGCGTAGCGCCGCCCGCTACCGGGTCGCGTCGAAGTCGCGGTCGAGCTGCGATTCCAGCACGCGGAACGCCGCTTCATCGCGGCGGTTGACGAGAATGGCGTAATCGATGCCGTCGGCGCGTTGCTTCGCAAACGTATTCGAACCGTCGGCCGCGCCTTCGCGCGCCGACCAACCGGAAGCGGGCGGCGGCCCAAGCCCCCAAATTGCATGCGCGCTCATGAGCGCGAGCATCGATTCTGCCGACGTCGCGAGGCCGCCGGCGGCGACGCTGACCTCGCGAATCTCTCCGTCGCCGCCGGCATAGCCGGGCACCGGCAGCGCGTCCGCGAGGTGCAGCGGGCTCGGTCCGCGCTCGGACGATGCGTAGGCACTCACTTCGCCCGGCAGTCGCGGATCTTCGGTCGGCGAGAGCGAGATCGCTCACGCCCAGCGGCTGCGCGATGTGCGTTTGCACGTAAGTCAGGTACGGTTCGCCGGATGCCTTCTCAATCACCAACCCGAGCAGCAAATAGCCGAGATTACTATAGGCATACGTGGTCCCCGGCGCATGCTGAAGCGGTTGACCGAGCATGTAGCGCGCGACATCGACGGCAGACACCGGACGATCCAAACCGGAGTCGATCGCGATCCGCCGCATCGCGTGGACGGGATCGAAATGCGCGGCGCCCCGGTCCCAGCCGCCGGTGTGATCGACGAGTTCTCGCACCGTAATCGAGAACACGCGCGGGTCCGCAACGGGCGCCCCGGTCGGGAGCGGATCGTGGATCCCCAGATAGGCGAAGACCGGTTCGCGGCCGGTCAGCGCGCCGTCGGCCATCAGTTGCGCGATCGCCGCGCACGTCCAGGCCTTCGAGTTGCTCGCCAGCCGGAAGACCGTCTTCGGCGCGATATTTTCGGAAGAGAGCGCGCTGTTGGTATACGCATGCGAAAATACCACCTCGCCGCGCACCGAGACCGCGAGTTCCGCGTCCGGTACCGCATTCGTCTGCAGGTACGAGGCGATCCGCGCGTCGAGGCGCGCGTACCGCGCGTTCGGAGCGCCGGACACGACGATCGGCGGCGCGTCTGCACCGGCGCGAGTCGCGCAGAGAACGAGTGCGCAGGTGAGCGCGGTTACCGCAGTTGCGCGAAGCATCACGGGGCGGTCTCAACGACACGCTGAATCGACCAGATCCCGCGGCCGTATTCTTGCGCAAGCATCGCGACAGCGGCGCGTTTCGTGTGGCCCTGCGCACGGAGCGCCACAAACCGTGCCTGGACGGCAGCTCGCGCGGCTGCGGTCCAGCTCTTCCCGCGATTACGGACGACCTGCTGGGTCGGCGTCTGGATCGTTGCGAGCAGCTCGCCGGGACGGATGGCGCGCAGCGCAGGGACGCAGCTTCGAAACGTCGCCGTCGACGCTTCGAAGCCGATGAAGCGGCGATTGAGCCCGATCGCCGCGACCGCCGTCGAGCCGCCGCCCAAAAAGAAGTCGCACACGAGATCGCCCTCGCTGCTGCTGTATTGTAGGATCTTCTGCAAGAGCGCGGCCGGCAACGCGTTCTTGTTTTTTTCGCGGCCCGGCTGGTACGTCCGATTGATCAGCCAGACGTCCTCGCGGTCGCGATAGTTCGCCGAGCCGCCGTCCGGATGCGTCTCATCGGTGCGGTGACGCGCCTGGAGATGAAAGGTCCGCTTACCGCCGGGTTTCGCATAATAGAGCACATGATAGTGCGACGATACGTACTTGTTCGTCGTATACACACCGAAGGTGTATTTCCAGATAAGGTGATTGATCTCGCGCAAGCGCGTGGCGCGCAGCGCATCGAGCACGTCGTAGAGGTGGGTGTACCCGGAGACGATGTAAAGTGAGCCGCCGGGCCGCAGTACGCGTTCGGCCTCGCGGATCCAGCGATGGCTGAACGCATTGTATGCCGCAGCGGGGACTTCGATGTAGTCACCGACCACGAACGACTCATCGCGATTGTAGTGTTGGTGCAGGCGGTCGCCGCCGATCCCGTACGGTGGATCGGTCACGATCAAGTCGACGCTCGCGTCGGCAAGGTGCGCCGTCGCGCCGGCGACGCAATCGTCGTTCACGAACAGCGACGATCCGGTCCGAACGATACGCGGATCCTCGGCGGGAAGCACGGCCATGGGTGCTGGGCTTCCGTCCGCGCGGCGGACGTCCCCGCCGCAAGAGCGGCGCTCGCACGCCGCGAACGTTCGCGCATCGAACGCGAATCGGATGCCGCCGCACCGCTGCGTGCGCGCGTTACCTACCTCGGGCGGATCGTCGGAGACGTGCTGCGCTCGCATGCGCGGCCGCGGACCTTTGCGCTCGTGGAAGAACTGCGCGCGCTCGCGCGCAGACGGCGCGCAGAACCGGGGCCCGATGTCGATGCGGCGATCGACGCCGCGCTCGCGGGCCTCGAGATGGACGAAGCGGTCGATGTCATCCGTGCGTTCGGGCTCTACTTTCAGATGGTCAACCTGGCGGAAGAGGTGCACCGTGAGGTCAGGCGCCGCGAGCGGGCACGTTCGGGTGCCGACCCGCTGCGCGGCTCGCTGGAAACGTTGAGCGACGAAGCAGCCGCGCACCTCGACGACATGGAGATCCGGCTCGTGTTCACCGCGCATCCGACCGAAGTGCGGCGTCGCACGACGAGCGAGAAGCTCGCCGCGATCGCCGGCCTGTTGCGGGAGCAGGATCAGCGCGTGTTGATCCCCGAGGAAGCCGCGGCGATCGAAGCGGAGTTGCGCGCGCAGATCATCCTGCTCTGGCAGAGCAACGAACTCTATGGTTCGGCGCCGACCGTCGCCGACGAGGTCCGCAACCTGCTGGCGCGCTTTCGCGAATCGATCTTCGATGAATCGACGCTGCTCTTCGAGCGGCTGGAGGGCCGGCTCGGGCGGCCCGTGCCCACGTTCCTCTCCTTCGGCAGTTGGATCGGCTCCGATCGCGATGGGAACGCGAACGTCGGTCCGCGCGCCGTCATCGACGCGCACGAGCGCGCGCGCACCTTCGTCCTAACGCGCTACCTCGCCGACGTCGAGGCGCTGCAGGTCCGTTTCTCGCAAGACGAAACGCGCGGCCGGGTGTCGGAGGACGTGCTCGCATCGGTCGCGCGCGATCAAACCGAATTCAGCGACGTTCGCTATACGCTCGGCCCGCGCCAAGAAGCCGAACCCTACCGGCGCAAACTCGCCTTCATCCACCGGCGCTTGACGCTCGCGCTCGCAAGCGAACCGGGGGGCTATCCTGATGCCGCCGCGTTTGCCGCCGATCTGGCGCTGATCGACGCCGGCATCGCCGATCATAGCGGTGCACAGGTCGCACGTCCGCTCGCGCGCCTGCGCCGGGCGGTCGACGTTTTCGGCTTCCGGCTCTACACGCTCGAATGGCGCCAGCACCGCGATCGCATCGTAAGCGCGCTCGATGAGATCGTCGCGATCGTCGAACCCGGTGCGCCCGCGCTCTCCACCCGCCCGGATACGGAGCGGCGCGCGTGGTTCGAACGCGAATTCGTCTCGCTGCGGCCCCTGATCCCGCGCGGCGTCGTCTTTTCCGCCCCGACGGCGGACGTTCTGGCCTCGCTCGACGCGGTCGCCGAACTGCGTTTGCGCCGCGGTTCCGACGCGGTAGAATCTTTCATCCTCGCCGGGACGGAATCGGCGCTCGACCTCTTCGCCCTGCTCGTTCTCGTGCGTGCCTGCGGCGGGCTCGATGCGGGTCCGGCCCAGATCGTCCCGCTCTTGGAGAGCGCGACGTCGCTCGCCGCCGCCGCGACCATCGCAACGGAAGCGCTCGAATCCGCGGGCTTCCGCGCGCACGTCGCGACGTGCGCGGATCTGTGGGAGATCATGCTCGGCTACTCCGATTCGACCAAGGTCGCGGGGATCGTCGCGAGTACGTGGGCGATCTTTTGCGCGCAGCAAACGCTCGCTGCCGTCGCAAGCGCGCACGGCGCGACGGTACGCTTCTTTCACGGCCGCGGCGGGTCGGCGGGGCGCGGCGCGGCGGACGCGCGCGTCGCCATCGCCGCGCAGCCGGGCCTCGCGCGCACCGGCCGCTTCAAAGTCACCGAGCAAGGCGAGGTCATCAGCGCGCGGTACGGCCTGCCGTCGCTTGCGCGGCGCAACCTCGAGCTCGCCGTGACCTCGGTGCTCGGCGGCTTCGCACCGCTGGCGCCGATCTCGCCGCAGTCGCGCGATCTGCTGGACCGGCTCGCGGAGCGCGGGCAAGCCGCGTACGTCGCGCTGATCGAAAGCGACGGGTTTCTCGATTTCTTTGCCGCCTGCACGCCGGTGAACGAGATCGGCGACATGCAGATCAGTTCGCGCCCCGGCCGGCGCGGTACGACGGCGACGATCGACGATCTGCGTGCGATCCCGTGGTCGTTCGGCTGGGCGCAGACGCGCGCGATGATGCCCGGCTGGTACGGCGTCGGGACGGCGCTCGCCGGCGAGCGCGACCGGCTCGACGAGCTGCGCGCGATGGCGCGCTCGGTGCCGGTCTTCAGCTCCATGCTGCAAACCATCGAACGCACGCTCGCGGTCGCCGACATCGCGATCTTCGAGCGTTACGCGGCAACGCTCGTCGCCGACGACGCGTTGCGCGCGCGCTTCGTCCCGCTGCTGCGCGCCGAGTTCGAGCGATCGTGCGAGATGGTCGCTCTGGTGCTCGAATCGGATCGGCTCTTAGCCGGCGATCCGACGCTCGCGCGCAGCATCGCGCTGCGCAATCCGTATGTCGATCCGCTCTCGTTCTTGCAGATCCGGCTGCTGCAGGCGCAGCGCACCGCCGCCGCTCCGGATCGACGGCTGGCAAACGCCATTCGCCTCTCGATCAACGGCATCGCCGCGGGGCTGCGCGTCACGGGCTAAAAAAAATGCCGCATCCGAAGATGCGGCATTGCGATCGAACGTTCGCCCGGAGGCGATCGGAGATCTTAGTGGGGGAAGAGCGTGCCGGTATCGACGTGGAAGGTGCCGATCACGTCGATCGAGCCGACGCGCTGCGCCGACGGGAAGCCGTACGGCGTACCGATGACCGAGACCGCGCCTTTGTCCGTCGTGGAACCGGTCGGAATGTAGAACGAGCCGTTCTCATCTTCGACCTGTTGGCGATACCGGACCGCGAGGCTGAAGATCGGGTTGAACCGCTTGCTCAGCGACACGGAGGTCTGCGAGGCCCACTTGAACGGGACCGGATAGTTCTCGTACCAGTTCAGCACGCCGGTGGTTTCCGTGACGATCAGGTTCGCGCCGTTCTTGCTGCGATCGAGCGGCAGGTTTCCCGTTACCGTTTCGGTCGAGGTGTACCAACGCGTCTTGCTCGGATTTTCGTCGATGTACGCTTCCTTGCCGACGCCGGGGCAAACCAGCTCCGGGTTGTTGTTGGTCGCGTACGCGTAGCCGTTGATGATCGGCATGTTGGCCGCCGTACAAATCAGGTTGTCGCCGACATGGTGATCGACGTTCTGCGCGGCACCTTGTTCGGTGAACGAGAGCGTCAGGCCATGGAGCTCTTTGATCGGCGGCGTCGTGTAGGTCGCGGCGAGAAAACCGTAGTGCGCTTCCGTCGACTGATACGTGCCGTACGGGGCATCGTATGCGCCGTCGCTCAGGTAGAGCGGCGTGCCGCTGACGCCGTTGCCGTCGTCGGCGAACATGCGGTGACGGTACGCATCACCGGCGTCGAGCGAGAGGCCTTTGGCAACCTTGAAGATCGCGTGGTAGAGGAAGACCTCGTCACGCGAGTTGCCCGAACCGATCAACTGCGCGTTGCATTTGCAAGGAACGTTGACGTTCGGACCGGCGACCGTGTTCTCCACGGTGTTGGCGCCGTTGCCGACCGCGGTTTGATCGAGCGTGCCGCCGACTTGGCGGTCGACGCCGAGCTGGACCCACGGGAAGATCGGCAGACGGATCAGCGCGCCCGCATCGAACGACTGATAGTTTTGCAGTGCGCCGTACGTGTTCGCCGTGTTCGGGACGTTGTGCGGCGTGGGTTTCGCGACTTGCGTGTACTGGGCCGGCGAATCATTGGGGACCAAGTCCGGCGCGGTGTAATCCGGCGTGATCTCGATGACCGGCATGCGGCTGAACTTTGCGCTGGTGTGCGGGACCGGAGGCGTTCCGCCGCCGCCCGTCGCCGTGGTGTTTCCGCCCTGCGAAGAGGCCGCGGAACTCGGCGCCGGGGACGGTGCGGACTGCGCCTGCGCGATGCCGGGCAGGACCATCAGCGAGACTGCGAGCGCAATTGCAGACAAGGGCACGGTGGCACTTGCGAGCATGCGCTCCTTACTAAGAGGATGCATGAATCGGAACTCCTTGCGATAGGACGGCCTCTCATTGTTTGAGCGGCCGGGACAGTCCGGCGCGCGGTTTTGCGAGCGGGCGCGCCTTCATGGTGAGCATGACTTAACTGCTCGAGAGGCGGCTTTCCCCACGTGAAACTTTTCTTCTTTCCAGGCGAGGCCTTGCTTGCTTAGGTCGCCTCCTAGAGCGTGTTTTTAGGCGATATCGATCGACTCGGCCGCGGCGAGGGGCGTCGAATCCGCGTAGGCGCGAAGATGGCGCTCCATCCGGCGCTTGGCCGCTTCCGCATCCCCCGCCACGACGGCATCCGTGATCGACCGGTGGGCGTGCAGGACCGCGGGCCGGAGGATTGCCTCGACCCCTTCGGCTTCGAACGCGCGCGAATGGGCGTCGTTTTCGCGCGCGATCGCCGATGCGATGGAGGCCAGAAACGCGACCAGCAGCTCGTTCTGGCTGGCGGCGGCGATGCAGTAGTGCCAATCGAGATTGCGGCGCGCGAATTCCGGCCCGTCGGGCGTTGCTTCGAGTTGATCCGCGGCCTCCTCGAGGGCCTGGATGTGGGCCGGCGTCCGGTTGAGCGCGGCATAGTAGGCGAGGCTCGATTCGATCGTGAGGCGCGCTTCGATGAGCGCGCGGATCGGGACGTGCCGGCCGCGCACGAAGACCGAGACGAAATGGGTGAGATCACCGGTGTCGGGGAGCGTCGTGAACGTCCCACCGTTACGGCCGGTCTTGGTCCGGATCAACCCTTCCGCCTCGAGAACGCGCAACGCTTCACGGACCGAGCCCCGGCCGAGGCCCGTCGCGTCGACGATGTCCCGTTCGGGCGGTAAGACCGCGCCCTCGCCGAACGCGCCTCCGAGAATCCGTTCACGCAAGGTCGCGGCGAGCGACGCCGCGTTCGCCCCGGCCTTGAGCCGGCCGACCGTAATGCGGCGCCGCTTCGAGGCATCCGTGGATTTCATTACCGTGCGTTCCTTGCCTAGATGAAACTTCGTCCCCTTGACGAAAATGGTAGGACCATATTACCGTTCTGCTCGCGCCGCAGGCAAGCGGCCGGAGGGACTGCGCCATCTCGATCGACCTGACCGTCGCCGACGGTATCGCGACAATAACGATCAACCGCCCCGAGCGACTCAACGCGATGGACCCGGATCATTATCGCGATCTCTCGGCCGCCTGGATCCGCGTCCGCGACGACGACACGATCAACGTCGCCGTCGTTACCGGCGCGGGCGACCGCTCCTTCACGACCGGCGCCGACCTCAAGAGCGTGATCGGCCAAACGCCGGAACTCGCGTCGGTCTGGCAGACGCAGGCCGACGCATTGCTCAATCGCGGGCTCGAAGTTTGGAAGCCCGTCATCGCGGCGATCAACGGATACTGCTTGGGCGGCGGCATGACGCTGATGTTCGCGACCGACATTCGGATCGCTTCGACGAACGCGACCTTCGCACTCGCCGAAACCAAGCGCGGTATCATCCCGGCCAACGGCGGAACGCAGCGCGTTCTCTCGCAAGTTCCCTACGCGATCGGGATGGAGATGCTGCTCGTCGGCGGCACGTTCGATGCCGCGACCGCGGAGCGCTGGGGACTGGTCAACCGCGTCGTCCCGCCGGCCGAATTAATGGACACGGCGATGGACTACGCCCGCAAGATCGCCGCCAACGGGCCGCTCGCGGTGCGCGCGGCCAAAGAACTCGCGGTGCGCGGCCGCGACATGAGCCTCGCCGACGGTCTGCGGATGGAACAGCTCATCGCGCGGTTGCTCAACGCGAGCGAGGACGTGCGCGAAGGCACGGCCGCGTTTGCGGAAAAGCGGCCGCCGAAATTCCGGGGACGCTGATCGTGCGCGGATCGGTCGTCGTCGCCGGGATCGGACACACGACGTTCGGCGCCCACGAAGGCCGCTCGACCACCTCGATGCATGCCGAAGCGATCCGCAATGCGCTCGCCGACGCGGGCGTCGAGAAGGACGCGGTCGACGGACTCTTCGTCAAGTTCCCGACCTCGGCGTTCGAATTCATGTACGGGCAGAAAGTCGCCGAAGCGGTGGGATTGCAGCCGCGCATCGGCGGCGTTTGGGACCAAGGCGGCGCGGCCAACATCGGGATGATGTCGTTCGCGGCGCTGGCGATCGAGGCCGGCCAATGCGAGATCGCGGTCGTGACGTTCGCCGACAATCCGAAGACCGGTTCGCGCGGGGCGATCGCGAAGTCGATCGGCGCGGACGACGTGTTCGGCTGGTTCGGCGCGGCCGCCGGCTACGCGATGATCGCGCGCCGCCACATGGAGCAGTGGGGTACGACCCCCGATCAGCTCGGCGCCGTCGCCATCAACGCGCGCGCCAACGGCGCCGCGAACCCGCGCGCGCAACTTCGCAAACCGCTCACCATCGAGGCCTATCGCGCCGGGCGCAGCGTCGTTGCGCCGTTGCGGCGCGACGATTGTTGCCTCGTCTCCGACGGCGGCGCAGCGGTCGTGTTGATGAGCGCCGCGCGCGCGCGCACGCTCGGCGTGAAGGCGCCGGTGCCGATCCTCGGCTTCGGCCAGGGCCAAACCTCGTGGAACGTCGAGCTGCGGCCGGATCTCACCTCGACGTGCGCAGCCGCGTCGGCGCAGGCGGCGTTTGC
>Ga0116229_10010383_pt1 | contig 13985 bp, 4 predicted proteins | sample S1TSphgellanicum_3_FD_87313 | JGI IMG/M metagenome (GOLD analysis project Ga0116229, IMG submission 87313) | Host-associated microbial communities from peat moss isolated from Minnesota, USA - S1T2_Fc - Sphagnum magellanicum MG | ecosystem: Host-associated > Plants > Peat moss > Unclassified...
GGTAGATCAAGGTTCCCTTTCAGCTTTGGTCCACATAACCAGCGTTTGGATGATGCCCTTTGGATGGATCTTTGCATTGCATTTGAATGTCATCATTCCCATTGCAATTATCACCCTGTGTTGTTTGTTCAATTCTCAATCAATGTTGTTAATGGCTCCTTGGTTGTCAAACTTGATAAACCCACATTTGCTTCAACTAAAAAATATGCATTTACTCCCCTTTTCACATGGACCTCTCATTACCTTCAATATTGTTTGGAAAAATGTTATTCTCATAACAAATATCACACTCTTTGAGCATATTAACTTTTTAAAATTTTCATTATTTCATTATCCCTTGTACTTTGTATCCATTGGTTAGTGAAACAAGCAACTCATCACATCATGACTCTGCCTTGTATGGTGAGTTCAAAGTTAAACCAAAAACTTTCAATATTGGATGTAATTTGTTTCATCTAGATGATGCATGATGGAAGCTGCCCATCCATCTTATGTGAGCAGATGAATGTCCACTTGTCACTCACACAGTGCTTCAAAGCATGATGGAAACTGCCCATTCATCTTATATGAGCAGATGAATGTCCACATGTCACTCATACAGTGGTTCAAGGTTGAGCCAAAATTTTATCCCCAAATCCAGCACAGATGCATAAGCTCTTCCCCATGGGCACAGCCAAAAAATAGGGTTTGATAAAGCCAAAATTACATACTACAACTAAACAATGTGGAAGGAGGGGAAAGGCCAAAAGTGAGCATGAAATTAAACTTGTGCAATTTCAAACCGACCTCCCAAATCTCAATTGTAAGGACATTCATCAGCAAGCTGAACAAATCTCTCACCTTTTATATGATAAAGGGTGTGATGCTGAATATTAAAAACCTACTACTCAAATAAGGTTCTTCCTCAAATATCTTATCAGAACTCTAATGGCAAGATATATCCTTTAGTGATTATAGGCTCAAGCTCACTTCAAGGTGTCACTATCCACACTTGTTACAAACTAGGCACCTTGGAAGTCCCTCAGGCAAATGGCCCCACTCCACATGATATAACCTTGTTTCTTTATTCAAACATCTCATTAGCACTCTAGTGGTTAGATACCCATCAGTAATTATTGACAGAATATGGATCTTAGTGTCCATATCAAGTTCCATTAAAATGCATGAACAAAGCAAGAGTGTTGCACTGCGCATGATCTAGCCTAGAGCCCCATTACTAGGGTTGAATTCTTTCAGAAGTTGTCCCAAAAAATTGATTGGATGATGGGTAGGTGAGGTCACCTAGTTAAGGTTCACAATTATACATAAAATCACACCCCATGAATTGTAATTGAAGCATTAGCCAAGTTATATGATGAAGAGTCATTCAATTGTTTTTATATGCTTGACAAACTAAGTGTTTCCTTTTTTTTCCCTTTTTTCTTGTTTGGTTGGTACGTAGTCTTAACCCTATACGGTGAAGAAAAATTTAATATAACATACAAATTTACATGGCAAACTAAATGTTTGCTTCCTTTCAAGGTTAAATGCGTAGTCAATGTTGAAGTGTCAAGTATGGTGGTGGTGATAACCTAGTTCATACTAAGGTGTTGTTTTATTTAGAAAGATAATTAATATTTGTTTCATATTAGAATTATTCGTAGAATGCTTAGATAGAAGATGAAACCTCTCATCATGGGTTCAACTAGGGTTGAAATGTTAAATGACCATTAAATTTGTAAACTGATTTGCATTGACCGTCACACTCAAGATCAAACTTTTTTTTTAAACTTGTGAAAGTGCTAAAAGGAGTTTAATCTTAACTATGATGTCCAAGACAAATTTTGATATAGGCCACCTTCCTTTATTTATTAACACACCCTTTACAATCACATTAAGTGTCAATCACAACAATTTCATGCTAAGTGTTAATGTTTGGTCAAAATTTTAAAGGATTTAATGGATAACAACAAAGTGAGGATGAAAAGACCAATTGTGTACAAAATGAGAATTGGATTAAGAAAGACTTTTTAATTAAAGGGATAAAAGCACAATAGGGTTATCACACTTCATGTTAATGCCATCAAGTGTTAAAAGTTAATTATAGTACCTATAAGTATTTTTGGTGACATATAGTTTTATGCAAACACTTTAATTTTTTCCATCCCAATCCAATGATCAAAATGTAAAATGATTTACAATTGCTTCAATTTGCAACCATTATAAATTTGATCCAATAGTCAAGATCTAAAATGGTTGTATAGTACAGTACATATCATTTGGAGCTAATTTTTTAAAACATTTATACTTTTGATTCCATGCCATGTTAATAACAAAAGTTAAATGTAAAAAAAACACAACACCCTTTTCATATATGTGCAATTCTTTCACTTCAAGGTGGGTTTTTTTAAGAAAAATAAAATCATAATGGTTTTAAATAAATTTGATGAGTGGCATACATTAAATAAATTTGGTAAAATTGTCAATACCATTGGAATTTAATAGTTTGTATCAATATCATTTCTCACCCAAAGTTTCATGCAAAACTACCAACTACAAACTCACTTTTGAAAAACATTTTTAATTTTTCATACTTTGTAAGGTATATAATTTTGTGATAAATATATTCATAAATCTTCATCATTTAATTTTTTTATAAAATTGGCTAGCCCAAGTTCCAAACTAATCAAATATCCTCAAATCATTGCAACAAATCATGGTTTATTTGACCAAAAAATGACATTTGCCAACTTGATTAACCAATCATATTAAACAAATTGATTTTGATATGTTCAATTTGACTAAGTCTTTTTGGTTGGGTTCACTATTACAATTTATGATTTTTTCCACTAGGTTTTTTACTAAAAAAAATCCAAAAGTGACAAGCATAAAAAAAACCACCATGTCAACGTGAACAAGTTGTTTTGGCCATGTCCTGCATGATTAGGTAATCAAATTCTCATTTTGATTAACAAAGTGACTAACTAAATGACTGATTATTCAACTGATAGATAGTGGACCATTTGACTAAGTCAAATTTATACATAAATTAAAATCATTTTTTGGATTATTATTTTTAAAATTGATAGGTAAGTAGGTAGGTAAATAGGTAGGTAGGGCTAACGTAGCTTAGCCTAGCTTAACCTAACCTCACCAAGCTACCTTAGTCTAACCTACCTACCTTACCCTTCTAAACATGCAGATAGGTTATAAGTATAAGGAATTAAACCTCAAACCTTCACAATGATAAACCAAGTGCTTACTAATTGATTACACCAATAAAGGTGTTCAACTTTTATCAACTTTTTTATTTCATGTCATTAAACATAATGGTTAAACTTAAATGACAACTAGTGGTTAAATTTAGTGATTCAAAATAATGGTTAAAACCTAGTGGCTAAACTCAACAACTTAAATTAATCGCTAAACCTAGTGGTTAAATTCAATGATTTAAACTAATGACTAATCTTAGCGCCTAAATTCAATGACTTAAATTAATAATTAAACCTAATGGCTAAAATTCAATGATTTAAACTAATGGCTAAACCTAATGATTAAACTCATCGACTTAAACTAAAGGTTAAACCTTACGGCTAAATTCAACGACTTAAATTAATGGTTAATTTTAGTGGCTAAATTCATTGACTTAAACTAATGGTTAAATCTAGTGGTTAAATTCAACAACTTAAAATAATGGTTAAACATATTTCATTTTAAAATTTAAGCTAAACCTTCTCGGCAAAATTTACTAGCCAAACATATTGATTAAACCTTGGCTAAACTTAGGTTAAACATAATGTCTAAACATAAATTAAACCTAGTGGGTAACTATAATGGTTAAACATATTAAATAAACCTAGGATATATTTAGTGGTTATATTTAGTGACTAAATTTAGGTTATACTTATTGAAAAAATTTAATAGTTCAACTTAAGTTAAATCTAATGCCAAATTTAGTGGCTAAACACAATGGCTAACATTAATGGCTAAAATTTGGTTTAAATTTGTGTAAACCTAAGGGCTAAATCTAGTGATTAAACATAATGGCTAAACCTAATGGTTACATCTAGTGGCTAAAATTAGGTAAGTAAGTGGGTGGATAGGGAAATAAATAATATGTTGGTAGATGGGTAGGTAAGTAGGTAGGTTGTATGAATAAGAAAAATATAAATAGGTATGTAAGTAAGTAGGTGAAAAGGTATAGGTAGGTAGGTAGGTAGGTAGGTAAATAAAAGGTGGGTGGGTGGGTGGGTAATAGGTAAATAAGTAACTAATTAAGTAACCAAGTGGATGAGTAGGTAGGAAGTAGATTCATAAGGTAATAGACCATGTCATATTTGACTAAAGATCATTAGCCATCTTGACTAAATGTTCAACTTGATTAAAGACCATTGGTCATTTTTATTAAGGATCATTAGCCATTTTTTCTAAATGTTTAATTTGATTAAAGACCATTGGTCATTTTGACCAAAATTATAAAATTTGACTATATGTATCTAGTCAAATGAACCACTATAATCAAGTTAATTAATGAACAAATACATGTGTCATTCAAGCCCTTGGCCTTTAGTCAAAATGTACATGTCCAATAGTCAAAATGACAAGTTAATCAATTTGAACCTTTTAAAAACCATGAATTATAATAATGGTTGTTTTTGCTATTCATATGGGATTGGGTAGTGAAAAAATATATAATTTGTTCATATTATTTTTTAATTCATTCTTAAAATAATAATAATTTATTTATTTAACTACCCACTTTACTTAACAAATATGCCAATACTAGTGGTAACCCGTGCCTGCAAGGCACGGCACGGCACTAAAGCAGCAATGACCCCTAATGACGACCCTTGAAACCCTAAAGCTCAATGACATTCTGCCATTTCAGAAAGTCATGACTATGGGAAATTCCTCATCAAAATTATTATGTTAGTTATTTCTTGGAATGGCCCATTTCGCCATGTAGGAAAAGAAAGTACGTTCCCATCGTACCCAATAGGGCACGAACGCATGTTTTCCCATCATTGTATTAGAGAGGGAGAAGACGTAAACGGGAGAGGAGAACAAGAAGAAAACGTTTGCACTGCAAGAAGACCACCCAAACGGTCCAACTGTTTATTTATTTAGCTACCCACTTTACTTAACAAATATGCCAATATACATATATATATAACCTACCTACCTAAAGAATTTAGGCTATGAAGTCACCAGGTAGCGGCTTAAATTGCAAATGTTAATATTTGAACTCCTCACCTCAATATTGAGGAGTTTAGTCTTTAACCATTGCACCACCACCTTGATAAGGTGATTTTTTTTTGTGAACATATTTATCTAAGTAGATAAGTAAGGTAATTTAGTCTAAGTAAGTACCAAGGTATATTAACTTAATTATATTGTACTAATATTATTTATTTATACTAGGTTATTAATGGGATTTTATAATTCTAATTTATTATCAATTTAAAATATTAATGTCAAAAATATTTATAAATTTATTTTTTACCTTCGATTATATTTCTTATCTACTTCATATGTAGCCTATGTACCCCAAATATAATTAATGCCCATAATAATAGTAATTTACTTACTTATTTACATACCTTATCTAATTAGTTAACCTATCTACTTAATTACCTACATAATTAAACTAATTATTAATGCACGAATAATAATTATGTATTTATTTACCTACCTACTTACCTTATTGTAACTTCATGCCCTCCTACTTATCTAGGACTTATTCACAACCTACAAGTATTTATGTAATTTTTTTTTCAAATTTCATGACTACATGTTTCATTTCACTACACACGTGTCATTTTTTATTAAAAGTGTTCATGTTGTTTCTTTTTTCATTCCATGTCTCATTTGATTACACCATTGTCCTTTTTCATTAAAGGTGTTCACTGTTTTGTCATATTTGATCATTACATCAATGTGTCCCAATTCATTTTGTATTTCATTATATACATTAGAAGAAATGTTATCCATTCTAACCATATTTTTGCAAATATTATGCAACTAATGTCCAAATCAACTAATTTTACGACTAACAGTGTGTTAGTCCTACATGTCCATGTACTTGCAACTTGTTGTAGTTGCATATGCAACTACAAAAAGGGTTGAACCAAATTCTAGTTGTAGATGCAACTACAACTTACAACTAATATGATTTTCATTGAAAATGTAGATGAAAAGTGAACAATGTCATCCAATTTTGATTGCATTCATCAATGGATGATAACATAATTATTTTTGTAACTACAAATGAAAGGTTTTTCAACTGTAATAATATATTCCATCACATGAACAAAAAAACATAGACCACATATGGCAAACTTTGTTATTTTTATTAGACTATTATCCCTTCAATGTACCCATCCATGGGTCTTTTTTGCAATTATCCATGGGTCTTCCATGATATAATAGCTAATAGCTAATAGTTTGTCACAAAAGGCTATTATAATCTAGTTGATAAATTAAGCTAACTTAATTTAATAGATTATGTTAAACTAAATAGGCCTATGTATATTAGTAGTTTAGACTAGCTTGCATACTTAATTAATTGGCCTAAATTATCTATAGGTAATAGTAGGTTAATTTATTAGGTGTAGCTAATAAGCTAAGTTATGAAGGTTAGACCATTAATTAATTGGTAAATCAAATACTACATAATAAGTAGGATAGGTAATAGGTAGGCAGGGAAGTTAAATAAGAGGTATTTTATTTTATGGATATGTCATATTGGTTTTGTAATAATTTATAAAATAATTAGTTATGTTAAACAATCAATTTATTAAATGTAGGGTAGGAAATTAATTTATTAGGTAGGATAGGTATTAAGAGGTAGTAGGTAGGTAAGTAAACTAAGCAAAAAATATTTTATTTTATGGATATGTCATAATGTTTTTGTATGGGACAAAGGATGTGTTAATGTTGTAATGTTGTAGTGTTTCCCTTTCATTAGAATTATCCCATATCTTTTGTTTACAACTTCAAACTTGTAAAGTATATAAGTAGGTGAAGGAATGGACTAGATTCATGGTATGCACTATAAACATTGTGCATGTGCCATTTACAATGAGCCAATCAAAAGGCTTGTCCACAACAAAATAAATAAGATCCTACCTACCTATTTAACCTATGTTAGCTAACCTATCCTACCTTAGCCTAGCCTAAAATAGGTTGCCTATTATAATTTAGCCTAGGACAAATTTTAATTAATTAATTAAAATAATTACTTACTATAGTTATAATATTGAATTATTGTAATTATAATATAATTACTATAATTATAATATCTAATTACTATAATTATAATATATCTTTTTTGAAAAAATGGAAAATTGTCGCATGTTTTATGGCCTGAGCTTTTGAAATTACAATGCGGTTAAATCCTAACCACCTATTAATGGCACATTTGGTAGCATGTGACTATCCCAAATGTAATCACAAATGTAATCACAAATTAGGGTTCCATGTCATACTAAAAATCATCCATGGCAATGGATGAGAAATTTTGTTTTAGTCGTAAGGTTTATGACAACATTTTCAACTTCATGGCCATGTCATGTCTTTTGCACTCGATTGTCTCATGGCATTTGTCCAAGGCAACTAGGTTATTTTTAGTTACATGTGTCCATTATGACTATAAATGAGTTGCAAATTTAGTCATTGATTTTCAAATTTCTTTTAGTGATATATTTAATTAACTCAAATAAATTTACCATGGTGAAAATGGCTGACCTCCTAATGAATGAGGACCAATTATTATGGACAAATGAAGTCATTAATAGCTAATCAAATTCATAAATAATTAATCAAATTCATTAATACACTACAAGAAAAGGTGTCCCTATACGCCAAGTGATTTCACTAGATTTTGAGTGAATTCATTGGTCTTAATAAATGTGGATTAGTTGAAAATTAGCAAATTCACCGATCTTATGAATGGGGACTAGTGAAATGCACTCACATTTTGTAGTAATGATAGTTAATATAATTCACTAATAATTAATGCAATAAATTAATTTTTCATTTCATAATTAGGCTAGGTGGCTAAACCTAACCACCCACCCATTTAATCTAAGTTAGGTACCTAGGAACATAGCTTAACCTAAGCACCTAAGAACTTAAGTCACCAATTTAGGATGTAAATGTGAAAGTTTAAACCTTTCACCTCCTTTCATTTCCATGCTTAAAAAACAAGTCTTCAACCATTGGACAATTATATAAATAAATGAAATGATTTATTATCACATATTGTTATGCATATTTTTTTCTTAACCTATGTGTAGGTTATCATAAGTTAGATTCCTACATTAATTTTAGGCTATTCCAAAGTTAATGTAAGTTAATTTATGTTATTTTATTTTAAGGTATACTAGGTTATTATGCCTTATGTCACTATCAATTATTCCACATATTCTATGGTATTGTGCACTCAAAGAAATTTGGAAATAAACGACTACAATTTTAGTCACAAAAGACAAATATTTAATCGCAATGGACACATGCGATTGCCCATTGTGTAGTCGCCTTGGACAAGTGGCAAAACACATGTAATTGCAAAAAATGTCTAAGTGGACATTAGTTGCAACTATAGTCACATACTACTTGCAACTATAGTGGATTTTTCATCCATTGATGTGGAAGATATAATCATAGGACTATGCGACTATTGTTGCGACTAGGTTGATGTGGCATTAGTAGTCATAAGATTATGTGACTGCATTTGCAACTAAGCTATCATATGGTGCCACTTATTGCAACTTGGACAATTTTAATGCAGCCATGTGGTAATTTATAAATTGTTGGGTTAATGCAATTTTATTCTATGCTCTCATGTAATAATTTTTGACACATGGCATTATTTAATTTATGACATTTATTAGAAAATTAACATATATTGATTACAAGGTTTGACATGTGGCACATTATTGTTATTTTGTAAATAAATAAAATGTAATCCCACCACCAAATGACACATGGCAAATGAGTAGGTAGGTAGGTAGGTAGGTACTTAATAAACCTACCATTACTTATTCAAGCTTGCTAAGATCAAAGGTTGTAATTAAAACATGTTATTTATGGTAATGGAAACTAGCTTTTTCAATTGGTTATTTCAAAGTACTCTTACTCATGAGGAGTACACTTAATGCTTATGCATGCACATCTTAAATAGTTGCTCACATTGGACTTGTGGACAAAGAATTTGGGATAAATCTCAACGGGAAAAAAATTGTACCAAACTTTAAATCTTCTAAGGGAATTAATTTAAGTAAGTTGCTAACTAACATATATAGAAATTTAAACTCTAAGTAACTATTTAGTTTAAGAAAATATCAAAATAAAATAATAAATATTTAATTACCCTAAAATAAGCAAATAGGCAACTAATTTAAGACAATTTAATTTAAATCTGAATACATTTTTTATTAAGATCAAAAAACCAACCAACATTAATACATAAGTAAAAGCATGTAACCTGGTTATTTAGCTTAATTAAAATACTTCAACAATATTTTAATAGATTAATTAGGTTTAGGTAGGTACATAGGTAATTAGCCAATGTAGATAGGTATGTAGGTAAGTGCGTAGATAGGTAATTAAACGAATGTAGTTAGGTAGGTAGATAGGTTGGCAAGTAGGTACCTAGGTAGGTAGGTAGGTAGGCAACTAGGTACCTATGTAGGTAGGTAAGTAGGAAGGTAAGATGGTAGGTAGGTACATAGGTAAGTAGACAAGTTGGTAGGTAGGTAGGTAGGTAGGTAAACAGGTAAGCAAGTAGGTAGGAGTAAGGTAGGTACATAGGTAGGTAGACAAGTTGGTTGGTAGTTGTAACCACAATTAAGATCACCCAAATGGTATTGACTTGTGACACACATAATTCCATGACTAAAATTGAACCCTAGTCACAAAATGTCTTAGTCATGAATGTCATGTTTTGGTGTAGTGGACATTTGGCCTCCCTTGGATGAAAATATACAACCCTTCTAGAAATCCAATGCCAATAATTAATGTTTATACACAAGTTCATTATAATGCAAACTATAAGATGTCATGTACATGGTCTATTCATTCTATACAAGTGGAAGAAACAATCTATAGTTCCAAAAGTTAGAACTCTAGTAGTTGCAAAAACAACTACGTTTTCATCCATCCATGCACACATTCCAAAATGGATGTAAATTTACACTTTTTTTCTACTTTTTCCATCCAAACCTAAAGTAGTTGCACATTCTAATCACATTTTCAACTATACTTACCTTATAGTTGCATTTGTGACTATCATAATATCATATGCCACTATAGTTACTTACGACTACACTGACACATAGAATTGAGCTACCATTAGTCACAAAACTAGTTGATTTAGACACTACTCATATGGATAGTCACGACCATAAGGTTGGAATGGACAATATTTTTTCTAGTGGTGCCTTATGTTATTCCACCCTTAGATATTTTCAAATATTTGAAATCATTCCACTCTAGGTTATTTAAAGTTATTTCACCTTAAGTATTTTAAGTTCTTATACTTTAATTATTTTAAGTTATTCTAAACTATGTTATTTTTATCATTTTAAGTTAATTCGCCTTAGGCTAATAGAAGTTATTATAGGATATTCCACCTTACATTATTTTTGACTATTTTACCCTATGTTATTTTTTACTATTTTCGATTATTTCAACTTAGGGTATACTAGGTTATTTTATTTTAATCTTTTCATGATATTTTATTTTAAGTTTTTTTTGGTTTTTTTTAATTTTAAGATATTCCACCTTAGGCTAGGTTATTTTACATTAGGCTATTTTTGGTTATTTTAAGCATTTTAGGTTATTGATCTATCATAGGTTTTTTTAGGTTATTCCACCTTAGGTTCTTTTAGACTATAATCTTAAACTATTATATGATATAATGTATAATAACCTAGGGTATACCCTAATGTGTAATAGTTTAAAATAACTTAATATAACCCAAAATATAACTTATAATAGTTGTAAGTGAAAGAGCCCTAAATTACTAAAAATAAACTTGGTTAGAATAGTGTTAAATAACTTAAGTAGAATAACTTAAAATAATTTAATGTGGAGTGACTTAAAATAGCCAAGAAAAACTAAGGGTAGATAACCTAAACTAGTTTAAGGTGGAATAGCTTAAAACTGAAAACTTTGTCTTTTGTAGAACCACCATTTTTCATAAGATCAATTTTGAAGTAAAATCCTCATGTCAATATTCCATCAAAGTGTCAATTAATGAAGAATATTTTGCTAATGTTAGACAAAAACATCAACAAAAATAATTTCATATTTGAAATTCTTGAATTTGGTGACATTTTCACTATGAGTTTTAATTACATGACAATCACAAATAGAAATGTGGGTTTAGTTCATTAAAAGTTTCATTAACCATTTGAGTGAAATCATCACTAATTCACTAAAATAAAAATTTAGTTAATTCACCATCTCTTTTAGTGATCAACGACATATTATTATGAACAAGTGAATTTTTTAGCATGTGATCAAATAGGTAATTGACATGTGGCAATGTAATTAACTTATATTTTTTATATACTTGTTTTTATCATGATTTTATTTTTCATATTTTATACAATCAACATACATATTTTGGTATTAGGGTTTGAACATTGGTCACCAAGGAAACAATCTATTGTCTTTGCCAAATAACTACCTTTTATCATCGTAACACATGTTGTCGAAAATTGATCATATCACAATTACACCAAATGTTTTTATAAATCAAATTTTGAAATTTTTTTTTTCTCATATTTTGTTCAAATGAAACAAATGAAAAATAATTCTTAAACTTTTTTTAGAAATATCCACATTCATGGTGAATAAACATACAAAATTACAAATAATTTGAAAGAAAAAACATTTGAATGTCATTGTCTAACAAAAATTCAAAACACATTTTTTCATAAACAAAAAGATGATCTAGTTCACTTTTAAGGCTTCCTAGTGAATTGGGTTAATGAAATAGACTCACTTTTTATAGTAATGAATTGAAAGTTTAAAATGAAATATGGAAAATTGATTGAACCTTTGAATTTTTTTTCTGTTGTCATTATTATCTTCATTATAATCAAACAATAGCATGTTCCCCTTATAGCCTACATTTAATAGCTATATTTGCTAATTAGAAGGTCTATGTAGAAAGGTTTTTTAAATTTACACAAATCGGAAAAATTCCTAAATGATTTTTAAATGAATCTTTGAAATTCACTTACACCTAAACTACTTGAAGGACCCTTTTTTCATCATGGACTATTTTCTTGAATTTCGAAACAAGTCAATAGATCTTTAGAATGTCTTTCACCAAGAATGCTCGAAAAACTCTACCTTTTAAATCATTGAACGAGCCTTTTAAGACTTTGAAATCACCTTTACTAATGGTGCTTGTTGGAGCATTGCCTTTTCAATCATTGAAGTTATCGTGATTACCTCAACCACATAAAATCAAATCAATTAAACCCCTTCAAAACTCAATACATGAATAAGAGAAATCCAACAATCATATAATGATATGCAAGTGAGGGTTTGTGTAACTTGACAAATTATATAAAAATTCTTTAGACAATCAAATAATTTTGAAGATGTCATCCTTATTAATTCTTGACTTTGCTTATAAAAAAAATTATAATTCAAATGTAAAGCTTTAAGCATTTCACAAATTAAAAATTTACACAAATCAATTGCATAAAACCTAACCTCTAACTTGCTTTGGGCCTTCACTCCAAAATTCATCAATTAAAGAACACAAATCAAAACAACAAAATTTATCAAAACAAATGAAAACTTAAATTTTTTTGTGAACATCTTTAAATGCTTTGGAGTTTTCGAAAAAAAAATTGAACATATATGACAACATATTTTTAAGGACATAAAAACAAAAAAATCTACTTTTTATATTAAAATGGCAATTCATATTCACACAACAAATTTACATTTATCTAATTTTTTTACTCTAATTTTTTTTTAAAAATGATTTCAATACTAGAAAAAGATTAGAAGTTTCAAGAACCAAACAACCAATTGCACCTTTTTAAAAGAAGTTGAAGAATATTCTAACATTGAATATATTTACATTAAAATTGAGAGGTGTTAAGTGTAGGGTAAATAACCTTCTCAAATACACTAATTCAAAATTAGTTTGAACCAATGTGTTTCAAACATGTTTGTTAGCATGTAAGTTTTTTTTGGCATGTCTTGAGCATATATAACCATCTTTGATGTTTTTAAAAATGTTTTGATTCATGATGTTTATTTTTATCACATTTTGTGCATGATGTTTTTTTTGGGGTAAAGTCTTGAAATTTTGGAAGCTTATAATTTCTATTAGACATTAACCAAAATGGAACATATGACACCATTATTTCAAGCCCTCATAAAAAGATTTCAATGTTGTTGTGTGAATATTTTCAGTCAAATATGATTTGATTTTTCAAATTACACTCCAAGTGGTTTGGAGTATTTTCAATAACATGTCTATTAAAAATATATTTTTATTTTTCCAATGCTAAAACATTCAAAAACATGGCATACAAACTAAAACATTTTGAAACATTTAAAACAAAAAAAAATGATAAATCTGAAATAAACAAACAAACAATTTCAAAACATTTGAAACATGTGCAATCATTTGTAACTAGTTCTAACATGACAACTTGTTTTATACAAATGGTTGATGGAAATTTTTTCAAACTCTTCGAACATGTTAAATAATGGAAGGGTTGAAATAAAACGGCAATTGAAATTTCCTTAAACATGGGACATGGTTTAAAACATGTTTGAAACATTTCAAATGAAGGGAAATATGAAAATTTTGAAACAAACTAATTATTTTGAATATATTTCAAAACTTTCTTTCAAAACATTTCAGATGTTTTTCAAAAATATAAAGATCATTAGATGGAAACATGTTTTTAACCCCTCAAACTTCAATCCAATTTTTTGTTTAATATCAAGAAATAACAAAAAAA
>Ga0116229_10010384_pt1 | contig 13985 bp, 6 predicted proteins | sample S1TSphgellanicum_3_FD_87313 | JGI IMG/M metagenome (GOLD analysis project Ga0116229, IMG submission 87313) | Host-associated microbial communities from peat moss isolated from Minnesota, USA - S1T2_Fc - Sphagnum magellanicum MG | ecosystem: Host-associated > Plants > Peat moss > Unclassified...
GAAGCCGACGCGCAGCAGCCGCGCTGCAATTCCGGCCACCCGTCCCGAACGCACGCTCAGGTAGGGAAACGCGGCTTCGCCCAAGTTGATATCGGTCAGGTCCGCGAGAATCCCCCGGCTGGCGGGACCCGCAAAATTGAACGCCGCGCAGTGCCCCGTGACATTGACCAGCGCACAGTTGAGGCCCCACAGCGCGTTGAGCCGGAGCAGTTCGCGGTACACGGTCGCGGACCCACCGGTCGTAGTCGTAAAGTAGAATAGCTTCTCTTCCAATCGCGCGATGACGCCGTCATCGACGATGACCCCAGATTCATCCAGCATCAATCCATAACGGGTCATGCCGACTTTCAAATCCGAGTACTTGCCCGCATAGGCGCGATCCAGCAGTTCGCCCGCGTCCGGCCCGTGGACCTCGATCTTGCCGAGCGTTCCCACATCGATCAGTCCGACCGCACTGCGCACCGCGTGCACTTCGGCGTCGATGCTCTGCGCGCGGGTCTCCCCAGGAACCGCGTAGTATTCGGGCCTGCGCCAGTTGCCCGCCGGCATCCACACCGCGCCGAGCCGTGCCTGGTCCGCATCGACGGGCGTGCGCCGCTCCGGATTGAAGCTGCGGCCCGCGAGTAATTTCAAGGGGACCGGGTGATACAGGGGCCGCGCCGTGGTCAGACCCAGTTCGCCCACGCCGGCGCCGCGGAAGCGCGCGAGCACACGCAGGGCGTTCAGGTTCGAATGCTTGCCCTGCGACGGACCCATGCCCACCGTGCTGTAGCGCTTGAGCAGTTCGCTCGAATCGAATCCTTCACTCGCTGCATTCTCCAAATCCTTCACTTGCAGATCTTCGTCGAAGTCGACGAAGTTTTTGGCCAGAGGATGATCGACGATGGGGAAGCGATGCGACGGGCAGCGCGCCGCGCGCGCGACGGCGGCAGTACTCGCGCCGGCGTCGACGCTCGCGGTCCCGAATCCCGCGTGGGCCGCAGCGAGGGCACCGGCGCGCGCACCGTCGGCAAGCCGCGCATCCGTGTCGTACACTCCGTTCAGCCGTCCGGCCGCAAAAATTCCGGCCGGCAGCACATCGGGCACGAATTGCTCCAGTTCCTCGGAAAACACCGTGGTGCCGCCGGCTTGCAGCAAGAGCTGCATCGCCCCCGCAAAGCCGACGCTCATCAAGATCGCATCGCAGTCGATCCGCTGCGCCCTGCGTCCGTCGACCGCGGCGGCGACCCGCCCGGCCGTGTCAACCGGCACAACGTCGAGCCCAGCGACGCTTCCGTCCGCGCCGCGCACCGCCGCATAGGGCGCATGCGCGTTGAGTACCTGGGTCCCTAACCGCAGACACTCCGCCGCGGCTGCGTCGGTCTCGGGGGCGCTTCGCCATTCGACGATGGCGGCGATCGTCACGCCGCGCGCATGCAACTCGAGGCAGACCCGATACGCCTCGAGATTCGCCGCGATCATGACCACGCGGCGGCCGGGAGCCACGCCGTAGCGCGCGACCAGCCGCGACGCCGCCGAGGCCAACAGCACGCCGGGAAGATCATTGTTGAGAAACACCGCCGGCTGCTCGATCACGCCCGTGGCGAACACCACCGCTTTGGCGCGCATTTTCGTCAGGTGTTCGGGCGACGCCAACGCCACCCAATGATCAGCGTAGTAGCCGGCCGCGACCGTCGCCGTCAGCACCGTCACGGACGGCGACTCGCGCAACGCGCCGACGAGCCCAGCCGCAGCGCCGTGCTCAACCAAGCGCAGCGACTCATCGACCAATGCGACGTTCGCGCCGGCCGCCGCCGCCGCGAGCGCAGCCGACACTCCGGAAGGCCCCGCCCCGATCACCAGCACATCACAGAATCCGTATCGTTTGGGAGTCGTTTGACGTGGCGCGCTGAGCGACACGTGACCCAAGCCGGTGAGCGCGCGGAACATCCGCTCCCAGCGCGGGAACAGCCGCTTCGAATGAAACGCCTTGTAATAGAAGCCCACCGGCAGTACCCGCGCCAACCCATCGAACGCACGCGCCTTGTCCCGCGCCAACCCGCCGAAGGTGTTCTGTGCCGAGACGCTCATCCCATCGCGCAGCAAGGTGATGTCGCCGCGAACATTCGGCGCGCCGTCGACCTGGAACAATGTATTGCTGTCGTGATTGGCGAAGGACAGGATGCCGCGTGGCCGATGATACTTGAAGCTGCGCGCCATCGTGGCGACGCCGGCCGCGGCCAGCGCCGAAGTAATCGTGTCGCCCTCGTAGCCTTGAAAGTCCCGGCCCTCGAAGGTGAACCGCAACGTGGCCGCACGATCGAGCCATTCCTCGGAGTGCACCGGGAGTCGGTACATCATGTCGCGGCCGCCCCGGACGGCAACGGCGTCGGCAATCCGCGCCGCACCGCCTCGGCCGGAAACGTCTCGATGACTTCATCGCGCAAAGTATCTCGCAGCACGATGAACCAGAACCCGGACGCGATGTGGCACCACCACTCGTACTTCAGTCCCGGCGAGCCGCTGCGATTGAACACGTAGCGGCTCCACTCCTCATCCGTGCACGTGTCCGGGTCCGGCGCGTAACGAATTTCCCCGCCGTACGCGAATTCCGACACCGGACGCGGACCGTTCAAAGGACACTCGAGAATCTTCATCAATGACCCACCGAGGCCGCACCCTTCTCACCCGTCAGCCGATAGCGCGCGAACCGATCGAATCCGAATCCTTCGATCAAGGGATGATTGCGCCCCGTCGCGACCGTGTGACTCATGGTCTTGCCGCACACCGGCGTTGCCTTGAAGCCCCAGGTCCCCCATCCGGCATCCAAATAGAACCCCTCCACCGGCGTCACACCCATGATGGGAGCAAAGTCCGGCGTCATGTCTGCGAGCCCCGCCCATTGCCGGTTCACTTTCACCTCGCTCAGGAACGGGAACATATCCAGCATGTGAGACGCCAAGCCTTCGACGAAATCCAAGGTGGACCGCGTGCTATGCAGTTCGTACGGATCCAATGAGGCGCCCATCACGAGTTCGCCGCGCGCGGTCTGCGACACGTACACGTGCAGCGACCCTGAGACGATGATGGGATCGAGCCACGGCTTCAACGGCTCGGACACCATCGCCTGCAACGGATGCACGTAGATCGGCGTATGCAAATCCAGCATGTCGAGAATGCGCGGCGTGAAGCCCGCCACGGCGCACAGCACCTTCGAAGTCGCAATGAACCCGCGGTTCGTCTCAACGCCGGTCAGGCGTCCGCCAAGCAACCGAATCCCCGTGACCTCGGTTTGTTGATGAATCTCCACGCCGCGCCGATCCGCGCCCCGTCCATAGCCCCATGCCACGGCATCATGGCGCGCAATCGCGCCCGGTTCATGGAATAAAGCGCCCAAGATCGGCGCATGTCCGCCGCAGGTCATGTCGATCGACGGAATGCCGCGCTTCACGGAGGCCGCATCGACGGCCTCGGAGCGCACCCCGAAATGCTTGTTCACCTCCGCCCGCCAACGCATGGTGCGCATCGCCGCGTCCGTGTGCGCGAGCGTGTAGTGACCGCGGGTCGAGTAAAACAAATTCAAATCGAAATCCTCGGCGAGGTCCTGCCAAAGGCGCACGCTCTCGTCGTAGAATTTCACGCCCTCCGGCGTCAGATAATTCGAGCGGATGATGGTGGTATTGCGCCCGGTGTTGCCGCCGCCGAGATAGCCCTTTTCGAGCACCGCCACGTTGCGGATGCCATGGTCGCGGGCGAGGTAATAGGCGGCCGCCAAGCCGTGGCCGCCGGCCCCGATGATCACCACGTCGTAACCCGCTTTCAGCGAGTCGTAACGAGTGAACATGCGGGGTTCGGGATGCTTACGCGATAGTGCGAAACGAAGTAATCGATAAGGCATGCGAACGTCGGCTTCACATGACGGTTAACGGCGGGGTTGCCGCCGATAGGATAAACGATTGTTTAACTGTGGAGCAAATCTTTTGCGTATCGCGCAATAGGCTCGGCGCTCAGCATCCCACCAACAGGATGTAGCCATCGGCGCTCGCCGCGCCCGGCAGCGTGAACGGACCTGCCGGCAACGGCACCCTGTACACGTTGAAGGTCGCATCGCCGACCAGGCTATTCCCGGTGTTGCTCCAGCCGGCGAGCCACGCGGGCACTGGATTGGCGGAGTTCCAGCCCACGCACACGTTCTGGTTCACCGTGCTGGTGAACGATACGTACGCTGGATCGCCAATTGCCGCATCGTTTCTCGCCAGGCGGACGACCCGCGCGTTCAGGTAGGACGACGGAACGGAGGTGAGCCGCGCGGGACTGTCGATGAATTCCAGGTTGCCGGGATTCGCCAGCGACAACACATCCACCACCGCCGGTGTGCCGGTGCTGATCTTGAGATGGGTGATGGTCGAGCCGGCGGCGAGGCTCAGCGTGCCCTTGATGAGATTGAGCGAGTCGTAGGCATCTACCCCGCTGTATTCCACCCACAGACTCAGGCCATCGGGACTGAACCACTTTTGCATCATGGCCCAGCCGACCGCGATCGAATCGGCGAGGCAATTGCTGCCGCAATTCGTATTGTCGAACTGCTCCTCGTAATCGAACGTGGTCCAGGGTCCCCAGGGACTTGGGCCATCGAACAACGAGACCTGCCTCTCGCAGGCACTGCCGCCGCAGCCGGTGCCATGATCGTTGTAGGCGATGTATCGTCCGATCGCGGCATTGAAGGAGACGCTGAGCGACTCCGAGTCGTTCGGATCGGCCCACACCGCGGCGGCTTGCGCACTCGATGCTGCCCACAGTGGATTGCCCATGGCGTCGGTGCCTGCGTAGTACGACCAGTTGCTCGAAGTCTCGATGGCATTGCTCGGGAAGGACGCAACGCGCGCGAGATACTGCAGACCGGGATTATTGGTCTTGTTGCCGTAGATATAGATATACGGCACAAAGCTGCTGTCGGGCATCAGCGCGCCGAATTGACCCGCGCCGTACTGAAGCACCGTGACCGGCGCAAAGCCGTTGGCATCGGGCCAGAGCCCACCGACGTTGTCAGTCCAGGCCGCGCCGTTGTCGAGTGAGCGCGCGAGCCAGGCCTGCGAGGTACAGAGGTCGTAGGTCGAGTGGAACATGTAGATCACGGCGTTCGGCAGCGCGGCCACGCCGTGAGGCTTGCCGCCCACGGTCGGTTTCTGACCGCACCCGGTGCGGGGTGAGGGTGAGCCCAAATACACATCGGCTCCGGTCAAGGGACCCAAATTCGGTGAGCCCGTCAACTGGCTGACACCGATCTGCTTCTTCGCGGGTGCCGAGAATCCGGTGCCGTCGCCCCACACCCCATAGATGAGGCCATCGCTCGCCCATGCGGAATCCCAGATGTCGCTGCCCGCGGCGTAGCGCTGCTTCGAGGTTTGATCCCAGGAGATGCCGGCGAGGATTACGCTCGGGGGATAGGGGCCGGCTGCCGGCGGCGGAGGTGGCGGGGGACTTAGGCTTGAACCGCTCGATACCACCAGGAGGACGGCCGAGCCGGACGTCACGGCTGTGCCCGCGGCCGGAGATTCGCTGATGACCGTGCCGGCGGCCACCGTGCTGCTGGTTTGCGAAGTCACGGTACCCACGATGAGGCCTGCGCTCGTGATGGCGCCGGACGCCGACGCTTGAGTCTGTCCGACCACGTTGGGAACGGTGACGGGCAACGGCCCAACGGGCGGTCCGCTCGATACCACCAGACTGACTGCGGCGCCGGGAAGGACGCTCGTGCCCGCGGCCGGGGACTCGCTGATCACGGTGCCTGCGCCGATGGTCGTGCTGCTCTGCTGCACGATGCTGCCCACGGCGAGACCCAGGGCCGTGATCGCAGTGCTCGCGGCAGACTGCGCCTGACCCACGACATTGGGCACCGAGACCCGGGACGGGCCGCTCGATACCACGAGATTCACGGACGAACCGGAAGCCACGCTCGCGCCGGCAAGGGGAGACTCGCTGATGACATAGCCCGCTGCAACCGTCACGCTGCTCTGTTGCGTCGTCGTGCCGAGCACGAGTCCCGCCGCGGTGAGCGCGGTGCCCGCCCCGGCCTGCGCCTGACCGACGACGTTGGGCACCATGACCGGCGCGGCCGCCGCCGCGCGCAACGCCACCAGTTGCATCAGGTACCAGCCCGACTTGGTCTGCGGCGCGGTCGCAGTGTACTTGCCCGTCGCTCCCACCGTGGCATCCTCGACGATCTGCGCGTATTGGTCCTTCATGCGCAGCGTGTAGCCCGCGCCCGCTGCCGTCGTCGACTGCTGGGAGAAATTGCTCGCTACCAGTATGTCGGTCGCGTTGGTGGTGGCGACGGCGCCGCTGCTCGTCAGTGTCGCTTGGCCGCCCTGTCCGCCCGCGACATCGAGCGGCCGGGTGGGATCGACGCCGCTGTATTCCACGATCCGCAGGTCCGGATTGCCGACGCGAGAATCAAATGTCGCCGTCACCGAATTGCCGCCCGCGGGCGCGCCCACGATGTCGCGCGCATAGAAGACGACCTGCGTCGCCGTCGTGCCGTAGGAAACGATCTGCGCGCGCGTGTACGCATTGCCCGCTGAGTCGGCCACCGAGATCAGGCTGGACGCGCTGCCCTCCCAGCCGATGAAGATCACATTCAAATTGCCGGCGGTCTGCACAGCGCTGAACACCGCAATCGATGCACTGCGGGCGCCGGAACCCGATTGGGAGGAACTCTGCACGTAGGCGGGCGCAGCCGCGGCAGACTCTGCTGCAGCGAATGACAGGGCTACCAGGACTGCGATGCCGAAGCGACGACGAAAGCTCGAGGAGTGGCTGGTGAACATGATGGGCCCGTCGATGATGGTGATGGCTGATCCGGGAAGTGGATGCGCCTGCAGCGTCCGATGCGCAGGCGCCTCGGAAGCCGACGCTGTGAGCGCCAGCAAGGTACGCCCCGCGCGGCAACTTAACAATATATATATCTGATTTTGTTGAAATTAACCGTCTCCCAATGGAGACATATGGTCAACAAATGAATGGCGGCGAATCGGAAAATTCACGCTGCGGGCGGCGATCACGCGGTCCGGGCGCCGAATGAGGGTATTGGCGGCAAACCGCGGACCCTCGTCCGAGCCAACTCCAGACGAAAGACCTTAAGGTCGCGCGGCGAGAATGCCCATGGCAGCTCTTCGACGTCTCGTTGCAAGAACGACGAAGACAAAACCTGCTCCCGCAAGGACGTAGGTTTGCGGTTCAGGAACACTCACTACGACTTTGAAATCCCCTGAATTGTTGGTGTAGTCCGTATCATAAATCGTAAATGTCAGTCTTGGATTACTCACCGTTGCAAAGGATCCGAACAAGCTTGAAAGCGTTCCACCAAACTCGAGGACTGTGGGTGGATTCGTGGGATTTCCATATCCATTCGCTGGATCGGTAGTTGAGAACACTGGCACTGGTCCACCGACACCGCTCAAACTTATCAAAAGAGCGCCGTAAAACTCCCTGCCATTAATGTCATACAACGCTGAACCAACACTTTCACCGTTTTCACCTTCGGCTGTCACGACTCCTGCGGCGTTCACTCCATAATGATCCGATTCTTGCAAATAAGGCGTGAGGCTTACGGTTAATGACAGAACATCGGTGTCGCTAATGGGCCCCGTCAAATCAAGATAGTTTCCTAAAGCGTCGGTGGCCGGCACGATAACTGTGTCCGAAGCATTCGCGATCCCAATATTTAACATCGCAGCAACAGGTATCAAAAATAGGGCGCGGGTGATTTTCATGCGAACTTCCGTGAGTTAAAAGCAAGTTATGAGTCAGCGTGCATCTGGGAGACCCGAGGCGGCGGTCGCCGTCGTGCCGCTCAACGTGAGACAGACTGTAGCGGCCCAGATCTAACGGATTTCTAACCGGCCGCAAATACTTGCGCCCGCGGCACTCCAGTCCGAGGATTGCTCGGCAGATTCCAAGGACAGCAGCTGCCGGCAGCGCTGATGGCCGAGGGACGGCTATACTCAGTGTGCCTCGCGCCCGGTGACTCGGTGCGTCATCGAGGCCGGAGACCAAGACCAAGAATCAGGGGATCGCAATGCGGCGCGTACGCCGTGGATTTTGCTCGCATTCCACATGGGTCACCGCTCTGCACTCGGCATTGTCACTGAGCCTTCTATCGTCGCCCGTGAAGGGCGCAGAAACCGACGATCCCATCAAAGCGCCCATGGCTCTGGATGAAATTATGGTGACAGCCCGCAAACGGTCAGAAGCACTACAGGAAGTCCCGATCGCGGCAGCGGTGGTGAGCGGTTCAGAAATTGCCGAACAAGGATTCCCCTCGCTTCAAGACCTGGCCCGGACCATGCCCGGCGTGATTCTCAGCGAAGGCGGTGTGACGGATCGGCAATTCATTCGCGGCATCGGGTCCGGAGATAATCCCAGTTTCGAGCAGTCTGTCGGGACTTTTATCGACGGCTTGTATCACGGGCGCTCTCGCACCTCGGAGCGGGCCCTTTTCGATATCGAACATGTCGAGGTTTTGAAGGGTCCTCAAAGTACGTATTTCGGCGACAACACCATTGCCGGCGCGCTCAATATTCTGACCCGTGATCCGGATGCCCGGTACTCCGGAAATGCCCGAATCGCTTACACACCGCGCTTTAATGGCTATGCGGCACAAGGGGGGTTCGATTTTCCCGTGGCCTCTACGGCCAGCGTGCGCTTGGGCGGCTTTGTCGATAGAGAGGATGGTTGGATCAAAGACGTCGGAGTGGGCGAAGACATTCCGCACTCGCGCATCGGCGCCGTGCGCGCAACGCTGGTGTGGAAACCAACGGAAACGCTGACCGCCAAACTCAAGGCGGAACACTCGCACGAAGCACAGCAAGGCGGTCTGCCGATCGTGGGTGCCAATTGCCCCCAGTCGCCGCCGTTCCCGAGTCCCGCCGGATTCTGCGCTGCGGCGGTGAGTTCGGGCGCTGCGGCGAACACAGGTGATCTGACCCGCGACACGAGTCCCGGACAACTGACGCAGCTCGACTCGGACGATTATGTGATGACGCTCAGCCAGAGCCGAGATGGCCTCACCTTGCATTCCGTGACTGGCTATTCGCAATACAGTTATGCGTTGGCGACCGACTTGGATGCGACTCCACTCGATTTGTTTTCGGCCATGGGCGCGGAGCGCTATCGGCAATTGAGCCAGGAGTTGCGGCTGGCATCCGACGGCGGTCATCGGCTCGAATACATGGGCGGCCTTTACTACCAACACAGCAACCTGTTCGTGCAAGACGCGTTCGACTACGCGTTCCTCGATTCGACCGTCGCTGGCTTGCCTGCCTTCTCGCCCTTGGCGCCTTACCTGCCCTTGGTGATCAATGATCAATTTCGCGAATCGGCGGACGAGGAGTCCGCCTTCGCGGAATTGACGTGGAAGAGCATGGACCGTCTGCGAACGATCGTGGCGGCGCGCTATACACTCATTGACAAACAGTTCATGCAGACCGTCGGGGTCGGCACATCCGGCGGCATTTTTGGCCCGGTCACACCCCTGCCCGGCGCCGCGGCGGCGTTGGGGTCCGCCTTTGCGCAAGCATCGGGACTGGCATCGGTTGGCAGTGTCTCCCTGTCGAGGAGGGACTCCCATGTGTCGCCGTCACTCATCGTCCAGTTCGATCCGACCACGACCGTGATGCTCTATGCTCGATATGACAATGGTTTCAAGGCTGGCGGCTTCAATGGGGCAGACGTGGGCCGCAACGTCGGCACCCTGCCCTTTTCGCCCGAGACAGTGAATTCCTTCGAGATCGGCGCGAAGCTCAAGACGTCAGGCAACCGGCTAACCCTGGACGTGGACGCGTTTCACTCAGCCTACGAGAACCTGCAGTTGGCGGGCATCGCGCCCACCGCTACGGGAACCTACGAGAATCGGGTGCAAAACGCGGGCGGTGCCGTTGCTCGCGGCATCGAGTTGGATGCGGCGGCTCGGGTCACCCCGCGACTTCAAACCAACGTCGCGGCCACCTATCTCGCCGATTACTACACGAACTATCCCAATGCCGTGCCGACATCGTTGCAGACGTTGGAAGGAGCACACTCGCAATCCCTGACCGGGCAGACTCTACCGAACGCACCGCGCTTTTCCGGCAGTTGGAGCGTGGCCTACGAGAGGAATTTCGCATCCACTGCGTCGTGGCGTGTCGAAAATAGGGTTTACGCCCAGACGCGCGTTCTCCTCGACTTCAGCAACGATCCCTTGTTAGCGCAACGGAGCTATATCCGGGAAGATGTGACGCTGGCGATTGATGGGAGAACCGGATGGGAACTCTCGGCGACGGCACGCAATCTGACCAATGCAATCATCCGCACGTACGGCGCGCCCCAACCCGTATCGCTTGGAAGCTTCGGCTTTATCAACGAGCCGCCGCGCAGCGTAATGATCCAGCTCAGCCGCCAGTTTTGAGTTTCGAGCGTCATGGTCAGGCGCACTTGATCGAGCGCTCTATTTCGATCGGTCCGCCAGGATGCGCTCGTACAGAGTGCGCGTCTCCGCCGAGGGATCGCTGTGCAGATTCAACGACAGCAGCTGCCGGCAGCGCCGATAGCAACGGATGGCCTCGGCGCGATGACCACGCTGCCACTCACAGTGCATCAGGCGTCGATGAAAATCCTCCACCAGATTGTCCTGCTCGAGCGCAAAGCGATAGGCCTCCGCCGCCCGATCGAAGTGCCCGCCCGCCTCCAGGTGGCGCCCGACGCTGACAACAGCCCGGCGGAATTTGGCAGCGAGGCGATAGCGCATGTTGGCGATGCACGCCGGTCCGCTCTGCTCGCGGGCAAATCCACCGGCGTAGGCCTGGAGGACGGACTGGATTTCCTCCATCGCGGCGTCTGACGACAGCCGGGCGAGGGAGCGCTCAAATGACCAGGCATCGACCCAACAGTGCTGCGCCACCAGGGTGACGCGACTTTGCGCCACGACGAGGACTTCGGGCCCGAGCAGCTTGCGCAGACGCATCACGGCGACATCGAAGGCCGCGCGTGCCGCGGGCCCTTGGTTCGGCCAGAGCTGGCTCATCAGCGTCGCCACGGGGACCGAGCGACCGCCCAAGGCAATCAGCGCCAACAGCAGTTCGAGCGGCTTGCGCTGCGTCTTGCCCGCCAAGCTGACGACGGAGTCGTCCTTGAGGATCGACAGATGCCCCAGAGTGTAGATCCGGATCGGCCACGGCCACTGTTCCGTATCCGCATCGGGCGCGCTGATGCGAAACTTGCGGATCAGATGTTTCACGTAGTCGGTCTCGATTCCCGCGCTTAGGGCGACGGCATACAGGTAGCGCGGTATCGGCGAATGCGCGCTGGGCGCGATCACGCTGTGAGCCTTACGCCGCCCAAGCTCGAGCCCAATGCGCAGTACTTCCAAGCCTTGATCGGTTTGGCCGCTCTTGAGCAGCGCATATGCCTTGATCATCACGCTGGCATGCTCGTAGTCGCCGTGACCGGTGGCGCGCCCAAACTGGAAAACCCGGTCAACACATTCGAGCGCAACGGCGGTGCGCCCCTGCGCTGTCGCCAACTGCGCCGCGAGCAGGTCGTTTTGCGCCAATGCAATGCTCGCACCGCAAGCAGTGGCATGCGCATAACAGCGTGTCAGATAATCGCTGCACCCGTCCAGATCGCCCTGCTCCAGCGCGACGAAACCACGCAACCACTCCATGTGGCCCACATCAAGCCGCCGAAGCGGCGCCACGGAGCGCTCCAGCTGTTTGAGCAGTTGCAGCGCCAACGGCAGATCGCCGTGGTTCAGGGCGAAATAGACTCCCTGCCCGATCGCAAATCCATCCACGACATGGATGCCGCTGTCGGTGCTCGCTTGGTGGAAACGCCGGATCTCGTCGCGACCGGCCACGGGGTCGGTGTACTCCGCGCACGTCGCATGCCAGCTCATTCGCGCTGCGCAAAGATACAGCTGCGACAGCGGAGACAGATCGGTGGGCGGGATCTGGTCGAGGCGTTTGAGCAGGTTCAGACCTTCCCGCCACTCGCCACGCACCTGACTGTGCGGCAGCAAAAATAACAGCAGCTGAGTCAGCTGGCCGACGGGCAGAGGCTCATTGATGAGGGCGCGCGCCCGTGTGTGTCCCCAGTCCAGCATCGGGTGACCGAAGTGCCGTAAAAACGCGCCCATCAGCGCCGGAATCACCTGAACTTCAAGCTCGCGAGGCAGGACCGTGAATTCCTGCACGAGCCTGCGTAACTCCTCGAGCCAGCGGTCGGTGCCATGCTGATCGGCCCACTCTAGAAAGAAGCTCTGCAGGACGTAGGCGCAGGCGAGCAGACGCCCCGGAAGATCCTGATGCCGATTGAATGCACTGTAGGCACGCTCCAGCAAACCGCGGCCGGCCTGGGGGTCGTGTGGGATTCGCGCCATTCCTTGCCAGAAGAGCATCCACGGTGAGTCGTCGAGGAACTGCACCGGCAACGTCGCAATCCATCGTTCCAGCGGCACCGTGCGGCCCTGCTGCAGCAGGGAAGGCGCCAGCGTCGAGATGAGTCGTATTGCGCGGCTCCAGTCGTTGGCTTCCAGTGCGAGGGCCAGCGCCGTCTCCGCATCACCCTGCTGCTCGCGGGCCGCGGCGGCGATCGCCAGCAGCGATTGACGCTGTTCCGGATGCATCACGGCCCGTCCGCGCTCCAGTAAGAAGCTTCGAAACAGATCGTGATAGCGGTATCGCGGCGGCGACTCCTCGTAGCGGGTCAGAAAAAAATTGCGCTCGGTGAGCCATGCAATGATGGCTGCAGCGTGCTCGGCACCGGCAAGTCGCGCGGCGTCCTGCACGGTGAAATGCGGCAGTAGCGCCGTGCAAAGGAGAAAATGCTGGACCGCCGGGGAAGCGGCGGCGAACAGTTCGTTCGAGAAATAACTGAAGAAGGCCGCGTGCGTCGAACTCGAGGCGGGAGACTCGGCGGCGCTCACCTGGCGCGAATACTGCAGCAACAGGATGAACCCCGCCGTCCAGCCGTCGCACAACGAGAGCTGGCGTCGAATCAACGGCGGATCCTCGACATCGAGAGATTGCGCAATCGCCTGCGCTTCGGGGAAAGTCAAACTGAGCATCACATTCGGCAACTTCGCGAGCCGACCCGCCACTTGCAGAGCAGCCAGTTCCGCGGGCGGATCATTGCGACTGAGCACAAACAGCCTCACCCCGGCGGGCGCTTCCTGTGAGGCGACGGTCAGGATCGGCTCCAGCACGCGCGGTACCGCGTCCTGATAGTTATCGAACACCAGTGCGGCGCGGCGGGGGGCGAACTGGAACAGACTGCGCAGGAAGTTGCGGGTGAAGGTGGCCACATCGAGCGCATATTCGGCCGTGAGCAGCGGCAGGGCGCGCGCGGCCTCTGGATTGATTGCCTCGGCGGCGATTCGCAGATGGTGGAACACGGTCGCCTGGTCTGCATCGTTGGCGTCCGCCCGATACCAGAGCACCGAGCCCTTGGCGCGAGCCAGATAGCTCGCGACCAACGTGGTCTTGCCTGCTCCCGGGGGGCCGCCGACCCAAGTGATCGGATGCTCGGATTGCTTGTCGAGCCAGTCGAACAAGCGCGTGCGGAGAACCGCCGCGGAACGCGGCGGGCTGAGCTTTGCCGGTAGCGGAGTGTGGACAGGCTTAGGGGCCTGAGATCGCGCCCCCCGCTTCCGCGTGCTCGAAGCCGGTCGTTGAACGGACCGCATCCCTGCCTCCCCTACCTATCGCGCTCTAGTAAAATTTATCCCCATGCTCAGGGATCATCCGGATAGCCAGGGATTCGGAGGTGGTGGGTCTCGACGGCGCTGGCGTTTCGATGGCTCGTACAGGCTGATACTGCCAGCGTGTAATATGCCACGCAATGGCTGCTAATGGAGTGTCAACCTTGTTGGGACCGACCGTCGGCGCGCGGACCGCACTGGCGCTGATCGCATCAATGCTCGCGATGCCGCCGGCCTTCGCAGGCGGCGCGCCGCACCCGGCCGGCGATGTCGA
>Ga0116229_10010387_pt1 | contig 13982 bp, 13 predicted proteins | sample S1TSphgellanicum_3_FD_87313 | JGI IMG/M metagenome (GOLD analysis project Ga0116229, IMG submission 87313) | Host-associated microbial communities from peat moss isolated from Minnesota, USA - S1T2_Fc - Sphagnum magellanicum MG | ecosystem: Host-associated > Plants > Peat moss > Unclassified...
CCGCCCACACCATCGCGCGTTGCCAGCCCGACATCGGGATGACGCGCAGGTTTGCGCCGATTCCGAACGTCGTGTTGAACAGTCGCGCCAACTCGCCGACCGTCATGCCGTGGCGTTCGGGGATCGGATAGAGGCCGACGAACGATTTGTAGCGCGGATCCAGCACCGGGCCTTCGACGAGGGTTCCACCGATCGGGTTGGGACGGTCGAGTACCCAGATCTCTTTGCCGTACGTGCGCGCGGCTTCCATGAGATACGCCATCGTCGAGACATAGGTGTACGGTCGCGCGCCGACGTCTTGGATGTCAAACACGAGGACATCGATCCCCGCAAGCATCGCCGTACTCGGCCGGCGTGTTTCGCCGTACAAACTGTACACCGGGAGGCCGGTCTTCTCATCGGTATACGACGGAACGTACGATCCGGCGGTGTGATCGCCGCGCAGGCCGTGTTCGGGGGCGAACAGCGCCTTGACCGCGATCTCGCGGTTGCGCAACACCGCATCGACGAACGGCTCGCCGTTCGAGGTGACGCCGCTGCGATTGGTTGCGATCCCGACGCCCCGGCCACGGAGCTCCCGCCACGTCGTCGAGAGAAAGGCATCATCGCCGAGCGATACGGCGGGGCCCGCCGCCTGCGCGCGCGCACGTGTCCCCAGGACGGGCGCAAGCAACGTCGCGCCGAGCGTTGCGAGCGCCGTCGAGCGGCGCATCAGACGAATTCGGCGCGGCGGGTCGTGGGGATCAAGCCGGCATCGGCGGCGCGTGCGAAGAGCGTCTCGACGGCGGCGATGCCGTCCGTGCCCAAATCGCGCGTGAAATCGTTCACGTAGAGGGCGATGTGCTTGTGCATCACCTCGTCGTCCATCTCGAAGGCATGCTCGCGGACGTAATCGATGATCGCCTCCTCACGTTCGTAGGCGAACGCGAGGCTGCGCCGGATCGCGTCGTCGATCGTACGGCCGCGCTCGGGTGCGATATCGCGGCGGACGAGAATCGCCCCGAGCGGCAGCGGGTTCCCGGTCGTCGCTTCCCACCAATCGCCGACGTCGATGACCTTGTGCAAGCCCAGACCGGCGTACGTGAAGCGCGACTCGTGAATGATCAAACCGGCATCGACCTCGCCCGCGAGCACCGCATCCATGATGCGATCGAAACGCATGACGACGACGTTCGGTTCGCGTCCGAGCGCAAGCCGCAAGAGCAGATAGGCCGTCGTGCGTTTGCCGGGGATCGCGAAGCGCGCGTCCGGACCGAAGGAGGCGAGCTCGCGCGGTTCGCGCGCGACGAGCAGCGGACCGACGCCGCGGCCCAGCGCGCCGCCCGAGCGCAAGATGCGATAGTGATCCGTCAGATACGGAATCGCACCGTACGAGACTTTGGTGAGTTCGTAACGGCCTTCCGCCGCTGCCGCGTTGAGCGCCTCCACGTCGTCGAGCACGACGTTCACCTGCGGCGCATCCGGTAAGAGCCCGTTCGTAAGCGCGGCGAAGATGAAGGTGTCGTTCGGGCAGGGCGAATAGGCGAGGGAGTACATCGGGGCGGTGATCCTTCAGGCGATGACGGCGAGCAGGGCGTCGAGTCCGCGCAGCGCCGCCGCCGATCCCGACCGGAAGTCCCAACCGCTGGTTGCACGATCGCCGACGAGATTCGAGATCCCGCGCACTTCGATCGCCGGCACGCCGGCTAGCGCGGCTGCGTGCAAGACGGCGAACCCTTCCATCGATTCGACGCTCGGCGCATAGCGTTCGTTCAACGCAGCCGCGCGCGCGTCGCTGGTCGTGATCGTCGCGGACGTGATGCCGCTGCCGAACGCGGCGTTAGGGATGTGCTCGCGCGCGGTTGCGAGGAACGCGGGGGCACTCGTCGCGCTCGTCGTAAGCGTGCGTCCCCCCGGCAAGACGAGCGGTTCGCCGTCTTCGCGGCCCAATTCGACATAATACTCCGCATCCACGACGACGACGTCGCCGATCGCCGCACGGCCGCGAAAGCCGCCGCCGATCCCCGCGTTCACCACCGCGCGGTACGTCGAGCTCGCAAGCGCGCGCGATGTCGCAAGCGCGGCGTCGACCGGGCCGACCCCCGTTTCGAGCACCGTGACGCCGTCGCGCGCGAAGCCTTGCAGTTCGCCGGCCACCGCGCAGACGACGAGGATCACGCTTCGCGGTGGGTGAGGATCACACCGATCCAGAGCGGACCGATCAGCAAATGAACGAGGTTGGTGAGAAACGCCGGACTCTTGCCCTCGTACGCGTGCCCGATGAACTGAAACACCCAGCCGATGAAGAACGCCGCGAGCGCCCAGGGCCACGACACGAAGAGCGAGGCCACGTAAATCGCAAAGAGACCCCAGATGGCCGGAATCGCGAGCGTGCCGACGAGCCGGATGTAATAGATGCTCGTCGCGAGGACCGCGACCAGCGCGAGATCGAGGAGGCCGATGTGCGCGAGGCGCATGAGCGATGCGATGCCGAGCACGATGAGCGGGATGCCGATCTCGTGCATGATCCGGTTGCGCGGATCGCGATGGTATCGCGCGTAGTCATTGAGGAGTGGATGCATGGTTACCTCACGCCGATGAACTTGTGTGTCTGGAGCGAGAGCCGGTAGCGCGCGGGCTCGCGCTGTGCCGCGGCCATCGCTAGCGCGATATTCGCCGGCTTGTTGCCTTCGGGCTGCAAGAAAAGCGCCGTGTGCGGACCGAATGCCTCCGACCACTCCTCGGGTACGCGGCCGTCGACGATCAGTTTCGCCTCGTTCGCCCGCGCGGCCATCGCCGGCGCGAGGTACCGTTTCGGCGAGACCGTCAACCAGACGTCGTCGGGGAGCGCCGTCGGGATCGTGCCGTTCGATTCGATGTGGACGCGGCGGCCGTCGGCGCGCAGCGCGGCGATGAGTGCCGGCGTCTCGGTTTGCGCGAGCGGTTCGCCGCCGGTGAGGATCACCATCGGACAGTCGCCGCCTTCGGCGCCCACCTGCGCGACGATCTCCGGGACCGTCGCGACGAAGCGCAGCGCGTAATCCGTATCGCAGAACGAGCAGGCGAGATTGCAGCCGGCGAGGCGCACGAACACGGCCGGCGTCCCGGTCCACGTGCCTTCGCCTTGCACGCTGTAGAAAATTTCAGTCAGCTGGAGCATCGGCCGTGGCCAGCGGATCGCCTTTGCGCAAGATCGCGCACGCGGTCGCCGTCTCCCAGAGCACGAGCTCGGTGAGTTGTGGAAATTCGGGCGCTAAGCGCCGCCAGATCCACACGACGACGTTTTCGCTCGTCGGGTTGGCGATGAGCTCGTTGAGTGAACGATGATCCAGTTCGCCGATGACCCCGGACTTCACCACGCGCGAGAGCAGATCGAAGTCGACGATCATGCCGCGGCCCGAGCCCTCGGCTTGCAGCGGGCCCTCCAGGGTGACGTCGAGCCGGTACGAGTGCCCGTGAAGGCGGGAGCACTTCCCGTCGTGATGCGGGAGCACGTGAGCGGCCTCGAACCGGAATTGCTTGCGGATTTGCACGACCCGCCTACTTCCGAGCGGAGGGAGGCGGCGCCTTCGGCTCCAAGCGCGCTGGGCAATGATCGCAACCAATCGTGACCGGCTCGTCGAGACAACCGTGCAGGGCGACGTGACCGCGCCGGTCATCGTTCCGGGGCTCTACGAGATCAGCGGCGAGGGCGTCCCGTTCATCTTGCCCGCGGTCGGCGGCGTTACGCTCAACGTCCGCGTCGGCGACGGGGTGAGCGACTTCGTCGGCGACCACATCGAGCCGGCCGTCAGCCTCGCGCACCGCGACGAGAAGATCAACCGGGCCCTCAATATTCTCGCTTGCGTGGGGAACGAAGCGACCGTGCTCGGGGGTGAGGCCAAGGGCGAGCACGGGACGGTGACCGGCAAGCACGGCGGGATCGAGCACGTCATGATCGACTTCCCGCGCTCGGTGATGAAGAAGCTCGCCATCGGCGACACGATCTCGGTGCGCGCGATCGGTCTCGGGCTCGAACTCGCGGTCGAGAGCGATATCAAGGTCTTCAATTGTGCGCCGGATTTTCTCGCGGCGATGGCGCCGCGCTGGAACGACGGCACGCTCGAGGTCGCGGTCGCGAAGACCGTGCCGGCGGCGATCATGGGCTCGGGCCTCGGCCGCGCCACGGTCGTGCGCGGCGACTACGATATCCAGATGTTCGACGAGGCGATCGTCGAGCAGTACGGCCTGCGCGATCTGCGCTTCGGCGATCTCGTCGCGATCGTCGATGCGGACCACAGCTTCGGCCGCATCTATCGCGGCGGCGCGGTGACGATCGGCATCGTTGCCCACGGCGCCTCCGCGCTCGCCGGTCACGGCCCCGGCGTGACGACGCTGCTCACCTCACGCAGTGGGGCGATCGTGCCGCGCATCGATCCCAAAGCAAACATCGCAACGATCCTCGATCTGCGCTAGGCGCAACCTTAACGCGGCTTGCGGCGCAGGTAGACGGCGTTATCGCGGTAGTTGAACCAGGCTTCGAAATCGTGGAGGACGTCGGTGCCGATGAAACCGTCGACGTCTTCGGTGCCGAAATCGGCGGATGAGATGTCGACGGTGACGCCGCCGATGTCGAGCGAACCGATGGCGAGCGCGGCGGCGTGCGCGGTTTCGCCGCTGGCAAGGCCGCCGACGCCGCGGAAGCGTGCGACGTTGGTCGAGCGATCGCCGAGGTCGGCGCGGTTGGCGAAATCGAGCGCGAGCAACGTGCGGTTTGCGCCGGTGTCGAGAACCATCCGTGCGGCGACGGAACCGACGTGCGTCGTGACCGCGGGGATCTTGTCGTCGAGTTCGACGGTCTCTTCCGAGGCGTCGAGCGGTGGCCGGAACGCGGCCGGGGCGGTTGCCTCCGCGATTCCGCGTTCGGCATCGATGTGGATCGCCGTGTCGGCGAAGAAATCAAAGCCGAGCAGTCCCCAGATGCGCGTTTTTTCGTCGGGGCGGAACGTCAAACTCAAATCGCGCACGACGACGTTGCGCATGCGCAACGGACCGACCGCGAGCGACGGCACGATCGCGGTCGTCTCGTCGAAGTTGCCGAACGTTGCGCCGACGCGGTTGCCGTAGCGTTCGAGATTGAGCGCATCGGCGAGCGATGAGTCGATGACGATACCCGCGGCGCCGGTGTCGAGCAAGAAATCAAACGGGTGGCCGTCGACCAGCACGCGTACGATGCACAGCCCGTTGATGAACCGCACGGGGAGTTTCACGGTCGACGTGCCAGCCGGGAATTCGACGAACGGGCGGCTCGGCGGGATCGCGATATCCGCGAGATCGGGCGTGGAGTCGAGAACGCGCGAGACGATCGTCTGCTCGCGGTCGTTCCCGAGCGAGTCGGTCGTGCGGACGTGCGAAGGTTCGAGGACGCCGTCGAACGATTTGAAATCGTCGTAGACCGTGACGATGCGCGTGTGACGCTCGATCCGCTCGCGGCGCACGACTTGTCCGTTGCGCTTGTCGATGAACAGCCATTCGAGCCGGCCAAACGGCGGATCGATTTGCACCACGTAAGCGTTCTCGTCGATCGCCTCGCCGATGAGTTTCACGTCGGTGGTATTGCGTGATGTGAAGGCACGATCGTCGATCGCGTCGCGTTCGTGATAGTTGGTAAAGGTGTAGGTGATGCCGTTGCGGTTCTGCTGCCAGCGCGTTCCGTTGTGCACGCCGTTCTCGTACACCAGTGGGCCCAGAACGGTCTGTTCGCGATAGTCTTTGCCCAGCCGGTCGGTTCGAAACGCGCCCGTCAACCCGTCTTGGACGAGTTTCCAGCGTTCGATCAGCATCGCGTTCTTCGTATGCTCCTGACCGTGCATGCGCGCGTATAGCGCACGCACCTTGGCAAGCGTGGTGCTCGAGGCGATCAGCCCGGTCGGCGGATCGTTGAGCGCCGCGCCCGCCGGTGCGGCGAGGACAAAGACGACGAGCGCCGCGAGCGCGGCGCCCGCGAGCCGGCGCGAGAGGGCCGGAATCAGAGCGAGCCGGACGGCCCCATCGCTTCGAGCCGGCGCTTCAGATCGGCGAGGAAGCCGCTGGCCACCGCGCCGTCGACGGTCCGGTGGTCGAGCGACATGCAGACGTTCATCATCGAGCGCACCACGATCGCGTCATCATCGCGAACCACCGGCCGTTTCACGACCGCTTCCATCGTCACGATCCCGGTTTGGCCGGGGACGAGGATCGGTGCCGAAAGGACCGAGCCGTTCGCGCCGGTGTTATTCACCGTGAACGTGCCGCCGGAGAGATCGTCGGCGCCGAGTTTGCCGCGGCGCGCTTTGTCGATCAGCTCGCCCGCCGCGAGCGCGAGTCCTTTGATCGAGAGCTGATCGGCGTTGCGGACGACCGGGACGATCAGGTTCGCATCGACCGCGACCGCCATCCCGATGTTCGCGGTCTTGTGAACGACGATGCCCTCGTCGGTCCACGAGGCATTCATCAAGGGATACACGGCGAGCGATTCGACGACGGCGCGCATGAAGAACGGCAACAGCGTCAGTTTGACGCCGTACGTTTTTTCGAACGCGTCCTTCTCGCGTGCGCGCCACTTCCAGACGTTGGTAACGTCGACTTCGACCATCGTCCAAGCATGGGGGGCGGTGTGCTTGGACTCGACCATGCGCTGCGCGATGATCTTGCGCGCTTGCGTGAGCGGCACGACGTCGCCGGGCACCGCGGTGCCGTAGGTCGGACGGCCGCCCGACGGCGGCGGCGGCGCGGCGGAACGCGACGGTGCCGGGGCCGGTGTCGCGGCGGGCGCGCTGGTCGCGACGTATTCGGCTTGATCGCTGTTGATCAGCGCCGCCGCCGCCGCGCTCGGGCCGGCTTTCGCCGCCGCGAGGATGTCGTTCGCCGTCACGCGGCCGCCGGTGCCGGTGCCGCTGACGGTGCTGTAATCCACCGCGTGCTCGCGCGCGAGGCGTCGCACCGCCGGGGAGACGCGTAAGCCGTTCGACGGTTTGCCGTTCGCGGGTTTGCCGTTGCCGCTCGCGCCGTTGCTGCTCGTGAACGACGGCGTGTGCGCGACGCCGACGTTGCCGCCCGGCACGGGTTCATCGGAGCCTTGATAGACGGATTCGGCGCGCTTTGCCGTGTCATCCTGAGGCTCTCGAAGGGCGGCGATCTGTTCGGTCGGCGTGTTCGAGGATGGCGCCGCGCTCGCGGCTGCACCCACTTCGTCGATGATCGCGATCGGCGCGCCCGTCGGAACGGTCTCGCCTTCTTTGACGATCAGTTCGCGGATCACGCCGCTGACCGGCGCGGGAACTTCGGCGTTGACCTTGTCGGTCGACACCTCGACGAACGCTTCGTATTTTTCGACCGAGTCACCGACCTGCTTGAGCCACTGCGCGACCGTCCCTTCGGTAACGGTTTCGCCGAGCTGCGGCATCGTAATCGTGGTCGCCATGTCAGAACGCCGCCAGATCGCGCATCGCGCGCAGCATACGATCGGTGGAGATCATGAACTCTTCCTCGAGCGGGAGCGCGTAGCCCATCGCGGGGACATCGGGACCGCACAGCCGGCGGATCGGTGCGTCCATCTCGAAGAACGCCTCCTCCGCGACCATCGCGGAGATCTCCGCGCCGATGCCGCCAAACTTGTTGTCTTCGTGGATGATGAGGAGCTTGCGCGTCTTGCGCACGCTGGCGAGGATCGTGCCCTTGTCCATCGGACGGATCGAACGCAGATCGATCACCTCGACCGAGATGTTCTCGCCTTCGAGCCGATTGGCGGCGTCCAGCGCTTGATGCACGTTGTACCCGTAGGAGACGACGGTCACGTCCTTGCCCGGCTTCTTGATGTCGGCTTTGCCGATCGGGATCACGTAGCGGCCGTCGGGCACCTCGCCCTTGACCGAACGATACGTTTTCTTGTGTTCGAGGAAGAGCACCGGATCCGGATCCTCGATCGCCGCGGTCAAGAGCCCCTTGATGTCGGCGGGCGTCGAGGGCGCGAGAATCTTGAGCCCCGGCACGTGATAGAAGAGCGCTTCGATCGAGACCGAGTGCGAGAGCGCGCCGCGCACGCCGCCGCCGTAGGGCGTGCGGATCACGAGCGGGCACGTATAGTCGCCGTTCGAGCGATAGCGCGTCTTCGCGGCTTCGCCGACGATCTGGTTGAACGCCGGGTAGATGAAATCGGCGAATTGGATCTCGGCGATCGGCCGCAGGCCCTCCATCGCCATCCCGACCGCGACGCCGACGATCGACGCTTCGGCCAGCGGCGTATCGATGATCCGCTTCGGGCCGAACTCTTCGAGAAAGCCCTTCGTAATCAGGAAGACGTTGCCGCGGGCGCCGACGTCCTCGCCCATGATCAGGGTGCGATCGTCGTTTGCGAGCGCGTCGTGCAGCGTTGCACGGACGGCGTCGACGTTGTTCATCACTGCCACGGTTCGAACGGTCCTTCGTAGACGTTGGTGTAGAGATCGGAGGGCGACGGATAGCCGAAGCTCTCGGCCGTATCGGTCGCGTCGTTGGTGTCGCGCAGCACGTCCGCCTTCAGGGCTTTGACGCGCGCTTCGTCGATGACGCCCGCTTCGAGCAAGACGCGTTCGAACACCGGAACGGGGTCGAGTTTACGCGCTTCTTCGATCGCGGCGCGATCGCGATAGGTGCGATCGTCGTCGTCGGTCGAGTGCGAGAGGTAGCGGTAGCACTTCGCCTCGACGAGCGTCGGGCCGCCGCCGGTGCGTGCGCGTTCCATCGCTTCGTGGACGGCCGCGTACGACGCGATCGGGTCCATCCCGTCGCAGAGGATCCCGGGGATCCCGTATCCCGCCGCCTTGTCGACGACGTTTTGGATCGCCATCTGCGCGGATTGCGGCGTCGAGATCGCGAACGAATTGTTCTCGACGAGGAACACGACCGGCAGTTTGTGGACGGCCGCGAAGTTGACGGACTCGTGCCACTCGCCCTCGCTCGTCGCGCCTTCGCCGGTGGTGGTGAGCACGGCCCGGCCGCTCTCGCCGCGGTACGTGAACGCGTACGCGACGCCGACCGCGTGCGGCACGTGCGCCGCGATGATCGAGCTGATCGAGAGCAGCCCGAGGTCCTTGTTCGTATAGTGATTCGGAAATTGGCGGCCGCCCGACCGGTCCGCCGCGCGCGCGAACATCGAGTTCAACATCTCGAGCGGTGTGAAGCCACAGCCGAGCACGAGGCCGAGGTCGCGATAGTACGGTGCCAGCACGTCTTTGCCGCGCACGAACGCCATCGCCGCCCCAGCCTGAATCGCTTCGTGGCCTTCACTCCCCAGCGCGAACGGGATCTTCCCTTGGCGATTGAGTTGGAAGCCGCGGTTGTCGATCTGCCGCTGTAAGAGCATGTTGCGCAACATCGCGACGAGTTGCTCGTCGGTAAGGCCGCGCCGGTCCAGCGAGCCTGCGCGCGAGGTGACCGTTTTCGCCATCATCGAACCCCGGGGAGGAAGAGAGAACCCGATACAATCCGGCGACCAGGGCGCGACTCCTCTTACGCGTTCGTGCCGAGCAACCAGCCATGGAATTCGCCGGATCGGCACCGAAGCGGTCGCCATGCTCGGGTTGTTGCTCGCGCTGGTCCTCTTCGGAACGTCTCCCCCTGCGGCGACACCGTCGCCGATATCGGATGCCGAAATAGAGCACGAGTGCCGGACGTACTTCAAGCACGCCGTGTGCAGCGAGGCGCTTGGGACGTGGTTGCCGACCTTTCTCAGCAGTTTCGACCCGTCGAATCGAAACGTTGCGACCCGCGGCGTCCCGGCAGACGTTTTTGTCTTCGACCATGAGGGGACGTCGTCGAAACGCCCAGAGGGTGGAACGTTCTTCGTCTACGGTGCCGCCGGGCCGCCGAGGGGTACCATCTACTACGACCCGGCGCACCGGATCGCGTTCTTCGCGCAAGGCTGTTGTGCTTGGCACGAAACCGTGCTGACGGAGACGAAGACGCCGCCGCCCGTTCGGGTAAGGGAGACGGATTTGCGTCGCGTTCATACCAAAGCCGGTGTCACGCTCGGAATGCGTGCAGCCGAGGTGATGAAACGCTATGGGATGACGCGCCCCCAGGATGTGCCGGGGCACCCGGGCTTCGAAGTGCTGTCGTACACGTCACGTCGTGCGGGTAACGATCCGCGCGACGCGTGCGGAACGGATCAAAATTTCGTGATGAAGAACGATCGAGTCGTCTACATCCAGCTCGGGTGGGCGTGTTAGCGGCGAAGAGTCGGCCCAGTATGGCCGATACCTACGCGGTGACGATCCCCGCCGCTGCTTCGAGGCCGAGCACACGGATCGACTCCTCGCGCATCTTGTACTTCTGGACTTTGCCGCTGATCGTCATCGGCCAGCCGTCGACGAACCGGATGTAGCGCGGGATCTTGTAGTGCGCGATCTTGCCTCGGCAAAAGTCCTGGATCGCGTCGGCGTTCGCCTCGGCGCCGTCGTGGAGCACGACCCACGCGCACAGTTCCTCGCCGAATTTTTCATCCGGGACGCCGATGACTTGGACGTCTTTGATCGCGGGGTGGGTGTAGAGAAATTCCTCGATCTCGCGCGGGTAGATGTTCTCGCCGCCGCGGATCACCATGTCCTTGATCCGGCCGCTGATGTTCACGTAGCCGTCGTCATCCATCACCGCGATGTCGCCGGTGTGCATGTAGCGCGCCGCGTCGATCGCCTCAGCGGTCGCGTCGGGGTTGTTCCAATAGCCGAGCATCACCGAGTAGCCGCGCGTGCAGAGTTCGCCCGGCGTTCCGGTCGGGACGATGCGCCCGTTCCCGTCGATGATCTTCACTTCGAGATGCGGGAGGACACGACCGACGGTCGACGTGCGTTTTTCGAGCGGATCGTCGGTCAGCGTCTGCAACGAGACCGGTGAAGTCTCGGTCATCCCGTAACAGATCGTCACCTCCGGCATGTGCATCTCGGTCTGCACGCGCTTCATCACTTCCACGGGACACGGCGAGCCGGCCATGATCCCGGTACGCAGCGTCGAGAGATCGTAATCGCGCAGATTCGGCAGCGCGAGTTCGGCGATGAACATCGTCGGCACGCCGTAGAGCGACGTGCAGCGTTCTTGCACGACCGCGGCGAGGGTCGCAGCGGGGTCGAACGTCGGCGCCGGGATGATCATTGCGGCGCCGTGCGTGATGCAGGCGAGGTTCGCGAGCACCATGCCGAAGCAGTGATAGAACGGCACCGGGATGCAAACGCGATCCGCTTCGGTGTAGTGGCAGCCTTCGCCGATGAAGAACCCGTTGTTGAGGATGTTGTGGTGCGAGAGCGTCGCGCCCTTCGGAAACCCGGTCGTGCCGCTCGTGTATTGGATGTTGATCGGCTCGTCGAACTGGCAACGCGCTTTTCGCAGCGCGAGCGCGTCCTCCGAGACGAGGGCGGCGCGTCCGATGAACGCGTCCCAGCTGAGCTCGTGCGCGGTGAGTTCGACATCGTTCCCGATCACGACGACCTCGCGCAAATCCGGGAGCGCTGCGCGGACGTCGCGCACCATGGCCAGATACTCGCTCGTCTTGTAGCGCCCCATCACGAGCAGCACCGAGACGCCGCTCTGGGCGAGCACGTACTCGAGTTCGCTCGTCCGATAGGCCGGGTTGACGTTGACGAGGATCGCGCCGATCTTCGGCGTCGCGAACTGCGCGAGCACCCATTCGAGACTGTTCGGCGACCAGATGCCGACCCGATCGCCGTGCTGCACCCCCAGGCCAATGAGCGCGCGCGCGAGCCGGTCGGTTTCGTGCATCGCATCTTCGTAGGTGAGGCGCGCTTGCTGATGGACGGAGACGACGCAGTCCTGGCGCGGATAGCGCCGCGCGATCGCGTCGAAGTAGTCGCCGATCGTCGCGCCGATCAGCGGAACCGGCGAGGATCCGTGGCGATAACTGAGCGTTGCGTTCGTCATGAGAGCCCTCCACGGCCGGCGCAGCGGCTGGCGACAGCAAGAAACTTTCGTTTCCCACCCGTCGTCGCGAAGCGCTTTTGCGCGTTGTTTCGCTTCCTTGCTTCCGATCCTCGGGGCAACGGCTATGCGGCGAGAGCCGCCGTGAACAATCGTCCCAGAACGGCTTCGTCGGTCGCGATCGGCGCGTTCGCAAGGAGCCGTTGCTGGGGCAGCGTTCCGGCGACCAGACCGGGGACGTCACTCGCCCCGTAGCCCAGGGCTCCCAGGTTTCGCGGCATCCCGCACGCGGCCATCAACTCGGCGATCCGGCCGGCCAGTGCCGCCCCGATATCGTCGTCGGAAACGCCGTGCGCGGCGACGCCGAGGGCCGTGGCGACCTCGCGGTGGCGTTGCGGCGCGTGCGCGGCCGTGGTGCGAAAAACGGCCGGCGCACTCACCACCACCGCCATTCCGTGGGGCACCATCGCCTCGCCGGGCGGATAGCCGGCGGGCCGGAAGTCGTGTACGAGCCCGGCGACGGCGTAGGCCATCGCATGCGGCAACTGCACCCCGGCGTTGTTGAAGCCGATCCCGGCGAGCGTCGCGGCGAACATCATCCGCTCGCGCGCCTCCGCATCGTCCGGATCGCCGACGGCGCGCACGAGAAACGTGCCGATCAGACGCAACGCTTCGAGGCATGCCATGTCGCTGAACGGGTTTGCGCCCTGCGAGAGCGGACGTTTGCCAGGCGTTCCGGCGGGGCGTTGCGTGTAGGGCCGCGCCGTGTACGATTCGAGCGCGTGCGCGAGAACGTCGAACCCGGAGCAGGCGGCCACGAGCCGCGGCAGCGAGGCGGTCCAATCCGGATCGATCAACGCGAGCGACGGCCGCAAGTATGGCGAGGCGATCCCGGTCTTCGCGGCGATCGGCAAGTGGTCGAAGATCGCGATCCCGGTGCACTCGCTGCCGGTCCCGGCCGTCGTCGGGCAGGCGATATGCGGCAGCAGCGGGCCGGGAACGCTACGCCCCTCGCCGACCGGCGCGTTCACGTACGCGGTGAATGCCGCCGGGTGGGTGACGTAGAGGTTCGCGGCTTTGGCCGTGTCGATGGCGGAACCGCCGCCGATCGAAATATAGCCGTCCGCGCGCGCCGCGCGTGCGGCTTCGATCGCCTCGTCGAACGATTCATTCGTCGGCTCGACGCGCGCCTCGGCGTAGACGACGGGATCGCAACCGCTCGCGCGCAGCGCCGCGAGCGATTCGGAAAACCGGTCGAGCCGGGCCACGCCCGCGTCCGTGACGACGAACGGCCGCGTCATCCCCAGCAGCCGCGCTCGCGCGCCGAGTTCGTGCATCGCGCCGCTCCCGTAGGCGATGCGCGATGTATCGACTTCGAACACGCGCTCGCCGCCTTCGACGAACGGATAGCCTTGACAACATCCCATGCGAGATGGTCGTCCGTCCCGGCCGCGAACCCCTGGTCCCACGATGACGACTCCGCTCACGACGCCGGCTGCCTCCGATTCCGTCCCGCACGAGGAGATGGTGACGCTGCGCCGCCACTTGCACGTGGCGCCGGAACTCTCGATGGTCGAGCACGAAACGGCAGCGCTGGTTACCCGCGAACTCGAGAAGCTCGGCCTGGACGAGATCCGCACCGGGATCGGGAAGACCGGCGTGCTCGGGACGCTCAAAGGCGGCAAGCCGGGACCAGTGACGCTGCTGCGCGCCGACATGGATGCGCTGCCGATCGTCGAGCTCAACGACGTCCCGTATAAATCCGAACGCAGCGGCGTCATGCACGCGTGCGGGCACGACGGTCACGTCGCGATTTTGCTCGCCGCCGCGAAGACGCTGGCCGCGCGCCGCGCCGAGGTGCCGGGAACGCTCGTCTTCTGCTTCCAGCCCGGCGAAGAGGGCTACGCCGGCAACCGGCTGATGATCGAAGACGGTGCGCTCGAGAACCCGCACGTCGATCGTACGTTCGCGCTGCACCTCTACAGTCAACTCGACGTCGGCAAGATCGGCGTGCGCGACGGCGCGTTCTTCGCTTCAGCCGATGAATACGAACTGGTCATCAAGGGCAAAGGCGGGCA
>Ga0116229_10010388_pt1 | contig 13982 bp, 12 predicted proteins | sample S1TSphgellanicum_3_FD_87313 | JGI IMG/M metagenome (GOLD analysis project Ga0116229, IMG submission 87313) | Host-associated microbial communities from peat moss isolated from Minnesota, USA - S1T2_Fc - Sphagnum magellanicum MG | ecosystem: Host-associated > Plants > Peat moss > Unclassified...
CCGCCCCTGCGCATCGATGGCCACGTGCCGGATCGTATTCCAATCCAGCGCCTCATAGCAGATGGCATGGAACTCGCCCGTCAAAGGATCGCGGTGGGGATGGGCTGTAAAAGAGCCGCTGAGCCCTCCTTCGAACGGATTATAGCGCTGCGCGTCCAGATCTTCGGAGAGTTCCACCGGATAGCTGCCCGCCTCCACCAGGGCGAAGGCGCGGCCAGCGATATCGACCACATTGGTGTTTACGGTATCGAACAGGCCATGACGGGGCCCAGGCGCAGGCGCTTCGCCCAAGGCCTTGGCGACAGCTTCGGATCGAATCCAGCGGTTTCGATACCACAGGGCGCGGCCGCCCTGCAGCCGCAAGCCGTGGACCATGCCGTCGCCGATGAACCAGTGATAGCTGTCCGGGTTCGGCGCGATGGGGTTTGGGCCAATACGCAGATAGCGCCCATCCAGACCCGGTGGGATGAGGCCGGTGACCGGCAGGTCAGTCAGGGTCAGTTCCGCCTCCATGGGACGGTGCAAGCCCGACAGGTAGGGGTGCGGGAGCGGGGCCGAGACTTGGACGTCCGCCTCAACCTCGGATCGAACGGGGCGTTCTTGCGAAACAGTCGTCGAACTTGTCACAGCGTCGCTCCTGATGGTTACAGCGTGACGATAGCCGCCAATGGTAACACCGAACGCGATTTGACCTATTGCGTCCTTGCGCCAAGGTCGCCAAACAGCAACATCAATGCCGGTGACTGAGGGGGGCCTGTCGGCTCACTCTGGGTGGCTTAGCGGCGCCTCCCAACGATGCCGTTCAGACACGGCGCATTGGGGTATCCGGATACGAGCGGGCGATGCGCAGGTCTATAAACTCATCGGTGGCTCCAGGAATCAATCGAGCCTGAATGGCGGCCGAGCCCCTGCACGGCTTGCAATGCGCCAGGCTACCTAATTACGGTCTTCGAGGCGGAATAATAATGTCGTTTCCCTTTCTGATTTGGACGATGCAGCGCACAGGCGGGACCGTTCTGACGGACTTACTGTTCAGCCTTTCCGAGCATAAGAAGGCGGATCATGAACCTTTCATTTGGGATCGGCCTAAACCCAGGCAATTTTGGCCGGTCGTAAGCGCGTGGCGACAGACCGAAGACTTGGAGCAGCTCAATAACTCCTTAGATGGTATTTTTTCAGAAAAATACCTAATCAAGCATTGCTATGAATTAAATAGGCTCGATTTTGACATTCATTTGATGGATGCCGCAGAGCGCGCCAATTACAAGCAAATAATACTCTTAAGGCGCGACGAGTATTCTCGATTAATTTCCAAGTACGTCGCCGAAAGCGAGGGCACTTGGTTTAAAGATCACGCCACACGGGTTTTTGACGACGTGACCGCTGGCAATCATCAGCTTGCACCGCTCCCCGTTGAGAAAATGGTCCAACATTATGTGCATTGCCGCGATACGACGGCCTCGATCCGGCAGGCCTTAACGGACCGTGGCGTCCCCTTCAAAGAAATCTATTATGAAGATCTTTATATTGGCCCCGCTGAAAAGCGACTAGCGCACGCTCAGGACCTTTTTGACTTCCTTGGCTTCAAACCCGACGAAATCGCCGCACACAAGGCGCTGATAGACGAAAAAATCTTCCACGGGGGGCAAAACACGCGCGACGTCCTCTCGTTTATTCCAAACCTTGAAGAGGTAACGCGGGCGCTAGCGGATGAAGGGTGCCTTCCGCTGCCGACGACGCAACAGGACGCCTCCGCCTCCGTTAGGCGCACCACCGGGGCCCCGGCCAGAATCAGGGCCGAGGTTGAGCGCCTGTTACGGCGTTACGAGGCCAAAGGGCCCGTCCTGGAAATTGCAAAGGATGTCGACGACCTCATCGTGACCTCGCAGGACCAGTTCGCCGATCAGCCCCGACATGTCATTGGCCTGGGCGGCGACATAGAGATGGACGGCGTCACCTTTCACGAGGGTCACACCCACAACATGAAGGGCCAGTTCGCCGATGGGACGTTCGGCGTCGTGATTTCCAACCGCGTTCTCCCCCGCGACAAGAAATTTTGGCGGACCCAGGACGAAATTCGGCGGATTCTAGCGCCCGGCGGGTTGCTTATCCTGGTGTCCCCCTGTTTCAGCGTCGTTCCCAATGACGCAGGGATGGTCGCCATCGGGCGTAAGGGCAATCCCGTCGAGAGCGTCACCCTCACGCAAAAAATCACAGGCGCGCCCGACTTTTGGCGGATCAGCCCGCAGGCTGTCAAAAACGTCCTGTTTGACGGATTTGAAATTCGCGAAGTCCAGGTCAAAATGGCGCCGCCAAATGTCTTTGGCGTCGGCGTTAAGGCCTGATGATGGGTGCTGAGCGAGGCTGGATCATCCGCCCCGTCGCTCACTTCCAGGGCGGACGGCCCTTCACGCACACCTATAGCGTAACGCGGCCACGATGACCGGCGCCGACGACGAGCTTTCTCCATCCGCCGACGCCTCGGCAGACGACCCCGACTGGCCTCTGGTCAGAGGACGGCAGCTTATACAGTCGGGGCAAGCCCTAGCCGCCGTAAGCCATTATGAGGCCGCACTGGCCAAGCGGCCCGACGATCCGGCGCTTAACCTGCACCTGGCCCGCGCCTTGATGATGATTGACCGAGCGGGCGAGGCGAGAGCGTCCCTTCGCAAAGCCCTATCGTCCAAAGGATTGGGACCGGTGGCCTGGTTTGAACTCGGCCTCGCCGAACAGCGATGCGGCCGCTTCGCCCGGGCGGCGATCGCCTATCGACGCAGCGCACTGGGCCGCCCCACGTGGTTTGAAGCCCAGCTTCATGCGGCGCAGGCCCTGCTAGCGCTTGGTAAGCGCACTTTGGCGCTCGCGCATGCCAGAGCGGCCACAGATATCCGTCCGCAGTCGCCACAAGCCCTGCATCTCTTAGGCGTCACGCTCGCCCTGACCCGACAGTTCACCGAGGCGGCCCGTGTGTTTGAGGCCTGGTCTCAGGTCGATGGGCTAGACCCCGGGCCGGAGCTGTATCGCGCCCGCGCCTTGCGACTGGCGGGCGACACGAACGCCGCCCAAGCGGCCTGCCTCAAAGCGCTTGAGCGCCGTCCGGATCACCTGCGGGCCCTATATCTTATCGCCAAGCTGGCGCTGGGCGCCGACGACCTGCCCAAGGCTCAGATCTATTGGCATAAGCTCGCCCAAGCTCTACCTGATCGTCCCGCCATCCGAGTCCAATTCGGCCAGGTTCTTTTACGGCGGGCGCAGTTTCAATCCGCCAAGGACCAAGCGCGCAAAGCGCTGGGGATCGACCCGACCTCGGCGCCCGCGCTCGCCCTTCTGGTGGAGGCCCATCTGGCCTGCGGCGAGGCTTTGAAGGCGCGCGATGCGCTCGCAGAATTCGACGGCCGCCGCCAAGGCGACAGCGGCCTCGCGGCTCTAAGCGCCGAAGTCGCCCGACGCCTGGATCAGCGGGTCGCCCGAGCCGCCCCAGCCCTCAAGACACGCAAAGGCAGGACCACTACTGGCGCGCCGCCCCCACGATTCGTCCCACAGTCCCGGGACGCGACGCCCAAGTCCGCCTGGGTGACCAGACCCAAAACGCCAACCTACTTTTCGGGTCTCGAGATCGTCGATCATATCGCCATCTTGAGGGCGCTCATTCTAAATGACCTGCGGCTCAAATATCGCGGGAATAGCTTAGGCTTCGTGCTTGAAATCTTGCGGCCGACGCTCGTCATCGCCGCTCACTATTATCTCTTTGTGCTCGTGCGAAAACCCATGCCGGCGAACCTGCCGATTGTGACATTCGTTATCGCGGGCTTTCCGGTTTGGTTTGCATTCAATGGCGCCTTGCAGGCCGGCAGCCACGGGACGCGGTCTGCCGCTCAAGCGATCCTTCTGCCCCAAGTGACGATGTTCCACGTCAAGTTAGCAAAGGCCAGCTGGGCCGTACTCCTGAATTTCGTGTTTTGTCTTTGCGCCTCCTGGCCGCTTATTTTCTTCTTTAGACAAGACCTCTCCCTGCCTGACATCCCGACATCCGCCGTGATTTTCATATTATCAGGCAGTATGGGCTTCGGACTGGGCCTCATATCCGAGCAAATGTCGAAACGATGGCCGATTGTAGACATCTTTACAAAGCTGCTGGCCTGGGCCCTGTACGTCACATCGGGTCAGTATTTCTCCATTATGACGGTTGAACGCGGCTGGGCGCAATTTTTATGGTTCAATCCGCTCATACATTTGGTTGAATATGAGCGCCACGCGTTCGACCCAGGCTACCCTATCGCGGTGGTCAACCTCGGTTATCCGGCGGCTTTTGCAGTGTCTCTGATGATGCTGGCCCTCATGGGGAAAAAGGCCGCGCGCCGTGGGGCGTTCGCATGATCCAATTTCTAGATGTCGCCAAGAGCTATGCGAAGGGTGGGGGCGCCGCCAAGGTGCTGTTTAGCCCAACCTCAATCGAGATGCCGCTGGATTGTCGGATCGGCGTTCTGGGAGGGCGGGGCGCAGGCAAGACGACGCTCCTGCAGATGCTGGCTGGAAACATTGCTCCAGATCGGGGCTGTATTTTAGCGCCAAAGGACGTGGCGCCGGTCGCAAGTTCGGGACGCCTCCTTTATCCGCAGCTGAGCATTGCCGATAACGCCCAGTTCATAGCCCGTATCTACGGCGTCGATGTCGAGCGTTTGCTGATGGCCATGGAGGCCTTCCAGGCCAGTGACCTCAATCTTCGCCAGCCGGTACGCCTACATTCGATGGACAATCGGCGAGGCTTAGAAACCACCATGATCACGGTGCTGCCGTTTGATTGTTATCTTTACGACGACGTCGGCCACCTTGAGCCCTACCTGTTGGAGCAGTGCTTCGAAGCCGCCTACCAGCGTCACGCAACCACGGTATTTTCCACGGCTGATCCGAAGCTGGTGCAGCGCTTCGCCGAATTTGTTGTCGTGATCAAGGGCACGGGCCTCTATCCGTTCGCAGATATTGAGGCCGCCGTGGATTTCTTCAAAACTGAAATGACTCCAGACAGGAATTGATTGAGCCGATGGCGCCCGCCCTTCCTAAACCCGTCAGTGAGGCCGCAGAGCCCGCGGCTGTTCAGCCGTCCGGTCTTTCGACCTGGCGTCCGGTTGCTGGATACGCTGACATTCTGATCAAAATGCGCCGGACCCGCAGGCGCAGATTTTTCATTCAGCTGGGTTTGGTGGTGGGCCTGCCGACGCTGATGACGCTCCTGTACATGGGCGTTTTCGCCAGCCCCCGTTACAATGCGGAATTTCAAGCCACCTACCAAACCTATCGCGGCTCCCAGTCCCTCGCGTCCGGCGTGATCCAAAGCTTCGCCGGCACCAGCCAAACCAATGCCATCGATCTGGGCTCAATTCTTTACGAGTATATACGCTCTCCGGCGCTGCTAAGTCAGCTCGATCACGAGCTTCATCTTCGTCAATATTATTCGAATCCGAAAATCGATCCCATATCTCGGCTGTCCAAAACGGCCTCCAACGAGGCGTTCCTCAACTATTACCGAAGCCACGTCACCGTTACCGAGGGCCTAGGCGGCTATCTCACCGTCGATGTCCAGGCCTTCGATCCCCAGCTGGCGCTGGCGCTCGCACGCAGAATCGCCAGCGCCTCCGACGCCATGACCGATCAGATCACGCTTCGGGCGCGAAGCGATGAGATCAAGGTGGCGGAGAATGAGGTGGCGCGTGAAGAGGCGCGCATCGCCCGGTCCAGGCTGGCCCTGGCGCAGTTCCAAAACGCCCACGGCGACATAGACCCTGACCGCGCGGCCACCCAGCTGGGCGACATCGTCGGCAAACTCGAATCCGATCTCGCGACCGCCCGCGAACAGCTGGGGCAGGCCCAGCATGACCTGTCGCCGTCATCTCCCATCGTCATCCAGCTCAAAGCCCTGGTTGGATCGCTTCAAACTCAACTTGAGAGGGAGCGGTCGCGTCTGGCGGGCGGCAGCGGCAATGCGCCCTATTCCCTCATTTTGGAGCAATACTCTCAACTTCAACTGGAGCAGGAGTTTGCAAAAACGGCATATCTAGCCGCTCAGCAAGGACTGGCTGTCGCCAGGGCGGACGCCGCGCGCAAAGAGACCTATCTTGTTGACTTTGCGCCCCCACGGGCGCCGGATCGCCCATCTTTCTATTTTTCGGCGTTTGTCGTATTTTCAGTATTTATTGGGACTTTAGTCGCCTTCGGTTTTGGCAACCTGCTTATTGGCGCATTTCGAGATCAGGCCGGATTATGAGCCAACCCAGAGCATTATTTTTGCGATTCACCTGCGATTTGTTTCAAGATTTATTCGCCAGAGTCGTTTAAATAACGTGCGTCGAATCGCGTGATCGAGGGATTTGAAGGACCGCCTTGGCAGGGTACGACATGAAGCTAGCCTTTGCGATGTTGGCCCATGGCAGCCCAGCGCTGGTGGAGCGTCTTATCAAGCTCCTGACGTCGGAGGGGCATCTCGTAGCGGTTCATTACGACGCCAAAGCCAGTGACGCCGATTTCAATAGCCTAACCAAAATGTTCAGCGGGAATCCCGCTGTACGCTTCGCGCGTCGAGAAAAGGTGGGCTGGGGCCAGTGGGGCGTGACCCAGGGGGCCCTGAACTGTTTGGACGAGATCGAGAAGGCCGGCTGGAACCCCACCTATGTCTACCATATCAGCGGCATGGACTACCCCATTCGGTCTTCCGCCCAGCTCGTTGAATTTCTAAAGCGCAACAACGGCGATGAGTTCATCGAAAGCGTTCCGGCCAATACAGTGAAATGGGTCAAGACGGGCCCGCAACGGGAGCGATACGACTACCACTGGTGGTTTAACTGGCGCAGCCAGCCCAATTTGACCGAGTCGTTCTTCTATGTGCAAAAGCGACTTGGAATTAAGCGGCGCTTCGTTCGCGATATGGAGCCCCATATCGGGTCTCAATGGTGGGTTTTAACCTGGAAAACTTTGAAGAAAATTCGTGCCGTAGCAAAAGAGTCAGATATAATACCCTTCTTTAAATCGACGCTTGTGCCTGACGAAATCTTCTTTCAGACACTAATTAGATATGCCGCGCCCAACTCGCACATCACCAATTGTCCTCTAACATTGTATCAATTTACAGATTATGGCTACCCCGTTGTTTATTACAGCGATCACATAGAATATTTGACGAACCAGCAAATGTTTTTTGCTCGCAAATTTTCGTCGCATGACAATAAAATTCGCAACACGCTAGATCTCTATTGGAGGGGCGCCATTTCGAGCACCCCTATAAACGAGGCGCGGGTCGGCATAGTAGGGCCCGAATACGAGAGTCGCCGCCGCACCTATAGGTACGGCGTGCCCGGCGCGCCTCTGATTGGATCTTTAAATTTTGGCGCGACGACTACGGGGAAGCCGACGTTCGTGATCGTCGGAACCAGCGATTTCGAACTCAGCTTGGTGCGGGATGCGCTTGATGGCGTTCCCGACCTTGTCGTCCATGGCCAGCTCTTTCACCCTGATCGAATAGAGTTTTGCGGTGAGCGCCGCGATTTTGCAGGCTATTCAAGCGACGATATCTTTATTCGCAATCGAGGCTCCCAACGGTTTCTTGACGATATTATTCGCGCGTCAAGAGCGAAAACATCTGTCTTTTTGGTTCGATTGCGTCCCCATGACGAGCTACCCGACGTCCTGTTTCGGATAGCGGATTTGCAGCTGGTATTTTTGGAGGGCGATCCCGTTATTGCTTTCCTGGAAAGCCAATTGCACACAGCACTTGGCGCAGAAGCCATACCGCAACCCCCAGGTGAGCTAAGCTCGTCTGACGACCGCTCGGATCGGAATCTTTTGGGCCTTTTGGACGCCTTTGAAGAAGGTTTCGAGGCCCTTACAGAGCAAGTCCGCACAGTAGTATCGGACCGTCTTGATCGCCCAATCATCTCCCTCTCGCTTTCCGGCGATGGGCAAGACTGGTGCTCTGCGCTGGCGACGCACTTGGGAGTCGATGAACTGCAGGCCGCGGGCCTTTTGGATAGGCTGAAAAGTGATATCAGAGCCAAATTTCCCCACATTGTGTCCGCCTTGCCCGATGAGCTGAGTCATGCGCTCAATGGCAGGGGCGCCAAAACCACACCCGAATTCCCAGCAGGACTTGAGATGCCCATGCTCTGACCAAATTGCATTGCCGCCACGTGGAATTTTATCAAACTGAAATTGATATAAGTTTTTCCAAGCCGGGTAGCTCAAATTGTGCCAAATTCCGCCAAAGCAGCGCCCCACTTACACAAAATACATCGCGCCATTGGGGTAATTTAACAGATGAACGCTTCAAAGTCATTGGCTCTGGCGCTCGCTGCAAGCTTAACAGCCTGCTCAAGCCTGCCAACAAGCGCACCGACTGTTAAAGAGTTCTCTAAAGCATTGCCCAAGGCCGCTACGCCGCCGAAGGCGTATCCAACCGGACCGAGGTATCAAATCATCGACCTTGGACCCGAGGTGGCTGCGACCGTCGCCATGTTCTATGAACATATACCATCGGCCCTACCCGGCGCTTCGCATTATAGCCCAACGCTGACCCTCCGACCGGGCGACGTTGTTTCTATTTCTATTTTTGATGTCAGTTCTCAGTCGCCGCTAAGTTCCGGGGCGAGCGAAAATGCAACGGCTGCATCCGTTTCACCGGTCGTCGGACGCACGACAGTTCTCCAGCCTGAAACAATCGAACTCACTGGCGCCGTGAAGATTCCGTTTGCAGGGCTTGTCAGTATTGCCGGTCTAACCCCATCCGAAGCTGCACACGCAATCGAAACTTCGTTAAAGGGGCAGCTGAAGGCGCCTCAAGCCGTCGTATCGCTGGTGAATAGCCCTCTCGACACTGTGACGGTGGGCGGGGATGTCGGGCGACCTGGTATCGTGAACCTGTCGGTCAGGGGCGAACATATTTTGGATGTGGTCGCCGCGGCTGGGGGCGCCAAGTACGAAGCCTATGACTGCGACATAGAACTGGTCCGCCAGGGCGCCTCAGTGCGATGGTGGCTTGAGGATTTAATCGATCATGCAGACCACAACGTAACTTTGCAGCCCGGCGACAGCCTTTATGTCTTGCACAATCCCCGCAGCTTCACAGTACTTGGTTCCTCGATGAAGGTCTCGCAAATCGATTTCGAGAGCCAGACGGTGACTTTAGCGGAGGCGATCGCCCGATCTGGGGGACCAAATAATTCATTGAGCAATATCGAATATATCTACTTGCTAAGGTACGAACCCCACGAGCTCGCAACCCAGTTTGGCTCGGTTGGCGACGTTTCGTCCGACGAGAGCGCCCGCGCTCAGTCCAAGTTACCCATCGCCTACCGGATAAATCTGCGCGATGGGGGAGCCTATTTTATAGCGCAGAATTTTCAAATTCGAGATAAAGACTTAATTTTAATGACGAAATCAGACGTTAGCCAATTGCAGCAATTTTTTGAAGTTATTCATTCTGTAAGTGGCATTTACTTTGATATCAAATCCACATCGCTTACCCCACTGAACTGAATGTCAATCCAATATAGCATATTAGATTGAGATAGGAACTATGCTCCCGCCACGTCCAGTTAAAATTAGCAGAGGGATAATCTCTCGCGCCATAAAAATTCGCACTCTTTCTCAATTTTTCAAAAAAATTCAGGCTAGAATATCCAATCTGGCAATAATTTTCGCCTACCTTATAAGGCCCTGGATCAATTCTGCTGTATTTGGCTCAACAGAACTAAAGCTTTTATTTGGTCCCGCGGCACGTCGCAGGCCAGGGGGCGTGGTGATTGTGGCGCCCTATCGCGGCGAAGCGAACCAGATCGCGCCGTTTATAGAGCACCACTCAAAATTGGGCGTCAGGGAATTCGTCTTTTTGGACCTGTCGGACGACGGATCTCTGCATCCACGCCTTGCGGGCAGAAAGGATTGCGCATTATGGCGACCGCATCGACCAGATAAAATCACTCATGTTGTTTATTGGCTAAATTTTTTGCGGCGCAAATATGCCACTGGCCGCTGGTGTCTCTCGTTAGAGCCAAATGAACGGTTCATATTTTATCGTAGTGAGACACGACGGATCATGGATCTCATCGAGTTTCTCACCTCGGAACGGCGAGACCATATATATGCATTACTACTTGAAATGTATGGCGAAAATCCGGCAGAAAATATTTGTTTGAATGCTGGTGAAGATCCAGCAGAAAAATTGCGCCATTTTGAAGCTTTCGGCTACATCGCTCCAGAGGCCGGGCCAATATCAAACGTAATTATCAGAGGCGGCATTCAGCGGCGAGCATTATATCGTGAAAACCCTGAAGATAGCCCGTGCCTGAACCGCATACCTCTGGTGAAGTGGCAATGGCATTTCGCCTATATATCGGGGCGCCGGCTGATGATGCCTGCGCGGTTAAACACGCCGCATGCGCCGTGGCATTCTAGCCCCACGGCGTGTTTACTGCGTTACGCCCTCTTAGATCCCCCCGCCAGCGTCGATCTCGCCGCGAGAATCGACGCGACTGAGATCATGTCGGACGGTCGAAGGTCGTGTTACGATGTTGTTCCAGCTCTGCGGCAGGCCAATCTAAAGCACGATTTCAGCGGCCGCTTCACCCAGTCCTTGGACTTGGTCGAGGCCGGGCTGATCAACCCTGGACAATGGTTCTGAAGCCGCAGCGATGTCTCGCAAAATGCGTTAGCGTCGTCGTGAGCGTACAGACGTTATGCAGAAGTTATGAGGCCCCATGGCTCGTCGATCAAAACGTCCATTTCGGCTATCGGCGCTCATGATCGCCTCGATCATCGCCGCCTTGGCCGCCGCACGCCAGGCGCTCTGCGAGATCGTCCAGAGAGGCGGAACGGCGCAAATTACGCTGTCCTCGATACCCGCGGGGCCGATCAGCCCAGAGCTCTACGGCGTTAATTACGTCTGGCACCTCATTCCCCAAACGGACTTTGCACGCTTCGTCGGGATCATGCGCAACGGCGTTGGCGCGACGCTGATGCGATACCCTGGCGGCTGGGCGGCGGAATCCTACGGCTGGGATAACAATAGCTATCGCGTCGGTCCAGAGGGGGAGACCAGCGTCCCCAATCTTGATGCCGACAGCCTGATTGGAAGCCCAGGCGTTGGCCCGAAATCCTTTCTCGCCGCCGTCCCCGCGGCGAGTTTTGTCGTCCCCAGCGCCGCAGCCATCAGGGATCCGGCGCAATTGACCGCAACGGCGCAGCTGTCAGCCCGACTGGCGGGGCGGTACGGTGGGCGGGTCAGGATCTGGGAGATCGGCAATGAGTGGTGGCTGCAGCGCGGCGCCAAGAATAACGCCGAAATCCGGGCGGAGAACTTAACGCGCTACGCCGCCCTGGTGGCGGCGACCGCCCCGGCGATGAAGGCCGCCGCGCCCAAGATCGCCGTCTATGTCACGGGCGAGTGGACCCATCCGGAAGACTTCGCCACCCTGCGCAGGCTTGTCGGGCCGCGCGCTTGGAGCGCGGTCGATGGGGTATCGATTCACCCCTATTGCGGCAACCTCGACCCCGACACCCTATGCAGCCGCCTGCCCGAGCGCGCCCAGGCCATCCGGGCCAACGCAGGGAAAGACCTGATCTACGCGTCTGAGTGGTCGCTGGGGACGAAGGTCACGAATAATAATTACGGGATACGCAACGCCAATCAGATGGTCGCCGCCTTCCGAGCCTTGGCCGAAGCTCGCATTCAGACAGCCGCTTATTGGCCGCCGGTCCGCTCCGTGCCGGACACCGCGCTCGTGTCCAAAACCTACGACCGGGTCTTCGCCACCGGGATGCTGTTTAACTGGATGTCTCACTATTATCGCGGGGTAATGATCCCGACCACAGGCCCTCTGCCCTCGGCCGCCGCCCGCTATCAAGGCGAAACGACCGTCTTCATCGCCACCCTGGCAAGCCCGTTCGCCCGGGTTCGCATTCCCTTGAGCGGCACAGGGCTAACCAGGGTCGATGAGGCGGAGGTTATGTACGCGGACGATCCTGACGACCCCAATCCATCGCGACTGGCGAAGATACGCCCCCTGCAGACCCGCATTGTGACCGGCAAGGATGGGGCGCCCGTGGTGGAATGCGACCTCAACCCGTCTGGCCCCGGTCCGGGCCGGGGCTGGGAGGTTCTGAGGATATCAATGCATTGATCGGCGCAGAAGCGCCAGGCGCCAGGCGGTTCACGCGAGACGCTTCGGCGAACTTAGTCCGGCCCCATGCCGGAAACAGGCGCGCGTCGCCTGCGCTTCGCATTTCGCGCCACGAAGCAGATGCAGGGTGCGGCGGCTTAGGCCGCCGTATCGAGGAATGAATGGAACGAACGTAGATTCACTGCACGGATTTTGCACGCTTTCGGGCCCGAAAGTTCCCCTTTCAGACCCGTCGAGACAGTGTGTAAAAGGATGAAGTTTATCCTGAAGCGCTTGTTTTTGCTAAGAAAAGTGGTGCCGCCGGACAGGATTGAACTGTCGACCTCAGCCTTACCAAGGATGCGCTCTACCACTGAGCTACGGCGGCATAGTCCTGGGTGGTTCTGTTTCGTTCAAGCTTCAGGGAGCCTTACGGCTTCCCGACCCACCGAAACGCCCGCCGCATCCAGGACGACGCGGCGGAGGAGCGCCAATCGCCTTGTTGCGGGGGGAAAGTCAAGGGCGAAGGTCGCGACTTCGTAGCGAAGACGCATCATCCCCTACCTTGTCGCTCACCAGGGACGCTTATGGATGACGCGGGCCCGAGGCGGAAACGGCAAGATGTTGGGGCCGCCGGGATGGCGGCGGGACAGGGGATCGACCTGACGCCGGCGGCGCGCACGAAACTGGCCCCAGGTCCTTACCCCGAGCGCCAGTCCGGCCAGAACAACAGCGGCCAAGACCAGGGCTGCGGCCTCAGCTAGGACGTTAAGAGGAGCGGCGGGCGGGGTCATCGCATTATCTTATCCGGCTGCGCCGACCTGTAATCAAGTCGCCCGGCGCGCGAATCATCACGATAAGCCGTGCAGGGTCGCAGAACGGCCGCTCTGGCGGGTAAAACCGCCACCATGCCGCAGGCGGGCGCCAGCCTATGCGCCGTTAAGCACGTCGGCTTCGTCATCGAGGGCGGCCTCGTGTACAAGGGCGCCGCGACGCCGAGACCCCGCAGGGGTGGGTCGCATCGGGCTTTTGTTTTTCCGGAGTGGAAGATGATCAGATTGCGGACCTGTTCGGCCTTGGCGACGGCGGCGTTTTCCAGCGTGATCTTGGCCTTCGCAACGGCGCCGGCCGTCGCCTGGGCCCATCAGGACAGCCCGCTCAGCACCGCCCAGCCGGAACGGCCCCTGCCGCCGCCCTCGCCCGAGGTGCTGGCCGCCCGCGCTAAACGCGCGCTAGCCCGGAAGGTCTACGATCTGATCGGCCCGGAAACTCTGTCCCCCAGCACCCGCGCGCTGGCCGCCAGCCTCAGCGTCCAGGTCGCTCGGGCCGTGACGAATAAGGACATTGCGCGGGCCAAGGCGATCATGGCGGCGGTTGACGACGGCCTGGCGGACATCATGCCGAGCATTTCCGACGCCACGGTCACGCTCATGACCGACGATTTCACCACAGAACAGCTCCAGGCGCTGCTCGACTTCTATCAGTCGCCCGCCGGTCAGGCGGCGCTGAAGATCTTGCCGCGCATCGCCAGCCAAGCCTCGACGCTGTCGCTGAAAATGACGCCGGAGATGATGACCACAATCCGCGACAGCTACTGTGGCCGGGTCAAATGCACGGCCCAGGAACAGAGCGCCTTTACCGCCATAGCCCAGCGCGCGGCGGCCGCCACTCAGACGCCGTCGCCCTCGGCGACGCACTGATCAGACCGCCATCGGGTCGGCTCAGGGTCTAAGGCGGGGTCGTATCCGGCTTGATCGCTGCGGACTGAAGGCGGCGGCGCAGTCTCCACACCCCTGCGCCGATGGCGGCGACGGCCGCCAGGATCAAGACCGCCAGCCC
>Ga0116229_10010390_pt1 | contig 13980 bp, 6 predicted proteins | sample S1TSphgellanicum_3_FD_87313 | JGI IMG/M metagenome (GOLD analysis project Ga0116229, IMG submission 87313) | Host-associated microbial communities from peat moss isolated from Minnesota, USA - S1T2_Fc - Sphagnum magellanicum MG | ecosystem: Host-associated > Plants > Peat moss > Unclassified...
GTTGGTTGTGGTCTGAGTGAGTAGCAAAGAACAAAAGGGGATCCTGCAGGTGGAAAAAAGAGAGCATCGAGTAAGGGTGTAGAAAGGTTTTGAAACCAGCAGAGCTGCTAATCATTTTGCATGAGAATGCATTTGTTCGAGTAACATTGGCGAGCGTGGTGTAAACTGTTCAGAGTCGGGTGCTTGCAGAGTGCAATCTAGACTAGAGGGAAATCCAGTCGTAGGTCTTTGGTCCAGCAGATGTGAAGGAAATCATGCATTTGTAGCATTCTGTGGGGAATCGGGTTAGAGGCTCGAAGGATCGAGTGAACATTGAGAGCTCTGACCTCAAGGGCCATACCTTAATTGATGTTTGATTTTTGATGTATACTCTGGAGCCAGAAGTGTTGTGCTCTCTCTCGATTTTTATGAATGGCAAGGTGCAAGTTTTGATTTCGGCTTTTTTGTTCTGCAAATTGTGAGTGTGTGAGTTGTTCCTGTCCAAAGATCACTGAATGCATATGGAAACTGATTAGGTCCACACTAGTGGTCAGATTTTTTGTTTGGTCTCAAGACCCTCTCTTTTGGTCACAAGAGAACATGATGCTAAACAAGTTTTTGAACATGAGCATGAAAATGTTGTATGTTATGTGGTGTTATCAAACTTGTATGTTGTTGGCAACTAGGATCTCAATAAAAATGTTCAATGGTAGAAAATGGAAAAAGGTGTAAAAAAATAATCAAGTTATACTTGGATTGAAATGAATAATGAGGTGCATACATTTGTATTGAATGACAAAGACCACCCAAGATTATTGCAATCCATGTAAAACTAAAGAGATTGTCAAGGTTAATGCATAATGTGGAGTATGTGACAAATATAAATTTTGTGCTGCATGATGTGGAGGAAATGTTTCATTTGTGTCACCATAGTGAGAAATTGGCTATTGCATTTAAGTTCATCAACGCAATAATTGGTGTTCTTCTTCACATAGTAAAAAAAACAGGGTTTGTGGCAATTACTAAATTTTTGTGAAATTCATTTCAAAGATAATGGGGGGAACAATTATGGTGACAAATGTAAATCACTTTCATCACATTGAAGATGGTGTTTATTTTTGCACAGACTACTATTAATGCTAGTGATTTCAAGTCTTGTCAATCCCTGGAGTAGTTTAATTTTGTTTGTAAAATGTATATTGGTATTATTACATCATCATATGAATAAGCTTGGTTTAGGGTGTGCTTGCTACAAAGATTATGTGTACATAGGAAAGAGGCGAAAATGTAGTCAGCACATATTCCTTGAAGGGTTGGTTTTCTATCATATCACATGAGAAATTAAAATATTTAGGAATGGAAAGAGCCTAACCAAGGAGCTCAATAATGAATGGTTTGCCAAGAAAGATATAGTGGGGGTAATAGTAATAATAGTTTAGGTGGTAATTATGTCAAGGTATTGGAACTAGGTTTTGCATTACATGGTAAAATGTCAAGCCTCAATGAACCTACATCATTCTTACAATATGGATGCCATATTTTTACAAATTTGGATTAATTTTAATGTTTTCGGGGCAAGGAATACCACACATGGCTTCTTCTATTAACATGTTTTTGCTCCAACCTTCAATCACATTTTCATCAAATAAATAAATCCAACATGAATTGTTAAAGCCTCCTTGAAAATATCCTTCAATGATGTTTCCAATCACATTGTAGTAGCATCAAACATTATTGTTTAACTTTCAATTTATGTTAGGGGAAACATGTGGTAAAATGCATGCCCATGTGGGTTTTCACATGCATATCATTTTTTTACATAGTTTTTGCAATAAGTGAAATCCAATAACCAAATGAAGGCATTGATGTTTTACTAAAAATTTTCATATGGTTTTTCCACATCTTTGCCTATACAAATCATTTTTAGCTTTGGTCAAAGATGAGGTTCAACATCCCCATAACCCATTTTTAACAAACTTATTTTAGATAAGTTAAAGTTGCGAATCAATTATTTTTCAACTTTCACATGACTTTGTTGAAGATATACATAATGAAAAAATTAAACATCCTATGGATTTGATAAACCATTTCAAATATTGAATTTTTGAACCTTGGGTTTTCAACTTTAGAACTTGGGTTTTTAAACATTGAGTTTTCAAACTTTGAATTTTCATATGTTGAGTTTTTATATATTGAGTTTTCAGATGTTGAATTTTCAAATTTTAGTACATTTTAGTTTAGCTTGTTCAATTTGGTTTTTAAATTGAACTCTCAAGTTGATATTTACAATTTTTCTTATTCCCTATCATTATATTTTCTTGACAATTGACATAATTCCTCTTGTTTCTCAATTGTTACAATTTGTAAGTGAGTCTTAATTTCTTGATCTTTCTTTTGCATAATATCAATAGATCTACAATTGTAAATTTAAATTGTTGCAAATCATTGTTGAGTTTTTGCAATTTTTTGATTTTTTTTGTTTAAGGCATTGTTACAGATATTTGTTGCAATTCATAATTAATTCTATGTTTTTGTATTTTAGAATCTTGATGGTTTGTAGTATAAGTTGTAGATAATTGTTTTAACTTATTTGTTCAACATTTTATTTTTTTCTATCAATGCTTGTTTTTTAGGATTAAATCTCATCACCTCTTTTTCCAATGTTTGCCTCTTAATAGCTCTTGCTATAACACAACTTTTAGTGCTTTGAGTCAATGCTTGCTTTTTAAACTTTAAATTGCTAAAAGTTGGTTAGAAGGTTTAAAAATCTCTTTTCTTAATTTGTCTTTTTCCATAACTATTACAAGTTTAATATTCATTGAATTATCAGTTTTTAGATTTCATTAAAATTTCAAAATTTCAAATTCAAACACCTTTCATTTGGTTCATTTAATTTAATTTGATGGTTATGATTCATTTTTTAAATTGGCTAATTAAAAATATTTTCCTAAAAATATTGTTGAATGAATCTATATGTATAAGTTCACAAACCTAATTGACCATATACAACTTGAATAACTTTGAATTGTATCAAATATAATGATGTATATTTCACAACTTTTTCATGGTTGATCAAACAACCCATTTGAACAATGTTGATTAATAAAAATTGAATATGAGGAATGTTTAAAACAATTTGAATAATAAACATATTAAACATTATTTGGAAAGATACAAAATGAATTAACAATGCATTCAAATTAATATAATCATGTCACATGGTTAATTATTTTCATGGACTTATGTGATGAACTACTTGTTTCTCTTATTTGTAAACATTCTTCTATGATGATCAAATATTGTCATGTGACTTATGACCAACATTCAACACTACTAAAATTAATAGAGTCACAAAAAGAAGTCATGCACACAAATACAACATGAGAATCCAAGCCCCAAATCATACACAAAGAACTTTGAAAAGAAAACAATGGCACTCAATGATGCTTTGTGTCTTTGCATGTGTTATATGGGTAGATGCAAAATCAAATGTCTCACTATTGTGACAAAATGATGTTTTTTTCTTGGGTATCTTTTATTCAAATGCATATGATGATTAATATATTTTTAGATTTACTAATTAGGATTATGATTTAAATTAACAAGTTCATTATGAAAAGAACTGTGTGGTTATTGATTGATAAAAAAACTTATTTGTTAGTAGTAATGGACTTTTGAAGTCGAAAAATATGGACTGGTCATTTGACTAGACCATCACAAAATGGAAAAAAATTATATTGATTCACATTCCAAAATTGTTATGGGATTCAATATATGATGTAATACAAGATGATAAATTCATATGAGGAATCTTTTCTTTAAAAATCTTAACCATTCAATAGTTAGGGATTTTTGAATGGTTAAAATTTGACCATATTTTCATAAGTCCATATGAATTGCAATTTTTATTTTTTTTTCAATTTCTTTGTTCCAAAAGCATATGTTTTTGAAAGCTTTACATGGGTCATTATTCATTTAGATTTTGTAGGTTTTTCTTTTAGGATTTTCAAATTTAAAAATGACATCAATTACATTAAATATAATTTTTCACATAGATTTGGGAAGGTTGAAGTTGATTGAACATGTATTATTCAAAGATTAAAATAATAATATTTAAAAAAGTAACAACCATGTCCATTTGAATCATATTAAAAAATCTTGTATCAACTTATAGGGAGTGTAATTTTTACCAATATTGAAACACTCAATCGTGCATTCACCCATATAATCATATGAAATGAAAGATTTCTAAAAACCACTCCTAATGAATAACCCCACCAACATGAAAAGCTAAAACCTTAAATAGAGGCCAAGCAACTTGGCCCCTAGTTTTATTGGTCGTTTTCTTTTGGTGCTGCCCTCAACTTGCTTTGTGGTCCCATTGAACTTGCTTTCGGTACTCAAAACCAAATCTCTTCTAAGAAATACTTGACATATGAAAAAGACACTACAAAGATTAGATGTTGTAATGACTTCTTGTAATCCTACATATAGAGAGTCATGTAATCATTTAAAACCATGTATTTGCATTTTGTATTGTAGTCACAAATCAAAGTCATATGTGTGCGCTTTTCTTTTACAAATAGACTCATGGGAAACTCGTCTGACAAATGGACACAATTGGTATAGAACTCTGGGAGACCCTATTTACAAACCCCGGCCCCGGCCCCAATCCCCACCGAGCTCAGTCCAGCACTTGCAGAATAAAAAAAAAATGTAAAACCATGCTGCATGGATTTATGCAGAACCATGCAGGGACGAAAAACATGTGCAAGAAGATAAGCCAAGGATGGGGAGATAGCCTCTCGCATCACTGAACTGGTCAACCTTTCCAAATGCATTGTGAAAATCCAAGAAGGATTAATGCTATACTTTTGCCTTATTTCCCTTAAAAAGGTGACCTTGTTAGTTACGTTAGTGATGTCTTTGCTCTTCTTTTGGATGGTTCAGGAAGGAGAGGTTGGATTGTTGCTGCTCGTTATTTGCACAACTACCTAGCTGCGGTATGGGCGTGCCAAGACTAAGTATTTGTTACCTTGAGTCGTGCTAGGTGTGACAAGCCACCTACCTGATTGAGGTATAGGAGCGTCAAAGCTGGATTGAAAGCCTACAAGGTGGCAAATACTGGCAATGAAGCTGAGGTTGCTACTTGCTACCAATGTTGGGCGGTTATTAGAAACAGGAACAGATCCCTCATGGGTATGGGAGCAGTTCTTAGGATAACCATGGCCCTCAAAAAGAAAAGACCTGGTTTTGGTACATAACCATGGTTCTCAAGATGTCTGAAAAACAAAAAACCGGCCATAAAACTGCCAGTTCATTGCTGCTTTTTTCATGAAAACCATTGATTCTTTAAGGTTCTTTGGTGAAATAACTGATTTTTACTGTGATCTTTCCCAAAGAACCAGAACCGAGGGTTCTTCGAGTCTGAAATAATTCAAAACTGGAATTGGCAATTCTACAATAATTGAAATAACTGCACAACACTGGTTGCTACCAACATCTTTAGCTATCACAAGCCCAGACTTTTGCTTTGTTTTCACCATCTTCAGTTGTTTGGCTTAAGTATTTGACAAAATCGCACATTGACAACATAACCACAAAAATGCCATGGCATGTATGGGGAGATGCAATGGTCTAGACATGCACACAATGAGCCATAGTTGAGCTCAGATTTACATTGAATTATGCTACTGGATCTGGAATCCAGTAGTTTGATCCGCAAGTACTGCCAGAAATAACGCTGAAAACCCTTAAACCTTCAACTTTCCTGCACGTATCAAGAGTAGAATTCTGAAGGCATTGAGGGAAAGCAAAGTGAACAAGCCAATGTGTGAATGAAGTGTGGGAAATGAATGCAATGAGCTTGACATAAGAGGGTTTGAAACCAATTTACTGATAGCCTTGGGTCAAAGACTAGTGCAAATGTAAATTTAAGTTTCAGGGTTTAGTGAAACTGGTGAAGTGGAAATTCCAAATGCAAAATAAGTCCTCAAATTTTCTGCAGTCTGCACCAATATTCCAATGTGGCATCCCCAACTTGGCCCATTGATGTGTCCCATATTCATCATAACATTTCCAATATATCATTAGAATTTTTTCACATTGATGTTTCCATTTAGTTCCCATGTGTTCTCAAACAAAATCAGATCATGACCTTCATATTGCAATGACAAACTTGTAAGCTGATGTGGTGAACTCATTGCTAGACTGAAAAGGTTGAGTAATGTTTCTATCAGCAAATCTATTCATATCAAACTCTCTGATCTAGGTTCTGTTGCATCTTGGGGCAGGCTGCAGAACCAACACTTGTTTCTGTCACTGACAAATTAGGATATGAGATGGAGGAGTGCTTATGCAGTAGTAGTATATAAGATTCTACTCCAAATGCCAAATGGGACCCACAATTGATGCCAAGGAAAGGAGGTATAGTACCTGTCTAACTGTAGGGAAGACCCATTCCATTATGTTAGCTTCCTTCCACTAGCATTCAAGTTGTATTTGGCCATGCCTTTAGTCTAGGACTATGCATTCACTTGGGTGTATACAATGACCTAACACAAGGTAAAAGTAGGTTGGATCTTGTGGTGAGAAATTAGTGGTCTTCAAGCACACCTATAAGTACTTTACTAATTTAGAACCAGCTTATTTTATTTCCTTTTTGTGCAATTTTTAGTTTAATCCCAATTTCTTTTTTCCATTAAGTAACCTAAGTTGTTATATCCAATTATAACAAATGTATATGAAGTGCAATTATACTTAAAAACTAAATTAAAATGATGTAAATATCATGGCATTGCCTCTTTAATTTGGATGGCCCTAAAAGGTCATGGTGCAAGGAAGAGGATCCTAGGCATGTAGTTTCAAGTTTCAACAAGCATTTTCTTTTTGGAAGAAATTTTGCAATCTGAAATTCTTTTTGGAGAAAATAATGGACAAATCTGTTTTTTTCAGTGTAGTTTTGACACAATTTGCTGTTTTTTTGGTGAAAATTCACCAATTCTTCCACTTAACAAAATTTAAAAAAAATCCCTATTTCAACTAGCATCAAAAGATTTAGTTTTGAAGCAAACCAAAGACAATATGAGTAAAAAGCGTTTTATTTCAATGGGAAAACCAGAGTTATTATCGACTACTACTCTAGATATATATTGTCAAAGTTTTTGTTTGTAAAATTAGTTCATAGATTAGTTGTCCCACAATCTGGATTGTATTCTGATGGGTCAAATATGCAGTTTGCAAAGAAGTTCATGCAACACAGAACACTGGATTAGAACTTGCACATAGATGACAATCTTTGTATGAAACTTAGTGTGAGGTTTCAAGGAGTTCAAATTTTTAGCTTTAGGGACTTCGTTGTCCCAATTTTAGGATTGAGAGCTTATACAAAGATGGGTTTGAAACCTTAATATGATCATTTCCTACCTACCTACTCTAATTTATGACTTACCTGCGCTAAGTTACAACCTATCTATGGATGTTCAAGCTAGGGACATGCCCTAGTAGGGGGAAAATTCTGTGTCTCACTTCACTATGGTGAGGTGGGTGAAGACCCAGTGATAGCCACCCACATAATTCTATGTACTAGAGAACATGCTGTGGGGAAGTGTATTTTATGTATGTAATTGGTGCTTCAGCACGGAAAGTCGAATAATTAATTTAATTTGAAAAAATTAATTTGGTAATTTATTTTTTATATGATTAGTATTTAAAAATTTGACAATAAAATGAGATGTATGTGGATGGAAGATAAAACAAAAGTAATTACAATTCTATTCATGCATTTTAGAATCCAACTGTTGTTTCTTGATTAAGTACAAACCAAGTGCTTGCAAAAACAAGATGGAGAAACTTAAAGTGTCTTTTTTTGGAGAAGCTTGCAATAGGTTCCAACATTGATTAGAGGTTCTTTGTTCTAGGTTTGATACTCAAAAAAAGTTTTGCTGAGTGTGCATTTCAGCAAAGATGGAGGATAAGAAGTTTCATCACAACACCCTCACTTTTGTTTTGAAGGACTCATAAATGAAAAAAAGGAAATAGGTTTGCTTGATGCATGTCTTTTACCAAACAAGTATAGATTGAAACAAGTGGAAAAGTGGCCTATGGGAAGGACATGAAGACATATTGTATTAACTATGGCCAAGCAAGAGAAGCATGAGGAAGGTCATAGTGCTAAAAATAGAAAAAAACAAGAGGTGAATACACCAACTAGTTTCAACCACCACAACTTTGCCCACCCATCATGTTTGCTGTGATGGGTACGGTGATAAGTCCCAAGCTTTACACTTCCTCGAAATAGCTCAAAAAAAACCTGGAATTCCAAGTCCATATGAGAAGTTAGGGAGGACCAGTTTGTGGGATTGGTTTACACCAAATGATGACTTAAAAACCAAGCTACATTCATGCAGTAGAACTTGAAACGATAGTAAAATAAAATAAAAGAAACTCACCAATACTTGAAGAACATCCGGAACTTCGAGATGCTTTGGTAAGCTTGTTGCAGAAAGTATGAGAAGCAAGCAGGCCAGCTCTGCCATTGCCCTCCTGATATTGAAGTGGACAAGCTAGCTCCTCTCCATCAAAATCAAAATGGACGAAAATTTTGACGTTTCTACAAATCCAGTTCACCCAACCCGAAATGAAATGGACCAAACTTTTAGTGGGTGTCAGTATACGGTTTTTAAGATTTTGAAATAATTATCTACTAATTACTTAAAATTTCAACAACTTAAAATTTTTAATTATTTACTGCCCAAACCGCCAAGATACTACGGTAGTTCATTACTAGGGTGCTGGCCTTACCCTGATGACAAACTAGGAGCCAAAGCTAGGGGAGGTGAGTTTTATGTAATGAATTGGTCACTTGTTCGTCACTAGCGTGCTGGCCTCACCTACTAGTTTGTCACAGGGTGCAAGGCCGCCGCCCACCTGAATGATGAACTACAAGGGAGAATTCACCCGGGGTGGGGGGTACATAGAATTATGGAGGTAGTCCTGACTCAAAGGAATCCTCACTGCAACTTCCCTCCCCTAACTACACTTGAACTTCACAAGCTTTGTGTGATAATTCCAGTTGTAAGTCCATTGATGATCCTTCAAAAGCGTCCACATAAAATGATAAAATCTAAAGAGATCATAGTGCCAGAAGCTAGCTTATGGTTCCCTCCCCACTTGTATGTACAGGCCACTACACACTGTAAGGGTTTCGCACCCGATTCGAAACAGGACAGTTCTTATAAAGTTGTACCTGTTTTCCTTTCAAGAGGCATATCCAGTTTTATAGTAAGCATATCCGAACTAGAATGAAGTAATCACATGATCTGTAGTCACCAGTCCAGGCATATCCGCACTACAATGAAAGAGTCACATGAACTCTAGTCACCAGTCCAGGCATATCTGCACTAGAATGAAATAATCACACGAACTCTAATCACCAGTCCAAGGTACAACCATTAACTTTGCAACTGCAACACTGTGACAAAGGATTAATCTTGTCAGCATCTATTTCATATTTTATATGCACCTGCTACTGATAATTGAGAGTTTTTGGGACAAAAAATGGAAATATGATATTGGAATCAGGTTTTTTCCTTCAAATTTCTGCTGTAGGCTAGCACAGGTTGCAATCAACCACCAGAAGATGTAGACAAATTTGGCTATTTCAAAGTATGAAAGTAGAAAAATTTAAGGATCCTCCTATTTTTTCATACTTGTTTCTGCCTCAGATAGAATCCTGACGGTTTCAAATGTGGCAAATCATTTTAAATAATAAAGGAGTCTTGTGATGGAAAATTTGGATCTGTGTTGCAATTTGGCCAAATTTTGCACAATTATTTTTGGTTGATTGGAATCCAACAGGCACAAATTAAATATCTCACAAAGCAGCAATATTAATAAGACACTTAATATTTTACTTGTATGAAGATAATTATGTATTACATATGTAAGACTTCATCATTCATTTAACCCCAATGAAAATTTTCAAGTACTATGGATGTTAGGTAATGTCTACTGGAGTAAATTTGTGAGATTGAGAGTTTGGTTCCAGTTTTTGGCTGGGACAAAAATATGCATTGTTCACCTTTTTATTCCTGACCTGCCTCTTTGGGAATTATGGAGCACTGAACCTCAGTCCCAGGTACCATATATCTCTTGCAAATCACTGGAGGCATAAGCTAAAAAATTCCTGAAGAAAAATTGGGGTTACCTGACACCTGGATGATGATGATGCCTGAGCTCAAATTGGCGTTATCATGATGTAAATTATGGCCGCCCATGTGACCATACGGCCAATGACAGACACAATATGGGATTATGTGATTTGAGAAACATTTCACTTGGCAGGCATGGATTCAGGTGCAGTGGTTGATGCCCATCAGCAGCAGCTGCTTCTGTTCAATCACCACCAGGCTGACAGAGTGACAAAATTTAACCATTCTAGAACAAAAGGTCTGGCAAATATGATATAAAACTACAATAAGTGATGAGGGCTTTGGATATGAATATACAGAACATACAAGTTGACAGCAATTTCTGTGATTGGAGGAGAAAGAGAAAAAGAGAAAAAAACCCTAAAAAATCGAGAACACTGGACACTTAGACAGACTGTTTGGATGTTGATTCGCAGGTTTTATATCAAAGAAAAGTCACAATCTGAATGCAATAAGATATTGCTGAAAAAATCACTGGCCAATGCATGCAAATTAGGTGCAGGCTTCTCCAGCTTGACAATTCTTTTGTCTTTATGCCATTGTAAACTTCTTTCTACAACTTTGTGTGTGTCACCCCCTATATGTAGCATCTTCACCTGCATCTGCCCTTGTACTGGGCCTTATTGATGGCACCGCATCCTGGGCATATTTATAGGCGCAAACTAAGTTGCACAATATTTGACTTCTACACTTTATCCAAAATATAGTGTAAAGGCCACTTTACTGCTGTGACGGATACAAGAATAATTATTTATTATCAGTTTTAGAATATGCTATTACTGAATGTTTGATTGCCAGCTTAATTCTACTATTTCATTTCATTCTTGTTCTGGAGGATGAATACTGGGGTTTGTTTGTGAGAACATATGAAGTCTTCTGTTTCAAAGTCTGATCACATCAGACTCAGGGTTTTTTTTTTCAAATTTGTGAGGTAGTTGGACTGCTGATCATCCACAAGAGGACTTACCCAAATTTGGCTGCAGATCAAAGATAAAAGTAGAAAATGTTTGAAAACCTACTACATACTTGCAACATGCAAGGAATCTATAATGTAATTATGGTGAGTTCAACTTTTTCCCCTCAAAATATGGTGACTTCGGGGGATTTTCAACCAAAAAATCCTTTGCACAAATCACAGACGCTTTTTGTGGGTGGCCAAGCCACAGAATTTCGCCACCAAAGAAAAAGCTGGTCATTCATACATAGGTTGTGCCATGTGATGACTGTACTTAGTGAGATTTCTGTGAAGAAATAAAAGATAGGGATGAGATCAGTTGGACTGACATCATTTCAAACTGACCTCCACATAATTTACTTCTGATGAAAATCCCAAAGGGAATGTAGTTTCCAACATTTAAAAAAAACTCTTCCAACATTTTTCCATAACTTCACTGGCGACGAAAATGACACAACGTTAGAATGGTCAACTGGAGCTGCTCACATGTGTTGTGGAGCCTAACGTGGCCATGAGGAGCTATTATTTGTGGAACTGTTATAAGGTTTAGGATTTACTGTTTTAGGGTTTAGGGTACCAATTCTAAAACAATGTGAGCCGCATTCACTTAATATAAATTTCTCTCTCTTGAATGAATGTTTAGGAGATGACCTAACCACACATTTTGTTTTTGACCATGAGAGATTATTTTCCATCCTTTCCAATTCTCATTTGACTCAATCATATGCATCAAATGCATTATTTTATTTTCCTTCCCCCCAAAAGAGAAGATAATCCCACATAATGAGATTCCATAGCTCCAATCAAATTTTCAACTTGACGGTTTATCAAATTGAAGCAATTATATGCCTGCTTGAGTCTCCCACTAAGAGGTCAAGTAAATTGGGCATTTCAGAAGGATATGCTGAATGGGTTGCAAAATTTGCATGGCATGAGAGTTTGATTCTAGACTGTGTAATTAAATGGTTATGATTAGAGTCATAAGTGTGCACCTAATATGATTGATGAAATTTCAGTCAAGAATTCTTCTAAAAAGAAGATTTGGCCTTGACTTTAATTCAGTTATATTGTTGGAATTTATTGGTTATGTTAAGGTCTAATTGCATGAGAGGTCAAGGTGAAAGATTGAATAAAGTTTTAGTCACTTACAGAATATAATACTTCAATAGTTATGATGTTAGATTCAACAATGGCTCCCAAAGCACTTGTAACATACACAAAAAGTTACATGACAACATGAGCACGCATCTAGTTATTCCTGGTAAGTTTCCAAGTGATTCTCAATAGAAAATGGTGTTTTTCTTCATCAATCCAGAATTTGATTGCCATACATTGTTTGAAGGATATGGCCCATGTCCTAGGTGCTTCCACCTTTGGCAGCCATTTTTTTGAACACAGAACTGCCTTTGACATGGGCCTTAGCATTCTAACATTCAAATCATGGAACTGCATTGGACATAGGCCTCCCTATTTTAGGATGCACAAGTTTACATCATCAGTCATACCCCATTGAACTCACTAAGAGTTAGATAGTGAAACCGGTTTGGACATAGCCTTTAATGGCTGGTGTGACCCACACCCCACTTATGCACCACCCCTGTTTTGCTGTGTGGAAGCCATTCAGTTGACTGAACCTTATTTTTAGAACCCCTGGTACACTTTAGAACCCTCAGTTACACAAAGGTTGGTTGGGAAACAAGAACGCGATGAAGATAAAAGTGTCCTGTCCATGCACCCATTGGTGCTGGTTCACTCTGTCTGCCTTTGATATTGTATGAAGCATGAACTTACATATGGCCATAGTGAACCAGTGCCCACCATGGCACCAAGAAGGATGGATGACATATGGACAGGAGACACATTTTGTTCTTTTCCTGTCTCATAGTTAATTACTATCGTGGTTAGCTGTGTACTAACCATCCACATGTATCTACATACCCAGTAGCCACAAACGCCTTACCAACTTACCTACCTACATAGTGAGCACTTACAAAATCTACTTACGTACCTCATTTGTGGTACATCTGTGCAGATGAGTCACAACAAGTTTTCAATGGATGGTGCACTGAATCCTGATGGTTGCTGCATGACCTTATCTCGTACATTGTGATTATCTATCATATTTAGTCTGACACATGCCTGAATGAACTCAGAAGCGGCCTGTTGCAGGCTACTTACTGTACCTGCTAGTGATAATCAACAAGTCTGTTCATCATTCAACAATATTAGTAAATTATTTTCAACAACGACACAATATTATTATTGTATTTTGAATTCTGGAAATAGCTTATAAGGTGGGCCCTTGGAGCTTGGACCCGCTTTAGCACCTTAGACAACTGTAGCGAGTAGTGAATTTTCTTTGGACAAAATTTGTCATTTGTTTAATGAAGCATGGGAAATCTTCGGAAAAAATGTTTTTTTTATCACAAGTTTGATTAGTTTTGCTAATTTTGAGGAAAAATTCACCGCATTTTTGATGTCACAAGGTGGGTGCAAGAATGAGTGGACTAATTATTAGTTTTTTTGAATTTTTTGGCAAAATGCTTGTCATTCAATTGACCATATTTGATAAGTAATTAATTTTAAAAAATAAAGACTTAATTTAAAGATATCAATTTGAATATACATTTATTTCATTTAATATTTATAATAAGGAAGACATACAAAATATAAAATTTCAAAGTTGATCATTATGGATTGTAATTTTGACAGCAAGTTTTTATATGAATTTTAAAATGGTTCAATCATGTGTTGATTAGGGATTTGATTTTAATTACATAACATATTTAAAAAATTAAGTTTGAAAAATTTTACATGATGAAATTTGTAAAAAAA
>Ga0116229_10010391_pt1 | contig 13979 bp, 15 predicted proteins | sample S1TSphgellanicum_3_FD_87313 | JGI IMG/M metagenome (GOLD analysis project Ga0116229, IMG submission 87313) | Host-associated microbial communities from peat moss isolated from Minnesota, USA - S1T2_Fc - Sphagnum magellanicum MG | ecosystem: Host-associated > Plants > Peat moss > Unclassified...
GTACGTATCAACTACCTATATTACATAGCCAATCATAAGGAATGTCTGACTAATTACTCGATTCTGTTAGACAAGAGATCTGAAGTTATAACACATATCTTGTTGCCTTCTGATGTTTTTTACCTCTTTGGTACCTTTTTTTTGCACATCCTAGTCACTGGTTGGTTGAACTTCAGAACTGTCCCTCATATGTGTCCCCATAAACGAGCTCTCCCGCATACAATTGTTATGTCCAATAACTGGCTCAAGTGTGCAGGTTAGTACCTAGTCTATAATTACCTACGTGTGCAAGTTTACAAGCTACCATGGAGCCTCATCTTAATGATTCACTAAAAAGAAAAATGCATCGTGGCTTAGGATGTATTCTTTAGTACACATTATGTCATCTCTCCATACGAATGACAGACTTGAGGATTAAAAACATTGTGTAGTAGGCCTTTAATTAATAAGTGTAGGGCAAGGGCAAGTTCAAAGGGTCTTTCATTGTTTGAGGGCATGCAAACAAAGGACATAGCTTGAGAACTGGGGGTAATGTGAGTTCCCATGAGCCCATGACAACATGAGCTCACATTGACCTACCATTCCCAATCAGAAAAACTTAAGCTAACTTGATTGGAGGAACTTGAGAACCTCCCACCAATGTTAGGCAGGTACCCGCTTTGGCAGGTTAGCACTGTTGATTCTGGTTTTGGTTAGTAAGAACCAAACTGGAACATAGTTGATGGGTAGTATGTGTGTGATTCATGTTAATTAGTTCATGGGTGGTGTGCTCATAACTTTTTCTTTTTTAGGGGGGAAAAAGCCATATCCATTGGCACCCATCAGCCATTCTTTTGGAACTCCCCAATGGAAGCACCTCTTTGGACCCCAGTTGCAAAATAGAATCAAATGTAGTCCCCAACAGCCTACCTTTTCAGTTTATATACATGAGAGTTGAACTTTGGGCAAACCATATGGGTTAAAATTGAGGTGCTATTGGGAACGCCTTAGGGAACTTTTAACAACCGCCCAACACTAGTGTCATGACTAGTGGACCCACTATGGCTTATCCAAATTTTTCTAAAAATGGTAGAGCAACAACAGATGGGGAACATCAGTTCCCCTTTCTCCTGATGTAAAATTCGCTCAGGTTTATTATCTTGAGTGGATTGAAGGAAGGGGGGCTTCCCAAAATACCAATCCATCTCATCCACCATTTTGTTGTTGTGTGACCTAAAAGGAGCCCTAAAGTGAAAAAAGGTTGCCCTTGTACTACCCTAAAACGACAGTTGATGGGAAACAGTAACTTTCATGAACACAGTAACCATATGGTGCTCAGAATGGTATGTAATTTTTTTTTGTGTGTTTTATGTTTGCAGGTTTGCATTCAAGGAGGAAAAAGAAGACGAGCGCTTTATTTCTCCCGATTTAGGGTGTGAGCTCGCAAACTCATCTAGGTTGGTTTTTATTCTTCATGAAGCCTCTAGTGAAGGTGACTTCAATTGGCGCTTGGGATTTCAGAAGGATGAAGAGCCATGTATATATGAAAGAAGGCAGTTCTACAAGGAGGGGCATCTTTTTGGGTTTGGAGCAAAGGAAAAAAAAAGCTAAGTTTCTTGTGATTTATTGTTCTTTTATTTTTGTGGGAGTTGCGTGCATTAGTTTTTTAGACAGACTATAATACCTAGTGGCATTGGAAGGAAGAATGCCTAAAGGTGTAGATGGTTGTATTTTTGAAGAATAAGTTATTTTTGTTGTGCTTTAAGTCTTTTAACTTAATGTAGTTTAACACTAGGTGTAGGAGTCTGAGATGGGGGAATGATGAAGATTGCTAGGAATGTTGCGAGTGACAAAGTTTAGCAATTCTAGATTTCATGTGGGGTGTGTATCTACAATTATGAAATTCTGTATTTGAAATTATGAAAAGTGAGGGTGTGGAATTCTATTGGGATTTCCAACATACATAATATATCTATTGTCATGGGTTTTCATCAAGAATTCCAGGATGGGTTGATGGGTTATATTTGGCATCCCTCTAAAGGATTGCATATATATTCTTGGTATAAAATATTGTGACCTCTGTTATTTCAAATATGTGCATCATCTCAGGAACTTGTTTTACTTTTGTATAGTGGCAAGGTTATTGGGTTCAGTTGAATTCTTGGGATTTGGGAGTTTGTATGTTCTATTATGCCAAACATTGTCTATTGAAGCTCATGAAAGAAAGATTGGAGCAATCTGACCTTTTAAACTCATAGATTTTTTGCTACAGAAATCAAGACAATTGTTGGTTTAGACTTGTACAAATTGATTTGATGAATTGATCAAGTTTCATGAAGCTTTATTTTAAGTTATGTTGATGCAATTCAACTTGTAAGAAGAAAAGGAACATTTTTCTTCCCCCTTTTTTTTGGTATCAGAACAAGAGATCTAACTAATTGGTTCAATTAGAATTATGTTGCAAGAATTATGCCTAATTCCAATGAAGAAGAATTGATTTTTGATTTGTAGACTGACGCACTCCCAACTCCTTAAAGGACTCAAATGTGAACCCAAGTAGAAAACAACGAAAGAAGGAGGAGTCGGAGCACGCTCCTTAACTCACAACACTTTGAAGGGTAGAGGGGCGTGTTGGAGCTCCGAGACGGGACTAGGAAGAGTTGACAAGCTTCACTCACTCACACGGACCTGTACACAACCCACACAAAGTGGTTAGTGCATAGTTGGAGCACCCTTGGTGTTAGGACGAGCCACGAGCAACACAGACACACAAGACTCACCACGGTCCGGACTTGGGGGAAGCCACCACCTTCCCCCTTATAGTATACTCTGCAGCTCTCCACGGAAGCTACATCCAAATGGCTTTTTTTCCCGGGACTCCCGAATGGGAGTCCCGAAATCCCGCCAACTAGGACCCCCGCGACTTTGGAGCCCCATAACTTTGCGAGCAGACCTCTGATTGAGGTGCGGTCTAAAGCAAAGTTGTAGCTTTCATCGAGAGTTTTCCAACAATATGTGGCATGCCCCCCTGCAACTAAGTAAATCGGGTCGATTCCCGACTTTTTGTGGTCGGGAGTCAAACTGGCAGTTTGACTCCCGGCCCTTCTTTTGGCCATAACTTGTGTTTCAGATATCTGAATGAATAATGCGAGCCCATTTTAGACATCTACGTTTCAAGAGCTTTTCAATGATATAAAGAACGCCACAAGCCATTGGGTTTCGACCCCTGTAATCGCTCTCTGAAATTTCAGGAGTCCACCGGGACTCCATCTCCCAAAGTGGGAGTTGCCTTGGGAGTGTGAATGTTCACTCCCTCACACTCCCTCACACTTTTTTACACTCCCGGGAGTATGTGAGGTGACTCTCGGGCTTCCTCTTGGCCCGCAACCTTGCAACCCCTTTGCCTTGGTCGCAAGCCCAAAGCTAGTTTATATGTTCTATTATGCCAAACAATGTCTATTGAAGCTCATGAAAGAAAGATTGGAGCAATCTGACCCTTTAAACTCATAGATTTTTTGCTACAGAATTCAAGACAATTGTTGGTTTAGACTTGTACAAATTGATTTGATGAATTGATCAAGTTTCATGAAGCTTTATTTTAAGTTATGTTGATGCAATTAAATTTGTAAGAAAAAAAGGAACATTTTTCTTCCCCCTTTTTTTTGGTATCAGAACAAGAGATCCAACTAATTGGTTCACTTAGAATTATATTGCAAGAATAATGCCTAATTCCAATGAGGAAGAATTGATTTTTGATTTGTAGATAATTCACAACTAGCAAGTAGTTAAAAGTTTTAACAATCTTCCTAGTGCATGCATCCCTCAAATAGGATAAGCAATATTAAGGTCTATTGGTTTTGGGGTTGTGACTGTGGTAGGGTTTGATCCAGCAGAAGTCAAGAGCGGAGACATTACTATCAAAATTTCCCACAATGGTTTTACATCCAAAGTTACAATTTGGTTGAGGATAAACAATGGACCAAGTGGATGGCATACGATTGCACAATTCCAACAACAATTCCATTTCATCACCTACCTCACATAGAGACACCAGCATTACAATTATGAAAACGAAGGAAGTACCTAGAACTGAAGACATCTAGATTCTTAAATGCGTAGGATTTCTTGATCATTTCATTCACTTATTCATACTTAGAATTAAAAACTTGTTTCAAACAAGGTATTCAGGATAGAAGCATCAAGAATGTCATCACGGTTGGTATGTTGGAGACTTTGTCAAGATGCAAAATCCCAATATCACTAGTAGCTAGAGAGTTCAGATGAAATTTTTTTTTCATTCTTTCCCATCTCTTTTCAAGATCTTTTTCCTATAATTGAGGGCGAACGACATGAGTTCTTTGAATGACGAAATTCATCAAAGTAATCAACAGAACCAGATTATATTATCGTGGAACAATTGTCATGAATTTTTGGAATCAAATGGGAATCTAGTCTTTTGATGAAATTGTGTTTTTTAAGGAACCCAATGTGGGGTCTTTTATCATCAAAATCATTGGGTTTGCATCAACTATCATAGTTGATTTTGACCCTCATATTGCTAAAGTTGGAGACTTAACAATCAGAGTGATGCATTTTAGATTTTTCATGAAAACAATAATTTGGATAAAAACAAAGGAAGGAGCAAATGGATAGCAGTGGACCATTGTCCAAACCCGAGAATACAAGTTTTTCTTTACTATCTCCTAGCCCTTTGGAGAGAATTCAACAACAAAAAAATCTAAGGAACTTCATATTTCTACGCTTGGTTTAAGAAACATATGGATCCCTATAGAAATAGGAATAGAAGCATGTTGTGTCTAGTTTTACAAACCAAAACTAGACGATAGAATTATAATTGGAGATATAATTATTAGGGTTTAGGGTTTAAACCCTAAACCCTAAACCTTAAAACCCACCATTTGATTAGCAAACATTGCGTACTCTAATGATTACTAAATATGGGGTGTATGACAGTGAGGAGTTGAGGGTCAAGATGGATGCCATTAGACAAGAACCAAGGTAACAAGTTCATCTGTATTATGACAAGCTGGAATGCTTATTGTAAAAGGAAATATTCTTGATGCAAAAAGAAAAAGAAGATTTCTAGCCCATCTAGAAATGTTGACCTGGGTGAACCGTTGGCAACAACCATTGAGGTTGAAAAGGTACTTGGAAAAATTGGAGAAACACCTTTTGAGCCTTTGAAGGAGGAAAGGGATGAAGAAGCTAATGAAAGGGAAGTTCAATAAAACGATATATTCACACTTTTAATGAAACATTAATCAATTTTAAAGGATCAAGTGGTAGGGAAATTATCCCTTCTAGAAGTCCAATGACACATTCCCAAGTTCCTAGTTAGACCCAAAATAGGTCCAAGTTACTCAAACAGCGAAATTGTGAAGAACTCAGGGCACACTCCTAACTCTCAGCACTAGAAGGGGTAGAGGGGCATGCTAAAGCTATAGGATGGGACTAGGAAGAATGACAAGCTTTAGTTACTTACTCGAACTTGCATCAAACCAAACCAAACCAACAAGTTTGTTAGTTCACTTTTTGAAGCACCTTTAGTGCTAGGACAAGCCACAGGCAACTCTGGACTCACAAGACTCACCACGGCCTGGACTCGAGGGGAGCCATCACCTTCCCCCATATAGTAGTCCATGTGTCTCTCTACGACACCTACATCCGAATGGCTTTTTGTCCCAGGACTCCCAAGGAGGAATCCTGAAACTGTCTTGGTTTGGACTCTCGGGACTTTGCAAGGTCATAACTCTTTGCTCAGACCTCCGATCGGGATGAGGTCTGAAGCAAAATTGTAGCTTTCTCAAGAGCTTTCCAACGGTGTATTGCACTCCACCTGCACGCACCGGGGTTGGGTCGATTCCTAACCTTTAATGGTCAGGAGTCAAATTGGCAGTTTGACTCCCGACCCTTCTTTTTGCCATAACATGTGCTTCAAATGTCCAAATGGCCCATGCAAGCCCATTTTCGACATCTACACTTCAATAGCTTTCCAATGATATAAAGAACACCCCAATGCAAGGTGTTTTGACTTCTATAATCGAACTTTGAAATTTCGGGAGTCCTTAAGTCCCCATTTCGAAAGTCTGAGTTTCATCCTCACACACTCTCAAAGTAGGGTTGCAACATCTAAAAAGTTCACATGTGTGTCAATTATGCAATGTGGTAAGCCATGGTGCTTCTGCATGTTCAAAACTCTATGACTACCCAAAATGTGGCAAATGCAAAAAGGGACGTAGAACCACAAAACTGATGACTTAAATGTTCCTACTATTTTGGTTTGGGCCACATTGAAAAACATTGTCGGATGAAGAATGGAAGGGGACCTACTATTTTTACAAATTATTTGGAAGTGTTTGTTGATGATGAAAAAGGCCACTTTGGCAAAATTAAATTAGTTATGTGGGACAAAGAATAACATATTCTCAAGGATCATAATTCCCAAGCATAAAAATCTAATTATTGCCCCTAAAGTTGATAAAAACAGAAAAGAAGTAGTTGAAGAAAGTATTGCACAACAAGGAAAATTTGGCAATGAGATGAGTATTACCAAGTCCAAAATTTTCACACATTTCTTGGCAAGATTTCATTCTCTCCTCTTGAAACAATTTTGACAATCCCTGGTGATTAGAATACCTTGAAGGATTAGTCAAGATGGCTAGAAGATGGAAGGATGAAGAAGCTCAATAAATGACTCACATTTATATAGTTGATGCGATACCTACCATCAAGAAGGTGTGTGTCAACAAGAACCACATGAATAAAACTTTGCATTTGACAGTGGAAATGCAAAATGGATTAATAGAAGGACTTGTAGACACAGACGCCTCTATGTTTGTGATGGTTGCAAGAATTGTTCGAAAACTAAGAATCATGCATTTGGTTTCCAACAATGAGAATTACAAGATGGCATCCTGCATTGTCACCAAAACTTTGGGAAGAATCACAAACCTACTTGTGAAGGTTGGAAACATTTAGTGTAATATGGTTTTCTTAATTGTTAATATTAATAGCTATGATATATTGTTGGGTCTAAAAAATTTTATGAAGATTGGAACAATAATTAATGTTGAAAAAGGTGTGATACAAATATAAAATGGACCAAGGATGGTAGTTGAGTTATTACTGCTAACTATTGTCAATATGTTGCACCTTGTAACTCTTACCTAGCTTTTAGTTGGTTGAGGAAGGAATGCAAAGTTTGTCATTGAAGGAACAAGTGCATGAGGAGGGCTTAATGACCCATGATCCAACTGATGATCCCGGCTTTAACTCTAAAATGAATTAGTCTAAGAGTGAAGCAAAAGATGATCAAAAAATGATCCAACATAACCTTGAGTTGCATATGTAAGATCTGATGGATCAGGGGCTGGATGATTTGATCAAGGTAAAATCACCTACATAAATGGTAAATTTAAGTCTTCAACAACAACATCAACAATCGCTAAAAGGACAGATGACTAAAAAAGATAGCTATCAGGATTGGATACAATGGGTGGAAGCAAAAAAATATGAACAAATTTCAAGTTCTTTTCTCAACCTAGTACATTATGTTCAAGTTCCAAGGATTACAGGTTCATCTGACATTGCTAATGCATCTAGGGATGAGAATAGGTGGACAAAAATATGTGCCAAAATATAATTCAATCTTGGATTGACTAAGCTGCAAAATAGAGAACTATTGGATCTATTTAAGGAATACCAAGACATTTTTACATGGCATAAAGGGGAGTTAAGCACTTGTAGTTTGGGGGAACATACCCTTGATACACATGGATTTCCTCCTTGTAGGATGATGCCTAGAAAATTATCTTTTTGGGAAGAAATAAAAGTGAATAGGCATATTTAAGCACTTGTCAAGTTGGGCAAAATGGGAAGGAGCATGTCAAAGTATGCATGTCATGTTACACTTCCAATAAAGAAGGATGGTAACAAAAGGTTTTGTGGAGATTACCAACCTTTAAACTCCCAGACTATACAAGATTCTTTTCCTGTGCCATTAATTGAGGATGTATTGACACAACTTGGGAAATCATCCTAATTTTCAACATTGGATTTGCAATTAAAATTTTGGCAGATTAAAATGGCTAATGAAAACATTCAAAAGATAGTTATTATCACAAAATATGGCTTGTTTGAGTGGAAGGTAATGCCATTCAAATTGAAGAATGCAACGAGAATTTTTTTTCGAACAATGGCTCGGACTAACCAATTTTTGAAAATATTTGTGGATGATGTCAATGTCCATAATAGTGATTGGAAAGACCATCTAAATCATCTAAAGATGGTTTTTGATAGGTTGAAGTTGGTTAACTTAAAACTAAACCTAGGAAAATGTTGTTTCAGAACAAAGGAAATAACTTTTTTGGGACATGTAGTCAACTGGTAAGGGTCTAAGGCGGACATAGTTAAGATTCAAATTGTTTCATAATTTTTAGTTTCTTTTATTATCATGAATGTTCATTCATTTCTAGGACTCACAAATCTTTCATACATGGATATGCCAAGATTGTTGCACCTTTGTTTAATCTCATTAAGAAGGATTTGGCTTTCAAGTGGACTCATTGATGCCAGATGGCATTTGACACATTGATGGGAGAAGCAACTGCATGTTCCAATATTGATCAGACCATATTTTTTGAAGACATTCATCTTGGATGTGGATTGGTCAATAAAAGGTGTCAAAATTATTTTGTCCCAAAAAAATGGCAAATAATAACAGGTAATTATGTATGCAAGCAAGGGTCTAACACCTCTATAAAAGCACTATCACCCAATGGAGGGAGAATGTTACGCACTAATATGGGGTGTCATGCATTTCCACCAATTCTTGCATTAGATTTTCTTCATGTTGAGAATAGATCACAAGCCGTTAGAATGGCTCACTACAGTATTTGATCCAAATGGGAGGCAAGGAAGATGGATATCCATGCTTCAAGAATTTCACTTCAAGATTGTTCATAAGCTTGGAATCAATCATTCAAATGTGGATGCCTTAAGTAAAAATCCTATCTTTGTGTCAAATGAAAAAAAAAACTTCTAGGTTGAGATACCTGACTAAACAACACCTATTTCCAAAATTGTTATTGAAAGTGGGGATAGGTCATTTCATGATAGGACTAAAATCCATGAGATACAAAATATTTTTGCTTTGTCGGAAGCAACAAAAGAAGGACTAAAACAATTGGCTGAAAAAAACTCACAAGAGCAAACACAAGAGTTCAATCCAAAAAAGATACAAAGATGAAGGTTGAATGTGTTAATTATGTGTCTAATCATGAAGAAGCCATATCAAAAAAATAATTAGACATTTGGAAGGATGTCATCTATATGAAATTACTCGCTGGTGATGGCTTTGGGTCAAAAACTTGTGACCTTGTAGAGAAGGAAAGGACCAAACGTAGAGTGATGAGATACAATTAGAACAATGAGGTTCTAATGTTCCAAGGACTAATGGTTCCAAAACCTAAGGAGAAAGAAGGAATTGTGAATGTTATACATGAAGAAATCGGTCACTTTAGTGAACATAGGATGCTTGCAAAAATCAAAAGAAGATACTTTTGGCATGATAGGACTGATTCTATAAGAAAATTAATTTGAAAATGCAAACAATGCCAATTGGTAAGAGATTCAGGTAGCATTCAATTTGGAATTAAAAAGTTAAAAAACATTCCAGTTTGTGACCTATTTTATTGTGTAGTTCTTGATACTGTTGGACCACTACCAAAAACAAAATTTAGTAACAAATATGTTTTGGTGGCGACTGATCACTACTCAAAGTGGTGCGAGGCAAGATTTGTCAAAGAACACATTGTTGAATTAGATGAAAAATTTCTTGAAAAAGAAATCATTTGTAGGTTCAGGGTACCAAAATATGTGCTCACTGATAATGGCAAGGAGTGGATGGCTGAGTTTGACATGATGTGTAAAAATTGTGGGATTACACATTAATTCACCGCTCCACAATGGCCGCATTATAATGGAATGGTTGAGAAGATGATCAAAACCCTAAAACATGGCCTTACTATTGTTTTTTCTACCAACATATAGAAATGGGATGTTCAAGTTCCAAGGATCTTGTTTGGATATCGTTGTGGTATTTAAAATAACACCAAATACTCATCACACAAGATTTTTATAAGAAGGATTTTGAAATTAACCATTGACAACCAACTAAACAATTTGACACAAGTTGTAGATGACCAAGTTGCTCCAAAGGAGATGGATTTGCAAATGGTGTCTAAGATGGAGTTGGTTGCTCAACTTCATGAGTCATTATTGGAGAATGTTGATCAAGCATAGAAAAAGAAGAAAAAAACATATGTAGCTAGAAAGGGGTGCATCATCTTTCACTTTTTTGGGGATGGGGAAATGTCAATGAAAATGAGAAAACTAGGTAAGAAGAAATCCATGTTCATAAGCTGGGAAAGACCATACCAATTTGCTGGTTACAAGGATGGTAAAGGATGCCAGGAACAAGATGAGGGTGCAAAAATTTGTATTATCAGGGATAAAGATGGCCAAACTTGGTAAAAAACAAAACATACAGGATCTGCGGATTTACCATACACCTTGAAATGTTGATTTATGCGGACATAGATTTTTTATGTTGGGAGTGGCCACATATGTGACCTAAAAGCAGCCCTAAAGTGAAAAAAGGTTGCCCTTGTATCACCCTAAAATGGTGGTTGATTGAAAACAGTAATTTTCATGAGCACATTAACCATTGCTTAGAATGGTATGTAGTTTTGTTTTGTGTGTTTTCTATTTGCAGGTTTGCATTCTAGGAGGAAGAAGAAGGTGGGCGCTTTGTTTCTCTCAATTTAAGGTGTGAGCTTGCAAACTCATCTAAGTTGGATTTTGTTCTTCATGAAGCCTCTAGTGAAGGTGACTCTGATTGGTGCTTGGGATTTCGAAAAGATGAAGAGCCGTGCATATATGAAAGAAAGCAGTTTTGCAAGGAGGGGCATTTTTTTGGGTTTGGAACAAAGGAAGAAGAAGTTAAGTTTCGTATGATTTGTTGTTCTTTTATTTTTGTGGGAGCCGTGTGTATTAGTGTTTTAGACAGACTGTAATACCTTGTGGCATTGGAAGGAAGAATGCATGAAGGTGTAAATGGCTATATTTCTAAAGGATAAATTATTTTCATTGTGCCTTAAGTCCTTTAGTTTAATGCAATTTAGCACTAGGTGTAGGAGTCTGTGATGGGAGAATGATGAAGATCACTAAGGATCTTGCGAACGACAAAGTTTGGCAATTGTAGGTTTCGTGTGGGGTGTGTATTTGCAATTATGAAATTTTGTATGTAAACTTATGAAAAGTGAGGGTGTGGAATTCTATTGGGATTTCCAACATACACATTATAATTGTTGTCATGGGTTTTCATTAGGAACTCCAATAAAGCTTGATGGGTTATATTTAGCAGCCCTCTAGAGGATTGCATATATATTTTCGGTATAAAGTATTGTGACTTTTATTATCTCAACTATGTGCATCATCTCAGGAACTTGTTCTACCTCCATATGATGTTAGGGTTATTGGGCTTAATGGCATTCTTGGGATTTGGGAGTCTATATGTTCTGTTATGCCAAACATTGTCTGTTGCGGTTCATGAAAGAAAGATGGGAGTGATCTAAACCCTTAGACTCATAGATTTATTATTTTAGCAATCAAGATAGTTGGTTTAGACTTGTAAAAATTGATTTGATGAATTGATCAAGCTTCATGGAGCTTTATTTTAAGTTATGTTGATGTAGTTAAACTTGTAGGAAGAAAGGGACCACTATGCTTCCCCCTTCTTTTTTGGCCACAATTGATCATGCCCCGCATGTGACAATTTGGGTTCCACATGGGGAACATTGGAATCCAATGACTCAAAATACAAAATACAAAATATGTGCATATATGTCATCCCCACAATTTGCTATCATGTTTTATCAATAAACACCTATAAGATCTAGTGGTTTTTTTTGGCAGATTTTGTTTCTTAATGGAAAAAAAAGGAGTTTTTTTGTTTTTTTACTATAAATTCAACAATTTAGAGAAATCACCACACTTTCAAAAACACAAAACTAAAAAAGAAAAAGAAAAAAAAATGATAAGAGTTAGGTTTTTCTTTAACAAATTTAAAATGGTATGGCACACATTTAAGTGGTTTCTTTTTTTGGGATTGAATGTACAAGAAGATGTATTTTCCAATAATCTATTGACCAAGCACATTCATTTAGATTTAAAGGGGTTCAAAAATCATATGCAACTTGCCCAAGGACCATAACCCACCTTCTCACACTCCCTAACCTAATCCCCCTAGTGCGGTGTAGTATGTGATGTTGAGTCAATACCATTTGCTAAACAACAATGGGCTAGGTGCTATTAAATGGATAGTTATTGTGCAACAACATGGGATTTTCTTTTCAAGCCCCAAATTACATGAATGTTCCTTCATTGAAAGTGTTGAATCCAATTCATTTTAACCTCATATGAATTGAAATTTATGTTGGGGTTAACTAAGATGTAATCCTTGATATGACACTTGGTTGCATGCAAAATCCTTCATTTTTATTTATTTATTTATTTAAGGTTTTCAAAGTTTTGCCTTAGCTTTAAGCAAGAGTTGCTTACATTTACATTAATGCATTTTGGATGCATGATCTTGTTCATATGTTTATTCATGAAATTTGTTTAAGTATTTTTTCCATGACATTAGTTTCTTTTATTTGTTATTCATGGTTGGAACTCAATTTAGTGTGAACAAGGTTTCACTTTTTGTATTTGGGGAGTTTATCCTCATAATGTGATTCTAGAGTTTTAATTTTTCATGTTTTAAAACTTCAAATCACATAGGACAAAAATCATGATTTTAGATTTTCATTTTTGATGTTTTGAAATTCCAAATCACATAGGAAAAACATGCTTGTGTTTTGTGTGTTTTTGAATTTGTATTATTGTGATTTGCAAGTGAGTTTTTTTAAAACATGAAAGATCCAATCTTGTTTATGGTGTTATGTTAGATGAGTTATGTAATAACATTAGAAAGTTATTGTAGGAGGTATTGCAACTCGGGATATGAGTCGCAATTGGATGCCAATCTTGATTTGCTTCAAAGGTGAAAGTGGGGGTTTTTGGGTTGATTATGGTTGGTCAAATTTTTGGTTGAAAACACAGTCAAAGGAACCACCCAATTGAGTGGATGTTGTTTAAAATTGTATTTTTGTGTGTTTGAAAGTTCACACAGGAAGCATGATAGTTTGGATTGTCATCAAAAAATTTGGAATATTTTTCATTAATTGAAAATTTTACATGCTCAAAAATTAACACAAATAAAAAATGTTTTTGCATGTTCAAAACATTCAAACCTTAAGAATGAACAATCTTTATGTTTTTTCAAAAATTTGCTTAAAAAAAAGTTCAACAAGGAACATATCATGGCAACAACCTTGTTCGTGAAAGTTGACTTTGTTGCACCATAAAAAAAATTATATATATATAAAGGAATGCATGAACATTGGCATGGTCTTTGTTTTATTTGTACAACAACGACAATGATAGTAATAACAAGAACCATTGTTGCCATTGGGTGTTGAATTCAAAGCCTAACTAGGCTTGTGTGTCCTTGATGTTGTGGTTATCATCATCAAGGAACCCTAATGGGGCAAACTTATCCTTGGGTGATACCACTAGGAATGTCACACCCCAAATTTTTGAAACCTATCCAACCTTAAGATAACATAAGACTCACATAAAGAAAATTTTTCATTCCAAACTATTTATCAAAAGGTTACCTAAATCATGTAAAATTCAAAACTCTAATTAAATTTACCGAAAAATGTGTTTTGATGTGGAAAATGAATGCATAAATAAAAAGTTTCAAGAATGTCACACCAAGGGTTTTTTTATCATGAACACAAAAGGAATCTATTTCTTGGGAATTTTTCTTGGATGTTAATTTTTAAAAATATTTCAAATGCCAAGCTATTTGA
>Ga0116229_10010392_pt1 | contig 13979 bp, 17 predicted proteins | sample S1TSphgellanicum_3_FD_87313 | JGI IMG/M metagenome (GOLD analysis project Ga0116229, IMG submission 87313) | Host-associated microbial communities from peat moss isolated from Minnesota, USA - S1T2_Fc - Sphagnum magellanicum MG | ecosystem: Host-associated > Plants > Peat moss > Unclassified...
CATTTTTATTGGCTCATATAAGGATCACCACCCATCATGCATTTGATGTTGTCCACTAAGCCCTAAATTTTCGTCACATAACAAGCTTTCGCAAACTTGTAAATGTTAAGGTTCTAAGAAGGACCTTGGAAGACAATTGGACTCAAGACCATGTTGAAGGGAACCTTCCCCCGTTTATGAGGGTACAAAAACGAAGGCATGTTCCATGTGAGGGATAAACAGATTTCAAGTGTAGATTGCTCTCACCTTGTGTCAATGAACCTTAGTTTTGGTCTATGATTTTGTGATCTTGTCTGTTTTCTAACTGAAACCACTCAAGGCATGTAATGGAACCTATAACACTATTATTATATTTACTAGTGTGGCCTGTGCCGTTGGCCCAAGTGTTACCATGTCCTCAACTGATTTTTCCTTCCAAAACCTGGTTTTTTGGAATTTATTTGAATTTTCAGTGGCAGAAATCACTTAAAAATCAATATCTCTCACATTCTGAATCCAAATCTTACCAGATAAATTCCCATAAATCTTCTCATCAAGCAACAACACCAAAGGCACATTCCAAATCCTCGAGAACTTTCAGCTATGATTTAATTTAATTTATAGTGAAGAAATCATTCAATATTCAAGAACTTTTGCACAGCAAGTCCAAACGTCATGGAACCAAGCCCATGCACCCGTCCTCATTGAGAGCCTTTCAAAGACACCAAGAATATGATCTGAAGCGTCCCAGTTGGGTGGATCTCATAGCTACAGAACAAAACAAACTGCCTTCCTTCATAGATAGATGGCTTAAGCCCAGACTGGTTGTCCCTTTGAAAATATAAGAAGTTGGGCGAATGAGCCACAACAATGTTCATGTTTGTATAGGCCTGTGCCTTGTATCAACACTAGTATCATGGACCTTACCAGTGTTGTGTGGTTCCTTGATTTTTCAAAGACCTGCTGCTGCTGATTTTGGGTATTTCAAAAAATTCAGAATGAAAGAATCAATTGGTTCTGAGTATTAAAAAAAGAAAGAGAATCAAAGAATTGGCTGCGTTTCAAGTATTCCAAAAACTTGGAATCAAAGAAAGAACCAGCTGGTTCCGGGTATTTGAAAAACAGCAGACGAATCACAGTTTCTTCTTTCCGGTTCTCTGGCTTCTTAAAAAAAAATTTGGGAGCAGTTTGGGGGGCGGGTGCTTCATAATTTGACCTAGAGCTGCCCGTTATATGCATATATAATTGATGAGAGAATGAGCACTGGATTAAAGAAGGACCGCCCAATAGTGAACCTAATGAGTCTTATATGAGCCTGAGACAATACCAGCCTGCTAGGGACCTAAGGTGATATCAACCTTATGTCAATTTTATATTGATCTCAATATCTAGTATATTTGTACATGCTTCGTATCAGCCCAAAAATCAGTCTTGGACCCAATACCATGACCAGGTTGATAGGTTCAAAAAAGTCCATACCCGAGCTACACTTGTTGCTTGTCTTTGGGAAAAAGAAGTCTGCATTAGCTTATTACCAGTTTATTATTGTTATTATTATTTTATTTTGTACTTGCCTTTTCCTGTAGCCCTTTTCCTGGTATCTTTTGACAAATATCCCCCCCACCTTTGTCTTGGGCAGCAGCTTCCCTGCCCCAATAAATAAAAGAGGGCCCCAACATTTTTAGAAACAGTTGATATCATTAAGACTTCTTTTCTTTTTGGTAAATAAAAAAAAGTTTCAAAGAGAGAGAAAAAAAGCCAGCTAGCCAGCCAGCCACCCACCCAGCCACCCATAAAAGAAAGACAACATAGTAGCCGCTTCCCACAAGAAAGAAAGGGGCCAAACGCCCCTTTGCCCAATTGCTTCATTCACCAAGTGCAAAAAGGCCAACCACTTGGCTGTTTCTGCTGGTTGCTTGCTACTCTTGACACTAATACACAAATAACATAGCTTTCCCAATACATTCATTCATCCATTCATTCATCACCTCTTCTATTAAGATTTTTTAGAAATACATGACTTTGTGTGTACATAAAAAAATCATCATGCGAGTTCATTCTATGTACCCAGAATCATGGGAATATGAAGAAAGGAAGCCCACCTGCCTGTCCGCCATCTGGGCAAGGCAAACCCGGATTTCTCGGCTGAATTCATGGTGGATCCGTCCATCCACCAAAGGGGTTTTTTATATAATAAGAATATGAGGTCCACCTTCGTAAGGAGGATTATTATTCATCCATAGGCAGAGCCTTCTTCCCTTTGTCAAATTTAAAATACTTTGTTGTTATAATACTAAACAATTTGTTGCAAGTTGGATTCCATTCAAGCCCAGCCCATGCACAGGGGGAGAGTGTTTTCAGGCATCCTTTTGTGCAACAAAGCCGGGCAAAAAGTGAACACAAAACTGGGTTGAAATGGGGCTGTTGTCGGCCAATGGGTTGGCCAGAAATACATATCATGCACGTATCTATTGATCCTTGATCATATTCACATTTTGGATGCTACAAAAATGTCCGAGAAATTTCCCCCTTTGTATTTCTAGTGGGCTTTTAAAATTTCTCTTGGAACAATGAATGTGGTTTATAGTCCAGATGCATGTTACACATTCTGTATTTTTTGGACATAGCCATTATACTCTGCTATTTATTTATGCTCTCAAACCAAGAAAATGGCATAGGTTTCATTTACCCCCCCAAAAAATAGCCATTTTTGGCACCCAAAAAAATAAAATGTAAATTTGCCATATTTAGACAATAGGTTAATACCGTAGTTTGCCAGAATATGGCAAGTTCTTACCTACTTGTCGCCAAATTTGGCTAAATTCCTCTTCTAGATGATGAGGAGTCCACCTGCCTCACAAAATTGAAAAAATAAAAAACACCCTTTGGAGTGCCACAAAGGATTTGGTGAGTGGATCATGGGAAGTATCTATGAAGGAAGGTAGTTTGTTTTGTTTTGTTTTGTTTTGTAGTTGTGAGATCCGCCGAAATGGGATGCTTCAGATCATGTTCTTGGTGTCATTGGAAAGCTCTCCACAAGGAGGGGTGCACGGGCTTGGTTCCATGATGTTTGGACTTGTGGTGCAAAAGTTCTTGAATATTGAATGATTTCTTCACTGAAAATTAATTAAATTAAATCATAGCTGCAAATTTGGGAGGAATTGGAATGTGCCTTTGGTATTGTTGGAAAGATCTTGATGTGCAGGCATTTATTTGGTAAGATTTGGATTCAAAATATAATATGAGAGATATTGACTTTTAAGTGATTTCTGTCGCTGAAATTCAAATAAATTCCCAAAAACCAGGTTTTGGAAGGGAAAATCAGTTGAGCACGTGGCAACACTTGGGCCAACGGCACAGGCCACACTAGTCGGCCTTATGAATGAATGAATTGACTTTTGGATAAAGGTAACCAAACCACCCCAAAAAAGGGCCAAAAGGAGAAAAAACAATAAAATAATACAATAATAAATAATAACCACCATATAATTTATATTAAGGCTCCCAGGGTGAGGGATGCTTTTCCTTGTTTACATGCCTTTTTGTGTGGATAGTAGGTTGGCTATCCTTCATTTGGGGGATTGGGGGGCAACCGCGTCCTCCCATTGGTCCCTTGGGCATGGGTTTTGGGCAGGGTGGTGGGGAGAGGGGGCGGGGTTGCTGAGGCTACCCGGGACTTCAGGACTTGTATCGTTTACTATCGGATGGCATTTCCGTGAAAATGGAGATTCGATATGAATCTTTGTTGACCTTTCCCGTCTTCTCCATGGGTGCACACAATGTTTAAGCCTTAGGGTAATGATACCAAGAAGTTGTTCCATTAGGTTTGAGCCATTTTAACCAACCAAACTCATGATCTTCTTCCTTTTAAGCACCTCCATAGACCAAGGAAATTTTTTTGCAAGTGCTTTATGAGATGGAGGAAGAAAGTAAATGAATTAATGAAAGAGGAGGTGAGGTTGAAGTTGAATTCATTGTATAGGGTTCAACTGCAAGAAGTAGATGTAATTTCCATCTGAATTACAGAGCTCAAACCCTAAACCCTCCAAAGAACAGGACTTTTTGTGGAGTGCACAACTGGGGAATCATGTGTTGGTGGGTGTTACACACATTTTTTATGAAACCAGTCCTTCTTCTTCTTTTTCATGGTGATGAACTTGGGATTGATTGTATTACAAAATGATGGAAACACAATGTCTTTTGGTGTGTCCTCACAACCCAACCCACCTGCCAAATGCCCTAAGGAAGATTCCAACATGTAAAATTGATAACAACATTCTCCAAAGGAAGGAAGGATGGAATGCAACCAACCAACCCACCCAATTTAAAGTGGATTCCAGATTTCCAGATTTCCTTCCCCCCACCAAAAAAAACACTTTAAATTAACTTACTTTCAGTTTCAGGATAGGGGATTGGGTAATTGAAGCTGGAAACTTGGTACCTCAACACAGATGCTGTGGAAGAAACTAAACAGCCAAAAAGGTTACACTTTCCCTGTTCATTGCACAGGACTCCAAACAACTCCCCATTTTAGGGCAGGAAGAGAATATATGAGATCAATTCCCACTGGATACTCATTCCTGTCTAAGTTCTGTTTCTTGAATCATGACCCCCCCCAAAAAAAAAAAAAAAATCATATAAAAAGTAATAGATCTTTTGTTATAATCTACAAAAGGATATTTGGCAATTTCTGTGATGAGAAAGAAGAGAGTCATGGGTGACGACTCCAAGGCTCTCTTGCCAAACAAGTCAAGAGTAACTAGATATGGATGTTAGTTCGGGTGGGAATTCAAAAGGAAGGCACAAAATGATCTGATGATTGTGGATCATTGCTCATATCATCAACTCATAGCAAAACAGTTTGGGTTGAAACTTCCAATACACAAAAACCCAATCTCATGTCACCTTCCTTGATCAATTGCAATCAATCAAGTGTGAAACAATTGATTTGAAAAGTAATTTTAAGTGGCGGCCACTTGAGCTCTGCAATAGACAAAATTAGGGCCGTTCATGGTGGTGTAATAGCTTGTGTGAAAATGGGTATTGGCATACAAATAGTTGACTGATACATTGTTTCCGGCAAGCTAATATTTCCATGGTTGGATTTATTTCATTCAAAGATTCCTTGACCATCACAACAAATACTCTTGTCACGAAAGTGGATATGTCCCATTGGTCCAAAGGTTGTGTGTGTGTGGGTTCATGTTGAATCATTTGAGGAATGATTCATGACCACAAAACCTTTGTGCGACACAAGTCCACTTGTGACTAAAATTCTGGCTTGAAAAAAAATCACTTCAATATTATTCTTGTCTTTTTGGCCTTCGGTGCATTTTTGTCAGTTGGAGTTTTTTTCCAAAATGAAACCCTTTTTTTAAAAAATTATTTTCCTATTTCTTTTATAGCCAAATTTGACTAAATTGTCTTATGGATAACAGATGGGCACAAAATTGAATAATTTTTTTTTAAATTCCCAATATTATGGCATGCTAAATGTCGTCCACAATAGTCAAACTTCAAAACTTTTGGAAAGTGAAATCCACCTCCAAAAAGTGTGGGGGGAATTGAATGGGGCCCCTCAAAAGCCCTTAAGCAAGACACACACCAACTTTGACTATGATACAAAAATCACCTCCATTACGTCACTTTTGTTCTGTCAGCTCTGACGCATAAAACAAACTTTAACATAATTTTAAAACTATTGAAATTGAAATATTTATAATTTATTTATTGAATTTTACTATGTAATTTTATGTTTTTGGTTTTTTTAAAATTCTATTCTTTTCTTTTCTGAAACACAAGGGCAAATCTGACCTGACAAGCCATTGGCACCCCCAGAGTGAAGCTCATTGGTAGAGGCCCGACAAGAGTTTCACTTGCACTCCATTGAGTGGTTCAGAATCCTGGGGACCCTTTTTTGAGGTCCCAGGGTCCCAGAATGAGCTATACCAATGAGCCATCACCCTTGGGGTAACATTAGTTTCTTGTGTTCTTTCAAATATAGAGTCTAAAATTAGAGGTAGCCTGGCTGGATGGCCCACTACCTCAACTTTAAGTTATTTAACCTTTTTTTTTATGAATTTTTTAATGATGTTACTCTGCCAAACTTTATTGAAAAACAGAACACACCCACAAGAGGACAGGAAAGAACAAAAAGAAAGCATCCACACGTTAGCTGACATGCTATGAGTAAATTAATTTCTTTCCACTTTTATGAAAAATGTGAAAATGCAGAATAACTCAGCCTGCCCCTAAGTAAGGCAAAAATTGCCCCCCAAAATTGATCTTAGATCATTGTCTAATTGTGTAGTTTAGAGCAGCAGCCCTAGGGGTGCTCTGTAAGTGACGCCCCAAAAATATTTCTCACATCCAAGTTTAGTTCTTTACTTTTTTCCAACCCCACCTATAAAACTATAAAACTGAGACTGCAACTAGGTGGGAGACTAGTAATAATAACCCACCTGAAGCAATCATTGTGATTGGCGAATCAGAAGCAATCAGATCATAATTATTTTACACTCTTCTATGGCAGCTGTTGGGCTTTGCCTATATACATCTTTTTATCAGCCTCAGCAAACCATTTTGTTGAGCCAAACCGACATGTTTTGACTTTTCTTCATCCAATTTTAATTTCTAGGGTTACATGCTGAGCACCACTGGAGCGGCTCTTAGTTTCTCTCTATATGAGGAGTTAAAAAATCAACAGGAAAAAATCCAAGAAAATTATGCCCATAATAGAAGAAGTACCCATGTAAAAATCTAGGGTTTGAATTAACATCCATTTATATTAAGAAGCTTGGCAAACTGGCAAATTTTCTGTAGCCAAAAGATTTTGCATATTTCCAGCCCCCGCACAAAAGCCAGCTTGTTTCTTTTGGGCTCTCAAGGGCCAAATAAAATCCCTGGAGTCACATTGTTCTAGAAGACGGAGCTTTAGATGAAATCAAGATCCATTTGTTGGGTATGATAGATTAAATCTCAGGCTACATTTGAGCTTCAGAAAGCGAGTGATTTGGGTGGCACCCAAGTGAGATAATTAGATGCAAATTTGCACAAATAATAACAATAATTCAAGTTTGATTCATTCATTCCTGGGTTTAAGGCCCTGTTTTGTTTTGTGACAGTTGAAGAGTTTTCCGGCTCTCACGCCGCTTGCTCGCTCGCTCGGCTTGACCCTTTGTTGCTTGATAAGTATCTCACACCTCCAAGCTTGTGGTTTGTTGCTGTATTTTGTTGTGGGTTTGGTTTTGTTGGTGATGATCTTCTGTGATCATCATCATCAGCAGCAGCAGCAGCAGCAACTGGTGAAGAAGGACTTGATGAGTGCAGCAGGAGAAGAAGAAGAGCTCATCAATCCATCTCCAGCCACATCTTGCTGCAACCCCAACTAGTTGGGATAAGCGTACGTACACTCTTGCACTGCATACAAACACACACAGAGACAGAGACAGAGAGAACATGAGAACATGAGAACATTTCATGAGATTTTTGCTCATGGATTTCTCTTGAAATTTGCAGAGCAGATTTGCTGTAATTGATGACTGTTGAATCTGGCCAGAGAGTGCAAATTTCTTGGGTGTGAAAGAATTTTTGGATTGGTTTCTGGCAGTCTTCATTTGCTGTAACAGTCTTGGTGGAGGAGCTTGAGAATATGTTGTGTACATGTATGTTATGTAGCTAGCTCTGTATGTGTGTGTGTGTGTGTGTGTGTGTCTCTCTCTCTCTCTCTCTCTGGAGTGGTGTTTGCTTCTTTTGGATTTTTACTTTTTTCCCTTGATTGTTGAACATTTGGGCTCAGATTCATTTGGGCCAGTAGAGGTCTCTTCTGGATTGCACAGCAGCTTGGCAGCAGAAATCACAGTGTGCATTTTTGTTCCATTCTCTGGAATTGATGGTGTGCAACATCAAAGCCTCTCTGTATCTGTGTCTCTCAAGCTGAGCTTTTGACATAGCTGTGTTCTAGTGTAGAGTAGTTTTGAGTGGTCATTGCAGTCGAATTCCAAGTTTTTCAGACCTGAAAAAAGAAAATGGAAATTCAGCAAATAAGGATTGAAGTTGTAGGAATCTGCATCATCCTTCATTGGCACTTGAGGAACAAAAATTCCTTTTCTTACTTTGCATCATGGGTTGGAGAATTGTTTTCCTGAACTGTTGTGGAATTCCTTGGGTCTTGAATCATCTTCATATTCAGAGACTTGATGCATTGGTGGGCACCCATCTCAGAAGCTCAAACGCACGCGTGAGAGAGACAGACGAGGCACTGAGCTCGAAATCCTTGATACCGATTGGGTGAGAGGCTTGTGCAGGTTTCGGAAGACAGCAAGATCGAAAGGAGAGCAGAGGCAAATTCACTGCTGCTGTTGGTCAGCTGATCATCGTGGTCGGCTGCTTGGAATCTACAGTGTAACTAACTGCTGCATCCTGCTGCTGCGGCGATGGCGGACGCAACACCTGGAGGACAGGTGCCGTCGGCGTACAATAACACCGGCGGCACGCTGCCGGACTGGCTGAACAAGGGAGACAATGCATGGCAGATGACAGCAGCAACCCTGGTAGGAATGCAATCAGTGCCAGGGCTCGTGATCCTCTACGGCAGCATAGTGAAGAAGAAATGGGCAATCAATTCTGCGTTCATGGCATTCTATGCTTTCGCAGCGGTATTGATTTGCTGGGTGATCTGGGCCTACAAGATGTCGTTCGGGGATCAACTGATTCCCATCTGGGGCAAAGCCGGCTTGGTATGGGGCTACAAGACCATGCAAGCACAGGCCATGCTTCCTGCCACTCAGACCAGAGATGTAGCCATGGCAACTCCTTTCTACCCTTTGGCAACCATGATCTACTTCCAGTTCGTCTTTGCAGCCATCTGCCTCATCCTCCTGGCTGGCTCCTTGCTGGGTCGCATGAATTTCATTGCCTGGATGGTGTTTGTCCCCTTGTGGCTCACCTTCTCTTACACCATCGGTGCATTCTCCTTGTGGGGTGGGGGTTGTCTTTTCCAATGGGGTGTGATTGATTACTCTGGTGGCTATGTCATCCATCTCTCTGCTGGTGTTGGTGGCTTCACTGCTGCCTACTGGGTACCAATCCTTTCACCACCACCCATGATCTGATGATGATGATGATGATGATGATGATGATGATGATTCTTGCCACCAAACCAGTGCCGGAGCTCAGCCTGATGTGGAAGTTGCAGCTTCTTCTTCCTCCAAGAAAGAAATCCTTGGATTGAATTTTTTTTTTTGGTTTCTGACAATGGGTTGTTGGTTGTTGTGGGGACTGTTGCTATGGGATGGTTGGCTTGCAGCTTGGACCAAGGCTGACAAAGGATAGGGAGCGTTTCCCACCCAACAACGTGTTGCTCATGTTGGCAGGAGCAGGGCTACTGTGGTTGGGATGGGCTGGATTCAATGGAGGAGATCCTTATGCTGCCAACATCGATTCCTCCATCGCCGTCATCAACACCAACATCTGTGCTGCCATGAGCCTCTTGGTCTGGACCTTGTTGGATGTCATCTTCTTTCTCAAGCCATCCGTGATTGGTGCTGTGCAAGGCATGATCACTGGCCTCGTCGTCATCACTCCTGCGGCTGGTAAGGAAGCAAATTCATTCAATGCTTCCCAATTGCCACCCCACTGGTGTGGAATTGCACTCCTCAATTGTTTCTCCTCATTCTTGACAGCTGAATCTCGTTCTTTCCCTTGTGGGGGGCACCGACCCAATGCTGCTGCTGCTGTCAAAGCTTTGGGGGCTCAAGAAGCCCACATCACAGCAGCATCGCCACTCTCGTTGATGATCATCATGTTTCCAAAGCTTCTTCTCTCTTCTTGATCATGTTTTTCAAGCTTCTTCTTCTTTCTGTGTTTGTGTTGGGTTTTGGTGCTGAGGGTATTGGGGGAGTTTCTGTGGCTGCTGCTGCTGTTGCTGCAGGTGTGGTGCAAGGATGGGCAGCCATGATAATGGGGATAGCAGCGGGATCCATCCCCTGGTACACCATGATGATCTTCCATAAGCGTTCATGGGTGTTGCAGCAAGTAGACGACACGCTCGGCGTTTTCCATACTCACGCCGTAGCTGGTTTCTTGGGTGGGGTTCTGACGGGTTTGTTTGCGGAGCCTACTCTTGCCAACTACTTTGTCGCGCGCAGCGACGAGCATGGAGCCTTCTACGGTGGCCATATGGGCGGTAGGCAGCTGGGCAAGCAACTGGTGGGTGCGCTCTTCATCATCGGGTGGAATCTGGCAGTCACAAGCATCATCCTCAACGTCATCCGACTCGTCATTCCCTTGCGCATGTCTGAGGAGCATCTCATCATCGGCGATGATGCAATACATGGGGAGGAAGCTTATGCACTGTGGGGCGATGGCGAGAAATACGACATTACCAAGCATGGTAGCTCAGAGTACGATGATACACAACATGGTCTCGGCAACAACGGCTTGAATGTTGGACATGCTCGCCCACCAGCACCTGCAGCTCCTGCTGCCGCACCACCTGTAGATCTATAAGCTTCAAGATTCTTCTCTCTGATGTCAATCTGCATTTTCAGCTTGCAGTTACCAACATGTATCAATCATTGATGTTCCATCACAGCTTATTGCACTTGCACTTGGGGATTGATTCTCACAGTTTGTTTCTTTTTAGCAATCTTGGTAGCAACATCTTGTTGATCATCATCCTCGTCCTCCATAACTTGCTGATCCTCCTCATCATCACCATGATCCTCTTCCTCCTCATGTTGTTGATCATCATAATCCTTCTCCTGATCTTGCTCATCATCATCATCATTCTTGTCCTAGTCCTCCTCCTCATCTTCCAGCATCATCTTCATCATGATTTTGTCTGAAATTCTCAGATTGTCTTCTATGTCTTCAAGTGCAATTCAGTGATTGTCCTTATGTATGCACCTTGCTAACAAAGTCTTGCATTGAGAAAGGGCATTTGTCAGCCATGGAAAAACCCAAAATTTCTTTTTAAACAGATTATGGTGATGCATATCATAGATTGGATAGCAATTTGAGTTGAGATTCTAGCAAACATACATGTACCTAGATTTGCTGCATCATTTGCTTGATGCACAAGTATGTACCAAGAAAAAAAGTTTCCACATTAGTACAATTCATGTTTGGTCTATAATTTTCTGCGTCATACTTTAGTGCATGTTTCTTAGCTATGTCACGAGAGTGCTAGCCAACATCATGGCCATCTCTTGAATCTTCCCATTGCTTCCAAAAATGCAACAAAAACTTAGTATGACCTCTGAATATTTTTCTGAAGTATCATATCACTGTGGTCGTGCTATTAGGGTCTAAGGCTGATTTTTGACTACTATTATGAAGAAGCTATACACCCAGTATTGAGATTCCGTATGAAGTCCCTACCAGGCAGGTACTGGTACGAGGTTGACATATTTAGGCCATGTCCCTACCAAGTTTGTATTGGTACGAGGTTGGTATTGCCCCAAGTCATACCAGTCTGGTGGGTCCTTCGATATTGGGATGAGCATGAGCTTGTGTACTCAGGTTCTAGTCTAAACCCTAAACCCAACACTAACACTAGATTATACTAGCGTTGTGAGCTGATGCAGTCAATGTGTCTATCGTCATGATAGTGATGTCATTGTTATTTAGGATGAAGTTGGTGGTAGTCATGGCAATGATGTTCATGATGATAGTCATGGCAATGATTATTGTTCATGATGAAGGTGATAGATTGACGCATTTTGATCAACCCTTACAAGGTTATGATTGTACTCATTTTCATGTTTCGTTCAAATTGTTGTTATGGAGAATTTTTTGCAGATTTTATATATTTATGCTATTTTTTAACAATTATATGTGATAAGCTGTAGGATACTAATTAATTAGAATAAAAAATGTCCTTTTCAACTAGGTGAAAAAACTTGGATTTAGCAACTTCCAAAGCAATTAAGTAATTTAAATGGAAGTTGCATAATCCAAGATGGGAATTACAAAACTCAAGTTGCTAAACTCAAGTCATTTCACTTAATTGAAAATGGTACTTGTTGTTTATTAATGGTCTTTGAAAGTGTTGATTTGTAAGAACTCACGATGCTTATATGAGATGAATTCAAGATTCCAACTCCAATTCTATCAGATTACATCAATTGTTTTATGGAAGGGGCATGAGAATACCATTGTTGATTGTGGGGGAAAACACTAAGATGCCCTACTTCATTTCATTACATGGCAATCAATCCTAAAGCTTGAACAAATTATGTTTGAGGATCTCCACTGAATAACTCTAACCCAACATAATCCATAACAATGAGTTAAGAATATGAAGACTATCAAGAAAGTAAAGAATATTATCACAAGCACAAGGTTTACAAACAAATTTGAACAAGAGATTAAACATAATCTCAACAATGTACACTAACATTAACGTTAGAACAAAAAATATATAAAGATGTGTTCAGACAATTTGAATAAAATTTGTCGTATTCAAAATTTGCATATATCAAAACATGAACCAAGGTGAACAAGACTAGGTGCAAGGACAAATTTTGAATTATAATTAATTAGATTAAAAGCAATGGGCTACACTATCTCTAATTGTACATGTTTGGAAAACTAAGTAGTGAAAGTTTTCAACAAATTCACTATATTGTGGATTCAACAATCATTAATTTTTTTATCACTATTTTTTTGAGAAATTTATTTCTGGAATGGTCAAATTTTGGAAACTTCAAGTTGCATAATGCTAAAAGTTCCATCTTAAAGGTTTATAGGCCTTGGTCACTACCATGTTTTCATCTTTTTCTTTTTGTTGTCACAATTGCATGTCTCAATTGGCTAATAATATGGCCTTGAACTTTGGTGAATAATGGAATATTGTGGATGTATCGTTTGATGGATATCATTATGTAAACATCAAAATTTGACACAAGTTTCTTTTTAAAATATGTTTGACTAAAAATACCACTTGAACTTTTGGTTCATTGTCAACAACACAAATCTTTCATACATCCTAATATTGCACCTAAAGTATGTTATGCTTGGTGAATTAAAGTGTGATAATAAAAAAATCAAGAAACATAAAAGCAAATGCAAACATGAATAAAAAGAAATAATGTTGGATGATATGTATAAGATGGATAAAAATTATTTGCATCTTCATTCATGCTAAAGGTACTGAATAATTTTAGAAGCAAGCTCAAAATCTTGGAAACTATTATTCAATATGTCAAAATATATACATTTTAATAATTGAATTAATTATTTTGCACCCTAGTGCCAAAACCACTAAGGTATTATGGTATCAAAAACAATTGATTTTGAAAGTATCCATAATGAAACATGAACAATGATGAATGAAAAATGAATGATAATAAATAAATTTCATCCACTATGTCCATGAAAGGTGAATGTTCATAAATGAATTTCAATGAACTTCATTTACATAAATGAAATTATGAATCCTTAGTTAAAGTCCATGAACACTCTAATTATTTCATAAACTACATGAACTTTCAAATGAAATATTATCTTTCTTTTGCAACTAATTTAAGGCCATGTTTGAAGATTGATGTTGGTGTCTACTGATGTCTATTTGTGACATTCAATATGCTTTAAAGCTCAAAACTATGCATAATCATATATTTACCCTTTCCCAAATATGTTTGTAGAATCTATCAAGCATGTACTTTATGCATTAAAATGAAACAAAACTATGTGATTATGCAAAGAAAGCAAAACATAACAATGTTTAACAATTACAAAAAAATTTATAAAATTAGCAACTCTCAGCCATAACTATTCAGTACAAATAATTGAAAAAAATTGACATTGACAGAAATGAGGTTCAATAGTTTTAGTTGAATACCTTAAATATCAATAGTTTGAGAATACATGAAAATAAGCAATTCATTTGGTCATGGTTCTACCTTTTATGGCAAGTTCAAAAAAATAATGGAGGATAAAATTGGTCTAAATTACATCTCCAATTGTTATTCACAAATCAATTCCCATTTAGTCCC
>Ga0116229_10010393_pt1 | contig 13977 bp, 15 predicted proteins | sample S1TSphgellanicum_3_FD_87313 | JGI IMG/M metagenome (GOLD analysis project Ga0116229, IMG submission 87313) | Host-associated microbial communities from peat moss isolated from Minnesota, USA - S1T2_Fc - Sphagnum magellanicum MG | ecosystem: Host-associated > Plants > Peat moss > Unclassified...
GGGGGGGGGGGGGGGGGGGGGGGGGGGGGGGGGGGGGGGCTCTACGGGGTATATAACACACCTGTGCATTATGCACGGGGCCCACACTTGTTACATCATATACTATACTAGTATACTAGTATACAGGTACAATATCATACACAATACTATACTGTATCCTATACTATAACCCTTGTTATACTATACTATACTGTATACAGACAGGGTTCAAAAATTGCAGTATGAAAATTTACGTTGTGCAGGGAAAAAGGAAGCAAGAAAGAAAGAAAGAAAGACAACGTGTTCACACTGGACTAATGCGAGGGCCGCAGTAGAGCCAGACTAAGTGTGTAGCCTAGTATGAGGTGGCTATCTAATAAGGCTGTCCCTACCAATGCATGTCCACCTAATGCCACATGGCGCTACAGTGGCACATACCCTTTTTGTAGTGTGAAGGGTTTTTCTCCACCTGGCACACCCAAATTGCTTTCCCCTCCCCCCGCCCCCCCCGGCCCCCCCCCACCTCAAGATAAATTATCCCCATAAAATTATTTATTTTTCAAATGAATTTAATCTTGCCCCTAGGTTTTGACCCCCAATTTCTTCTCTGGCCAAGTGTAAGGTGTGTGGCAGGTGCACTGTTCCAGCTGTGACTACTGGGGACCCCTGGGGTTCAGCTTTTGACATGCACAATTGCTGATTGGGGGGGTGGGGGTGGTCCATTAATTGGATTATTCTTTTTGTGAAATATTTTCTTTAACCAATTTTCCCAACCCTCAAAATGAAAAAGAAAAAGAAAAGATTTTTTTAATTAAAAAATTATGTATATATGTATATTTCTGCACATTAAAAATAATATTTTATTATTACTAGATTGAATTGGGTGATGGTCAAATATGAATGATGCCATTAAAAGGGGAGAAACAAATAAATAGAAAAAAGGGTATTTAAGCCATGATCATTAGACCACTTCAAACCTAAATTTGATCATGCCTTCTTTCTACAAGTTGACAAATGCACAAAATTATAATTTACGAAATTTAATAATGCAAATAACCTTAAATCCCTCAAAAACTAATAGGGTCATTTTGGAAATACGGGTAAACTTGGTTTCATGGCTAGAGTATTAAATTAATAAAATGTGATGTTGTTCAAGTGGTCATCCATAGTTATATTTAGCCACATTTTTTAAAATTCAAATTATGAAAGTAAAAAATCTTAAGCACCCTTTCATAATATTGTAAATAATTGTGCTGATTTTTTTCTATTTTAAAAAATTAAAATAACTATTTTTTTTACAATTTTCTTTTCAAAAAAAAGAATTCATGCCACAATATTCTTTTTTTTAAATATTTTTCACAACATGGCGAAAATTCATCACAAATAGAAACCAGGGATTATTGTTTTTCAAATTTCTAAAGTAAGTCAACTGGCAAGGATCCCCAACATGAATTAGCATTAAATGGCAACGATTTTCCCTCAAAACAAATATATGGCGAAATTTGCAAAAAAAAATCCTTCTTGGCAAAATTAGCAGCACCCCCGCCCCCCAACTCCCTTCCTTTCTTTTTTTTTGGTCACCAAGTGACGAAATTTCACCCCCAAAAAAAAAGACTGGTGGGAACTTGGTACGCACCACCTTTGGTTTTATTTGCGAAATATTGAATTTGTGGTTCTGAAATTCTTTATAAAATCTCTGATGCGAATTTTTTTTTCTTTTTTTTAAAAGAAAGAAATTTGAGAGAAAATTTAGAAGATTTTATTTTTCTTGAGATTGCCTTTACTGCGGTGCGCTTTTACGCTGGTGCGTTGCTGCGGCAAAGCGTTGCATGGACACGCGCTGCTCTCGCACGCACTCGCACAGCGTCGCGGCCTCTCTTCCTGGCACCTTTTATAGCGGACGTTCTTCTCTGCAATTCTTGTGCTAATTTTGATCTCCCAGACTCTATCACTTCTTCTTCTGTTCTCGCTGCGGAAGATTTTCTTCTTCTTTTTCTCTCATTTCAGTTACAATAGATCCTGTTTCAACTCAGATCCTATAAAACAAGAGAAAATTTCTTGTTTCCTGCATTGCACCTTATAACGCAAGAAGACTCGACGAAGACGAGTGCAGACTACCTAGTGTAGTTTTTGGTCGAGTCAGGATTTTATTTTATTTTTAATCGTCATGGCTATGTGTACGAAAACCATGAACGCAGTGCCTGCAGCAGTGTGGCAGACCAGCAATACAAGTGCGGCGACTTGCAGTAGCAGTAATTCTTCTACAGTCAAGATCGGATGCTGCAGACATCTGGGAGGCTTGCGCCTCAGCGGTGCCGGTTTGAGATCCTCGGCTTCGAGTCTTTCTAATGTGCAGCTACGTGGACGCTCGACTTTTGTGGTTCGCGCGGAGGAAGGTGTTACGGACAAGGTGAAGGACTCGGCGGGCTCCGTGGCTTCGAAGGTGAAGGATACAGCAAACTACGCCAAGGACAAGGTGAAGGACGCCGCTGGTACGGTGACGGAAACGGCCAAGGACTTGGCAAATGATTTTCAGGGAAAGGCTGAACAGGCTGGTGACAAAGCTTCGGAAGCCGGAAAGGACTTGGAGGGCAAGACGAAGAACGCAGCCAACGAGGCGATTAGGCAGACTGAGAATCTCGCTGTACGTGCTGCAATTCGTCTCTTCCTGGCTTCCAGCCTGATTTCATTCCTTGTTATATGTATCGCGATGTCCTCAGTATCAAATGCAAAGCCGATCCAATAGAATCGTCCTCGGCGATCGTCTTACGTCGCCGGGAGTCCTCCTGTGATCGATCTGTTTTGGTTGTGTTTTGGTATGATAATAACCTCCGATAACACTCACATACTGAATCAAAGATTGGTGATCTCTTGAATGGCACAGGACAAGACGAAGGACGTGGCCAAGGATGCACAGGGAACCGCTGAGGAAAAATTCAACCAGGCAAAGGGAGCTGCCTCCGATGTAGAAGGATCTGCCAAGAAAAGCTTCAACCAGGCAGCGGACTCCGCAAAGGATGCAGGTGAGGACGTTAAAGGGAGGACACAAGATCTTGGATCTGATTTCAAGTCTCAAGCCGACAGAACTGCGGATTCTGCCAAGGAAGGAGTGGATAGTGCAAGCCAAAATGTGAAGAAGAACTTCTAAAGAGAAAAGCAGCATCAAAGACTTATCGACAGGCTACTACTACAACTACTACTACTAAGTATGTACCATCTTACTACATCTACAAGTTTGACAACATAGTACATGTTTACAAATTTGGTAGAATCCCCCAAATGCAAAACTAAACAAATGTTTTGCATTTTGGTAGAGAAATCCCCAAAAATTGTTTTGCATTTTGGTAGAAATCCTCAAATGCAAAACTATTTAGGGGGAAAAAATATGCAGCTTTGCAGATTTGCAGAAAAAAGTGTACAATGACTGAATTGAGGCAGAATGTTAAAATGTGTGTGCAAAAGAACAAAGAATTTAGGCTGTTAGGTTTTTGTAATGATCTTCTTTGTGTGAGCTGTTTGCAAACATGTACCTTAAATTTTCCCAGAAATGAAAAAAAGTTTTTTTCTGAAATTTTCTCTCATCAATGTTTTAAACAGTCCATCTGAGCTTGTGTTTTATTTTGTCAGGAGAAAGTATGCATCCTTCTCTCTTAATTTTAGCTTGTTTGTTTTAATGATTTGTTTGTTCGATACTTATTCGTTTCCTTTCCTCCTAGTGGCCCTGCCTCTATTGGGCAGTTTGCCTGCTTGGACCTTGCCCCAGGGTTGCACTGCTTTGCTGATGCAAGGTAAAGCTCATTGAGGTATTTCATTAATTTTGAACTAAATTGTTAATTATGGACTTTCTGTATTAACCTTGTGATTAGGAATTAATTTTTTCACTGAATTTTAGACAATTTTTTTTAAAAATATTTATTCGTTGGATCATCTAATGAGAAAAAATATATATTAATATTTCTTGTTAGAGCATTTGGGGGGTCCCCTTTTCCAAAAACAAACTAAATGAAATCAACTTCCAAATGATCAATTTTGAACTTTTCAAAAGTCCAGAATTAACAAAATGATATATATATATATATAAGGATCATCTTGTCCAGAAACCCTTTATTTTGGGAATGTCCCTAAAGTCTGTGTGCGTCCAGGTGATACTCATGTATAATCGCCTTTTGATGTCAAAGAGTCTTGCATTTTGCAAAATGTCCCAACACAAGACAAGGCTAGTATGTCAGGTCCTCTCACCCATACAACAAGAATTATAAGACATAATTTCCCAGCATATGAGTTTCCTAAATGCCCATGAGGGGAGGGGAGGGTCCATTGGACGAGCCTACCCTCCTTCATTTTACACTAAACAAAGTGCAACAGTAATTTGCTAGGACCCGGCCACAGTGAACACCCACCAGGGCACCATGAAAGATGGATGGGTAAGTGATCAGGAAACGGTTTTCTGTTGAGTTCCAATTCCATAACTACCATGGTGGTTAGCTCAGTTGGTAGGTTGTTAGTAGGTGGGTAGTAAAAATAACCCTTATCTATATATAAACCATTTACTTAATTCCTTATCTATCTAATGTATAAATCGTGTGATTGAATATTTTTAAACGTTCAGGGCAGGTGAACTCTCTTATTTCTAGTGTCCAAACAAAACTTGAACCCCTCCTATCGATGTATCTGGCACGCTAAAAATCATCAAAAACAGAATAAAATTGAAAAACTTACAGCCTCCTAAAATAAAGAAGGTCAAGAACTAACAAACAAATCACTGAACCCTACAAAGGCCAGTTCCTAAACATTTCAAAAAATTCATTGTATGTGGCTCTGTTTTTGATATTAAAGTTACCACCGAAACCTACAAAGGCCAGTTCCTAAACACTCAAAAAATGCATTGTATGTGGCTCTGTTTTTGCTATTAAAGTTCAAAGATGATTTGTAAAACTTTCAAGGTGGCGCTCCTACAGCATTTTAAATTGTTTAAAATGATAAAACATAAGAAAGTTATGAGGTTTGAAAATAATAGGACTCAATAAGAAAAAATAAAAAAAGAGTGTTTGCAATTCGAAAAAAAAGTATTTTCAATAAAACTCTTGTTTGGCTGGTCCCTTGACTCTGCATTTCCAAGCTGATTTGTAGGGCCTGGGAAATGTACCATGTATTGTGATAAACTGATCTTCGTCCCTCTTGCATTTTACCTGAGCGCCTCAGGCACCTCCACTGTTTGCTGCATATATTTTCACCGCTCCTACCTGTACAACTACTATGATTATTTTGGAACGTTGTGCATTAAATGCTGAGTTTCAGCATTTCATACCCAGGTTTAATAAAACTTCATTACTTTGCGGACCTCACTCAAAGAGGGGATAGCTACTAGGTACTATAATTAATTCAAGTAGCCCCTAGGGAACCTCGAGTTAACCTAGATAGCCTATGCATCCCTTAAGTAGGTGGATAGGTACTTTAGCTAATCTGAACAACCCATTGGTAGGCACTTAAATATTTTTTTATTAGTCTTAACAACCATTAGATAGCCTCGATAATTTAAGTAGCTTACATAGCCCTTAGGCAGCCACTAAATAGCGTAAGCTTAGGCCCATAGGTAGTTTAGGTAGCCAATTGGTAACCATTTGATAACTTAACAATTCCTAGGTCCTCTTTACTATGTGTAATGTATACAAAATCCAATTGGCAAGGAAATGTGTTAAGGATTGATATCATTAATTTATATGGTCTAAGAAGGAAGCTATATTGAAAAATAAAAATCATATGACCATTTTTGAATTTATCACGTGACTTTCAAACATAAATTTAATTTTGCAACATATGATATTATATATAGACTCATAAGTTTCAAAATATTATATCAAATGTTTAATGTATTTCATCATAAAAGTTATATGATTAAAATGAAAATAAATTTCCTATTGAAAATGCCATTGCAAGTGGGAGTACATTTTAAAATATTTTTAAAAGGTAAAAAATGCTTAAATTCATAAAATTTTATTTAATGTGATTTTTTCTTTAAATCAATTTTTTTTCATTCAATAATATATCAGGAAGGAAAGGCACAAAATAATTCTTGCAAAATTTTGATTTTTAGTAAACACATTCATTGTGAGAATGTTGATAACACTAAAAATCATGCAAAATTGGATTCCTATTGTGCATTTTTGGTCCATCTTATTGTGCAATTATCTTAAGTAACCTAAGATAATTTTTGTAACCTTTAATTACACTCCTGAATAACCCTTAGATAGCCTAGATCTACCCTAGGCAATCCTTAAATTATTCTAAGTAGTTTAGGTATCCCCTAATTAGCTCCTAGAGGTACCCTAGGTAACCTAAGCAGCATCTTAGTAACCTTTAAATCACCTATGTAACCATTAAATATGCCCCTGGGTACCCTAAGAATCCCTTGGGACAAATTCTTCAGATGAAGATATCAGAGGAGTTCACCATGAGGACTCCTGTAAAGATCTCTCCCTGGGAGATCTTTCAAACTGTAGTAGTGGTTGCAAGATTTGTACTGACATGGCATAATGAAGCTTGTCTACCTCCCTTCTTGTTAGGGGAAGAAGCAAAACTGAAAGCTTTGCTGTGAAATTCAAAAGCAGCAACAGCAAACTTCATCTCTTTCAATTTTCCCACCAACTCCATTTTGTGTCTTAAAGATAGTTACTGCCATGCCTGCAGCCAATAGGCTGCCACCAGCCCACTGGATTCAAAAAGCTCAAATTTGTGAGTTGCCTCAGTTGGAGGATCCATATGAGAGAAGTTATGGGCTGTTGATAAAATGCCAGAGTCTTGCAGAGAGAAGACATATTTATTAATAGCAAAGATGGGATCTTTAGTCTTGGAGGGTTTTAGCACATTACACTACTTTGTAAGCCTACGTTACCTTGTACCAGCTCTAAAAACTACAACTGATCCTTGACAGAGTGTTCTGCATGCCACAACCACAGAGCACCACAGAGTATATGTGAGCATTGTGAGCTGGAATTTTCAATCTTCTAGTAAGCATATCTGGCTAGTTGTGTGTATACCACTTCCAATGCTATGTCCCACGAGTAAATCTCACATAATTCTCTACATCACACTTACTTTGACCAATTACTGCATTGCTATCATTGTCACCCATAAACCCTAAAACCCTTGACCAAAATCCAGTGCAAAAGGCCAAATCAACAAAATTCAACTTCTGACATGCTCCACAGCATAAGATCATAGTGTTCACAGTGACAGGATGACCCATCCCATGGTGTTGATGCAAAAACAACTCATTTGATCTCTGAACAAAATCAACTAAACATTTTTGTTGGAAACATATACCACCCAATAACAAAACAACCCATTGCATTGAGGATTACGTTTTTCTACTACAACTTCCAAGGGTTCCAAGTAGACACCTTTGCAAAAACCAAGTACCCCAAGGCACTCAGTTTGAGATGTGGAGAAATTCAGAAACCTAGACTGAAAAATCTTCAAATCACCTTGCATGTCTGATGATCAATTTCCAAAGGAAACAAAAAACTACAGCTGAAAATTTTTAGAACAAGGAAATTTTTTGAAGATCCATCAGAAATTGCAAATTGTAAGCCAGAGAACCACAAGTCTAGCGATGACAAACTTCTGGAAAGTTGAACAAAAGTGCTTACAACTTACAGAGAGACGTTGGAGAGTCAGTGACTCAACAAAAAGTCCACCTGTCCAGTATCAAATCTGTAGGATGCAAATATGACATGAGAATCTCATGAAGACTGTATTCCAGCCAAAAGACCATAAGCAATATATCAAGCACTTGACAGCAGGCATTGCTAATTGTAATCTGAATGCAAACTATATGAACATTCTTCAGAAAATGTAGCATTTCTTGGTTGGGTTCCTTTTGTTAAGTTGGCTGTGGACTTACTCTTCTTCCACCTTGGCTCTTTTGAATCAACTGCTCATCCCTGGACTTTGGTCACAGATGAACTTCAGAAGGATAAGACCAGACCTGGTCACTGCAAGCTCCATCTCTCTCATCACCATCATCACAAGCTCTCTTCTCCTTTATCTCACTTATCATCCTCAAGAGCTTTGGTGATTACTGGTGGGAAGCTCTTGTTCATTCTGGTTGTTGCCACACTGGAGGGCTGGTTGAGGCTGTGTGGTTTGCAGACTACTTAAGCAAAATATACAGGTGAAGAAGGACTGGTCTCTCTGTTCCACTTTGAAGACCTTTGCACTCAAAGAATCCACAATGATGATTGTGCAAGCAGGAAAAATTGAACAAAATAAATCATCAAAGTTTTGTGGTTGAAGACAACTCATATTCACAATAGCCAGCCTGATTCTCAATATCACTCCTGGGAAATGGATCACAGCAAATAGCTAAAAGCTACAAAAATTCAAGCTCCAAGCCAGACTGTGTTATGAACAGGCAACAGTACAGGGTCAACAACAGGAGACATCTTCTGAAGCATGGAAAGCTGATGCTATGTAGGAAAATATGAGCTGATTACACACAGGGCTTGAGACAGACAATGTTGATGACTCCTTCAAGAGTGTTCACATCTCACACTTGCATCTCTCTATCAGATTTAATATGGGCATTTTTCCAGTTTTTTTGGCATTCCAATATGATGCAAGTCACAGCTGGTGTTGTGGTGTGCTATAGGTGTTCTGGAATTCAATGTGAAGTAGATGCTTGATGACCAGGCTGAATCTACAATGGTGGAGTGTACCATGGAACAACTTTCTCTTCTGGAAATCACATGAGGCGGCCCGTGTAGATAGTATTGGGAAATCTGGCTTTCAATTGTGACCACTGGACAAAAAACTGGTCACTGACACCAAGCTTGTACAGCAATAGGCCTGTCAGTGACAATTTCTTCACACGTGCAATGCTTTCAACATAAACAATCACTACCCACTTCACTCCAACAACCTGCAATATGCCAATCCTACTAGTAAGGCAAACTGTAAGAATAATTTCCCCTATTTGCAGTCCCATCTGCTTCTGTTTCTTGAGACCTTTCACCATTCTGGGTTTAGGGTTTAAGGTTTTGGGTTTTAAAGCCTTGTACTAGTACATGTACAAGGCATAATCATATGTAAGAAAGAAAAGAAGGAAAACAGGAAAATGGCAATTATCACACAAGAAATCATCTGTGAGGAACCTCTCCAATCATCAATGTATTCAAAATCTGGAAAATCATACCTTCAGCAGAAACCCTGCCATGCAGATTGGTAAACAAGTACCTGGCCCATTACACAGAATCTACAGGACAAAACACAATGAGAAATGGTAGAAGTTGGACTGATTTACAATTGATCGAAAACTTCATGATAGAAAAATTTGATATGCACACAAACAACTTCAGCAATGGACAAATGTGAAGAAAAATTACAACATCAGGTCGAATGCGGGCAACTAGCCATAACGCATGCACCATTGCCAAAAGTGTTGTCATGACTGATGTGAAATATGACTGGCCAACTTCACGACTTCTGTAGACTTGATAGAATTTAGGTTTCTGTGTTGAAGATTCAGCAGCCTGTGAACACCTAACCCCATCCCCATCTTTCTGTTAAGTTCAATTCTCATTCTCATCATACAAATTCAAAGCAGATGACGCTATGTGATAGTGGGTACAGTAAGATCATAGAAGGAAAATTCAGATCTACAAATGGGCAAGATCAAAATGGAGAGAGAAAACCTCAGATGATGATGATGTTGAAGGTGTACATTTCTGGAGATGATCTTCCAGGGTTGCAGCCCTTGTCAAGCTCATGCTATCAGTAACTGCAGCTATGTAATATCTTGGAGCATATCGCTGGAGGTTCAGTGCTCCAACTAAACTCAGCATTTCTGCTGTATGGCCTCCTGTGCCACAAACCAATTTTTATCATGGCAAATTCTTGAGCAAAGCATCTGCCGTAAATCACACAAAGAATGGGAAAGACTCGCAAGAAAAAAAACAGACCCGAAATGCAAACATATAAGCACCCAAAAACAGAAAAAAAAAGGGCGACTTTGCAGAAATGGCATACCAGATCCAAGAACAAAAAGCGTGTGAAGAGGTCGCTGCGAAGAAACTGGAGAGATGGGTTTTCCTGTGTTTCTCAGTACCAGGAAAACGCGAGCTGCTAAGACGAGAAGCAGCGACATGAGCACACCAAATAGCAGAAAGTAGGGATTCTCATACCATGAAATATCCATCGCCATCTCCTGATTGCTCTCTGGTTGAGGAGAAGGCCGGGAGCGTGTGTGAGTGTATATTTTTAGGGTTTGTAGGCTTTCTGATGCATAAGCAATGCTCATGACTGCAGCTGAACACAAGTTGCTTTTTAGATGATTTGAGCGCCAGCCAGTTGAGGAGCATCGTTTTTTTTTTCCTGTTTTTTTTGCTGGGTAAGTAAGATTCATCAAGGAATTTTGGAGTTCAGAATTCTCTCTGTGTGTCTGTTTGTGGGTTTCGGGTTAGAAGAAGATTCTGCAAAACAAATAGCCTACTGGCCTTTGTCTTCATCTTATTGCTATGGTTACAAAAAAAACAGATGTTTCTGGCTTGCTCTTGATCTTGTGGAAATAGAGGACCTCTTGGCAGGAGTACATTTTGCACATCCTATGATGATATTCTTCGCTTGCTCTTGATCTTGCAGGAGATTTTTTTTAAAAAAAAACTCTCTACTTGGCAGCAGCACAATCTTTGCATATATTGAATAAGCAAGGAAGCCCTTGAGCTCAATTGGGTACTCAGTCTTTGGAACTTCAGTTCTTGCTTCATGTGGAAACTGCTTATATTGTCGCTGCTTAGGAATTCATTCTTTCTTGCTACTCCAAGCTTGAGCAGTAGTGTCTTAGTTGTCCCAGTGCTAAAAAGAGATGGGTCCTTGACCGAAACCTGTAGTGAAAGCTGTAAACTATCTACTAGTTTGCTAAGTTCCCTAAACCCTAACCTTAAATCCTCCTTTTGGTATTCAACTCTGACACAGTTTACAACTGGGATGTCTGTCATCAGAAGAGTTGTTGATTCAGCTAGTTATTAAGAGCTTTGTGTACTGTTTTGCAGAAGAAAACAGTGATCAAAGGAGATGGCAATGCCACAAGCAACAAGGAGGAATGCAATCATCCTCTGTGTTGGCTTTCTTGTTTTGCATCTTTTCTGTGAGTAAATTTCCTGTCCCAGTCTTCTTTCAAGCTTTTTATGAATGAGTTTAGGGTTTAGGGTTCTTCTCTTTAAATCTCCTTTGCCTGTGTGTTTGTATTGTAGCAATGAAGTTGTCAACTTGCTCTTTTCCTTTTGGAATGCTGTGTTGTGATCTCATTTGATCACTGTCCAGTTCCTACACACCTTTCTGTTTTTCACTCTTGGTTGTTTTCTCAAATTTGTCCAGTCTTTGACCAAATCTATGGTTTCTCCTATTGGGTTTTAGCATTCAAATCCCTCCTTTGTATTTCTCTCCTGTCTTTGCCTCTCTACACAATTCCCCTCCCCTTGTTGTTCTATGTCTTTTGTTCTGAGTCTTCCTGTTGCTTCTGGAAATGCAGCAGAAATGCAGGACTTAGAGATTTGGTGTAATGGTTTGCCTCACTGAAGTTTGAGGCAGATAAAACTATTAGTACTTACCTACACCCACTGTTGAAACCTGATGAAGTCAATGGGTAATAGTCCATTGCAGCTCATCCTCTTTGCATGATGAAGTGAAGATCTGACACATTGTTAGTGATCCTCATAAGGCTATGATCACACTCATTTGTCAAGTTACTTTCATATTGTTGTTATGTAGATTTCTCTGCAATTTTGTAGATATAAGGATCTTCATCATTGTAGCTCAGTGCAGTCATGAGGCTGTGAGCTCCTCATAATCCTGCAACAGAATTGGTTGTATTTGTCCCACTGTTTAGCCCTTGCAGACTTATGAAGAAGCACTGGTTGGGTGCAAGTTATGGTGCAGCAATGCAAGCCCGGCAATATGTAGGGGATCAATCTGCTTCCAAAACGGGGAAGTTTTCAATGTGGGATTGTTTTGACCTAAATGTTGGGTCAATCGTATGTGTGACAAAAGAAGCAGCTAAACTGTATACCAACAGTTTTCAGGCAGGACTAGTTGAGCAAGCAAAACAAAAAGCCTATCACAGTGCTCTGCAGTCAGCACTTGCCCAAGGGATGGTAAGAAAGGAAGCTGAGAGACAGTCTCAAAAACTAGCTCGAGCAGCTGGAAAGGAGAAGTCACACCAAGCTCAGAGAATTTTAGGGCCCTTGTTTGCTGCTGTTTGGGACACTTTTGAGGTGCTGTATTATGGAGGTTCCTTTGTTGAGGCTTCAATGCGAGCATCTGGAACTCTCTCTGGAACTTGGTTTGGGGCCTTGGAGGTACTTCTTTCTTTCTTTCTTTTTCTCTTTCTTTCTTGGCTGCAAACACAATTCTTACATACGTGTAAGAAGGCAAGTGTTTTCTATGACCATGCAGACCGTAAGAAAAAGAACCCCCTGAAAAAGAAAAAAATTCCTGTTCATTCACCTAAGCTCCCCAAAGGAAATGGTTCTCTTGAACTATATTGTCTAGTAATGAAACAGGCTTCAGGGATTTTTTTTGGGTTGTGGTTATTACTTATTACAACTTGCAGGGAGAGAAGAGGATGGGTCGAGTGGGCTATCTTGTGGGTGGCCACATTGGGAGCTGGGTGGGAAGCCGACTCGCACTCATGGTCTATGACATTGGCAAAGCAGGGCAACTGATGGCATCACAGATGAGTGGACTTTTGTTTGGGATTGACAACAATGGTGGTGATGAGTTGTAGCCAATTGAGAACTGAAATGGAGGAGGAGGTGTTAGACTAACTATGCTTAGGGATTTTTCTTTCACACAAATGATGAGTATAGTATGGTAATTATGATAAATGCAAGACACTCTAGCTGTAATGTTGAGGCGGATTGTTTATATACTTGTTTATATATATTTATTGTTTATACAATCTGCCTCAACATTCCAGGCAATTGTGTATTCAGGGCTTTTCTATGGAACTAATGAACAATGGTAGGGGATCCTGGGCTGTGTGAGGGCCAAAGTTATTGATGTATACAATGTCAACCTTGCAACCTTTTCCTCATACTAACAGACAGGTTCTGGCACATCTCATGTGCTGGTTGTTATGTGAATGGGATAAGGGAACGCATATTCTTTAGGGTAGAGAAGGGGCAGTTTCAAATATAAAGAAACAAACCTGGACATACTTCCATGTACTAGATCTAAATGGGTGTCAATGATTTCAAAGACTCTGCATATGTTCAAATTTCAGAGGAAGAAGATGTCTAGTATTAGATAGTGTGATCCATGAGATGAGATGCATTGTTATTCTGAAAGGCTAATTGGTGGCAAAAAATCTTTACTGAAAATAATATGTCTATAATAAATGATAATTTGTATTTATGCATAGATGAAAGAATGATTGATAATGCACATCTTTCAAGTGTTTATCAAGGTTGTGGTTGACATAGGATTTGTATGATAGAACTTGTGATGTGTTTATGTGAAGGAATAAATTAGTGTTGGGCAGATATCATATTTTTTATATTCATTAATTTTGGTTTTTTTAATGTTTTTTATGAACAGGGTCAGATCTTCAATTAATTATTCGTTTTTTTACTGTAATAATTTTTCAAGGATACTATTTTTTTAAATTTAAAATCCAGATCTCATGCTTTTGAATATTGTAGAAAATAATATATGTTGAATATTCAAGGTGATTCTCATAGCCCAGATAACAACATTCAAAAAATGTATTACAAAGTTATAAATCACAAATTACATTTCCACGAGCTCATTTTGTTCAAACTCACTCTAATATTTTTTTAGTCCTTTTGCTAAAAATATACAGCTTTAATCAACTTTATCAAGTTAGAAAAAGAAAAACAACCCATTGTAAGATCTTTTGACCAATTTTTGCTTGTAATATTTATTAGCTATTTTAAAATATTTGTCTACAGTCTACATCTCAAATCCATCAATATTCCAACC
>Ga0116229_10010394_pt1 | contig 13973 bp, 13 predicted proteins | sample S1TSphgellanicum_3_FD_87313 | JGI IMG/M metagenome (GOLD analysis project Ga0116229, IMG submission 87313) | Host-associated microbial communities from peat moss isolated from Minnesota, USA - S1T2_Fc - Sphagnum magellanicum MG | ecosystem: Host-associated > Plants > Peat moss > Unclassified...
ATCGCCAGCTTCACGCAGGCCGGCCGCACGGACATGGCGGACAAGGAAAAGAAAGAGATGGAATTTCTCAAGACGATGCTGCCCGCGCAACTGACGCCGGAAAAGATGGAGGCGCTGGTGAAGGAGGCCATCGCCGAGGTCGGCGCGACGAGCAAGGCGCAGATGGGCTCGGTCATGAAGGCCGCGCAGGCCCGGGCCGCCGGACAGGCCGATGGCAAGACGCTGAGCCAGTTGGTGCAGCGGCTGCTGCCGTAGGCGCGCGCACTATGTCCGTCACTCGCGGCGAATTTTTGAAGTCGCTGGGCAAATCGCTGCCGGGGATGGTCCTTGGCTCCGGGGCGGTGGCGATGCAGAAGCTTTTCACGAAGATTGCCGCGGCCGGGGGCGAGCCTGGGTCGCCGGTGATGAAGCCGTTGCCGGAACCGCGGACGTATCCGAAGCCCGCTGCGATGGAAATCATCACCTGCAGTTCCGCCGCGCGGCCGCAGATCGCGCTCACGTTTGACGACGGCCCGACGCCCGGCGTCACGGAGCGCATCCTGGACGAACTGAAGCAGCGCGGCGCGCAGGCCACGTTTTTCATGATCGGCCAGCGCATCCTCGCCGCGCCGGATCTCGCCCGCCGCGTGGTGGCGGAGGGGCATGAAGTGGGTAATCACACGTACACACATCCGAAGCTCACCGGGTTGCCGCCGCTGCGCGCGGAGGAGGAAATCCAGAAGACGCAGGACGTCATTCACGATGTGCTGGGGCTCCAGCCGGCCTGGTTTCGGCCGCCTTACGGGGATTTTCGCGGCAACCTGGCGCCCCTCGTCACGCGCCGCGGCATGCGCGTCGTTATGGGCAATGTTGACCCGGCCGATTGGTCCCAGCCGGGCGAGGACAAGATCATTGAGGTCATTACACGAGACGCCAGGCCGGGCGCGATCGCCATCTGCCACGATATGCACGCGCAAACCGCGAATGCCGTCGGGCGCGTGCTCGACAATCTGATCGCAGCGGGGCTGACGCCGGTCACGTTGTCGGCGTTGCTGGCTCGCTAATTTCCGTTTTTCAGTGAAGGGGCGGAAAAATTGCGATTAGCGAGCACTTATAAACGTAGATCATTTTCGAATTCACAAAAGAGTGGCGAGAGTGCCTAAAAGGCCTATTTAACCAAGCGATTTTCAAATAATTTATTGACTAAAGCATTCATTTAATAAATATTGGTTTATATGGAAACGATTGATCAAAATACTCATTTGGCTGAGGAACTGGCCGAAATAGCAACCGAACTTCAGCGTTCGTTTCTCGTGGAACTCTCCACCGAGGTGAACCGTGGAAACATTTCGATCCCGCAGTACACGCTGCTCGGCTTTTTGAACCAGACTTCGGGTCTCAACATGTCGCAACTGGCCGAGCTCATGCGCCACACGACGCCGGCGACCACCGGACTCGTCGAGCGCCTCGTCGAGGCGGGCCTCATTGAACGCTTCAGCCACCCGAAGGACCGCCGTCAAGTGCTCGTGCGCATCACCGACAAGGGCCGCGAGCTGGTCGAAGGTCTCAAGCGCGGCATCGTCCGCAACCTGCAGGAGCTCTTCAAGGATCTCAGCCAGGAAGACATCGAGGCTTGGCTGCGCATCTATCGGACCATCATTCGCCGCAGTACGCAGCAGCATTCGAACAAGACCGCCTAGTTTCGATTTCATCAGAAAAGGGCCGCTCGCGAGGGCGGCCTTTTTTTATTCTGGACGCGCCGCGTCCCGAATAAATTCGCGCCGCTTGCCCGGCACGCATTTTCCCCGATACTAGTCCGCATGGAACTGGAAACATTTCCCGCGCTACGGTTGCCGGGCCTGCGTCACGGTTTTTCCACGCGCAGCCAGGCGCCGCTGGAGAAGCTCGACGCCGAATTGCAGGCCGCGTTTCTCGCCGCCGGATTTCCCATGGAAGACGCGGTCCACGCCGAGCAGGTCCACGGTCATCGCGCGCAGGCCGTCTACACGCCGCTCGGCATCCGCGTGCCGGAGGTCGACGCGCTGGTCACGTCCGTGCCGCGGTTGCCGCTCGTGGTGCGCGTGGCCGATTGCGGGCCGGTTTTCTTTTACGACCCGGTCGAGCGGCTCATCGCCGTCGCGCATTCGGGCCGGCGCGGCACGGAGGGCAACATCGTCCAGGCCACGCTCGACTGCATGAAGGAAACCTACGGCGCGCGCGCGGCCAACGTCATCGTCCAGCTCGGGCCGTGCATCCGTCCCCCGCATTACGAGATCGATTTCGCCGCGGAAATCGCGCGGCAGGCGAAGGCCGCCGGCGTGGCGCAGTTCCACGATTGCGGTGTCTGCACCGCGTCGAATCTCGCGCGCTACTACTCCTATCGCGCGGAGAAGGGCAAGACGGGCCGCATGTGGGGCGTGTTCATGCTCGAGGAGTAGCAGGCGTGCCCAGTTAGAGATAGACTCCCAACGCAATTACTTTAATTATTAGCCGATGAAACGAGTCTGGGGAGTCGCAGCAGCAGTGGCGTTGGTGTTTGCGGCGGTCGGTTTTGCCCGCGCCCAAAGCACACTCGACGCGCTGGAGGAGGAACTCAAGGAAGCCAAGCAGCAGCACGACGAGGTCACCGCGCAGAACCTCACCAACTTTTTCTCGCAGGTCGACCAGGCCATGCAAAGCCCCGAGGCCGCGGTCACGCTTTGGAAAGGGGCCGGCGGCGCGATGCCAGCGGCAACGGGGACGACGACGCAGTACGCGACCGAAACGGCCTCGGAACGCGAAGCGCGCGAGGGCAAGGACAAGGCCAACGTCGATGCGCTCGCCGGCCTGCTCGAAGTCCACTGCGGGCTGCTTCACTACGGCGGTCTTTACGTCACCAGCCCCGACCAGAAGGGACTCAATGACGAATTCAACGGCTGGCTGCAAAAAGTCGCGCAGGTCTATCCGCAACTGGTCCCGCCCGTATCGGAAGACAACGGCGGAGCGCAGGGCGGCGGCGAACATCATCATCACCATGACAACGCGGGAGGTGGCGGCGGCGCGGCGTCACCACCGCCCTTCAACTTCGGCGAACTCAAGGGCAAGACGCTGCAAGGGTCACCCATCACCAAGTTCCTCGGCTTCACCCTGGCCTTTAAGGATAAGCCGCAGGGCGGCTGGTCGGTGAAGCAGATCCCGGCGTTGTTCAAGAGCAACATTCTCGATCCCTCGCGCACCGCGCCCAGCGAAACCACGCTCGCCAACTGGGATCTCTACATCGCCATGATGCAGGCCGACGAGACCGATCCCGACAAGTGGACCACCACCGATTATCCGCCGTTCCAGTTCGAGCGCGCCGCCGACGACTACGCCATCTCGCCGAACACCGACAAGATCGAGACGCTCGTGCAGATCATCCACGCCAACCCGACGCATCCCAACGCCGCGGACTGGCTCACGCGCACCAAGACGCTGCTCGACGCCTACCGCGCCGCGCACGGTGGAGGCGGAGCGGCCCCAAGTGTCGTGCGGAACTCCGCGCCGCCGGCCGCCGTCACCAACAGCAACGTCACCGTCGAGCAGCAGGGCGATGCGCAGATCATCATCACGCATAGCACCAACGGCACGCCCCATCCTGCCCAGCCGCATTAGCGCTGCTCGTGAGCGCGCGTCAGGATCCCAGTTTCGAAAAGACCGCCAACGTCGCATTGATGTTGCGCGGCAGGTCGAATTGCTGCGCCAATTTCCGCGCCGGCTCCCGAAAAGCTGCGCGATGCTCCGGCTCAGCCAGGTACTTGAGCAGGTGGACGATCAGCTTGTCGTCATCGGCGCGCGGCAGAATAAAGCCGTTCTTCTCATTCTCCATGATCTCCGACGCGCCGTTCTGCGCCGACGTGATGACAGGTAAACCCGCCGCGAGCGCCTCCAGCGTCACATTCGCGAACGGATCGTAAAGCGTCGGCAAGAGGAAAACATCCGCCGCGGCGTAGACGTGCGGCATGGCCACCGGCGGCGGGCTGTCCACAATGTAGAGCCGCGCGTGCTTGCCGTGGATGCGCTTCACCGCATCGCGCGCGATGGCGTGGCCCTTGCGCTCCGCGCCCGCGCCGACCAGCAGGATCACGTACTCGTTGGGCGCGAAGCCGAGCTTGCGGCGGCCCAGGGCGCGGTCGCCCTTGCTGAATTCCAGGTAGGGCACGCCGTTGGGGATGAGGTCGATGCGGTCCTCGGGAAAACCGAAGCGCTGCATCACCTGCTCGGCCACGAAGCGCGAGTTGCAGATCACGCGCTTCACACTCCCTGGCGCGAAGACCTGCGCCTCCAGCCGGCACAAGTCGCGGTTCTTCGCGCGCAGCAGCGTGCGCAGCCGCCCCTTCACGGGATGAAACGCCTGCCGGTACGCGAGCCAGTCCGCGTGCACGCCGTCGCCCGCGCGGTAGATGTCGCAGTTCGGCACGCGCTCGAGGCTGAAGACGATGTCATGCCGGTCGCGCAGCGGCATCGTCCCGATCTTCGCGGCGTACGAGACCGGGTCGTTCGATTCGACCTTCGTGATCTTGTGAAAAGGATTCTCGCGCGGCGACCACTCCTCGCAATAAAGCGTGATCTGGTGCCCCTGCGTCGCCAGCCCCGACGCCAGCCGCAACAAGTACCGTTCCGCCCCGCCCGTCGGCGAAAAGTTACGCCGCAGAAAAGCGATGCGCCAGGTGCGTTTGGATTTGGATTCTTCGGCGGGCACGATCAATTCCCCGCGATTTCGAGTTTGAGGATCTCGTTGTTGTCTCGGCCGGTATTTCTGTACCAAATGTGGACAGGAAGCCCTTCGTGAACCGGGCCCCCATAATATGCCGTGTGGTTAAACCCTGCGATGACGATATTATCCGAATAACCGAACGGAACCCCGCCGACGTCGAAGGTTTCTTCGCCATGTTTGTGCGGCGTCATCGGAATGAAATTCTCGACGACTCCCTCAACATACGATGCGGTACCGTTCTTGAGCGCAGAGCGGTCAAGTAGGTAGTTGCCGAAGGTGGCTGCGAATGAAATGATCGTCCAAAGGATTGCGAAACCCGCAAAAAACATCTGGAAAGCTGCTATCGCAGCCGCTGACCACGGTCGCACCTTGAGCCGGTTGATGACGGGTATCACGAAAACGCCAGCCAAGATAAAAAGCAGTCCCGCAGCGGGAAACCACCACGCTTTATAGCCGCTGTCGGCCACGCTAAAGACCAACGTGTAGTGCTCGGGGTTCATGGCGCGAAGCCTCGGTTACGCCGTCACCAGCTCGCGTTCCCCGAGCGAACTATCGATCACGCCGTCATACGTGCACATCCGCTCGAGGCAGCGCTCGAACGCCTCGTGGCCGCGGATGATCTCGATCTCCACGCGCAGGAAATAGACCGGCAGCGGACGCTTGCCGATGCGCGGGAAACGCACCGAGTCCTTCTCCGTCGTGATGACCGCGCGCGCATTGCGGGCGTGGGTGCGTTCGAACATCTTCGCGATCTCGCCCTCGCTGAAGCGGTGATGGTCCGCGTAACGCCGCGAATAAATCACCTCCGCGCCCAGCTTCTTCAGGCCCACCTCGAAGCTCTCCGGCCGCGCGATGCCGGAGATCGTGCCGACGCGCGCCTCCTTCAGGAACGAGAGCGGCACCACCTCGTGCGTGAAGACTTCCTCCAGGTGCAGCGGCTTGTGCGCGCACTCGACGATGTCCGCGTGCCGGTTGTAGCGCCGCAACTCGTCGCGCAGTTCGCCCAGGTCGCGCCCGTCGCACTTGGTGAGGAAAATGATGTGCGCGCGGCGGAGCTGCTCCGGCGGCTCGCGCAGCAGGCCGCGCGGCAGGAGGTAGCGGTTGGCGAAGGGCGACTCGCTGTCGACCAGCACGATGTCGATGCGCTCCTTCAGCCGCAGGTATTGCAGCCCGTCGTCGAGCACCAGCGTGTCGCAGCCGAATTTGCGGATGGCGTGCAGCCCGGCCTTCACGCGGTCCTTGTCCACGACCACGTGCACGTCCTTGAGATTCGACGCGAGCATGAACGGCTCGTCGCCCGCCATGTCGGAATCGAGCAACAGCGAGCGGCCATCGGAAACCACGCGCGGCGGATGGCGATGTTCCAGCGCGCGGAAACGGTCGAAGAGCCGCTGCTGCACGGGGAGGGGAGCGCTTTTGTAACCGCGGCTGAGCACCGCGACCTTGCGCCCGCGCCGCGTGAGTTCGCGCGCGAAAAGTTCCACCACCGGCGTCTTGCCCGTGCCGCCCACGGTCAGGTTGCCCACGCTGACGACCAGGCAGCCGAGCGCGTGCACCGACCCGAGCCGCGTCTCGAAAAACCAGAGCCGCCATTTCACGATCTTGCGGTAGATGCCCGAGAGGAACCAAAGAAAAAGCCGGAAGATCCCCGCGCGAAAACCCCAGCGCTGCCCCATGATGACCTCGACCGCGAATTGCTCGAGTTCATCGCTAAAACGGTTGGACGTGCGGGGCATGATTTTGCGAGGGAAACGGGCCACAGATGTATCTCATAAGTCGCGTCCCGAGGCAAGGTAGCCCGCGACCTCCGGGCGCGGGGCTCCGTGGTGCTCTCCCCCCGCGAACGGTGCTGCAATCCCGTTTCGCGCCGCGTGCCCGGAGGTCGCGGGCTGCCGCATCACCCCTCGACGCGCACCTCATCTGCCGTTATCGTGGTGCGTCCGCATGATCATCCGCATCCAGCATCGCACGACCTACCGCTACGCCACCCCGGTGAAGCTCGGGACGCATCGCGTCATGGTGCGTCCGCGCGAGGGCCACGACCTGCACATCGAGAGCTCCATCCTGACGATTCGCCCCCGGCCGGACATCCACTGGATGCGCGACGTCAACGGCAACAGCATCGCGCTGGTCGACTTTGCCGAGCGCGCCGACGAGCTCATGGTCTACAGCGAGCTTGTGCTCCAGCATTTCGACGCCGACCCGCTCGACTTCCGCGTCGAGGCCTACGCCCTCCATTATCCCTTCGTCTACGATCCGTGGACGCTGCCGGAGCTCACCGTCTTCACGCACATTCTGTTTCCGCGCGATGCCTCCCGCCTGCGCGACTGGCTTGGCCAGTTCTGGCAGCCGGGCAAGCTGGTCGAGACCGTCTCGCTGCTCAAGAAACTCAACCGGCACATCTTCGAGACCTTCAAGTACCGCCGGCGCGACGAATTCGGCGTGCAGCGGCCCGCGGAGACGCTGGAGAAAAACAGCGGCTCGTGCCGCGACTTCGCCACGCTCTTCATCGAGGCCTGCCGCAGTTGGGGCCTGGCCGCGCGGTTCGTCAGCGGCTACATGCTTTGCGAGGCGACCGAGGCCGGCAACGCCACCACGCACGCCTGGGCCGAGGTCTACCTGCCCGGCGCGGGCTGGAAAGGCTTCGATCCCACCAGCGGCACGCTCGCCGGCTCGCAGCACGTCACCGTCGCCGTCTCGCGCCATCCCGAGGCCGCGACGCCCATCTCCGGCTATTTCACCGGCCCGGTCACCGCGTTCCTCGGCATCGAAGTCGACGTAAAGCTCGAGCAGCTTGACAAGCCCTATCAGCCGCCCGAGCAGCCCAACCTTTTCCCCGCCGAGGCCGCCAACGAAACGCGGCTCCTCCCTCCCGTCGCGCAGCGCCAGGAGCAAGTCACGTCCCCGCCCGCCCGGCCCGCCACCACGGAACAGGACTCCATCGCCGAGGAAGTCGCGACGTAGCTCTCAATATTTTTAACTGTAGCGGCGGTCTATGACGGCCGGGCGGATTTTCGCCGAGCTTGCGATTGCAGGTGCGAACGTGCGTCGAAAGTTACCGGCTTGCCGCAGCCACAGGCAAAGGGCCTGCCGCCACCAATTTTTTCTTTCGAGAATCAACTGCAAGATTGAGACCTTCCAAACTTCTTGCTCCGAGAAGGTGCATATCGCCTTTCTCGGCGAAAACAACCTCGTCCACCGTAAAAGACTTATTCACCCGGACGATGGCAAAGCCGACACTTCGGGTAATTAATTGGCCATTGGCCATGACAAAGGACAGGTCCTTCTTTTCCCGCTTGATCCCTATTTTCTCCAGGGTAGTGCCCGCGACCCAGGTATATTCACTCCCAGTATCGACCAACATCCTTGGAATCGTCGCCCCGTTGTCGCGATCCGAGATATTTTCAATCTTGGCTCCTACATGAAACGTGCCCATGCCTCCAACCTAACATTTCAAGCCGGGAGATTGAAAATATTTTTGCGTGTCCTTCCCAGGCATGGGCGGCCTCGCTTCCACCGGGTGCCCGCTCATGCGCAAAATCTGCCCTGCAAATTTTGCTAAGGTGCGGCGCATTTGCGCCGAAAAATTCTGTAGAACAACGCGCCGAACTGACGTCTATGTATGGAGTGCCACTCTCCTCTGGTTTAAACCCGTCAATTCGCTAGAATCCCGTCGTGCCCGCCGTTGATCCCGATCCGCAATCCTCGCCCGCGCTCGATCCGCAGACCTGGGTCGATTTGCTCACGGTCCATTCGCTGAAGAACGACTTCTTCAGCGCGCGCACCCTGATGATCATCCACGAGGGCGTCGAGCGCATGGCCAAGGCGCGCGCGCTGCCCGGCAGCATCCTTGTTCTCACGCCCACGCAGGCCAATATTTACGAGCGGCTTTACAAGGCGTTCAATAATCCGCACCTGCTCAAGGAAGCGGGCGTCATTTTGCTCCAGCAGTGGCGCCTGCCCGACAGCGCGCTGAAGCACTTCGACCTCGCGCGGCAGTTCGCACCGGCCGATCGCGACCTCGAGGAGCTGCAGGTCGCCGCCGCGCTGGCCATCGCGCGCGACGTGACCAACAAGGCCGGCCACAGCGGCATCGACGAGCCCACGCCGGCGAAGCCGGAAGTCGATGCCGTGCTGCGCAAGACGACGAAGCTCGCGCACGTGACCGAGGCGCGCGAGGCCCTCGACAAATCCGCCGACGAACTCGGCCGCAAGCAGGAGGATTTGCATAAGACGGCGAAGCTCCAAAACGAGCCGGCCGCGCCCGACTATCAACCCGCGCTCTCGCGGTCGCAGGGCTTTCTCATCCACGCCGATTTCGCCGGCACGGCGGCGGCGCTGGAGGAAGCGGGGCGTCTCGGCGCGCCGAAAGAGGATTTGCAGGCGGCCTTCGCGCAGGCGGGTCTGGCCGCGTACGACGCGGGCGAGTGGGACGCGGCGCTCGCGGCGTTCCAGCGCGTGCGCGATCTCGACCCGGCGTCGGTCGAGGGCTGGTTCAACTGCGGGCTCGTGCTCCAGAAAATGGGGCGGTTCGACGAGGCGCTCGCGTGCTACCAGCAGGCGCTGAAGATCGCGCCGCAAAATCCCAAGACGTGGTGCAACCTCAGCTCGGTCTGGTTCGAGCGCGGCAACCCGGAGGAATCCGAGAAGGCGGCGCGCGAGTGCCTGCGGTTGAAGGTCGATTACGCGAGGGCGTGGGACAACCTCGCGTCAGCGCTGAACGCGCAGGGCAAGCTGACCGAGGCGGCCAACGCCTGCCAGCAGGCCATCCGCATCAATCCCGGGCTGGCCTCGGCCTGGTTCAAGTTGGGCGTGGTGAATTTCCAGCTCGATAACATGCGCGCGGCCATCGAGGCCTTTGACGCGGCGCGGGCCACACCCGCCTTCGCGCCGTATGTGCTGCACTATCTGGCCATGATCGCGGCGCGGCGCGGGGAGCTCGACGCGGCGATGGAAAAGTTGCAGGAGGCGCGCGTGGCCGATCACGACAACGAGCTGGAGACGGCCACGGTGAAGGAGATCGCCGCCGCCTACACCAAGAATGGCGACAACCTGCGCGCCGCCGATCTCTACGGCCAGATCACGAAGAAGCATCCCGACGAGTTTTCCGCGTGGCTCGCGCTGGGCACCTCGCTGCACCGCGCCGAGAGGCGCGACGGCGCGCGCGAGGCCTACACCCGCGCGACCGAGTTGCGGCCGGAGAATCCGCTGCCGTGGCACAACCTTGGCCTGCTCGCCTCCGACCAGGGCAAGTACGCCGAGGCGCGCGGCCATTTCGAGCGCGAGGTCGAGCTCGCACCGGAGGACGCGAAGGCCTGGTACGACCTCGGCGTGGCGCTGCAGAAGCTCGGCCTCGAGGACGAGGCGGCGCACGCCTTCGACCGCGCCGAGGGCCTCGTGAAGTCGCTCGCCCGCCGCAGCAGTGACCTCTCCGCCGCGCTGAGCATCGTGAAGCGGCTGGGGCTTACGACCCGGACGTTGAAGTCGGAGTGAGCGCCTATTTCTCCTCGGGAGCCTGCATTTTTAGGTGAAGTAGAATCTGCTGTTGATTTAGGGCCTAGCCGCCGGCGGCGCGGACGGTGTTGGCGAGCAGCATCGCGATGGTCATGGGGCCGACGCCGCCGGGATTCGGCGTGATCGCGCCGGCGACCTGACTCACCGCCGCGAAATCGACGTCGCCGACGAGCCGGTAGCCGTTCTTCGCCGACGGATCGTCCACTCGGTTCACGCCGACGTCGATCACGACCGCGCCGGGCTTGACCATGTCGGCCTTGACGAAGTGGGCCTGGCCCATCGCGGCGATGAGGATGTCGGCGCGTCGGCAGTGCTCGGCGATATTTTTGCTGCGCGAGTGGAGCAGCGTCACCGTCGCGTCGGCGTGCTTGTCTTTCTGGAGCAGGATCGCCGCCATCGGCTTGCCGACGATGTTGCCGCGGCCGAGCACCACGACCTCGGCGCCGCTGGTCGGCACGCCGCTGCGGATGAGCAGCTCATGAACGCCGGCGGGCGTGCAGGGTGTGAAGAGCGGGTTCTGCCCGAGCAGCAGCTTGCCCACGTTGACCGGGTGAAAGCCGTCGACGTCCTTGCGATAATCGATCGCGCTGAAAATCTCGTCCTCGCGGATGTGCTTCGGCAGCGGCGCCTGCACGAGGATGCCGTGCACCTTCGGATCGGCGTTGAGCTTTTCGATAAGCGCGAGCAGCTCGGTCTGCGTGGTCTTCTCGTCGAGCACGACGGTGTCCGAGGTGATGCCGAGCTCGTCGGCTTTCTGGCCTTTCATACGCACGTAGGCGCGCGAGGCGGGGTCCTCACCCACGCGCACGAAGGTGATGCCGGGCGTGACGCCGCGATCACGCAGTGCCTGCGCGCGGGCCTTGGTCTCGGAGTGGATTTGGGCGGAGATCGCCTTGCCGTCGATGAGTCGTGCGGTGGACATGAGGTTCAAGTTAGTGCTTCGTGAGTGGGTTCTCAAGTACGGGGAATGAGTGACGGAATAACGGAATGGACGGAATTTTGAGGGAGGGTTTTAACAGGATTAAAAAGATTAAGAGGATGGGCTGAGAACCGAAAACAATCATCCCAATCCTCTTAATCCTGTCAAAAATTCCGTCCATTCCGTTATTCCGTCCCTCCCCTCAGACTTGATCCGGGGAAATATTTGGGACAGCCTTTCGGGAGAAATGCTTTTGCTGCGCGCCGCCCTGCTGGAGTTTTTGGTCTGCTACCATGTTGTCGGCGGGGCTGTGCTTTTTCGGCGGCTGTTTCCGCGCGAGTCGGCGTGGCTGGCGTTCATCGTGCCGACGCTGATGGTGATGTTTTTGTTCAACTTCATCGAGCACTTCATCGCGCTGCCGGTGCTGGGCTGGCTGCTGCCGTTCACCATTGTCGGCCTCGGCTGGGCGATGGTCAGCCGGGGACCGCTGCTCGGGCCGTGGGGCGCGCCGATCACGACCACGCCGCTGGCCGTCGCGATGGAGGGCATGACGCTGCCCACGCTTATTTTTCTCGGCACGTTCACGTGGGCCTTTGGCATTCTTTGCCTCAATCCGTCGGTCACGCCGAACACCGAAGGCGTGGCGGACTTGGCGCGCGTGCTCGATTTCTGCCTCGGCAGCAAACTGCCCGCGGTCGATACCTGGTGCCCGCCCTACGACCATGGCGGCTACTACACCTTCCAGCACTACGGCGCGTCGCTGCTCAAGCGGCTCTTCTCGCTCGATATCGGCACGGGCTACAACATGGGCTTCGCGCTGCTCAATACGCTGGTGATTTTCGTCGGCGCGGGCGCGGCGTATGAGTTCGGCGGACGGCGCACGTGGATTTGTCTGGCCACGCTGCTCATCCTGCTGGCCAATTACAAGGGCGCGTCGGTGCTGCTGCTCTTCTGGGATTCTCTCCATCCGGTGGCGAACCAGTACGACATCTTCGACGCGCGCCTCGCCAACGACATCGGCGACGGCTGGAACGATCCCACGCGGCACAATCCGTTCGGCTGGATCTTCACCAACCCGCCGCCGACGCTGCGCATGTTCCCGCCGGCGTACGATCTCTACTTCCCCGAGTTTCACGCCAACATCAGCGGCCATTTCCTCACGCTGGCCACGCTCCTTGCGGCGAGCGTGGCGTTCCGTGAGGAGCGGTCGAACTGGCCGTGGGTCTGCCTGCTTGTTTTTCCCTTCCTCTGCATCATCGCGGCGACGTGGTTCATGGTGACCATCGCGGTGCTGGCGGCGGGCTGCCTCGCGGCGGCGTGGATCGCGGGCCGGCGGCCGGAAAAGGGGACATGGGTCGCGGTCGTGACCGGCATTGCGCTGCTCTTGATCTGGCCAAGCATCGATTCGCTTATCGCGGGTTCGTACCCGGTGGATATTCACCTGACGCCATGGGTCGAGTACACCAACCCGTGGGAGTTTCTCATCCAATGGTGGCCGGTCCTCGTTCCGTGGTTGTGCCTTTTCTTCCTCTGGCCGTGGATGAACCTGCTCACGCGCTGGATTCATGTGGCGGTGCCGTTGCTGCTGATCTTTTTCGAGATCGTGACCTTTGCCGACCGCGGCCTGACCATCGAGAAGAACTGGGGCGCGATTTACGGCGCGGGGACGGTGGCGTTTCTGCCGCTGATTTTCGCGGCGCGGAGCCCGTTTTACCGTGTCGTCTCCGTCTTCTTCATTTTCATCGGCGTCATTTTCTTCGCGGTGAATGCGAAGACCAACTATGACTATTCGTGGAGCGGCAACGTGCTGCATTTGCGCGGGGACGTGGCCATCCAGCTTGACCCGCAGAAGAAGCGGCTGGAGCAGGTGCTGAAGCGGTTCCACGGCGTGACGGTGATCGCGGGCAAGAGCGTCTATTCCTACAACGAGGCGCCGGTGGTGGCCGGGTTCTCGGAGAACATGTGCTACATCGCGTGGTGGTACCAGGAGGACCAGTGCGGCCACGGCGGCGAGGCGCAGTTCCGCGACCAGCAGGTGAATGCGTTCTTCGCCGATACGCTGCCGGACCCGGTTGGTTTCCTGAAGAGCAACAACATCACGGCGGTGATGGTGTACCCGGAGGACAAGATTCCCGACGACGTGCTGGGCAAGCTGAAGGGCGAGCTCGCGAACGACTATTATTACGTCGATTGCAAGGGGACGGACCCCGGACTCCCGAATAACGCGGGCGTTTTCATCAAGCGTTAGAAGGCAGGGTTTCGCGCGGAGGACTGCAGAGGGGAAGGCAGAGGGGGAGTGGTTCGCGCGGAGGAGTGCAGAGGGGAAGGCAGAAGGGGAGTGGTTCGCGCGGAGGACTGCAGAGGGGAAGGCAGAGGGGGAGGGTTTCGCGCGGAGGACAGGGAGCTCACGGAGTTTTTAGTTGTAGCGGAAATCAGCGTTCCCGGTTGATCACGCGGCTCCCGCACATCATGTCATGCAGGGCGCGGCGCTCCGGGTCCCAGAAGGCCATGAGGAAGCCGATATAGAGAATCATCGCGCTGATGATCTTGCCGAAGTATCGGCCTTGAAAGAGAACTCTGCAAAAGCCGGTCCTGGCAAGCTGAAGGCTTGCCAGCCAAGTAGCCGGTGGTTGAGCCCGCGGCGGGCGACACCACCGGTAGTTTTGCGCAACTCTCGATCCTGAAGGGATCGCAGCCCTCTGGCATCCGTCCAGAGACCTCTGCGAAAGTCGCCAGCCAAGGCCCGGAGGGCCGGTGGCAGTACTGTCCGGTTAAAGGTGATTGAATAGCAGTTGGTTAAGATCCGAAGGGGTCGAAAATTCCGTATAG
>Ga0116229_10010395_pt1 | contig 13973 bp, 19 predicted proteins | sample S1TSphgellanicum_3_FD_87313 | JGI IMG/M metagenome (GOLD analysis project Ga0116229, IMG submission 87313) | Host-associated microbial communities from peat moss isolated from Minnesota, USA - S1T2_Fc - Sphagnum magellanicum MG | ecosystem: Host-associated > Plants > Peat moss > Unclassified...
ATATATATATATATATAGATGCGTGATTTTGGGGAGGGGTTGATATGGCTGTAAAGGGGTTGATGATGCATCAGAAGCTTACAGGTACAGGAATGGTGGTGAGTAGAGCAGCAATGCTGCAACCTAGGATTACAATAGCAGCAAAAAACAGAAGAGGAACTGGTAAAGATGGTGAAGGAAGAAGCGAGGAGAGTTTGGCATGCGCTAGGAAGGTGGTAGTGAGTAGACGCTGGGTTGTTTTAGTATTGCCTATTGCTGCTGCTTCTTCTACTACTACTACATTATTATCAGTTTTGCCATCACCACCACTTCTGTTGTTGCCTCTTGTGCTTGCAGAAGAAACAAATTCCAGGTACACCCAACTGCGTGCTATGATCATGGATGCTAAGTTCTTTTCTAGAAGAAAGAAAGAAAATTCACTCCCTTAGAACTTCTTACATAACACATACTACATTGCAATCTATCTGTAAGACTTGCTCAAGAATCAGAAAATCAAATATGTTATAAGAAGGGGGTCAAGAATCGGACATCTGGTAATGGGTTGTCAAGAAGAATTGATGTTGTTGGTTGCGACAATGCAGTAAGGAAAAAAGGAAGGAAGGAAGGAAAGAGAAAAAGAATTGATGTGGGTTGTAGCAATGTAGGAGGCAAGGAGGAGGAGGAGGAGGAGGAGGGGGTTGTTGGGTGGAGCTTCACACACATAATGGGTGTGGCTTAGGTGTGTCACGGTTCCCGGACTTTGTGTACAATGCAGAGGGCTGAACAGCAGTAAGTAGTTAGGGAATGGGATGCCTCTGCCAGGCGTGCTGCCAATGCAGCCCAACCTGTTGAATAGCAACAGGCAGTCAGGGAACGGGATGCCTTTGCCAGGGCAGCCCAGTCTGCTGAACATCAGCAGGCAGTCAGGGAACGAGATACTTCTGCCAGGCGTGCTGCCAGGGCAGCCTAGCTTGTTGAACAATAGGTAATCAGGGAACGGGATGCCTCTGCCAAGCGTGCTGCCAGGGCAGCCCAGCCTGTTGACTAGCGGCAAGCAGCTAGGCGAGGGGCTCGCGCCCGGCGAGCTGGGAAGCAAGCCCTGCACATTGCGGATGAGGTGGAGGGGTTGGTGGTACACTCATTGGGTGCCATGTCACATAGGTGCACACACTGCAATGCACTTCGTTTTGAGCACGAGAAAAAGCGCACCACTTTGTGTTGCAGTGGTGGCAAGATGTCTAGGTTGAGCAATGCTTTCCCCGCCCCTGCACCTCAGCCACTTAGAGATTTGCTCACCAATGTGCCCAGTGAGCACCAGCCTTTGCCACCTGCCACTAAGGATTTCAGGTAGAACATTCATGCATACAACTCTGCATTGCAGATGGCCTCAATGGGCCTGCACATCCATTCCCCGAAACAAGGGATCATCATGATTGCCATCAAAGGGGCTGTGCATCACTTGCTCGGGCCTTTGTAGCCCGTCGAGCATGATGTGCCACAATTCGCCCAGTTGTACATCATTGATTCCATGGATGCACAAGTCATAGCATGCCTTGTAGCTTTGGGTGCTACGGGCCCTGCTTTACATCAGCCAACTTTGGCGGGGCTACAGCAGATGTTGCATGATCACAACACATTTGTGCAGCGTTTCAAACAAGTCATGGACATGCCCGCACACGACTTGCGTCAATGGGAAGTTGCCATCAGGGTCGACGACAATGTTGACAAGCGCCGCTACAATTCTCCTACCGCCCCCGAAGTGGCTGGGCTGCTGCCAGGTGAGGTTTTTCAGCAACGTGTACTGCTGTGCTGTTTGTTTGTTACCATCACTCACTTGATGCAATGTTCCTCATTCATTGACATAAATGTTGTTACTCCTGCACAGGCGGCGGTGACGAGCCGATTACAGGCAGGGACATTAGAGTGCGTGCACGCGGCGACGGGATATGGAGGACCAGTGACCTACACCCTACTTACGATCCGCTGCACTTTGTGCTGTTCCATCCTCATGGTGAGCCCGACTAGTAGCTAGGCATGCCCCATGTTGTTGTTGCCCCTGTCCACCGGCGGGCTGCTGGCGGTGAGGAGGAAGGTGATGCTGGGCATGTTGTAATAGATGTAGAGCAAGCACAACCTGCACAGGATGATGGCAGCGAGGAGGAAGGTGATGTTGAGCATGTTGTAGCAGATGCAGGGCCAACACAATTTGCACAACGCAAAAAAATCACTGCACAGGAGTGGGCTTGCTATCACATGCACGATAGGAACCCGACATCGCATGCCCTCTTTGTGTATGGCAAACATTTGTATCAAGAGTGGGGTGTTGACCAATACAGCAAAGTGGAATCACAACGGCTGTTTTACATACGCAACAACCAGAGCCCTTTGCGTGTTGCAATTTATGGTGGTGTGGCTGATGTTGTTGCCAATAATGATGCCAACACCGACAACCTGGGCAGGCTCATTGTATTGCCATCTTCATTCATTAGTGGCCATCGACACATGGCTTAGTTGTACCAAGATTCCATGGCCATTGTTCGTTAATATGGAAAGCCTGATTTGTTCATCACCATGACCTGCAACCCCAAGTGGGAAGAGATTGTTAGCGTGCTAAAGCCCGACGAGATTACCAATGACCGCCCTGATTTGGTCACACGCGTTTTTGTTGGCAAATTACAGCACTTGCTAGACGAGCTTTTGAAGAAGGGCATTTTTGGCGAGGTGGTGGCTGACATTCATGTCATTGAGTGGCAGAAGAGAGGCCTGCCCCATGCACACATTCTGCTCATTCTACACTCCGATCACAAACCACAAGGGCCCGATGAGTACGACCGCATGGTGTCTGCAGAGTTGCTTGATAAGGATGCACACCCCACTCTTTTTGAGGTCGTTACAAGTTACATGCTGCATGGTCCCTATGGCACCATTAACCGACATTGCCCTTGCATGGCTGACGGCATTTGTTCAAAAGGCTACCCTAAGGCCTTCACAGAGCACACCACCGACACCATTGGCTCTTACCCAACATACCGCCGCCGGGATGATGGCCGCACATTTGAGCGGTAAGTGTGCTGGCAGTAGGACCATGCATTTGGATTGATAACATGCATGACTATGTTGCCCTGCTTGCGTTTATTGACCTGTGGCACTGCTCATGTAACAACTGCTGTTTGGTTGCTATTGCTATAGGGGTGGGTTTGCCTTTGACAACCGCTGGGTGGTGCCTAACAACCCGTACCTGTCCCTGCTCTTCAACTGCCACATCAACGTGGAGGTCTGCACCTCCGTCGCGGCTGTCAAATACCTCTACAAGTATGTCTACAATGGCCACAACCGTGCATAGGTGGACGTTGGCCCGGTGGACGCTGTTGCACCTGATGGCGCTGTGCCCGCTCAACCACGCATGCGGAATGAGATCAATATCTACTAAGACTGTCGGTATGTGTCTGCTTTTGAGGCCAGCCACCGTCTGTATGGCTTTGATCTGCACAAGGAGCACCCCAATGTCATTCGGCTTGTTGTGCACTTGAAAGGGCATTAGACCATCCTGTTTCAAGAGGGCACTGATGCTATGGTCGTACTTAACCGGAACCCTCACATAACTCTGGCTGCATGGTTTGCATTTAACAAAATAGCACGGGAGCATCTCAATCCATCTACACCATTGCACTTGGCTAACACGCTTTACCATGACTTTCCACGCATTGCCACATGGAAAAAGAAGGAAAAGTAATGGGCACTCCGCACATAGACGCCAGGTCTGCTGCTTGTCGGCCGCATGTACTTTGTGCAACCTTCCGAGGGGGAGAGGTACTTCTTGCGTCTTTTGCTCCATCACGTGCCTGGGTCTACGTCTTTTGAGGACCTCGCGTGCACCAACAGGCACTTGTAACATCCCACGCAACACACATCTTTCAAAGAAGCATGTCAATAGTGTGGTTTGCTGCAAGACGATGCTAAGTGGGCCTAGTGCATGGAGGAGGCTGCAAGCATGGCCAGTGCCTCATGCCTCAGGGCACTGTTTGCTGCCTTGCTGGTGTTCAATGATGTTGCAAACCCATTGGCTCTATGGGAGCGCTTCAAGGAGGACATGGTAGAAGACTTCTTGTATCAAGCACGCCAGGTTGGTGCTCAGCTCTGCCCGTGTATGGCTCTGCATGTCAGCCCACCTTGCGGCTTTGCATGGTCATGGTTTGCATGTTGTGCGGCGCTCAATGCTCACTATGTCGTGTGTGTGTTCCTATAACGTGCAGGGCGAACCAATGCGGCAACTTGATGCTGCCATCCGGGACATGGTGTTGCGGGAGTTGGTGCTGCACTTAGCACACCTCAACAGCAGCTAGGGCTTGGCAGCATTTGGCTTGCCGACGCCTACGGCACAGCCTGCCAGTGCTGTGGTGGTAGACGAAATTGCTTGGTATGACGCGGCAACGCAAGTAGCCATGCGAGATGAGCGCGTGTCGCAACTTAACCCTGAGCAACGGGCTGTCTATGACAATGTTGTGGCCATTGTCAATCGCCCTACATTTTCTGTCGATGGCCTTGGCGGCACTGGCAAAACCTTTCTCTATAGTTGCTTGTTGAGCACCGTGCGCGCACAAGGTCGGGTCGATGTTGCTGTGGCATCATTTGGCATTGCTGCATTGTTGCTGGACGAAGGCCACATTGCACACTCATGTTTCAAGATCCCTATGCAAGGCCTCAACAACACGTCCACATGCTACATTAGTAGGGACTCTGAGCCGGCAACACTTTTGCAAGCGGCTGCGCTCATTGTGTGGGATGAGGCTGTCATGATGCATAGGCATGTTTTTGAGGCTGTCAACAGGTCTTTGCAAGACATCATGGCTGTCATTAACCCAACATTCAAGTTCTTGCCCTTTGGCGGCTTAGTTGTGGTGTTTGGCGGCGATTTTCGGCAAATTTTGCTTGTTGTGCCCCGTGGCACCAGGGGAGATGTCGTCGTTGGAGCTTTGAACTGTTCCAGCATATGGCAACATGTGCGTGTATTCAAGCTACACACCAACATGTGTGTGTAGAGGTTGCTGGCTCAGGGTGGGGCGCATGCACAGGGTGGGGCGCATGCACAGGCAAATGCCACATAGCAACAGGCATTTGCTGATTATTTACAACGTGTGGGGGAGGGCGCAGAGCGCGTGTATCCCTCTATTGGTGAAGACTCCATTCTTATTCCTCATGACATGTGCTGTAATGGCCCTATTGTGGCAGATTTGATTGAAGAAATGTATGGCGCTCTGTCATCAATTGTTGAGTATGTTGCAAGATCTGCATACATCATTGAGCGTGCAATTCTTACACCTTTGAATGAAGATGTGGATGCACTCAATAAACTCATCAATGACAAATATGAATTCACAAAGCACGATGGCTCGCCCGCACAGCACCGCGTGTATTACAGCGCGGATTCTGTGGTGCATGGGGAGCAACATGGCATTTACCCCATTGAGTTCTTGAACACACCCAGTTTTTTGGGCGTACCACCCCATGAACTACACTTGCAGGAGGGTTGTCCCATCATATTATTACGCAACATGACCAGCGGCCTGGCTAATGGTACCAGGCTCATTGTCATTCAACTCATGCAGCATATCATTGAAGCAGAGGTGGCAACAGGTCCTGCAAAGGGCCAACGAGTGTTCATTCCACGGCTAAGCATCACACCTTCAGACATAGAACGAATGCCTTTCACTTTGTGCCGTCACCAGTTCCCTGTGCACCCTGCATTTGGCATGACCATCAATAAGGCGCAAGGGCATACATTGAAGATGGTTGGCATTTTTTTGCCCAAGCCTGTATTTACACATGGCCAGTTGTATGTGGCCATGTCGCGCATTGGGTGCCCCGAGGGGGTGAAATTGATGGGGGTGAAATTGCTGGTTACAGATGGGTGGGAGGATGTTCATAAAGATGCACCTGTCGGTGTGTACATTCGCAATGTTGTTTACACAGAGGTGTTGTAACATGATCGTGCAGACAGTAGAACTTAACAGAGCATTCGGGGTGGCTGGAGTGGCGTAGCCATGGGTTACCTACTAGTTAGAAAAGAAGAGTTGATGGTGATAACACCTTTTTGTTGTCTTTTTTCATCATCTTTATTGAACATTTCACAATCCTTGTGCCTCCTTCATCACAATCTATTTGAAAACTGAAAAAAAAACATAAAAAAGGCTTGAAAATAGACATATAAAAAAATTGAAGAAAGAGAGATGGCCATAATCAAAGGTGATTTTTTCTTCTTGCAATATGGGGACCAAAAAATAACATTTTGTCCTTCTTCTTAACTTGTCCTGCATTCAAACAAAAATCATTACAACTAGTTCAAGCGATTATTTTTGACTATAATTGTTTTTAAAACTGTCGAAGAATGACCATATGAAAAATTAAAATTTTTGAAATTTTATAAATAAGGAGCCTATGAAAAATTATAAAAAACCACCCATATACTTCTAGCTCTTCAAAAATTCTCGTCACATGAATTTGAATTTTTTTTCAAAAATTTAGCATAATTAGTCAAATTTACACTAGAAAAACACAAATTTCCCATATATTTTTTGTGGAGAAAACGACACAAAAAAACTATTGAAAAAAAAAAACTTCTCAGGTTCGTTCATTACGTTTGGAATTTATTTTTCACAAAAATGAAAAGATTTCCATAGACTCAGGTTCGTCCGTTAGGTTTGGAGTTGTCATCGGGTTCTCTGATTGTTAGGAAAAGACTAAACATGTTACCCTAGTCAGGATCGGGTAAAGTAGAGGGCGCCACGTATACTTGTTTTACAGATGAATTTCATTTGCTTTCTGTAGGACAGGACACGTGGATACTGTAGGGAGAAAGTACGCGATCCATACCTACAGAGACGTTAGTAGGTACCTACTGCAACAGTGTGTGAGGTAGGTACCTACTTAGTCTTTCCACCTCACAATTTTGCATGCCGTTCCTTTTGTAACCAAATAAAGAAAAACTCCCTAAGACATCGTGACCGCCCGAATTTGACGATCCGATCAATCAACGGTCAAGAAAAGAAGACGAATTCATGGTGGTTATTAATAAAGCTTGCGCTTCGAAATTCGGATCTGACGTCATCCCGGAAGTCACGGAAAAGATCGCCGTCGGATGAGATCTTGGCCACTTAATGATCAGGAGAAGATCAACGGTGTAGATGAAAAGAGCATTTTGTTGTCACGGGGTTGTCTCGATTTGCAGGGGGACAGGACGAGAGGTCCGGATTAGATCGTGACCACTCAATTTTAGCTATTTACTAAATCGACGGATTATATGCGCTGTAATTTGCGAGCGGGTCGGGTTGATTGGCCGGCCGCTGAGCTTCACAGTCCCCTTCGCAGAGTCCTTGGCAGTGCTCTCTCCCACGGAACCCTCGCACGCACTCACCAAACGAGGAGGAGGAGGAGGAGTTCCGAGACGAGCTTCGAGACGAGCTTCGTCCTGTGATCGCAACGACAGTCAGGAGCAGTGCACACGAGCTCACAACAGCTGCAGTAGAAAAATGAAGCCTTGATGCGTCTTCACAGAAGCCAAAAAAATGGGGCAACAACACTCATCAGTTCTCTTGCAGTCCTGATGCATCCTGATCTTTGAGGTAGGAATTCATGGGGTGCTTCTGCTTTGTGAGTTTTTTCCTGTTTGGGGATTGAAGCTCATGGCTGCAGTCGTCTCTCTGTCTTGTAACATGATTACAACTCATGTATGGTTACATGGCAGTTTGTGTGTTAAGCAGTTTTTTGGAAGCTTGCTTGCTTCTCAGGTGGTGGGTGAGCAGCATGGGTGGCGAGATGTATGTATGAGTCGCAGCGGATGGAAGTGATGGTGGTTCTGTGTTTTCTTTCCGTATTTGATTTCACGGATAGTTGGGTTTTACAGAAGTGAGCAAGCTTGCAAAGCAAGCAAGCAAGAAGGGAATGAGGGAGCGCAGGAGGGTTTTTTAGAAGGGTAAGGTTTCGTGTTGCGCCTGCTGGGCTTAGGGTGCAACGGCGTGGAAGCGAGAGAATTTGAGGGTGAGGCTATCGTCGGTGCCTTCCATCGAGGAAACGGGGCTGGATGCCGCTCTGTATGGCGAGCAGCAGTCCTTCCTCACTCCGCGGGCGTCTGTCCCAGCTAAGCGCAATTCGGCCGTGGGCGCAGTTTCCGGGATTCCAAAGGTAGCAGGAGGCCGGAGTCGGATGCCCGAGTCTAAGGCTGACGAGGCATTCGTCGACGCAGTGGACGCCGTGCAAGACAAGGGGAAGCAAAAGAAGAGGAAGAATAAAGCCTTGCATAACAAGGTGCCGGCTGATGACGACTTGAAGCTCATCGAGAATCCAGAGACGCCAATTGATGCAATCTCAAGCCATGAAAGTGAAGAGGATGTTGCAAGGGTGAAGACAGAGGAGGTGGAAGCTCCAGGATCCATGGAGGGTGAGGTAATGAGAAAGGAAACCTCGGCCGAGGTCTGGGAAAGGCTGGGGATAGACAGAAAGAGGAATGTAAGCCCGGATGAGGCAACTGGTAGAATACCATCAACTGAGGAAATGAGAGAGCTGCAGTTTTTCAATGCTAGCAGCAGTGGGGTGGGAAACCCTAGAGGTAATGATGGTGTAGAGCGCAATACAAAGTTTGCCTTGAAGAAGCGAGATCGTTTATCAGGGATTGATGAGGGTACTGCGGAGGAAGGAAATAGTGAAGAGTTGCCGCCACCCCATCAGGCTTCTGTGCAATCACAACAAGGAGAGGATGGACTTTCAGAGATGTTGTGTTCACCAACACCCATCCTTGGGGTATGTGAACCCTTCATTTCTGAGTTTTGTGGATGAGGTGTTTGAATCCTTTGAAGATTTAGAGTTGTTTTAGCAGTTGATCGCTGGACTGATTCATCATCATTCTGCCCACAATCGGGGTTAGGGATTTTGCTTCCCACATCAACAGATTCACTTGCTTCTGCATTCTTTTGACGATGATTGATGGAGGGGTAGCTCTTAAGCAAGGAATGTGTGTCATGGCCAAATTGCTGCTACACAAACTGGCACTCTTGTTTTGAAAGTTTTGTTGTGCCATTCCTGGGGTTGGGGAGCCATGAGAGGTTTTTCGAAGGTTTGTGTGAAGGTCTCTGCCATGCTTAACAAGACTGATCAATTGGTGTAGGAGTCTTTTGCTCCAACTGCAACTGGAGATGATATCCCAAGGAAGATAAGCCAGTCATCCTCAGGGGCTCGAGACAGATGGCGGCGTCTGAAGCATACAGTTGCCTTTGCTCATCATGTTTCTCATCAAGCAAGGTATTAAATGCTGTATTAGATCGACATTGAATTTTGGAGTTTTGCACTTGTTGTGTATGATTTTAACCCACTTCTTCACCATCTGTTGGCATCTGTTTTATGCAATTCAAAATTTTGTCAAGGGGAATTTTTTCAAACTGACCAAACTGTGTTTTCCATTTGTTCCAGACATTCTGCTAATGATCTTCTGGAAGAGAATGCCAATGAGCTGCTGCGTCGTGAGGACAGTTTGACAGGTGATGCTGGGGGAACAGGTGCGGCAGAATTTGATGGGGCCAAAACAGGAGCCAACTCTCGCCCCAAAGGGAGGAAGGGCATGGAAGGCATGCTTGTGCGGCAGGATAAACGATTTGTTACCATGATGCAGGACTTCTATGTTGCATGCTTGAAGGTTCTCTCTGTCTTTTTCTGCCAGCACTGGTCCCACATTTGAGATTTTTTCCTTGTGGTGGAATTAATCTTCATGCTCTTGGAGAAGTTGATGCAGAAAATACCTTGATCATGGCATTGCAAACAGTGCCTTGAATCATTTTAAGCACTTGGAAATGCATGTTTACCTGCTGGAATCAAAAGAAGTTTTCTTAACAGTTTGCATGCAAGGAGTGAGGGTCCCATTGTGTGTCAGGAGCTTAGTGGGAGTGATGTATGTGATGCAGATGCCTATGGGCCGGTTCCTACTTGGAGTGTTTCTGGCGCCAGTTGCATTAGGATTGCTGTTTACCCCTGTATTCTGCTTGGACATGGCGGGCCTTTCATATGATGGGATGTCATTGGCTCAACTGCATGCTGCTGAAAGCTCAGTCGCAGCAACCAGGCGATGGTGTACTGTTCTAATTAATGTCTTCCTTTATGCGTATGTTGCAAACTAGTTCTCTTCTGAACTTTTGTGTATTTACTAGATGGGTCCCTGTAGACGAAAAGCTGTCTTGCCATGCAGGTTATTATGTTAGTCTTATTCAGTCAATCTATTTCTGTGTTTTGTAATGAGGCAACTAGTGGAATGCTTTCAAGTAACACCTTTCACTTCTTTCCATGCTCAAACCTATCTTCTGCCTCCTCTTTGTTTGTCTTAATAGACAAGTTGGTCTTCCATACTCTGGCATTAGTCATTTGTGGAATATCTCCATATGCAAGGCTTGTAAGGAATAAAGTAAAAGAAACAATGGATGGGTGTTTCAGATTGTCTTTGTCAACCACATTTGGTGGGTCTCCAGTGACTGCATTGTCACCCTTCTGTTTGCTGGTGGCGAATGTCAACACTCTCATGGCCCAGTTTCTCTTTGTTTTTCTGAGTGGTGCTGGTGAGTCCCCTACAGTTCCTTGAAAAATAGCAGCTTTTATTTAAAGGTTAGGCTTTCAGGTCTGGGGTATCTCATTGCTGATGTATGTATGTCCACAATGCTGCACAAGCCTTTCACAAATTTCAAGAGTTCCATATGAAGATGTGGCACTATCATGGGATGGTTCTGATCCTTCTTTTTTTGTACAAAATTGATTGATGAACTTGTTGGATTGATTTCTTTTCATAGCTTTGGATGTCAATTAATACCACACAAATAATAACTTTTGTGTTGTGGACAGTTTTTGCACGGATGTCCCAGCCTTCCCAACCAGTGAGGTGCTCCAAGAAGGCCATTATCCGATGTGATGACTTTGTTCCCACCCCTGGAGAAGAAAAGTTTCGGTAAAGTTCTTTCTCTTTTGTGCATTCTGGAAGACAATCAGAACTTGATAATGTACCCATGAAATGATACTGTGTATATGTTGCTGAGACCTATTATCTCCAATGATTTTTATGCTTGAAATACATCTCACAGTACAGATCAAGAAGCTAGAGCACCCCCTAAAGTGACATTTATCTTCTGTCCTCTTTCTAATTCTCTGTAGCATCTGTCACATTTCCAGAGATTTGTCATGATCTGTAACCTTTTGTGACAGGGTATTTGCTGTGCGATTGGTACTCACGGGTCCTGCACCGTGTGAATTGGTGGATGCTAAGATTTGCCTCACATTCCGTATATTTGTCCAGCTCCCTTCAGGGTCAATGTTCTGCTCTACACAGAACCTTGAACTAGTACGACCTGAGGTAAAATCAAACAAATGCAGTACCTTTTATCTCTAGATCATACATGTAGCAGTGCGGCTGTAGTCCAAGGTAGGGTGCTTTTGGCTTTGTAATAATCCCCTGAGTCATATGGTGTTTTGATAAGCAGTTTTGCAATAACTGATCAACTTGGCTGTTCAAATGATGGTACAGCGGTTTCCTTTTGTTTTTGGAGTTGCTCTTATGTGATATGGGATTGTTTGGATGGCAGGTCTCATATTTGCGATATGGGTTGATGGTTCGACACATCATTGACCGGAAGAGCCCTGTTTATGGCCAAACTATGGAGTCATTGAGAGATGGAGATGCCTCTTTTTCTCTAACCATCATGGGTTTGGAGCGTACGTCAATGCAACCTATCTTCCACTTGGAGGTAGATCAAACAACTTACAAATGATTGACATTTTTCAGTGTCATGATAATCTGCGATTTGTGCTGCCTTGGTACTTCGTCCTCAGTCCAGAGATTTGCCCAATAACTATAAATTTCTCTGGAGAATAATTAGTACATTTCAAACTAGTTCTTCCCTTGCGTGTTTTTTCTTCTTCCTTAGACCTAATCTGGAGTTGACTAAGTGAAGTTTTTACACGGTTCTGGTTCCGTTAATTGTGAGTATGGAGAATCCCTCAATGCTCATGAGAGTCTTCAATCTTCATTCTTCTGTCATCATGTAACCCTAATAATTCTATTTACTGGATATCAGTGAATCCAGGCATTTGTTTTGTATTGTACTTTGCCTCATTGGTGAATCTGTGGTGTCCGACCTTCTCATGTTAAAGTGGAATACTCCTGTAGGCCAAGAAGTTGACAAGGTTTTCCACCTATGACTGACATTGGAAGGATTGAGACGACTGTTGTCTGATGACGCTCTGAGTGTGTCTGTAGATCATTGCTTTTCAAGGATTACTTTGTCTGATGGAGATGTTGTACAGGACAGAGAGACTGTATGGATTTTATTCACATTAGTTGAGATGGACATTGGGTTCTAGACCACTCTAAGATAAATCTGTAAAGGTTTGTCCACTTACGAATAACATTGCGAGGATTGAAATTATTATTGTCTGATGATGCTCTCTGACTGACTCACCAGATCATTGCTTTTCCAGGATTACTTTGTGGCTGATGGGGATGTCGTATGGGATGGAGACTACATGGATTTCATTCACATTAACCGGGATGGACATCGGGTTCTAGACCACTCTAAGATAGATCTTCTCAAGACTTTCAAGGTTGGTCACTTGTTTCCTGCTGTTTCTCTTCATCAGAGTATTTTTTTGCAGAGTTTATTGTGTCTCATCCTTGAGCATATTTGTGGTCAGTGGTAAAGTTGCTTTCTCAATCTGCCCAATGTAGCAAGATAGATTGGACATTAGGAGTTGCCCTGACCACACACATTATGGCTTCTTGTAGTGGTCTTACAAGATAATAATTTTGTTCAAGTTGTTCTTGTGTAAATTATGCCCAACAATTGCAACATCTGGCCAACATCCCAAAGTTTTCTACAACTTGGCTTATGACATAGCAGAACTTATTGGCCTGGTTTAGGTATGTGATGCACTATTTTGAATATTTAACTTGGGGTGTGGGCTGCAGGTTGCTGGAGTGGTTACCCAAGCAATTTCTCGGATGGAGGGAGACGTTGCTAGACGGAAGCATTCTGAGGAAATGGAGAAAGAAAAGGATTTGGATGCTAAGTATGGCTCTGGGGATGATGGATCAGAAGTAGTGCGCTCTATGAAAGGATGGGTTAGCCTGCGAGCCCGCAAGTTGTGGAAGTCAAAGTCAACATCTTTCACACGAGCACCCGATTGGTGAATTTGTTTGCTTCTTTGAGAGGAAAAAAAGTTGCTTGAGTTGACCATATAATTTAAGAATACAGCTTGTCAACCTGAAGGACATATTGTGCATGCTGGTTTCATAATGTGGCATTCCATTATGAAAACTAATGCACACTAGCAAATTCACCTACTAGGTAGAAGGAATGCCCATTATATGGGAAAGGAGGTTATGTAGTCTCTATTCATTCTCATGTTATGATCTCTTGAAGGTGGCTTGGTAGCTGGGATATTCACATGAAGTAGAGAGAAGTTTTCAGCAGAGCACAACTTCATGCATCCAGCCATGCCTCCTGGAGGCTAGTTGCTATTGTTACCAGAATCAGTGGCAATGTGTAAGGCCCTCAAAACTTGATAAACTTTGGCTTCAGGTATGCCCAAGGGTATGCTGAAATTACCATCTTTGGGTTGCTGAAATTAGCAGCTTTCAAATGCAGAAGCAAATGATTTGAGGAGTTTGGCATGTGTGTCAAAATGCCAATTGTGGTAGAGGATGGAGTTGGTGGTCATTGCAGGGATCATGATGGAAGATCTGTCTCAAGTTGCATGCCTGCCAATTGTTACCTTGAGATTGGAAAATGTGCAACTGGATTTAAATCTCAGTTCACAGAGAGCTGTGTTGGCTTTCTACAGTCTCCACATTGGCCTTAAACAAGTAATGTTTTATTAATGACTTAGGGCCAAACAACAAACCAAAAAGCAATCAAATTTCCCATTATTGGCCCCAAGGTTTTTTTGGCCTTAATTCCTAGTCTAAAGTGGGC
>Ga0116229_10010397_pt1 | contig 13971 bp, 15 predicted proteins | sample S1TSphgellanicum_3_FD_87313 | JGI IMG/M metagenome (GOLD analysis project Ga0116229, IMG submission 87313) | Host-associated microbial communities from peat moss isolated from Minnesota, USA - S1T2_Fc - Sphagnum magellanicum MG | ecosystem: Host-associated > Plants > Peat moss > Unclassified...
ACGCGGAGCGCGCGTTCCGCGAGCGCGGCGCGCGTCGGGGCGTGGGTTACCGCGCCGCCGCCGAGCGCGATCACCGAGCGCGGTCCCGCCAGCGCTTCGACGACCGCGTCGAGCTCGGCCGCGCGAAAGCCCGCCTCACCGTCGCGAGCGAAGAGTTCGGCGATCGGCCCGTGGCGCGCGACGATCAGGTCGTCGGTGTCGACGAACGGCAAATCGAGCTCGCGCGCCACGAAGCGCCCAATGGTCGATTTGCCCGCCGCCATGAAGCCCACGAGCGCCACGTGCCGTGGAGTCGCAGCCGGATCCGCCATCCGAACGAGCCTCAGGCGACTGGTTGAGGGTCGAAGAGCTTCGCGGCCGCCGCCACGGCGCGCTCGAGGTTGTCGCGCGTCTCGTCGATCGAATCGCCGCCGAACTTCTCGAGGATCGGCGCTGTCAGCGCGAGCCGAACCATCGCTTCGCCGACGATCGAGGCGGCCGGCACGACGCAAACGTCGCTGCGCACGATGCTGGCCGGTGCGACGGTGCCCTCGTGCAGATTGACCGACGGCAGCGCTTTCATCAAGGTCGGGATTGGCTTCACGCTCACGCGCAGCACGATGTCCTGGCCATTGGAGATGCCGCCCTCGATGCCGCCCGCGCGATTGGACCCGCGCGCGACGTTGCCGGCCGCGAGGGTGAAAACGTCATGCGCCGCCGAACCGGGGATACCCGCGACGTCCCGGCCCGCGCCGACCTCGACGGCTTTGACGGTCTGCATCGCCATCAGCGCGCCGGCCAGAACGCCGTCGAGCCGCGTGTCGGGTTGACGATTGGCGCCGACTCCCGCCGGCACGCCGGTCACGCGCACGGTGAACGTTCCGCCCAGCGTGTCACCGGCGGCTTTGGCCGCGTCGATCGCGGCGATCATCGCGCGTTCGGTCGCCGGATCCGGGCAGCGCACTTCGCTCGCGTCGGTCAGAGCGGCGTCGACGTCGAAGAGTTCGGGCGCGCTGACGCTGCCGATCTGCGAGACGTGCGCGGTCGTGCGGATGCCGAGGGCTTGCAGGAATTGCGCGCAGATCGCGCCGAGCGCCACGCGCATCGCCGTCTCGCGGGCACTCGCGCGCTCGAGCACGTTGCGCAGATCGCGCTGGCGATACTTCAACGCCCCGGCGTAATCCGTGTGGCCCGGCCGCGGGTTGGTTAGCGGTTTTCCGTGACCGGTCAGCGGGTCCATCAGTTCGCGCACGTTTTCGAAGTCGCGATTGCGGACCAGGATCGCCAGCGGCGAACCGAGTGTTTTGCCGCCGCGCAGCCCGGCCAGAAACTCGACCTCATCGCGCTCGATCTTCATGCGTCCGCCGCGGCCGTAGCCGCCCTGGCGCGCGCGCAAGGTGGCGTTGATCGCCTCGACGTCGAGTTCGAGATGAGCGGGGAGCCCGTCGAGGATGCCGACGAGCGCGGGGCCGTGCGATTCGCCGGCGGTCAGATACCGGAACATGCGCTCGACTTTCGACGACGGCTGCCGGAAGCCCGGTCCTCCGAGGAGAAGCATGTGCCCGTATGGCGTTCGCTCCGGCTCGCGTGGACGCGGTTATGCTCGAAGCCCGCGCGGCCCAGCTTTTCCGGCGGCTACATGACGACGGCGCGAAGCGCGACGCGATAGTCGCGGCCGGCGCGTTGCTCGAGATCGACGCGGTGACCGGGGGCGCGACGCCAGGCACGGTACGCGCCGCTTGCGCGCGTGCGCTGGTAGCGGATGTCCCGGCGCCGGCCGCTGTCGTCGTGGGGGTTCACCTCGCTTCCGTCGCGGTGCGGGCGTTGGCGGAGAGCCCGGTGCGGGTCGCGGTGGCCTTGTCCCCCGGCGGCGACCCGGCCGCCGCGGTGGCGGCGGGCGCGCGCGAAGTCGAAATCCCGCTCGATACAGCCGCTTTGCTCGCGGGCCGGCCCGAGGTCGCCATCCAAGCGATCGAGGCCGCGAAACACGCGTGCGGTCAGGCGGTCTTGAAAGTCGTGATCGGGGCGGGCGAGCTGGGGTCGCGCGCGGCCTTCGCTCGCGCGGCCGCGCTCGCCCTGGCGGCGGGCGCCGAATTTCTCAAGACCGCCGCCGACACGGAACCCGCCGCGCTGCCGGCGCTCGCCCTGTTGCTGTGCGGCGTCTTGCGCGAACACGGTCGCCGCACAGGCCGTTTCGGGGGGCTCGCGTTGGCGGGCACGGCCATGACCGCGGACGCGCGGGCCGGTTTCGTTTCGATTGCGAGCGAAACGCTCGGCGCGGCCTGCCTGCAGCCGGCGCGCTTGCGCATCGGCGCGGGGAGCGCGTGAGGTGAGCGCCGTCCTGCCCGCGCCGCAGATCGCGCCGGCACCCGCCGGACCCACGCTGCGCGAGAGCTACGGGCTTTTCATCAGCGGCCAGTGGAGCGGCGCGACGGGCGACGCGACCTACGCGACGCACAATCCGGCGACGGAACATGTCCTGACGCGCGTTGCGCTCGCCGATGCGGCGGACGTCGATCGCGCGGTGCGCGCCGCCCGGCGGGGTTACGAGAAATACTGGCGCAAACTGCGGCCCGCCGAACGCGCGAAGTACATCTACCGCATCGCGCGGGCGGCGACCGACCGGGCCAGGGAGTTCGCCCTGTTGGAAACGACCGACAGCGGGCGGCCGATTCGCCACACGCGCGACGGCGACGTCGCGCAGGCCGTCGCGACGTTTTTCTACCACGCCGGCTGGGCGGACAAGCTGTCGTGGGCGGTCGCGTCGGCGGACCGCGCCCGCCCGCTGGGCGTCGCCGGGGCGCTGGCCGCGGCCAATGCCCCGCTGCTTTCCGCCGTGAGCAAGATCGCGCCGGCGCTGGCGTGCGGCAACACGATCGTGGTCAAGCCGTCGGAATCGGCCCCGCTCTCCGCCCTCCTGCTCGCGGACGTTATGGCCGAAGCCGATTTGCCGCCCGGCGTCGTCAACGTCGTCACGGGCGACGCGCGCACCGGCGCGGCGCTCGCCGAACACCCGGGCATCGACCGGCTCGCCTTCACCGGCTCGGCCGACGCCGGCCGCGCGATTCGGCGCGCCACGGCCGGAGCGAAGCACTCGCCGCTGCTCGAGCTCGACGGCAAGCCGGCCTGCGTGCTTTACGAAGACGCGGCGCTCGACCAAGCCGTCGAGGCGCTCGTGGATGCCTTCGCGTCCGGCTCGACGTCGATCCGGTCGGCCGGCTGGCGACTGTTGGTGCAGGAGAGCATCGCGCCGGAAGTCGGCGACCGCCTCCGTTCCCGGTTGGAAACACTGCGCCACGGTGACCCGCTGGACCCGGACACGGACGTTGGGCCACTCGGCTCGCGCGCGCGGCGCGACGAGCTCGTTGCCGTGGCGCAGGCCGCCGCCGAGGCGGGTGCCGACGTGTTCGCTCCCGCCTGGACTCCCCCGGAACGCGGCTTCTGGTGTCCGGCCACGCTCGCGACCAACGTGCAGCCGGCGATGCGGATCGCCCGCGAGAGCGTGTTCGGACCGCTGCTCGGCACGATCACGTTTCGCACGCCGGCCGAAGCCGTCGCGCTGGCGAACGCCGTCCCCGCCGGCTTCGCCGCCGCGGTTTGGACGAGCAGCGGCGCGCTCGCGTTGCACACGGCGCAGCGGCTCGCGGCCGGCGTGATCTGGTGCAACACGATCGACCGCTCGGATCCGAGCGCCCCGCAAGGCGGGATCGCCGGTTTGCGAGCCTACTTGGACTCGTGACTCAAGGCAAAGCGCTGCTCGGAGGGTATGTAGTTGACGTGTTGATTTCAGCGAGTACATCGGCGATCGATCGCGACGCCCTGCGGTTGCGATATCTCGAGAATCGCAATCGCAGCGCCGAGCTCTTCGGACTGCCCGAACCCGAGGCGTACGACGATCGCCCGATCGAGTTGCGGTTTCCGATCGTCTTCTACGAAGGTCACCTCCCGGGCTTCAGCTTCAACAAACTCGTGCGCGAAGCGCTCCAAGGCGCGTCTCTCGATCCGGCGCTCGAGAAGCTCTTCGAGCGCGGCATCGACCCCGCCGACCAGGCGGACGCCGCGCGTCACGAGCGTGACGCGTGGCCCGATCGCAGCCGCGTCCGCGCGTTCGGCGCCGCTTGCGACGCACGCGTGCTCGACGCGCTCGCGAATGCCGCGTTGACCGATGCGGCCTCGTCGCCCTTGCTCGAACGTGGGCACGCCGCGTATACGATCCTCGAGCACGAGGAAATGCACCACGAGACGCTGCTCTACATGTTGCACCGCTTACCCCTCGCGCGAAAGGTGACGCGGGGGCGGGGCGGCGCTTTCGTGGAGGCCGAGCCGGCCTCGACCGGGCGCGTCGCGATCCCCGCCGGCGCCGCGACCCTCGGCGCGCGGCGCGACGCGCTCACGTTCGGGTGGGACAACGAGTTCGACGAGCAGATCGTGAACGTCGGAGCCTTTGAGATCGACGTCAACGACGTCACCAACGGCGAGTGGCTCGCCTTCGTGCGGGCGGGCGGGCCGGTGCCGTCGTTCTGGCTCGAACGCGACGGTCAATTCCGGCTGCTCGGCATGTTCGAAGAGATGCCGTTACCGCTGACCTGGCCCGTCTACGTGACGCAAGCGCAAGCGCGCGCCTACGCGGCGTGGCGCGGCGCGCGTTTGCCGACTGAAGCCGAGTACCATCGGGCGGCGTTCGGCACGCCGTCGGGCGAGGAACGCGCCTTTCCGTGGGGCGACGCCGCGCCGAACTCGACCTATGGAAACTTCGACTTCAAGCGCTTCGATCCCGAGCCCGTGGGCACGAACCCGGCCGGCAACAGCGCCTGGGGCGTCGCCGATCTGATCGGCAACGGCTGGGAGTGGACGTCGACCGAATTCGCGCCGTTCCCCGGCTTCGTGCCGCATCCATCCTATCCCGAGTATTCGCAAGATTTCTTCGACGGCGCGCACTTCATCGTCAAAGGCGCGTCGCCCGTGACCAACCGCAATCACGTGCGGCGCAGCTTTCGCAACTGGTACCGCGCGGAGTATCCCTACATGTACGCGACCTTCCGGACGGTTCGCAGCTAGCCGACCGCCGACGCGAACGTCCAGGCCATGCGGTGCTGGAGCTCTTCGTCCAGTTCGGCCAGGAACGCTTCGGTCGTTAACCAAGGTTGATCCGGCCCGATCAGGCTGGCCAGATCCTTCGTCATCTTGCCGTGCTCGACCGTATCGATGCAGACGCGCTCGAGCGTTTCGGCGAAGCGCACGACGTCGGGCGTGTCATCGATCCGCCCGCGATGCGCGAGCCCGCGCGTCCACGCGAAGATCGAAGCGATCGGGTTGGTCGAGGTCGGCTTACCCTGTTGGTGAAGGCGGTAATGCCGGGTGACGGTGCCGTGAGCCGCTTCCGCTTCGATCGTCTTGCCGTCGGGCGTCATCAAAACCGACGTCATCAAGCCAAGCGAGCCATACCCTTGCGCGACCGTATCGGACTGCACGTCGCCGTCGTAGTTCTTGCAGGCCCAAACGTACTTGCCCGACCACTTGAGGCAGCTCGCGACCATGTCGTCGATCAAGCGATGTTCGTAGCTGCCGCCGAAGGCGCTGAAGCGCTCCTTGAATTCCTCATCGAAGACGCGCTGGAAAATCTGCATGAACCGGCCATCGTACGTCTTGAGAATCGTATTCTTGGTCGACAAATAGACCGGCCATTTGCGCTGCAGGCCGTAATTGAAGCAAGCCCGCGCGAAGCCGCGGATCGATTCGTCGAGATTGTACATCGCCAGCGCCACGCCCGGCTTCTCGAAGACGAAGACCTCGCGTTCGACGGGCGGTCCGCCGTCGGCCGGCGTGAAGGTCAATTTCAGCGTGCCGGCGCCGGGAATCGCGAGTTCCGTCGCGCGATATTGGTCGCCGAAGGCGTGGCGGCCGATCACGATCGGGTCGGTCCAACTCGGAACCAAGCGCGGCACGTTTCGGCAGATGATCGGCTCGCGAAAGACCGTTCCATCGAGTTCGTTGCGGATCGTGCCGTTGGGCGAGCGCCACATCGACTTGAGATGGAACTCCTCGACGCGCGCTTCGTCCGGCGTGATCGTCGCGCACTTGACGCCGACGCCGTACTCCCGGATCGCCCGCGCGGCCTCGACCGTCACGCGGTCGTCGGTCGCGTCGCGGTGCTCGACGCCCAGATCGTAGTACTTGAGGTCGACCTCGAGGTAGGGCAGAATCAACTGTTCGCGGATCATCTGCCAGATCACTCGGGTCATTTCATCGCCGTCGAGTTCGACGATTGGATTGGCGACCGAAATCTTCTGCACGCGCTAGTGGATACGCCGCGCAAGGAGCAAATCATTGGCGGGTTGCATTGGACTGCTCGTGAGCGATAAATGGACCGCGTGACCGTGGCGGATATTGAGCCGGCCCAGCGGCGGATCGTGAGCCTGCTACCCAGCGCTACGGAGATCTTGTTTGCTCTGGGCTGCGGTCCGCGGGTCGTCGGCGTCACGCACGAGTGCGATTTTCCCGCCACCGCGCGCACGCGACCGCACTTGACGGCGAGCGCGCTGCCGGCCGCGGCAAACAGCCGGGAACTCGACCGGCACGTGCGCGCGAGCGTGCATGCGGGATCGAGCCTCTATGCGCTCGACTCCGCCGCGCTCGAGCGGCTGGCGCCGGACTTGATCGTGACGCAAGAACTCTGCGCCGTCTGTGCCGTTTCTTACGCGATCGTCGCGCGAGCAGCCAAGCAGTTGCGCGGCGACCCGCGCATCGTCTCGCTCGAGCCCTCGTCGCTCGAAGACGTGTATGCGAATATCGAGACGCTGGGCGAACTGACCGGAACGGCCGGCGCGGCGCGCGACCTGGTCGCAACGCTGCGCGCGCGCGCCGCCGCGCTCGAGCGCCTCGGCCGCACCGGACCGCGCCCGCGCACGCTCGTCCTGGAGTGGTCCGATCCGCCGATGAGCGGCGGACACTGGACGCCGGGACTGGTCGAACTCGCCGGCGGCAGCCCGGTCTTGGGCAATCCCGGTGCTAATTCGCAAACCCTCGCCTGGAGCGACATCGCCGCCGCCGATCCCGACGTGATCGTCGTGGCGCCGTGTGGTTACGGCATAGAGGCCGCGCTGCGGGCGGCGGCCGAACTCGAGGCCGAACCCGCGTGGCGGACGCTCCGTGCCGTGCGCGCCGGCCGCGCGTTCGCGCTCGACGGCAATGCGTACCTCAACCGGCCCGGGCCGCGCCTGGTCGACACCGCCGAACTCCTCGCGAGCGCGATCTCGGACGAGCCGATCGGCGCGGCGTTGACCGACCGCGACGCGCTACGGCGTCTCGAGCCTAAACGGTCGCAGCCGGTGTAGCCGCCGCTTCTTCGAGCGCACGGTGCGCTTCCTCAAACCGTTCGACCGACTCCATGACCGAACGTCGCGCGGAAGCCGCGTCCTGCCAGCCCTGCGTGCTCGTTTGTTTTCCTTCCAGCAACTTATACGTCTCGAAGAAATGCGAGATCATGCGCAGCGTGTGCGGCGGAATCTGCATTTGCGTGTGAACGCCGTTGTAGGCCGGCTCGCCGACGGGGACCGCCAGGATCTTATCGTCCGGCTTGCCTTCGTCGGTCATCTTCAGGAGACCGATGGGACGGGCCACGACCAGACACCCCGGAAACGTCGGCTGGACAACGAGAATCAGGACGTCGAGCGGGTCGCCGTCCTCGGCCAGCGTCTTGGGCACGAAGCCGTAATCGCCGGGATAGTAGATCGGCGAATGTAACGCGCGGTCGAGCCGGAAAACGTTTAGATTTTTGTCGTACTCGTACTTGTTTCGCGAACCTTGCGGAATTTCGACGACGACGTTGATCTGCTCCGGCGCCAAATCGCCAATGGGTAGGTTCAAATAATCAGTGACACTTTTATTCGACACATCGACGGCTTTCCCGCAGCCGCCCTTCCCGCCTGCCTTTTCGCGATTTTGGTGATCGCTTTACGCCGGAAGCAGGGCCGTCAAGGCGCACAGGGCCGCCACCTCGAGCGCGACGATCAGGAACCCGTATGCGTCGCCCACGAGTCCTCCGTCCAGCCGCCCCGCGATCCAGCGGCCCGCGAGCAGCGATGTGGTCAGCGCCGCCGGCACCAGCAGCGCCGCGAACGGCGTGATGGCCCATGCCGCGCCCGCCAGGAGCAGCCACTCAAGGATCAACGGCACGGCCGGCGGGCGGCGTTGGAGCGCCGGAGAGGTCCTGCCGGCGGGACCTGCGTGCGCCACGAACAACGCGTTGGCGAGCGCGGCCGCGCGCGCCAGGGCGCCGCTGAAGGCCAAGAGTTCGGGATAACGCTCCACCGGGAGCGCCGCGAGCGCCGCGAACCAAAGCGGCCCGGCCACGAGCAGACCGGCCAGCGCGAAACTGCCGCAGCGCGGGTCCTTGAGGATCGCGTGCCGGCGCTCGGGCGAAACGCCGGCGAAGAACGCGTCGCACCCGTCAAAGAACCCGTCGAGGTGAATCGCGCCGGTCAAGACGACCAGCAGCCCGAGCGCCAGAGCCGCGGCGACGGAGTGCGGCACGACGAGGCCGCAGACGGCGGCGAAGCCGCCGGCCAACCCGCCCACGACGGCTCCGACCAGCGGCAAAGCGGCCAGGGCGTCGGGGTCCGGCGGCGCCGCGCTCGTTGCCGGGCTGACGGGCAGGATCGAGAAATAGGCGCAGGCCGCGCCGAAGGCGCGGAAGGCGCGCCTCAGGACTCCGATTTTTCGCTAACGCCGGCTTCGGCGAACGTCTTCATCTCGGCGATCATTCGCGTGGCCGCTTCGACGAGCGGCAGCGCGAGCGCCGCCCCGCTGCCCTCGCCCAGGCGCAAGTCGAGGTCCAACAGCGGCCGCAAGCCAAGGGCTTCGAGCGCGACGGCGTGACCCGGCTCGCGCGACCGGTGCGCCGCGATGCAATAGCCGAGCGAGGCGGGCGCGATGCGTTGCGCGAGCAGCGCGGCCGCCGACACGATGAAGCCGTCGAGCAGGATCGGGAGCCGGCGCGAGGCCGCGCCGAGGATGGCCCCGGCCAGCCCGACGATCTCGAAGCCGCCGACGGCGGCGGCGATCCGCTCCCAGCCGGCGCCCTCTAACGGCGCAACGGCGCTTGCGACCACGTCGCGCTTGCGCGCGAAGGTCGCATCGTCGACGCCCGTGCCGCGGCCCGTGACCGCGCCGGCCGATTCGCCCGTGCAGGCCGCAACGATGGCCGCGGCGCTGGTCGTGTTGCCGATGCCCATTTCGCCGAGCGCGATCGTGTCGTACGGTGCGCGACCCAGCACGTCGTCGAGCGCCGCGATGCCGGCGGCGAGCGCCAGTTCCACGTCGTCCGCGCGCATGGCGTCACCGCGCGCGAAATTCGCGGTGCCGTGTCCGACGAGGACGTCGATCAACCGGTCGTGATGCCCGAGGCCGGCCCGGACGCCGAAGTTGGCGACGAAGACGTCGGCGCCGACGGTTCGCGCGAACGCGTTGATCGCCGCGTGCCCGCCCAGGAAGGCGCCGATCATCTGTGGCGTCACCTCGGCGGGATAGGCGCTGACGCCTTCCGCGGTCACGCCGTGGTCGCCCGCGCCGATCAAGATCGCGGCACGGTCGTAGGGGCGGTCGACGACCCGGCCCGCCATCGCGGAGAGCCGCACCGCAAGTTCCTCGATGCGGCCGAGCGAGCCCAGGGGTTTGGTCAGCGCGTCGATGCGCGCGCGTGCGGCCGCCCCGGCGGCCGGATCGACCGCCACGATCGCGCGTAGCGCCGCCTGACTCGTCACGCGGGCGTCGCGGCCGGCACGGTGCGATTGAGTTCGATGACGCGCGCCGCGTCGCCATCGAAGGCGAGGCGCGTGATGCTGGCCGGTGAAAAGCGTACGGTCAAAGCGGCCGCTTCGCTCTCGCCCAGCGCCACCCGCAAGAGGGCGTGTAAGGGTCCCGCGTGCGTGGCCACCAGCACCCGCGCACCGTCGCTCGCCCGGGCGCGGATCGCCGCCAGCGCCGCCGCGACGCGCGCGCAGCACTGGTCGAACGATTCGCCGCCGTCGGGCGTGTAGAATTTCGGCGCCGTCGCGGAGCGTTCGGCTAACGCCGGATCGCGCGCGACGATCTCAGTCCACGTCAGCCCTTCCCACACGCCGAAGCGCATCTCGCGCCAGCGCGCGTCCAATTCAAGGACGGTGTCGCGGCCGCCGAGCACGAGCTGCGCCGTTTCGCGGGCGCGCGCGAGATCGCTCGCGTACGCCGCCTCGAAGCGGTCGCCCGCAAGGAGGAGGCCGAGCGCGCGCGCCTGCGCGCGGCCCGTGGCATCGAGCGGGACATCCGTGTGCCCCTGAAAGCGGCCGCCCGCGTTCCACTCCGTGCGCCCGTGGCGCAAGACGACCAGTTCGAGTTGCATTGCCCCGGACGCCTTGCCACGCGACGCGGCGGCCTCCTGCCGCGCCGCGCGTTATCGCCGCTAGTTATCGATGAACGGCGTGCCCTCGTGCGCCACGAGCAAGTCGTGCATGTCGTTGGCGTGCTCTTCTTCGGTCGCCAGGATTCCTTCGAGCATTACGCGCGTCGTCGGGTCGTTGTCGGCGAAGTAACGGATCAGCTCGCGATAGTGCTCGACGGCGACGCGCTCCGCGATCAAGTTTTCCTTGATCATGTCGACCAGTTCTTCGGCGGAGCCGTACTCCGAGGCGGAGCGTGTTTCGAGGCCCTTCGGATTGAAATCGGGCGTTCCGCCGAGTTGGTTGATCCGCTCGGCGATCGCCTCCATGTGCTCGCGCTCTTCGGTCGCGTGCTCGGCGAATTCGTTCTTCACCGCTTCGCTATCGAGACCCACGGCCGCGACGGCGTGCGCCGTATAGCGCAAAACGCACACGATCTCGGTGGCTAGCGCCGTCTGGAGGAGTTCGATGGACTTCTCGGCACTGCCGCCGTAGTTGCCGGTGACCGCGCCCTTCTCGAGATTCTCGCGCGCCCGCCGGCGCAGCTCGGTGATGTCGGATAAGAACGGTTTGGTTTTCGTCGAGTTACTCATGCACCGCTCTTGCCCGCGTGATGCTCCCTACAATCACCTTGCGCGCCGGAACGACGATGTACCCGTCGACCGCGTCGCCATAGACGTGGGTCGCTTCAGCTTCCAGACCCCAGCGCCAGAGATACGACGCAACGTACGCGCAGGTCAGCGCGTCGAGCGTATCGTCCCACACTTTGTAACGCGCCCGCTGTACGTGTGACGGGATGCGTGCGTCGAGCAGCAAGGGCGGATCGGCCGTGGCCAGGCACGCGAGCGCCGCGCGATACGTGGACCATTCGGCGAGCACGCTCGGCCACGCGCGCGCCGGCTTCTTCTTGTAGCGAAAGATCGCGTCGAGCCCGAAGAGACGGACGTGCGCGGGATGGGGAAAGACCTCGAAGGCAAACCGTCCCGCCTGACCCGGCGCCATCCGTAGATTCTCGCGCACGCCGTCGGCGGCGAGGTGGTCCAGCAGCAGCCGGGCGCGCCCGCCCGTCGCGAAATGCGGCCGGCCGCGGTTGGCCGGATGGGGTCCCGCATCGTAACGCCGGAAGTCCGCCGCGAGTTCGCGTTCGCAGGCGCGGACGCCCGCGGGGTTATTGACGATCGTGGGCATGTCGATGCCGAGCACGCTGGTCGGCCCGAGCCAGCGGCGAACCCAGGCCAGCACCTCGACGTCGCCGCGCAAGTCGGCGCGCGCTTCGATCAGGCGGCCGCGCGCGTCCAGCACGGCGAGCCCGGACGGGTTGCGCTCGGACCATGCCAGGTCGAGCCCCAGAAAGGTCGCGCTGCGGTCGAAGCCCGGGGCGTCATCCATCGCAGCGGGAGTGCGGCGCAACAGGGCGCTTTCCCGCGCTCGCCGTAGCCACGCGGGGTGTCGAAGAGCCGCGAACCACTCCGCCTGGACGTGCGCAAGACGTACAAGCTCTTCGTGGGCGGCGCGTTCGTGCGCTCGGAATCCGGCCGTGCCGACGTCGTCGGCGCGGGCACCGACGAACCGGCCAGCGTCGCCCGCGCGTCGCGCGAAGACCTGCGCTCGGCGGTCGTCGCGGCGCGCGCGGCGTTGCCGCTATGGGCGGACGTCGCGCCGATGGATCGCGGCCTCGCGCTCTATCGGCTGGCCGAGATGATGGACGCGCGCCGCGGCGAGTTCGTCGAGCGGCTGCGGCTGGGTTCCAAACTCGAGGACGCCGCGGCGCTCCGCGAAGCGACGACCGCGATCGACCGCACGCTCTGGTATGCGGGCTGGTGCGACAAGTACGCGGCCGTGCTCTCGTCGCGCAACCCGGTCGCCGGCCCGTACTATTCCTATGCGACGCCCGAGCCGATGGGCGTCGTCGGCGTGTTGGCTCCCGACGAGCCGTCACTGCTCGGCCTCGTTTCCGCGATCGTGCCGCCGCTGGTCTCCGGCAACACCGTCGTCGTGCTGGCCTCCGAGACCGATCCGCGGACGGCACTCGTCTTCGCCGAGTGCCTGGCGACCAGCGACGTTCCAGCGGGCGCCGCCAACGTGCTGACGGGCCGGCGTATCGAACTCGCGCCGCAACTGGCGCGCCACGCGGACGTCAACGCGTTGCAAGCGTGCGGCCTCGACGCGCCGTTCGCCGCCGAACTCGAGCGGCTGGCGGCGGATAACTTCAAGCGCACGCGGATGATCGGCGCGCCGTCGCTGGCCGATTGGTTTAGTACCGAAGCTCAGGACCTCGCGAACGTCGCGGCGTTCGTGAAAACCAAGACGATCTGGCATTCGGCAGGCATTTGAAAGAAGCCACAGCGCGCGCGGAGATCGTCTCCTACTGCGCGCGCTTGTACGGGCGGGGTCTGGTCGCAGGCAATAGCGGAAACGTCAGCGTCCGCCTGGCCGACGGAACGCTCGTCGTCACGCCGACCGGCGTTTCGCTGCGCGACTTGGATCCGAGCGAACTGGTCGTCTGCGCCGCCGACGGAACGCCGCTGGCCGGAGCGGGCCGCCCGACCAGCGAGCTGCCGCTGCATCTGGCCGCCTATCGGGTCCGTCCGGACATCGCCTGCGTCATTCACACCCACCCGACGTACTGCGTCGGCTGGTCGAAAACCGGCGGACTTTTCCCGCTCGATACGGTCGGCGCGATCGAGTCGCTCGGCACGATCGCCTGGACCCCCTACGCGAAGTCCGGGACGCAAGAGCTGGCCGACGTGTGCTCGGCCGCCTTTGCCGGCAACGTCGACACGATCGTGATGGAGCGCCACGGCCTCTCCAGCGTCGCCACGTCGCTCGAGACGGCGTTCATTCGCACCGATCTCGCCGAGCAGACCGCCCAAATCGAATTCGCAGCGATCCTGTTGCGCGCGTCGAAGACGTAGTGTCGATGGACAACCAGCGACCCGAACTTCCCGTTGACGACTTGCGCGCCGCCGCCGGCGACCAGCCCGAGGCACACGCGGCGATCGGCGACTTTCACGCCGAATTCTCCGAGGCAACGCCGGATGCCGGCCGCCTCCGTGCCCAGGCCGACCGTTTGCGGTCGTTTTCGGACGTTGCGGGCCCCTTCGAACGCTGGTGGCTGAGCCCCGGCGTCCAAGCCTTCGTCTCCGAGCTCAACGCCACCGGAATCTGACGTGACCACGCCGGCGCCGAAGGCGCCACGGCGCCCGCCCAGAATTGGGCGGACCGGCCCGACACATCTGGAGAGGTGGCAGAGTGGTCGAATGCACTCGCTTGGAAAGCGAGCAGACTGTCAAAGGTCTCGGGAGTTCGAATCTCCCCCTCTCCGTTGATATGGGGGGGTACCCCCCCAAACCCCCGCCGCGGACTCCCGCGGCTGTCCACGGGCGGGCTCTCTCGCGCGCTACGGCCTGACCCAGGCCGTGCGCGCGTTCTTTGCCGCGTCATGGCGGAGTTGCTGCTGGGCGGGCGCGGCCTGCTGCGCAAGCGCGCCGGTAATGGCGGTGCTGGGCGGGCGCGGCTTGCTGCGCAAGCGCGCCGCGGGGGCGGAGTTGCTGCTGGGCGGGCGCGGCTTGCTGCG
>Ga0116229_10010400_pt1 | contig 13963 bp, 7 predicted proteins | sample S1TSphgellanicum_3_FD_87313 | JGI IMG/M metagenome (GOLD analysis project Ga0116229, IMG submission 87313) | Host-associated microbial communities from peat moss isolated from Minnesota, USA - S1T2_Fc - Sphagnum magellanicum MG | ecosystem: Host-associated > Plants > Peat moss > Unclassified...
CCCCTCGCCCCCTCGCCCCTGCTACCTTGGCTATCCCCCGCCAAGGTGCGTCGAATTGCGATGAAACTTTGTAGAATTTATAGTTCGCTATCGTCAAACGGCGATCCGCTTGGCTTGCTACATTTGTCCGGCTTGTAGCACAGGGGCAACATCGTCACGCCCCGGTCCTAAATCTGCCTTTGCGCGCCTCAAAAAAGGCGGGGTCGCTACGGAAGGGATGTGGTCAATGGCCGCGTTTCGATTAAGGAAGGCGCTGTCCGGTAATTTTTTTCGCTTCAACGCCCCATCCGACCCCAGGAGTTAGACCCGCGTGGATACAGGATCTCGGCCCAGCACTCGTCCTCCGGCCCCCGCAAGTGCGCCGACGTCAGACGAGCGTCGTCCCGCCGCCCCCGCTGGCTCTTTCACCTCCGGCCCCAAGGCGCCCCCGCCGCATAAATCGCGGTTCGGGTGGGTCGGGCTCGTCGTTCTGGTCCTGATCGTCCTGGCCGTCTTGTGGTTCCTGGTCCCCCATGGCGGGCAGACGAGCGCCGGAGCCGGGCGCCATGGCCGCGGCGCAGGGATGAACGTCGCGACCACCGTGGCGAGCGCGGCGGTGACCCGCGGCGACATGCCGATCTACCTCAATGAACTCGGCTCGGCGACACCGCTCGCCACCGTCGTGGTCCAGCCCCAGATCGCCGGCTACATCCAGGCCATCGCGTTCAAAGAAGGCGAGATGGTCAAGAAGGGCCAGCTTCTGGTCCAGATCGACGACCGCCTGTATCGGGCCCAGCTGCTGTCCGCCGAGGCCGCCCTGGCCCGCGATCAAGCGGCGTTGAACGAAGCCCAAGTCGATCTGAAGCGCTATCAACTGCTGCTGTCCCAGGACTCCATCGCCAGCCAGCAGGTCGATTTGCAAGCGGCGACGGTGAAACAGGACGAAGGCACGGTGAAGGCCGACGAGGCGACCATCGCCACAGCCAAGCTCGATATCGCCTACTGCCATATCGTCTCGCCCGTCGCCGGGCGGGTCGGGCTGCGCCAGGTCGATGTGGGCAACTATGTCACGAGCTCACTCACCAACGGCCTCGTCATCGTCACCGAGATCACGCCGATGGACGTGGAGTTCGCGCTACCCGAAGACAACCTGCCCCAGGTGCAGGCGCGTCTGCACGCGGGCGCCAGCCTGCCGGTGGTCGCCTATGACCGCACGGGCGTCACCCAGCTGGCGGTCGGCAAGATCCTGACGCTGGACAACATCGTCGATAGCGCCACGGGCACGGTCAAGGCCAAGGCCCGCTTCGACAATGGCGCGGGCACGCTCTTCCCGCAGCAGTTCGTCAATGTGCGCATCCTGGTCGATACCCTGCATAATGCGGTGATCGCGCCGACGGCGGCCGTGCTGCGCGGGGCCAATGGTCTGTACGCCTACGTGGTGCAGGGTGGGCAGAACCATCACACCGTCACCATGCGCACGATCACCGTCGGCCCGGCGGCTGGCGAAGCCACCGCGATCCTCAGCGGGCTGGAGCCTGGCGATATCGTCGTGACCGACGGCTCGGATCGCCTGCGCGAAAGCGCGCCCGTCATCCTGCCCGGCGACTGCATCCCCGCCTTCCCCGGCGCAGGCGCAGGTCATGGCGCCCACAAGTCTGGCGCCCACGGCCCCTATGGCGGCGCGGCCAGCGGCGGCCATGGCGGCGGTTGCCCCACGGGCGAGCGTCAAGCCGGCCAACCCAGCGCGACCTCCATCGCGGCTGGCAGCGGCTCTGTCAGCGGCGGCGGACCGGGCAGCGCCGAGAGCGCCGGCTCCAGCGACGCCGCGCCGGCCCCGGGTGGATCGAGCCAAAGCGTTCCCGGTCAAGGAACGGGCGGCTCGGAGTCAGGCGGTGGACGCACCCAGGCCCTTCTGGCGCCCTTGAACCTTGACGCTCAGCAGCAGCTGAAGGCGCAGGCCATCTTCACCAAGGCTCGCGGCGACGCCATGGCCGCAGCGGCCAACGCCGGGGACGACCCCGACGCCCAGCGCAACGCCCGGCGTCAGGCGATGGAGCAGGCCTTCAGCCAGCTCGACCCGATCCTGCGTCCCGATCAGAAGGCCAAGCTGGCGCAGGTCCGCGCTCAGATGGCTCAGCACCACGGCGCCGGCGGCGGCCAACCCTAATGAGCGACGTCCATAGCCGGACCTCGGGTTCGTCCCCTCAAGGCCCTGACGCGGAACCGCCGGCCGAACGCACCTATGCGTTCAGCCCCTCCAGGCTGTTCGTCCTGCGGCCCATCGCGACATCGCTGCTGATGGTGGCGATCTTCCTGGCGGGCGTGGTGGGCTTCCAGTTCCTGCCGCTGTCGGCCTTGCCGGAGGTGGACTACCCCACCATCCAGGTCACGACCTTCTATCCCGGCGCCAGCCCGGCCGTGACCACCTCCTACATCACCGCGCCGCTTGAGCGGCAGTTTGGCGAGATGGAAGGCCTGACGGGGATGAGCTCGGTGTCCTCCCAGGGCGCCTCGGTCATTACGCTTCAGTTCAACCTGAACCTCAGCCTGGATGTGGCTGAGCAGGAAGTGCAGGGCGCCATCAATGCGGCGAGCAGCCTCCTGCCGTCGGACCTGCCCAACTATCCGACCTACGCCAAGGTCAATCCGGCCGACGCGCCCATCGTGTCCATCGCGCTGTCGTCCAAGACCATGCCCCTGAACCAGGTCGAGGATCTGGCGGATACGCGGCTTGCCTCCAAGCTCAGCGAAGTGGCGGGCGTCGGCCTCGTCAGCGTGTCGGGCGGACAGCGGCCGGCGGTGCGCGTGCAAGCGAACCCCAAGGCGCTCGCCGCCTATGGCCTGTCGCTTGAAACCCTGCGTTCGACCATCGCTTCCGCTAACGTACTGGATTCCAAGGGTAGTTTTAATGGACCCCAGCGCGCCTACACCATCGACGCCAATGACCAGATCACCGATCCGGCCCAGTATGGCAATGTCATCATCGCCTATAGCAATGGCGCGCCGATCCACTTGAGCGACGTCGCGACCATCGTTTCGGGGGCGGAAAACAGCCAGTTGAGCGCGCTGAACAACACCACGCCGTCAGTGATCTTGAACGTTCAGCGACAGCCCGGCGCCAATGTCATTGGCGTGGTCAATAGTATCAAGAAGCTCCTGCCCCGCACCTTCTGTCAGGATCAGACCTGTCGCGATAACACCGCGCCGGGCCAGCTCGAATCCGCCCTGCCCGCCGGCGTAGACATGGTCGCCACTACCGACCGCACGGTCACCATCCGCGCCTCAGTCGATGACGTCGAGTTCGAGCTCGTGCTGGCCATCGGTCTGGTGGTGCTGGTGATCTTCGTCTTCCTGCGCAATGTCGCGGCGACCCTGATCTCCGGCGTGGCCGTGCCCCTGTCCTTGGTCGGCGCCTTCGCGGTGATGTATTTCTTAGGCTACAGCCTCAACAACCTGACCCTGATGGCGCTGACCGTCGCCACCGGTTTCGTCGTCGACGACGCCATCGTCATGATCGAAAACATCAGCCGTCACGTCGAAGCGGGCGAAGAGGGGCGCGCCGCCGCCCTGCGCGGCTCGGGCGAAATCGGCTTCACCATCATTTCGTTGACCGTTTCGCTGCTGGCGGTGCTGATCCCGCTGCTGTTCATGGGCGATGTGGTCGGGCGTCTGTTCCGCGAGTTCGCGGTGACCTTGGCGGTCACCATCATCTTCTCCGCCATCGTCTCTCTGACGCTCGTGCCCTCACTATGCGGCCTGTTCCTGCGTCACCCCAAGGCGCCCAAGCCGGGCGGCTTCGGCGACAAGGCGGAAAAGGCGTTCGACTGGGTGATCGAACAGTATGACCGCGGCCTGAAATGGGTGCTTTCGAACCAACCCCTGACCCTGATCGTGGCGCTCGCGACCTTCGTTGTGACGGTGATCCTGTATCTGACGATCCCCAAGGGCCTGTTCCCGACCCAAGATACCGGCCTGATCCAGGGCGTGACCGAAGCGTCTCAGACCATCTCTTACGGCGCCATGACGGCGCGCCAGCGGCAGTTGGCGGAAGCCATCCTGACTGATCCCGCGGTGACCAGCGTGTCCTCGTTTATCGGCGTCGATGGCGTCAATGAGACCGTCAACTCCGGCCGCGTGCTGATCAATCTGAAGCCGCTGGACCAGCGCCATGAGTCGGCGACCCAGATCATTCGCCGGCTGAACCAGGAAACCGCGAGCGTGCCCGGCGTCGCCATGTACCTCCAACCGGTGCAGGACCTGACGCTCGACGCCAATGTCAGCCGGACCCAGTACCAGTTCATCCTGGCCTCGGTGGATCAGCCCTCCCTCAATAGCTGGACGTCGAAGCTGCTGGAGGCGCTACGCAAGGACCCCAAGCTCGAAGACGTGTCGTCGGACGCGCAGAATAACGGTCTTGAGGCCTATATCCAGGTGGATCGCGACACCGCCGCCCGCCTGGGCGTCAGCCTGCAATCCATCGACAATGTGCTGTACGACGCGTTCGGCCAGCGCATCGCCTCGACCATGTACACCCAGTCCAACCAGTATCGCGTGATCCTGGAAGCCACGCCCGACGTGCAGAAGTCGCCGGAATCGCTGAACAACATCTATCTCCAGACCAATTCGGGCGGGTCCGTGCCCTTGTCGGCCATCGCGACGGTCCGCATCCAGAATGCGCCCCTGGTGGTGACCCACCAGAACCAGTTCCCGGCCACCACCGTCAGCTTCAACCTGGCGAGCGGCGTGTCGCTGGGTGAATCCGTGACGCTGATCCAGCAGGCCGAGAAGAAGATCGGTATGCCGATCAGCGTCAACACCACCTTCTTAGGCGCCGCCCAGGCCTATCGCGCGTCTCTGTCGAACGAGCTGTGGCTGATCCTGGCGGCCATCGTGGCGATCTATATCGTGCTGGGGATCCTCTACGAGAGCTTCGTCCACCCGGTCACGATCCTCTCCACCCTGCCCTCTGCGGCGGTCGGCGCGCTGTTTTTCCTGATGATCTGTGGACAGGATTTGGGCGTCATCGGCATCATCGGCATCATCTTGCTGTTCGGCATCGTCAAGAAGAACGCGATCATGATGATCGACTTCGCGCTGGAGGCCGAACGCAACGAAGGGCTGACGGCCCAGGAAGCGATCCACCAGGCGGCGCTGTTGCGCTTCCGGCCCATCATGATGACGACCATGGCGGCCCTGATCGGCGCCATCCCGCTCTGGGTCGGCGGCGGCATGGGGGCTGAGCTTCGCCGCCCCTTGGGCATCAGCATCGTCGGCGGCCTGATCTTTTCCCAGGTGCTGACGCTGTTCACCACGCCAGTCATCTACATCATGTTCGACAACCTGGCCTCCAAGCTCGCGCGCCGCGACAAGGAGAGCCCCGCCCGGAGCGGACCTGACGGCGACGGCTATGGCGTGCATGGACCGAGCCCGGAAGGGTCGCCGTCTTGACGACGATCAATCCGCCGCCCGCAGGAGACGTCCCGGAAATCAACGGGAGCAACATGTCGGCGGTGTTTATCCGCCGTCCGGTCGCGACCACCTTGCTGACCCTGGCGATCGCCTTGTTGGGCGTGGCGGCCTATTTCGTGCTGCCCGTCGCCCCCCTGCCCCAGGTGGACCTGCCCACCATCTCGATCCAGGCGAACGACGCCGGCGCCAGCCCCAATGTGGTGGCCGCCACCGTCGCGACGCCGCTTGAACGCCAGCTCGGCACCATCGCCGACGTCACCGAAATGACGTCCCAGAGCGGCACGGGCTCGACCCGGATCACGCTGCAGTTCGGGCTGGATCGCGACATCAACGGCGCCGCGCGGGATGTGGAAGCCGCCATTGATGCGGCCAAGAACCTGTTGCCGACGTCCAGCCTGCTCAGCCTGCCGACCTATCGCAAGGTGAACCCGGCGCTGCGTCCGATCATCATTATCGGCCTGACCTCGGAGACGCTGGCGCCTTACCAAATCTACGACAAGGCCGACATCCTGCTGAACCAGGCCATCTCCCAAGTTCAGGGCGTCGGAGAAGTGGATATCGGCGGCGCGACATCGCCGGCCGTGCGGGTCGAAATGAACCCACTGGCGATGAACAAGTACGGCATCGGCACAGAAGACGTGCGCGCAGCCATCGATTCCACCAACTTCTTCCTCGCGAAGGGCACGCTGTCGGTCGGCGACCGCAGCTATCAGATCAATACCAACGACCAGGCGAATTCGGCCCCCGACTACCAGAACGTGATCGTCGCCTTCCGAAACAACGATCCCGTTCGGTTGAAGGATATCGCTGAGGTCGTAGACGGCCCGGCGAACCTTCAGAACCTCGGCCTTGTCAACGGCAAGCCCGGTGTCGTGCTCCGCGTGACTCAGTCGCCGGGCGCCAACATCATCACGACTGTCGACAGTATCAAGAAGCTGCTCCCCGAGCTCCAGACAGCGCTGGGCCCCCAGATCAAGGTCACCACCATCGTCGACAACAGCACAAGCATCCGGGCCTCGATCAACGATGTTGAGACCACGCTGCTGCTCTCCGTCATTCTGGTGGTGCTGGTGGTGCTGGTGTTCCTGCGCAACGGCCGCGCCACGCTGATCCCCGGCGTCGCCGTGACCGTGTCGCTGATCGGCACCCTGGCGCTGATGTATGTGATGCATTTCAGCCTGGATAACCTGTCCCTGATGTCGCTCACCATCGCCACAGGCTTCGTGGTCGACGACGCCATCGTGGTGCTGGAAAACATCACGCGCCACGTCGAAGCGGGCATGCGGCGGATGAAGGCGGCGCTGCTCGGCTCGCGCGAGGTCGGGTTCACGGTCATGTCGATGTCGATCTCGCTGATCGCGGTCTTCATCCCCATCCTGGCCATGGGCGGCCTGGTGGGGCGCCTGTTTCGCGAGTTCGGCCTGACGCTGTCAGCGTCGATCCTGATCTCCCTGGTCGTCTCCCTCACCGCCACGCCGATGATGGCCGCGCGGCTGATCGACGAACACCCGGGCGAGGGCGAGGATAAAAAGAAGGGCCTCTTCAGCCGCCTGTCCCAAGGGTTCGAATGGGGTTTCGACAAGACCCTTCACACCTATGAGCGCTGCCTGATCTGGGCGCTCGACAACAGCCTGCTGGTGCTGATCAGCCTGATCCTGACGGTGTTTCTCACCGTATATCTCTACATGATCGTGCCCAAGGGCTTCTTTCCGCAGGAAGACAACGGCCTTCTGATCGGCCAGATCCAGTCCGATCAATCCTCCTCGTTCGACAATACGTCGGCGAAGATGAAGCGGGTGCAAGGCATCATCACCCACGATCCGGCGGTGCAGTCGTCGGCCTCCTTCTCCAGCCAGCCGAACGGTTTCACCTTCATCACCCTGAAGCCAAAGGACGAGCGCAAGGTGACCGCCGACCAGGTGATCGCCCGGCTCCAGCCCAAGCTCGCCCATATCGCCGGCATCAGCCTCTTTCTGCAATCGGCCCAGACCCTACAGGTCGGCGGCCGCCAGAGCGGCGCCCAATACCAGTACACCCTGCAAAGCGACGACGCCGACACGCTGCGCACCTGGTCCAACAAGATGTACAACGCCATGAAGGCGCTGCCGGACCTGGCCCAGGTCAACACCGATCAGCAGTCCCACGCTTTAGAGACCTATCTCACCTTTGATCGCCAGACGGCGGCTCGGTTTGGTCTGACCACGTCGCAGATCGACAAGACGCTCGGCGACTCCTTCGCCCAGAGCAACGCCTCGACCATCTATAATCCGCTGAATCAGTATCACGTCGTGATGGAGGTGGCTCAGCCCTACCAGCGCGAGCCCGACGCGCTGAAGAACATCTATGTCACCTCGCCCAGCGCCAATGTGACCAGCGCCGGCGTCGTGACATCGGCAGCGTCCACGACAAGCTCCACCACGACGAGCGGCGGCGGTGGCGGCGGGGCGGGCGCCTCAACGTCGCTCACCCTGCCCACGAGCGCCGCGATCACCTCAAACGCCCTCACCACCCCCTTGACGACGAGCACCACGGGCGTCGGCAGCTTCGGGACGAGCACGTCCAGCAGCACGAGCGGAACGCTGGGCGGGACGACCGGAACGATCACGAGCAGTTCAGCGTCGGGCGCCAGCAAGACAAGCGTCGCCAACCCCAGCAGCACATCCAGCGCCACGCCCAGCATCACCTCGACCGGCATCTTCGGAACGCCGCCCACGCCAAAGAGCAAGGTCGGCTTAGCCGGTATCTTCGGAACGGCCGCATCGACCGCCAACCCGACCAGCTACGTTCCGAACCCCAGCCTCCTAAGCGGCTCTAACACCAGCAGCGCGCTGACCGCCGGCCAGCAATTATCCGGCGCGGGCTCCTCGTCCTCCACCACCGGCGGCGGCACGGCCACCGCGACGGGCGTCGCCATCTCCACCTCCGCCGAGCAGATGACGCCGCTGTCGGCCTTCTCCAGCTATGCGCTCGGCAATACGCCGCTGGCTGTGAACCATCAGAACACGTCGGTGGCGGCGACCATCTCGTTCAACATGGCGCCGGGTAAAGCGCTGAGCGACGCCCAGCGGGAAATCGAGCAGGTGAAGCAGCAGATCGGCCTGCCCTCCACCGTCGTCGGGTCGTTCCAGGGCACGGCGCAGCAATATACCGCATCGCTGGCCAGCGAACCCCTGCTGATCCTGGCGGCGCTCGTGGCGGTCTATATCGTGCTCGGCATCTTGTATGAGAGCTACATCCATCCTCTGACCGTGATCTCCAGCCTGCCATCGGCGGGCGTGGGCGCGGTCTTGGCCATGCTGATCTTCAACGTGCAGTTCACGGTCATCTCCCTGATCGGGGTGATCCTCCTGATCGGTATCGTTAAGAAGAACGCCATCATGCTGATCGACTTCGCCCTGGTTGCGGAGCGGGAGCAGAACCTGTCGTCGCGCGACGCCATCTATCAGGCCTGCATCCTGCGCTTCCGCCCGATCCTGATGACGACCTGCGCGGCCATCCTGGGGGCCGTGCCCCTGGCGCTGGGCCTGGGCCAAGGGGGCGAGCTGCGCCAACCCTTAGGCATCTCCATCATCGGGGGCCTGGTGGTCAGCCAGATGCTGACGCTCCTCACCACCCCCGTCGTCTATCTCTACCTCGATAGGCTGCGCACGCGCGGTCGCCGACGGTATCCGCGGGGCTTGGGCGGCGGGTCCTCGCCCGCCCATGGGCCGCGCCGCGGACCATCGCCCGGCCCCTCGCCTATGCCGGCCGAGTAGCAAGGCTGATCATGACTGAAAACACGCCCCTCTCGCCTTCCACACCTCTTACCGTCTTGCCCGGACTTGTTCCGGGCATCCATGGCGCGACGCCGCAACTGCCGAATGGGCGTCAGATCTCACAGCCTGCCCCGGCTCATGGCCTCACCAATTCCGCAGTATCTGACAGCCATTTGGCGGTCGGAACGTCGCGCCATGGCCCCCCGGAACAAGTCCGGGGGAGACGGAAGAAAGAGGGGCTTGGTACGCGACGTGTTAGGCGAACGCATCGACATAACGTCTTCGCGACCCTATCCAGCGTGATCACCGCCGTCGCCCTAACCGGCTGCACGGTCGGCCCGAACTATGAGCGCCCAACCGCACCAACGGCGACCCACTTCAAGGAGGCCGAAGGCTGGACGCCTGCCGATCCGCAGGAGTCGATCGACAAGGGCGCCTGGTGGTCCATGTTCAACGACCCGGTGCTGGACGGTCTGGAGCGGCGGATCGCCGTCTCCAACCAGACCCTGAAGGAATATGAGGCGATCTATCGCCAGGCGCACCAGATCGTGGCGGAGGCGCGGTCGGGATATTTCCCCACCGTCTCCGGCAGCCTGGGCGCCCAGCGGAGCAAGAGCGCCACGGGCTCTACCAGCACCGTCGGCGGCGCTTCCACCACGACCACCAGCGCCACAGTCGTCACCAACAACAGCAACACGCCGACGAACCTCTATTCGGCCGGCCTGGACGCCAGCTGGGCGCCCGATCTGTGGGGCAAGGTGCGCCGCACGGTCGAGGGCGACAAGGCCAGCGCCCAGAGCGCCGCCGCCAACATCGCCAACTACAAGCTGTCGCTGCAAGCCACGCTGGCGGAGGATTATTTCGAGCTCCGGGTCACCGACGAGGAGATCAAGCTCTATCAGGAAACTGTCGCCGACTATCAAAAGTACCTGCAGCTGACGATCAATCAGTACAATGCGGGCTCCCAGGCCAAATCGGCCGTCGTATCGGCCCAGACCCAGCTCCTGAGCGCCCAGGCCGCCTTGGTGAACTTCGGCGCCAGTCGCGCCCAGTATGAGCACGCCATCGCCATGCTGGTCGGCGTCACGCCAGACCAGCTGACGATCACGCCCGCGACGCTCAGCCGCGACGTGCCGACGGCGCCCATCGGCGTCGCCTCCACCCTGCTGCAACGCCGCCCCGACATCGCCGCCGCCGAACGCACGGTGAACTACGCCAACGCCCAGATCGGCATCGCGGAATCAGCCTTCTATCCGACCCTGACCCTGTCCGGTTCGGTCGGCTCTGACGCGACGACGATCAGCAACCTGTTCAGCGCCTCCTCCACCCTGTGGTCCGTCGGCGCATCCGCCGCCGATACCTTGGTGGACTTTGGTCTGCGCCGCGCCGAGGTGCGGGCCGCTCGCGCCGTCTATGACGAAGACGTCGCCACCTATCGCCAGACCGTCCTGACCGCCTTCCAGAACGTCGAGGACGAGATCGCGGCCTTACGCGTCTACGAAAAGCAGGAAGCGGTCGAGCTGGAGTATGAAAAGGCCGCCAAGGAGGCCGTGCGCCTGGACCTCAACGAGTACAAGGCCGGCGTGGTCGACTACACCACCGTCATCACCGCCCAAACCTCAGCCCTGTCCGCCTCCCAGAACGTCCTGACGGTGCTGGAATCGCGCCTTTTGGCCAGCGTGCTGCTGGTCGAATACGTCGGCGGCGGCTGGACGCCGGCGGATCTGCCGAAGAGTTAGGTCCTCACACCCCCTGCCCATACCCCTTAAACTGGGCGAATACCGCCGCCATCTGGGCGTCGTCCAAGATGTTTGGGCCGCCGATGGCGAGCGTACCCCAGTAGACGGCGGCCTGCTCTTCGACCTCCTCGGCGATAGCCAGGGCCTTGGCCAGGGTCGCGGCGCCGACGATCTGGCCGTGGTTGGCCATGAGACAGGCGAAACCGCCGTCCAGCGCGTCCGCCACGGCTTGCGCCAGCTCTACCGTGCCAAAGGTGCGATAGGGGGCGAGCGGGATGACGCTTCGGCCGCCCACGGCGACCATGTAGTGGAAGGCTGGAATAGGACGGCCCGCGCAGGCCAGGATGGTGGCGTGGCGGGAGTGGCAATGCACGACGGCGTTCATGTCGGGACGCCGGGCATAGAGACCCGCATGCATCCGCCACTCGCTCGACGGCTTCAGCGCCCCCGCCGGCGCGCCCCCTTGGGCGTCCAGCCGCACGACGGACTCCGGCGTGAGCTGGTCGGGCGTGACGCCGCTCGGAGTCACGAGCAGACCGTCCGGCAGCCGGGCGGATACATTGCCAGAGGTCCCGCTGTTCAGGCCGCGGAGCGCCATGGCCTGCGAGACCTCGACGATCTGTTCCCGCAAGTGCAGCTCTTGATCATCCGTCATGGCGCAACTCCCCACAGGCGGCGTAACGCTGTCGGCGGCCCGCCGCCCGCAGCGTCGATACGCGTGATCGCCTCGGCGAGCCGTTCGACGGCGACGGCCATATGGTGCGCGTTGGCGTGGATGAGCAGATCGGCGTCGAGCATCAAGCCCACATGGCCCCGCCAGAACACGAGATCGTTCCGGCGGAGCGATTCGACGTTCGGGACGGCGGCGCCCAGCTTCGCCTGCATATCGCTGTCGCGCGGGCCCGCCCGCCCGCAGGCGTAGAGCGACTGCTGCACCAAGCCTGAGCAATCCAACCCCACGCTGTCTCGTCCACCCCAAAGATAGGGCGCGCCGAGGTAGCGAAGCGCCACAGCGGCGGGATCGGTCTCGACCTCGCCCAAAGCGGCGAGGTGAGCGGCGGGGATAAAGCCCCCGCCCCGCGCAAGCCTGGCGAACCGCCCCTCGGTCTCTTCGACCGTGACCAAGGCGTTGGTGGAGAGATACAGGCGCGGCGGGGCCTTGATCGAGGCTTGCGGGAACACGTAGGTGCGCAGCGCCCGCACCCAGTGGGTCGGGGCCAGCCCCGGTGGCGACAGCGCCTCGCGGGGCGCCCAACCGACATAGCCGTCGCGCAGCGCCTTGCCGTAGACGAAGTCGTCGCCTGTGGTCAGCGCCGCGAACCGCTCGCCAAACAGCAGCTGATCCACCTGCTCGGCCGCTGGGTCGGGGGCGCGGCGCAGGGCGCAGGCCGGCGTCACGACCTGCATCGGCTCTGGCGCGATATAGCGCGCCGCCACGACGCGCCCCTCGAGGCCGACGTCTGCGACGTCGAAACCGTCCCCTGCACCTGTCCGAAGCGCTAAGGTCAGGCGGGGATCGAAGGCCTGTCTAACCGATGTGACGGCCGCCACGGTCACGCCGCCGCGCCGGCGCCATATCGCGCCTGGATCACGGCGAATAGCGCCCGAATAGACTGCGCCTCGGCGCCCGTCGGCCAACCCTCGCGGGTGCGGGGATTCCAGGCGAAGATGTCCAGGTGAACCCAGGCGCCCGCTTCAGGGGCGAACCGCTTCAAGAACAGGGCGGCGGTGACCGAGCCGGCCTGGGCCCAGGCGTCGGCGTCGTTCTTCAGATCGGCGATATCGCTGTTCAGGGCCTCGGCGTAGCCGGCCCAGAGCGGCATCCGCCAAAGGGGATCGTCGACCGCGACCGCCGCTGTGGCGATCTCGGCGGCTAAGGTCTCGTCGCCCGTATAAAAGGGGATGACCTCAGGCCCGAGCGCCATGCGGGCGGCGCCGGTCAAGGTAGCCAGATCGATGGTGAGGTCGGGGCTGAGTTCGCCTGCCCGCGTCAAGGCGTCGGCCAGGATCAGCCGGCCCTCGGCGTCGGTGTTGCCGATCTCAATCGATAAGCCCTTGCGCGAGGCGATCACATCCCCTGGCCGCATGGCGTCGGCCGAAATAGCGTTCTCCACAGCTGGAACCAGCACGACCAGGCGGATGGGGGTTTGGGCGTCCATGATCAGTTGCGCCAGGCCTAAGGCGTGGGCCGCTCCGCCCATGTCCTTCTTCATCCAGCGCATGGCCGACGACGGCTTCATATCCAGGCCGCCGGTATCGAACACCACGCCCTTGCCGACCAGGGCGACCAAGGGCGCATCGGCGCCGACACCGGGCGCCGCCCAGGTCAGCTCCAGCATCCGCGGCGCGCGCTCCAGCGTCGCTGCGCGGCCCACGGCATGCACCGCCGGATAGCCGCCCTCCAACAGGGCGTCGCCCGCGACGACCGCAAGCGTTGCGCCATAGGTCGTGGCGAGCAGGCGGGCGATCGACTCGATCTGGCGCGGCCCCATGTCGTTGGCGGGCGTGTTGACCATGTCGCGGGCCAAGGCGCAGGCGTGGGCGATCCGCTCGACACCAGCCAAGTCCGCCGGGGTTGCGACGGCCAGCCGGGGGCGGCGCGTGGGGGGCGCTTGCGCCTTGTACCGGTCAAAGCCATAGCTTCCGAGGGCGAAGGCGAGCGCGGCGGCGTCGAGATCAATCCCATCCGGCAAGGTTTGATAGCTGTAAAGACCAGGCGGCAGTTTGCTCGGGAGAGCCCGCAACGCCATGGCGCGCACTCCCGCCTCAGGCCCGACGCCGAACAAAGCGCTGGCGACGCCGCCGGCGCCGTCCGAAACCAGCAGCACCTGGCCCGCCTTGGCCGTGAAATCGTGCAGATTGGCGGCGGCCGCGCCGGCCGCGTCCAGGCCCGATAGCGCCGCGGCGCAAGTCTCTCGCGTCGCCACCTGGATCGGAATTGCGCCGTCGCCGGGTGACGCCAGAACCAGCACGTCTGAAATCGCATGTCGCAAAGCGCGACCTCCTCACCTGCGGGCCTCA
>Ga0116229_10010401_pt1 | contig 13961 bp, 13 predicted proteins | sample S1TSphgellanicum_3_FD_87313 | JGI IMG/M metagenome (GOLD analysis project Ga0116229, IMG submission 87313) | Host-associated microbial communities from peat moss isolated from Minnesota, USA - S1T2_Fc - Sphagnum magellanicum MG | ecosystem: Host-associated > Plants > Peat moss > Unclassified...
AAACCCTAAACCCTAACTCCCCAGCAAACATAATGTGTGTCGAGGGGGCCATTGCAAACACTACTAGGACTCACCATCTCAGTACAGAATGTCATTATGTTTGTTAGAGAGATACAGATGTTTTTGGGTATATTTCTTAAACTGCATAATTTGGAGTAGGAAGGATTAAGGCAGGGTGAGACTAGGGAAGCTCATACAGGTTGCCTTCACTGGAGGAATTTTCGCAAGCTATTACTCTGAGCTTCTTTGGCCTTCTGGCTGCAAAAATTTGTCCAAGACAAAACTTCCTTTGTTTACAATGCTGCTTGCATCCTTAATGTCCCAAAATGCAAAATGGGTCAATCAGTCCCACAGGATATTCAATGTGGTTTAGAACCATTTGGTGAACCTGCAACTTAGAGAAAAAGTTGTAGATTATAGACTTTCCTGTGATCAGGAGTGCTTAGTGATTTGTATTTGCAGGCCTACCTGTGATCCAGAAAAAGGAAGTTTGCAAATACAGAGGCGATGCTGCTCAAATGCTGCTGTAAGTGGCCCTCTCACAGTAACAACCAAGACCACTACTTTGCCATTTTGGTCATCTCTCCACCAGCTTGGCTGCCCATCCATTGAAGCTTCTGAGTTAGTATACTGGGTGAAAGGGCGCAGGCCAGAATGCTGTATCCTGATGGATACACTCTCCTGGGGTCCAATCATACCAGCTGCAGGTCTCACCTATACACGCACCACAGTCCAACAAGAAGAAATCAAACACTGTGGAAGCTTAGATCAATGGGTTTTAGGGTCTAGGGTTTAGGGTTTATTCTTGTCTCCCTACCACTGTGTCCATTGGATGAACAAATGCTTGAAGTAGAAATAAGCAATGTGTGTACAGGAACCTCTGTCACAATCAGCAGCCTGTATGCTCACTAGGACCTGCCAACCTTCGTGGAAACCTTAAGAATCCCTAAACCCTAAACCTGGGCTCAAGACCACATGCAGGAATTTGAGGCATACCTGAAGCCACCGGGGGAAGCCATAGCCACCTCTGTGGGATGGGCCCTTGGGAGAGCTGGTGTGAGTCCCACAAGCGCAACCCTGACCACTTGGCTCTCCTTCACAGTGCACTGTGAATGTTGCAATGGCTGCCTGGCTTTCATTGGTAACTTCTAGTACAGAAGATGAAGTCTCCTCCAGAACAATTTTATTTGTGTTGACAATAGTATGTGGAACAATGTTACAGCGCTCCAGACACGCTCGAACTCCAGCATTGTTGTGCATGATGTCTCCAAATTGTCGCCGCCGAGCAGCTTCATCAACCACTGCTAGGTCTACATTAAAAAGGCATCGCACTGGCTTGTGGTCACTATCCGTCACCTCCATGCAAGCCTCATACCTGTAAATTCCAGACGTGTGATTCTTGTGAATCAGTCTATTGTAATGTAGAACAATGAATATATTCATAACTCATGAGTCCTGAATGGTCTAGATTTTCAAAGCGTAAAGACAATCTGAAACTACATTCAGAGGTGACCCAAATGCATTTTTCATATCAAAACTTTGCTAACAATGATGTTACAGAACTTTAGAATTGCTTATACGCTTTGGCTGCTTTATTAGGAGAGGTATTATTTTTGTGACTACATACGCAGCAACAGAGACTTTGGCAGGGTGCGAGAGCTTGCTGGCTTGAACCACATCATTCCCGTCAAAGCTGTCCCGGAAAACTACCCGGTCACAGTATGCAGGTACTCTCTTCTTCTCACTTGTATCGTATGCTGCAAACCACCACAGTCACTAAGAGACACGTTATTGAGCATCATACAAAGGACTTGGCAAATATTTTTGCAATGAAACGACAGCCTCTTCAACAAAAAAAAGTCTCACCCTCAGTGATAAAATACCTTGGCTCCCATGGTCAAACTTGTAGGTGGGTGCAAACCCCACAAAGCCCTCCCGCATGCCATGGAAGGTACGCCCAGAACTCATCTCATTTCTCAACTGGTCCTTTAAAAGCAGCACATCATAGCGCTTCTTCTCAATCAATGACAAGGCCTGTTCATATGATACATCAATCCTGTAGTTGAAGTCACCAAACCAAAGCAGGATGTCCGCGTCTGAGAGGTCAGGAGAGGTTGCCTCCTCTGTGCCCTCAGCTTCCTGCACCACCAGATGCTCAATTCCTTAGTACCCATCTCCATTCTTCAAATGAACTTAGCATCCACTCATGGTTCTGCACAGCACTTAGAAACCCTTACTCCTTGACTTGCCTTGCTAACCACCACAGTGAGTCATTAGTTTTTGCCTTAACAATTCAGAGAGATTTGATTGTAGGTTTAGGGTTTAGGGTTTATTGACTTAACAATTCAGAGAGATTTTATTGTGGGTTTAGGGTTTAGGGTTTACTGACTCACCTTAACAATTCAGAGGGATTTGATTGTAGGTTTAGGGTTTGGGGTTTATCAACACACTGACCTGCCAATCAAACACTGGGAAATTTTCTGGCTCTGTCATTTACTTACCATATATAGGTCCCCTTCGATGAAGCTTTCTTGAAATTCACTGCCATTAGAGCTCCTAGGATTGCTGCCTCGCAGAATGTTTTGAACTGCTGTTGATACCCCTGCTCCACCATCCAAGAAATTCCATTCAAGATAGGATTTGGATCAGATTTGAGACAGGTTTATGCTTAGAACCTACACATCAATAAAATAATATTATGAGGATGGAAAACTTCCAATTATGCATCAATTTCTTATTAGATGATTACGCATGAAACCCCAACGCCACATATGATGGAGAGTTAATTATACCTGCAGCAGCACTTGTGACTGCACCAGGCTTGTATCCAAATGTCATGTTATTGTATACATAATCAAAGTCAGAATTCCGACTAGTAACTTTCCCCTGATGTGCAGCAAAGTGGCTATTCAGCACACAAATGGTGCGCCTGAAGATCATCATTCTTACACCAACTGCTCCCTGAACACCTCCACTACCTTAAGTCAGCTATACAGCAACATCACCCTCTATTTACTTACATTGCTTCCTTCTTTGCTAAATGCAATTCATAATGCTTCCTCGTAATCAGCTAGGCACTCTGAAGATACAAAAGTTTGAAGGTTGAGGCATGAACGAAAAAAGACTTGATGTAAAGCAACCATCAAAGTACCCTTCCAGAAGAGGTATAGAGTACTTTTGACAACTTACTTTGTTGCCGAAAGTACGCCCAAATCCACATGCAACTGCTCCTGCATCCACATCTCCTACATGAGGCCGAAGATGTTTCCTGACCCTGCACCAGCAGTGATGATTTGTGATCCATCGTACGATACACTAGTACTAGTTACAAGGGCTCATACCAAGGCATGTGTATGTAGAAGTCTGTCAGTATATATACACTTCTTGATTCTCTACAAAGTTAGAAGTATGATGATTTGGTGTTGCAGAATTAAGATTTGAAGCATGTGTAAAGGTATCCCAGTCCAAGGTGGAAACCCATGATTCGGATGCAGACATGAACTTACCAGGCTCCAATGAGGAGTCCAGCCAACTGGCGTGAACCAACACGCTCAAACTCTTTGCCATCTCCAATTGCAGCCCCAATGCTATCTAGCCACCACTGGCCATTTGCACTGCCTCTGTTGACAAATTCACCTCCAACCTGCAAAAATCAAAAGTGTTCAGTCTGCAAAGACATAATTTGGAAAAGAATCAAAAGGGTCCTGAGAAAAGTAGCAAAATACATATAAACAAGTTGGTTCAGCATGTACCCAGAGATGCAAGAGCAATCACCAAACCACAGTCACCTGCGTAGCATCATATGTGCATATCTCAAGAGGAGGAGCAAAGTGAGAGATGAGGTGCTAAACTGGATTGTTCTATTTCCAAACACAAACGCACAAGTTGGGACTCACAGTCTCCTTCACAGCCGCCATCCCAATTGCACCAGCTCCCATCTCCATCTCTTGCAAACCTACAAACATCAAACCAGCATGTTTTGCTGGGCCTGCCAGCCATGCTTGAAGAGATTGCATTGAAGCCTTTCCTTGGGCCACATTCCAAGTACCGGCAAACACCCTGAGATCAAGGTCAAAAAAATCATGAGTAAGGGAGCAATGCTCCACCTAAATCTGGGGCAGTGCCAATTGTAACATTTTGTATCATCAATTTGCAAAATGTGAAAATGATTTTCTGGGCTCTTCAGGAGAATTGCTTTGTATCTTTGAACCCTAAACCCTAAAACCCTACCCTTTAGATCTGGCCCACTATATGATTTTATGGGCTCTTGAGGAGATTTGCCTAAACCCTAAACACTAAACACTAAACCCTTTCAATCTGGCTCACTACTGAGAACAGTTTGGATAGTGAACAATTTCCAGTGATTTACTACTGTACCTGAGTTGCCGCTGCTGAGTAAATGTGCTAGTCCTTGATGACAGCTCTGTCTGGAGAAGTGAATCAAGAGGGCTGAGGGATGCTACATGCCAGCCACGGATGCCTCCATTTGCAGCAAGTGTGAATACATAGCTTCCACCCCTTTCCATCTGGAGCACTGGTGTTTGATGCCCACCCCATGAACCGAGCAGCTTGCTGGTTTTACTAGACAACACCTGCAAGTTTCATACAGAACCTGAATTACAACTATCTTACACTAAAAGGGTTACAAATCCTTATTCAAGCAAGAAATTCAGAAGACAAAACCGAGGTAACAACACATCACATACCTGAACTTTACCATTAGTGCACCCTGCCCACAGACGACTCCCAACCACAAGCAAGCACTTCACTGGAGCTGCCACCACTGGCACCTCTTGCAAGCGATCACCTTCTTGATTCCACTGCACAAGTGTTGCACCTCCTACTGCACCCCAAACTGTTCCATCTGTTGAGGCCACCAGTGCTTCAAGCTTTCTAGATTCCTCTGAGATAAACCCAGATCTGTCAGCTGCTCGACGAATTGCATCAGCTGCCCCTGAGAAAACACTTTTAGATAGTTGAAACCAGCCTCCAAAACCACTCTCTCTCCTTGATGCCCTCTCGTCTGTTGGTATTTCAGTCCCCTGTGGAAGACCCAGGTTTGGTACAATGGGCTCAGAATACACACTAGCTCCAAACACCCTCATTGCTTCCCTTGTCCGTGCATCCCTGCCAACAACACAAACAGTGAAAGAGTTTGATGAATCCAACTTGTTTCCAGATGTTCACATGACGGTGAAACACTTACTGTGATTTCAGAATACATGAAAGGTGGCAGAAATAGAAGCCCAGATCAAATCACATCCCAGAACAGAAAGATGGGTATAAAGTAGGAAGAGAAAGGAAAGCAAAGCTGACACAACAGAAAGAACCAAAATATAAACCATGTTGCAACGTCATTCTGAGATGACCTTTGTAACTGAGCACACAGCAAAAAGGCACATACCAGAGAGTAATGTAGAGAATCCCTCCAGCCCACATGCGGCCAGCTGAGTGCTCGGCCACCAGAAAGTAGAGTTCAGTCTGTGAAGGGTTGTTTCCGGTTATCAGTCCACGCAGTGGCACACACAATCTTGTGAAGAAAAGAGCTGCTATCATTTCATCTTCCTGCCGATGGACTAAGCCACCAGATGTTGCCTCACAAGGCCACACATTTATCAACCCACTTTCTGATCCTACCCAGAGCTCACCTGCCCACACAAAACATCAAGATTTACATCCAACATCCTTACATTTGCACATGAGGAAGAACAATGATCAAAGACCTGTGAGAATGGTTTAAGTGCAGAACGCTTCTTCCATCCTACCATATGAAGAGACTGCAATGGCAGTCACTGGACTCTGATGTGCCTCCCACATGAGAATTGGGACAGTGGTGGTCATGGGTTTTTCAGTCTCAACTTGCATAGGCCAACCTTGCACCTTCCCATCTCTATGACCACTCCACACAATGTGGTTGGCTGCATCCATAGCCAAGCATGAAATAGGCTCCCCATGAACAGGAAGCACATGATAAGCAGCGGCATCTTCATCTCCAGTCAAATTGTCAACAGCTGCACTACATTCTCTGGTTGCACTTTCAATATCCCAGACCTGGAGGTGAGTGTCGGATGCAGCCCATACTGAAGTCTCCGTGCACACAATAGCTTTAGTTGACAGATTTGTGTCCTTCAGAGGGTGAGGGCGGAGCTCCAATGGAACAGGGTGTCCTGCATGGACGTATCCCCTCAATGGTGCTTTGTAAACTCCCTTTCCTCCCCCAGCTGCAAAGAAATCATTGCTCCGTCTCACATTCATCGAAACCTTGATGGGCCCAGGCTCAACCAACCCAGAAGGATTTGAAGTTGTTGATGGAGGTAAATTTTCTGGGTCAACAACACCCCCCCTGTTTGTGATCCAAGAAGCTTTTGCTCTCTCACCAGGCTTGTTCTCAGCGAATGTGACTGCTGAGGCAAGCTTGGCAGACACCACTGCAGCTCCTGGATACGGTGTGATCCCAACAGTTTTGTCTGCCTCCACCTCACAACAGCTGGCTCGCTCTCCAGTTCTGCAAGAGCTGGTGGTATTTTCAAGGGCATTGACAGCAGCAGCCCTTTCTTGTGTCACTTGCCCTCCTTGCATGAAGGTTGCACCTTCAGCACTGGAAAGAGAAACAACAGTGAAAGCTTCTGCAACTGGCAATTCCTCAAAGAGTGAGCCTACTGGTTTCACAACTGGCTTGGAGCTCTCTGGTGGTGTAGAGAAGGGGTGTTCGATCCAAGATGCATGAGAATGTGTTTGTCCCGCATTGAAAGGCTCAAACGCACCATCATCTACAGAATGTTGTCTTGAGAAAACATCTGTGTTTTGGGAAGACCCAAGAAGGGTGTTCAAAGGTGAGGAGAAACTTCGGCCCAGACCCTCAAATGAACCAGTCAACAAATCCATACCATCAAACCCTGCCTGATTCTCAATGGTGGCTGCTTGAATTCCCATTGTGGGAGGAATTTCTCGAAGGCCTTCCCTGAAAGATGGCCCTCCAAAAAGCAGATCTTCTTCAGACACAAGTGTTTCAGAAGAAGCAATGTTCAAAAGACTGTAATGATGGTTCTCACCCCAGTTGAAGGGATCTGAAGCTTGACCAGTGTCTGCCACAAAGGAAGAGGCAAACACGTCTTCTTCATCATCTCCAAAATCAATCAAGGGCCCAATGGATGATGGGATGTGATCAGAGGCCTGACTTTGCTGGGGTGCATGTCCTTGCTTGTTGGTAATCATCATTCCACCTTCTAAACACCGTCGTCAACAGCATAAAATTTCCCTACTAGATGACGACTTTCAAAGAACCAATCTGTGCATCATCAACAACAGGAATCAATCTTCTCAGAAGGTGATAGAGAGAAAGTGTGACAACTAGCTCAATGACATCAGATCAGGACTTAGAGCAGATCCAGGAGTGCTCTGTATGTGAACCTGCAAAGATATTTCTCACATCCAAGTTTCAGTTATTACTAACTTTTTTCTAACCCCACCCATAAAACTAAAATGGGGACTGCAAATAGGTGGTAGACTACTAATAGCAACCCACCTGGACCAATCAAACTATCTAGCCAATCAGAGACAGGGAGCATTCAATAAAATATGATCTAACTGTATTTATTAGACTCTTCCAGGACTCCTCCAGTGCCCTGGAAGATGTGCATTTTTCCAGGTTCACAGGAGTCTTCCATTGAATGAATCCACTGGATATGACTGCTGCACCTCATCCAAGATTTCCAGTGCAAGGCCACATACTGAGCACCAGTGGAAATGCTCTTACACAGGAAGGAAGAAGGGGATCACAAATTGAATACCAGTATTATTATTATTATTAGATTTGTAATCCTTTCCAAAATTCTGGAACAAAGTCTGTAGATTTCCAATGGGGAAGAGCTTGCAACTATGTCCATGCAATGTCAAAGTGATTTGTACAACCAGGTGTACATGGCCTTTTTATTGCTCCTGTAGCCCTGGAAATGCAACTGTCACAACTCTTCGGGAAAATAGAAAAATGGATTCTCAAAGGATCACGAATGACAACAACCCCACATGCTGAAAAAAACACTTGCAGACCTCCAAAATGAGGTTGTCAGAGAGCAATTTTTTTCTGCTCCAGTCCTCAAAGTACCAGATGCATGTCTGTTTTGAAAACAAAGGGAAGAACAGAAAGGATTCATGAAGGATTTGAGTGTCATTTCTTCTAGATAACCCATGGACCAAAACCCTAAATCATGTGATACCTCATCGCTGAATCATCATCATCATCATCATCATGAAGATTAGTACTACGTGAACCAAACAAACCACAAAAGAGAAAATGGGTAGTCGTCAATTTTGATCCATTTGTTGCAATGAAACCAAAGGAAAAAAAGCTTCTTCAATCAAGCACAGTACCATGAAGCTTTCACGAAAAGGGTTCTAAGAAAAAATTATTAGAATAAACAAAAAAAAAAAAATTTAAACTCGAGATCCAATCCACAGGAGCCAGCAAACCTAAAGAGCAAAATGTCTTTCGGAAATCAAACCTCCTTATGTCGTTGGGTTGTTTTGTGCGCGACTTTGTTCCCTCCATCACTCCACAAAAAACCCATTTCACCAACTCGCTCAGCACCACCACCAGATTCTATGTTGATCAGCAAACTCCCAAAATCCCATCTTCTTCGGATCATCTTCTTCCTTGTTTTTTTCTCTTGATTTTCAACAACGGATTCTCTGCATCCCCGGACGATGCACGCGTTGCAATTCTTGTTCGGATTTCGTCGCCGAATTTCCGCACGAAATTTCTTCGCATCGCAGCGGCCTTCTTTCGGCGTGCACGCTCGCTCACAGTTCGGTATCACTCCTACACTACCTACCAAGCCAGTGGTAGGTACCTACCTAATCAGTGGTAGGTAGTAGGTACCTGCCTCCTACAGCCTACACTTTCCATGTGGACCAGGCCCGGCCCGACCCGTTCCCGAGATCTCCCTAGTTTATATATAGCCAATAAGACTATATTACAAATTTAAAAAGTGCTAAAATCAAGGGCCTTTTTTTTATAGATTTTCAATAGCCACAATAATTCGATCAAATTTTAAGATAATCGCCACATTTCTTTCTACACATGGTTCAAAGTAGGTAGTCACAAATATAGAAGAATATTTCATAATTTTTTTTATACTTAAACTTGTAGCCAAATTTGGCTAAATCTTCCTATGGATTATCACCACTTTAACTCATCACCAAAAATGAAAAATCAAAATTTAAAAAGACCAAAAAAAAAAGGTACAATTTTTTTTTTTGGTGCAAAATTTCGCCAAAATGTGAAAAATGAAAAATAAAATAAAATATCATGTTGCAATATTCACAATTTCTTTGAAAAAATCACCAAATTTTGAAAATAAAATACTTTTTGCCACATTTTCATTTTGATTTTGGTTTGGTAGCACTTTTTTAACTAGTTTTTTTTAATATTTAGAAAGGTTCTAAAAATTTGTCACGATTTAATTTTAAATCCCTTTTGAGATGCTAGTGATAATGCAACATTGAACATTATATATATATATATCGCTTGTAGGGTCACAACATTTGACCCATATTTTAATTGGGTAATGTGCTTTAATTAAATTATCAATTGAATTATTTATTTGTGTAAATGTTGAAATTTTCAAAAGGTACCATTTTCAAATAACAACATTGTGTGAAGGAAAATCGGGAATATTTTTGGAATATTCCATTTTGTACATGGAATCTTCGACTTTAATTACTTAATTGACAAACATGTGTTGAAATGGCATGTATAATACGATAAATATAAACAACGTATACATGTCAACTCTAATCCCATTTCAACAAATTAAAAAGGAAAAGGGACAAAATTAAAACTAAAATTACCCAAAAATAAATTCACAGATAAAAGTGGAAAAAAAATAAAATAAAATCAAGTTTTCACATATTCATGTTTTCGGACCATATTCTTCCACACATGAAATAATGTGCACAAAGAGTAATTCAAATAGGTTGAAGGTAATTTAGTAATTATTACCTTTTAACTTCTTGATTTGTAAGCAAAAGAGTAGGTTTCGAAAAAGGAGGCTTCACACAACTAGATAGATGAATATGGATGATCATCATTTTCATCCATAAATATAATTTCATCCATGTTGTAAATTTTCATTATTTGATCACCTTAATTTTTTTCATTTCAATTTTCATCCATAAGGTTTCTTTTTATCATCCGTATTATGAACTTCATTGATGCTTTAATTTTCATTTATGAAATTCATTCTCATTCATTTGCAATTTGATTGTGTGGTAAATTTCATGTTCATTATGGTTAGGATTGGTCTTCGATTTTGTTCCTTCTTTGATGTTCATTGCAACTAGTAATGGATCTTCAAGCTTTGTTTTCATAATTCCATTGTGCTTAAACTACATATATTTAATTTTATCACTTCATAATTTGTTATGTTATAATTAATGCACTTTGTGTTTGCAAATAGATCCTTGTTATGATTTCATATTTTTTCTTGTGTTCCAAACTATATCCTTTATGTCACAACCTTAGCCTTGGGCTCACAACCAATGTAAGGGCTTACAAAGGTGCGGGCCAAGAGTGAAAGCCTAAAAGTCATATTTCATGTTGTCAAGAATGTTGGAAAGTGTGAAGGAATGAACCACACACTCCCAAATGGGCTCCCATTTTTTAAGTTGGAGTCCCAATGGACTCTCAAATTTTTAAAGGGTAATTGTAGGGGTCAAAAGTCATTGGATTGAAGAGTTCTTTATACCATTAGAAAGCTCTTGAAATGTAAATGTTTAAAATGGGTTCGCATGATCCATTTGGGTACTTAAAAAATAAGTTATGGCCAAAAGAAGGGTCGGGAGTCAAATTGGCAATTTGACTTCTGACCACTAAAAGTCAAGAATCGCCCTGATTTCCTTGCGTCCAAGTGACGTGCCACATACCGTTGGAAAGATCTCGATGATGGATATAACTTTGCTTAATACCTCACCTCAATCAAAGATCTACACACAAAGTTATGAGCCTCCAAAATCACAAGAGTCTTAATTTCGAGAATTTCGAAACCCCCAACTTGGGAAGTTGGGAGTCTCGGGACAAAATGACACTTGGGTGCTAGCCCCATGGCCAGGCATAAAGAACACTATGAGGGGGAAGGTGTTGGCTTCCCCCAAGTCCGGGCCGTGGTGAGTCTTATGAGTCTGAGTTTGCATGTGGCTCGTTTGTGCACTAAAAGTGTTTCAAATATGCACTAACCAACTTGTTGTTTGGTTTGTGTAGATATGTGTGAATTAATTAACTTGCTTATCACTCTTCCTGGTCCCCATCTTGGAGCTCTTGCACGCCCCTTTACCCCCAAAATGCTACGACCCAAGGAGCGTACTCCAACTCCTCATCCTCTTGTTGTTTTCACCTTGGACTTGCAGTTGAATCTATTAAAGAGCTTGGGGGTGCGTCACTTTAACTATATTCCTTGTGTTATTTGTAATGCGTTACTTAAAGTTTGTTCTCTTGATGCAATTCTTGAAATAGTTTTGCAAATGTAATATTTGATATGATGTGGGTTTTTTATTGACCATAGCAAGGTGCAAAGAAAGGCGTGAACAACAAAATGTAAACTTCAATGTTAAAATCGAATAAATTCCTTTACAAAGTGATGAATAGATTATGACTTTGTTTTTCAAGCTAAAATGCACATGCAACAAGTTTTAAAACATTGAATTCAAAGGTTTGTAATCTTTCATATATGTATCATTGTTTTTTTTAAGTGTGTTTTTCATTGTTGTTGCCATCACTTACTAGATGTATGTTGGTAGCTTCTAGATTTGAATCTTTGAAAAAATCTAAAAGTAGGTCCACAAGTGGAAGCATTTATATTGTCTTGAATGAATGCATGGCACATTGTTGAACTCGAATTTGCTAGAACATTAACAAAGTTTTTATTGGTCCTTGATGAATTTTCTTGCCTCTAACTTTGAGATATTGTAGTTTTGCTCCTAGTTATGTGTGATTAGACTTTGTCACAACATTTTTTAATCTCAAATAAAGTGACATTCATGCATTCCATAGTGTCATTGATGGATTTGATGTTTTTGTTTGAAGTTTCAACGATTGAAGAGAAGATGTTTGATATTTTACATTTAATGCATGTGCTACATGTGCTATTGGATGACTTGTAGATGTTGTAATTAATGTGGTGTTCACAAGATTGACAAAATTGTAGTGTTGATTACCAAGTTGGTTAGAAAACAAATAATCATTTAAGTTTATGAAATTCCCATGAAACCTTTGTACTCATGCATTTGTAACTTGCAATTCATCATTTGCATTTTTTTTAACACATAATTATTTTCCAAAAGTTCTTGCATCATCAGCATTTAAGATATGAAATTATCTTTTAATCATGTGCACTTGGTGGCATGTAAATTGCATTGCCCTTAGCTGGAACATCTATCACATATCCAAGTGTGTTGATTGTCTTTTTCTTTTGAAATGGTTGAATAGCATTCTAGAATTTGAATTGTCTTAAAAAGTGGTGTTGATTGCGATTTTTTATAAACAAATCTCAGAATGAAATGTGGTGATTGGTCCCCACTTGATAATCTAAGACTTTCTTGTAGTCAAAATTCAAACTATTTTATTTATCTTTGCACATTTTTTTGTTGCAAATGATTTTCAATTTTTTGATCTTTTACAATTCATCAACAATTTTATCCCATTTTTTTGTGGTAAGTACCATGTGAGAGCGCAATTTGACCAATTTTTTTGTAGCTATGTGCTCCAACTTCATGCATTGAATTAATGACAAGACTTTTGGGTGTTCCAAATCACCTTGTCTTTGGTTGCAAGGTTTAGCATTTATGTTTGGTGTTGTAGTTGTTTCTAGCATTGTATCTACTCCTAGGAGAGGTGTATCCACGTTACACCTACTTTTGATTGTTTTTGATAAGGTGGCAACCAAATTCATCCCTGACCTTTCCTTCTCCCTATAATCCTTGTTGTTGTGATTAAGAATTTGTATTATCAATTGCACAAAACTATGTTAGGACGTGTGAAAAGAGTTTACTTGTGCAAATGAAGGTTTACATGTGTGCCATGAATAGCTCACACAACATGAAATTTGAGCATGCAAGAAAACAACTTAGACAAGTGCCATCCTAAAAATAAAGGCATGCTAGAAATAAGTTTGACAATGGATTAGTAGTCAACCATCCTAGGTGCAAAACTAATAAGATACCAACTATGATAGGCATGTGAATGTACATCATTTGAAGATTTTATAAACTTGTTAATAATTTACAATTTACATTATCATTCAATAATAACACTATTGAAAGTTTGCCATGCTACCATGCCATGTATGCTATGTTTTTAAAAACCACGTTATATATGAATAAAGATTGCAAACTATTAAGTTATCACTTGTGTTACCAACAACTGTGAATTGACCTTGAGTGATTGATTGGAACAACATTATTATGAATGTTAATATTACCTTTGATTACATTAAAGTCCATTGTTCATCACACAATTGTTAGTATATTTATTGTCATCGTAGTTTAGTACTTGCAATAGGCTCATTACAAACTCTATTCTCAAAGTACAAAAATTAAAAAAATATATCCAATTGTAAGACAATGGGGCATGCTTCTACTAGAACTTCCATTGTTAATGCATGAATTAGTGAGTGACCCCATTCAACAACATGTAAAGGACATGGAAATGATATGCACAAAGAATAATTGGAAAAGCTTTGCAATTGCCAAAAACAATAATCTACTACAATATGCACAAATAGACTACTAATATGATGGGCATATAGAGTCCGAGATAGCAAGAAGACTAATCGATCAAAACCTTGAACCTTGAATCTTAATCTTTCCAAAACCCTAAACATATACCCTAAACTTTCCAAATCCCTTAACTTTGAACTTTTAACCCCAACCCATTTGAGCCAAGTTTGCTTATATCCCAAACCAAATAA
>Ga0116229_10010403_pt1 | contig 13960 bp, 13 predicted proteins | sample S1TSphgellanicum_3_FD_87313 | JGI IMG/M metagenome (GOLD analysis project Ga0116229, IMG submission 87313) | Host-associated microbial communities from peat moss isolated from Minnesota, USA - S1T2_Fc - Sphagnum magellanicum MG | ecosystem: Host-associated > Plants > Peat moss > Unclassified...
AAGATTTTTGAACGAAAAAATCGGCTTTTTAGGTAGTTTGTATTTTTGTAGCCGTACCATGTATGGTTCGGTTTTTCCCCCTTGTCCACTTTCCTTCCTTGTCCTCCTTGTCTTGCCAACCCCCAGGAGTAAAAAACCTACACCTGTGATCTGCCCCCCTGCCCCCCTGCCCATTAACTATGACTACAACAAGAATTTCCATGGAGACAGGTCGTGATTGGCTCATTAGGCTGGTCACGAGCGAGACGTTTGTTTATCTGATGAAGCGGCTCTTGCAAGCGTTGTTGACTTTGTTATTGGCCTCAGCGTTGTCGTTTCTGATCATTCAACTGGCTCCAGGAGATTATGTAGACACGCTACGACAAAACCCAAAAATTTCCCCAGAAAGAATTGAGGAGCTAAAGCGACAGTTTGGTCTTGATCGCTCTTGGCCAGAGCAATATGGACTCTGGCTTTGGCGCATCTTGACTAAGGGCGATTTTGGCACGAGTTTTGTTTACCAACGCTCAGTAGCTTCCCTGTTGTGGGAGCGGGTACCGGCAACATTGCTGTTAGCGATCGCTTCTTTAGTTGTGACTTGGGCGATCGCTATTCCCTTAGGGATCATCGCCGCCGTTCAGCAAAATCGCTCTTCTGACCGAATTTTACAAGTGTTGAGCTATGCCGGACAAGGATTTCCCAGTTTTATCACCGCCCTGTTACTGCTGATTTTCGCCCAAAACGTCTCACCTTTATTTCCAGTCGGTAGTATGACTAGCATCGATCACAACGAACTCTCGTGGTTTGGTCAAATCCTCGATATCGGCTGGCATATGATTTTACCTACCATCGCTTTAAGTATCACAAGCTTTGCTGGTTTGCAGCGCTTTACTCGGGGTCAATTGTTAGATGTACTACGTGAAGATTACATCCAAACGGCTCGTGCCAAAGGACTACCAGAAAACCGTGTGATCTACGTTCATGCTCTCCGCAATGCGATCAATCCCCTGATAACCTTGTTAGGCTTTGAGTTGGCAGGTTTATTAAGTGGTGCCTTTATTGCTGAATTTTTCTTCAACTGGCCCGGTTTGGGGAGGCTGACCATACAAGCTGTGCAATCTCAAGATTTGTATTTACTTATGGCAAGTTTGATGATGGGCGCAGTGCTGTTAATAATTGGTAATTTGCTAGCAGACCTGATGCTGAAAGCTGCCGATCCTCGCATTAGCTTAGAAAATTTGAATTAGTTAGTTGTTCGATCCTGATTCCCATGTTGTCCGAAGTTTATTATCTGGTACAGGCAAAAACTGACGGTCGTTATCTAACGGCTCACCCCAACGCTGACAATTCCTCAAGTTACCTGTTGCTGTTTCAGGAGAAATTTGATGCCCTCAGTTACCTCAACACCCACGCTGCAGAAGTAGCAAATCGCTTTACTGTGGAGTCTGTTCCTCATAATCAGGTAGGGAATTTGCTGAAACGTTGGGGTTTTAGCGGTGTAGGGATTGTTTCTGATCCGTTATTACCTAAAATTGAATTTTTTCAGCACAAGCAAACGCCTGGGAATTCATTCCCAGGCTAATAGCTGAAGTCTTCTAAAGAAGACTAACAAAAAGTTTCATTCTCTTAAAATTCTTACACCACTACTTTTTCTAACATCAACTTAGAACGTTTGACCTGTTCAGGAACAGAAACGGGGTACTCTCCAGTAAAGCAGGCAGAACAAAAGCTTTGAGGATCTTCTCGCGTCGCTTCTAGCATTCCCAGCCAACTAAGATAGGCGAGGGAGTCTACCTCAAGTTGCTTGGCAATCTCTTCCACTGACTTGGTAGCAGCAATGAGTTGACCTTGAGTATCGGTATCAATACCATAGAAGCAAGGGTGAGTCACTGGAGGAGAGGAAATTCGCATATGTACTTCCACTGCGCCCGCCTCAAGCAAAGTTTGGACGAGTTTGCGGCTGGTATTACCCCTAACAATAGAGTCATCCACGATCACGACTCGTTTGCCATAGAGCACATCCTTGAGGGGGTTGAGTTTCATGCGGATACCTATCTCACGCATAGCTTGTGTAGGCTGAATAAACGTGCGCCCAACATAGCGATTTTTAATCAAGCCCTCCACATAGGGAATGCCAGAACTTTGGGAATAACCAATAGCAGCCGGAATACCAGAATCGGGAACACCAAAAACAATATCAGCATCAACAGGGGATTCTTCAGCTAGTTTTCGTCCTAACCGCATTCGGTAGCTGTATAAACTCTCGTGGTGCATGACGCTATCAGGGCGGGCAAAGTAAATCATCTCGAAGATACAAAGCTTTCGCTCTTGCTTTTGACTCCATTGGAAGGAAGACAAACCAACTTCAGTGATCCAAACTAACTCACCTGGTTCAACCTCTCGCAGGTACTCAGCACCAATGATATCTAAACCACAAGTTTCTGAGGCGAGAACGTAACGGACTGGACTATCACCCAATGTGCCAATGACAAGGGGGCGAATGCCATTAGGATCGCGAATGCCCATGATCCCCAACTCAGTGCCAACGACTAAACTAAAGGCTCCTTGACAACGTTGCAAGGCACGAGTTGTGCCTTCTAACCAATCGCCACCAGCATTGACTTCTTGGGCGATCGCAATTGCAATCATTTCTGAGTCAGTTGTTGTAACTAAGTTACATTTCTGCTCTAGCAACTCATCTCGCAACTGCACAGAATTGACTAAATTACCGTTGTGTGCTAGGGCAAGCTTTCCTAAGCGGGTTTCGACAACGGCAGGCTGAGCATTCGCTTTGCGGCTAGAACCTGTGGTTGAGTAACGAGTATGACCAACGGCTATGCTACCAGTTAAGTCGTGTAATATTGTTTCATTAAATACTTGGGACACCAGCCCCATGTCTTTATGTAAATGTACTTCTTGACCTTCAAACGTAGCAATGCCAGCTGATTCTTGACCTCGGTGTTGGAGGGCGTACAATCCAAAGTAGGTAAGTTTAGCAACATCTTCTCCAGGTGCGTAAATACCAAAAACACCACAAGCTTCTTCTGGCTTGTCATGAAAATTTTCACCTGCTTCGGTTGGGTTATTAGCCTGCTGGAATTGATGATCCAAACTGGCGGCATGGTTGGGAATCATAGTAGCTTTGCTCCTGATCTGATCAAGTCACTGAGAATCATGTAACCGGATAGTTAAAAAAAAATTAATAAATTGTTAACTATCTAATGAAACAGACTAAAATTCTATCGCAAATAATTAAGAGTGAGAAGTTGATTAACTCCTCACTCCTCACTCCTCACTGGTAGGGGTAGTGGTGTGGATAGACGCCTTTCTATTGCGTGAGAGTAGCTATTGCTCATATCCTTAATCCTAACCTTGATTAAAGTTAGGTTATCAGATGTTAAAACCCGCAGACCCATTTCGGGATTCCCGACTTTACCGAGTTTTTGCCACTCTTGACCAAGATGCCCCCGTAAGTATAATTCCCAAATTTCTTGTTGTCCTAGAGCTACAGAAACTAAAATTCGTGCACCACCCTCACCAAACAGCACTTCATCCCAACGTGGGGTAGGCATGTTACCCGCTACTTCTAATGTGATTTCTGCACCAAGATTGCCAGTGATGCAACATTCTGCCAAGGCTACAGCTACTCCACCTTCAGCACAATCATGAGCCGAACACACCCACCCTTGACGAATTCCCTCACGGCAAACTTGCTGCACACGGCGTTCCAAATCAAAATCTACTCGTGGCGGTTTTCCTGCAACAGTGCCGTGGATAGTAGCTAAATATTCTGAACCACCTAAGGTGATTTTGGATTCTGGATTTTGAACAATTTTAGATTCTATTGGTAATCCTAGAAGATAAATAACATTGCCTTCTGCTTGCCAAGCTTGACCACAAATTTTGGTGAGATCGGGAATCAACCCTACCATACCTACAACTGGAGTGGGGTAGATTGGTTGAGGGTTGCCTTGGGAATCGAGGGTTTCATTGTATAGGGACACATTCCCACCAGTGACCGGAGTTGCCAATTCTCGACAACCATCAGCCAACCCGCGACAAGCTTCAGCTAATTGCCAGTAACCAATAGGTTTTTCTGGACTACCGAAATTCAGGTTATCTGTCACCGCCAGCGGTTCTGCTCCCACACAACTAAGATTACGAGCAGCTTCTGCCACAACCGCCTTAGCTCCCTCATAGGGATCAAGATAAACATAACGAGAATTGCAATCAACTGTAGCAGCAACACCGTGTTGAGGCATTGGGCATTGGGCATTGGGCATGGGAGAATGAAGAAGATCAATTTTCTCCCCCCGCTCCCCCACGCGGATAATAGCTGCATCTGCACCGCCTGGGAGGATCACAGTATTGTTCTGCACTTGATGGTCATACTGGCGATAAACCCAGCGTTTAGAAGCAATGGTGGGATTATCAAGTAAAGTCAACAGGATGTCGTTCCAACTTTGCTGGTGTCCTTGAATTTCGATGCCAAAAGTTGTACTCAAAGGCAGAGAATCAGGTGTCCATTCCCAAGCTTTCCGAGCATATTCTGGTGGTTCTGCCAACACTTCCCGGTGATAGAGTGGCGTGTTTTCTGCCAAAGCAACAGATGGGATTTCTGCTGCTACAACTCCATTGAACCAAATTCGCACGATGGGTTCACTAATCACAGTACCGGCAACAACTGCATGCAATCCCCAACGATGGAAAATATCAATTAACTCTTGTTCGCGTCCCTTGTGGGCAACAAACAACATCCGTTCTTGAGATTCAGAAAGCAGGTATTCATAAGGAACCATCCCCGTTTCCCTGACAGGAATCTTGTCTAAATCCAGTTCAATTCCCACACCGCCTTTTGCTGCCATTTCCGATGTAGAACAGGTAATGCCAGCAGCACCCATATCCTGTGCTGCTACAACTGCACCTGTCTTAAACGCCTCTAAGCAAGCTTCAATTAACAACTTTTCCAGAAATGGGTCGCCCACCTGCACTGCCGGACGGTCATCTACTGACTCATCACTGAGTTCTGCACTGGCAAAACTTGCTCCTCCCATACCATCTCGTCCAGTGGTTGAACCAACATACAGCACGGGGTTTCCAATGCCAGATGCTCCAGATTTGACGATTTCTGGCGTTTCCATCAATCCCAACGCCATGACGTTTACCAAAGGGTTGTGGTCGTAAGCGGGGTCAAAGTAGACTTCGCCGCCAACGGTGGGTACCCCAACACAATTACCATAATGGGCTATCCCAGCTACAACACCACTAAAAAGCCGTTGGGTTTTGGTCTGTTCTAAGGACCCGAAGCGCAGAGAGTTTAAGACAGCAATAGGACGCGCACCCATTGTAAATATATCCCGGAGAATACCTCCTACTCCTGTTGCAGCTCCTTGGAGGGGTTCGATAGCTGAGGGATGGTTGTGCGATTCAATCTTAAACGCGAGTTGCAGTCCATCACCTAAATCTACAACACCGGCATTTTCACCTGGTCCTACAAGAATACGCGGTCCTGTTATCGGAAATTGTTTTAGTAAAGGTCTAGAATTTTTATAACAGCAATGCTCTGACCACATCACCCCAAACATTCCCAATTCAGCTTTGTTGGGATGACGCCCTAGTCGCCGGACAATTTCTTCGTATTCTTGTGGCTTCAAACCTTCAGCCGTGATTTCTTCTCGGGAAAAGGGAGATTGGGAGGAGGCAGTCATGGAAATAATGCAGCAAAAGGATAGATCACTATTTTACTAACTTCTTAACAAAACTTACCCATTGTTGCCTAAACTCAGGATAATGCTTGCAAAATTATTTCAATTTGGCGCTTTAGGTTTGGCAAATCGCGCTCTATAACAGACCACACTACTTCTAGGTCAATTTCAAAGTAATTGTGAGTCAAAATGTTTCGCATTCCAATAATCTGTGACCAAGGTACTTCGGGGTTTTGCTCCCTGATATCAGCGGACATAACACGAGATGCTTCACCGATAATTTGTAAATGCTGAATAAACCAAGTTTGAATCAGTTCATTTTGTTCAAAGCTTTGCCTCCCTTGAACTGCATACCTGTTTATCCGTTCAATTGCTTCTAACATGTCCCGCAGCTTCTCGCGATCATCTCTCATAATGGAACAGCTTCATTTAACACACGATCTCGAATCCGATCGCGTAATCCCTTTTCAGTGACTACATCTACATCACAACCCAGTATCTCTTGCAGTTCCATCAGCAGTCCACCAAGGTCAAATAGGCTGCGTCCTGGCTCCATTTCTACCAGAAAATCTACATCACTGTTTACATCAGCTTCTTGGCGTGCCACTGAGCCAAATATTCGGATGTTATATGCACCGTATTTTGCCGCAGTTCGGAGGATATCTTCTCGCTTGGCTGGCAAAAGCTCGTAAATATTCATGATTTGTGTATTTTAGCTAGGTCAATCAAGCATTCTACTTGAGCAAGCTTATTTTTGGAGATAATTGATTTTCTATATCTATAGGACTTACGCACTATACAAATCGACCATCATGTGTATTAACGGAATTCGGTCGTTTCAGGCTGCTAGTGACAACCCAAGAATAGGTAGCGATCGCTCGCTATCGTAGAAAAATCAAACTGAAAGGCACTGAAAAAGCCCGCCCCATACTTGATTGTTTTTGTCAATGCGTAGGTCCTAATCTACTGTAAATATACATGATTTTTCGATCAAAGCTTGAGGTCATACGGCGTATTTCCACTATTTCAAAAAATCAAGACTATTTGATATAAAAGTTATTAACTTAGTAAAGCAGGAAGATGAGTTTAACCGTCAATATAATACACCTAGCCCAAGTGCTGGCATGTCACACTCCTAATCAACTGCTATGGCCTATAATACTTGCTACAGTTGGCGCAATTTTAGTTTTTTCGGGTGCTAGTGCTCCTGGGATAGTGATAGTGGCAAGTACGATAGTAGAAATGCTTGTAGCAGGAGGGGCTAGCTTCCATGCGATCGCCGCAGCAATAAGCTGTTGCGCATTTAATTTGTATATTGAACGCGGGCAAGATGCCCGCACTACAATAATTTTACGTTTTCCTCTTGTACAATCTAGCTGCGCATCAGCTTAACAGCACAGTTAAGCACAATCCAGACAATCAGCGCATCGCTTGAGGTAGTGGGTGCGTTGGTGGCTGCCGTTAAAGGGATTTTAGGATGCTAGTACCGCTTGCGTTCGTCAAAAGTCAAATTTAAATAACCTGAAAATTTATCAGTGACATTCATTAAAGTAAAAAATTTCGTAGCACATTATGTAGCACATTATTAGGTATATCCCTGCGATGACAATAATCACAAGTATCCATGACAAAGATCGTATTCCCGTCATAGCCGAATTGGGATAATTAGCGATAACTGAACTCTAGCCGAGTCATTAGTAGGGAACACACTGATCGCCGACAGCTTTGAGGAAAAGACTGTCGGCTTTTTGTATTCGGAGAGGGGAATGGTACATTTTGACAACTAAACCACTAACCACCAACAATAAAATTTCCCCACAGCCTGTTGGTAACTTGACAGCCATCCTGCCAGAGCCACTACCAAGTGTGGGGGGGAGGGTATGATCAAATTGATGTGGTATTCCCGCGAATTATAATAAATATTGAGCGCTGATCTCTGGCACTCACTCTAGGGAACCGGAAGTCCACACTTACCAGAGAAATTTTTTCCTGACCTTGATCCTGCCTGCAGGGAGATCAAAGAAGGTGTAGCACGTACTACTTTGGCTCAAGACATGGCTTGAATGATGTAATCAAAGTAGGGGGCTGCCTCAGGGGCGTCTTCCGCTTGCAGTAAGTTAAGGGAGGCTTTTTTCAAACTGTTAATGGCTTCTACCATCCCAGGTACAGGAACGCCCAGGGAGTTGTACATTTCCCGCACACCAATCAAACCAATTTGTTCAATTGGTCCTTTGTCACCGGCAAGCACGCCATAAGTAATTAGGCGCAAGTACCAGCCAAAGTCACGTATACACAAAGCACGCTGGCGTTCACCATAGGCATTGCCTCCTGGTGAGATAAAGTCAGGACGCTTCTGCCAAAGCTGTTTAGTTGCTTCTTGAACTATCTTTTTTTCGTTTTCAGCTAGGGTAGTGGCAATCCGTACCCGCTGTTCGCCAGTTTGCAAAAAGTCTTTGATATTGGTGAGTTCACCACTGCTGGGATAACGCAGTTCGTCGTCGGCTTGGAGAATAACTTGGCTTACTACAGTCATGATTATTGCAATGACATGAAATATTATCGTTATTTGCTAGTTTAACCAGTCTTGTAGACACAAGTGAAGAGATATATGGAAATGTTGATTGTTGGTTGTTCCAGTAACCACTAACCACTAACCACTAACTTTGACTAATGACTGAAACAGTGTGGCAACAAGGTAAATTAATTGAAATTACAATTACAGACTTAAGTGATACAGGAGACGGTGTGGGACGTTGGGATGAACGGGTGGTATTTGTACCGGATACTGTACCTGGCGATCACGTTCTTGTCCGCCTAACACACGTCAAACCCAAATACGCCCATGGCAACTTGACACATCTGTTGCAGTCCTCTCCAAGGCGAATCCAACCTAGTTGCATTGTGGCTGATAAGTGTGGTGGTTGCCAGTGGCAACATATTAATTATGAGTACCAACTAGAAGCCAAGCGCAATCAAGTTGTTCAAGCTTTGGAACGCATTGGTGGTTTCGTGCAACCACCAGTAGATCCAGTTTTGGCGGCTTCCTCACCTTTAGGCTATCGAAACAAAGCTACCTACCCTTTGGGCAGATCTCGTAGTGGACAGGTACAAGCTGGTTACTACCAAAAAGGTAGCCACCAATTAATTAACTTGAATCAATGCCCAGTACAAGACGCACGATTAAATCCACTATTAGCGGAAGTCAAACTAGATATCCAGACACGAGGTTGGCAAATTTACAACGAACAGGACCACAGTGGGCAAGTACGCCATCTTAGTTTACGCATTGGTCGCCGCACAGGGGAGATGTTGCTGACTTTGGTCGTGAAAGATTGGAATTTACACTCAATTAAAGATCAAGCTGATCTGTGGTTAAAGCACTATCCCCAGTTGGCAGGAGTGTCGTTAAACCGCAACCCAGATCGCACCAATGCTATTTTTGGTTCTCAAACCCTTTGCATTGCTGGACTTCCTTACTTAAGGGAACAATTCGCCGGACTGGAATTCCAGGTGCGACCAGATACGTTTTTCCAAGTTTATACGGAGACAGCAGAGGCGTTGTTAAAAATTATTCAGTCTGAACTGAATTTGCAAGGAAATGAGGTATTACTTGATACTTACTGTGGAATCGGGACATTAACTTTGCCACTGGCGAAACAAGTTTATCTTGCCACAGGGTTAGAAGTGCAACCAGAGGCGGTAGAACAAGCAATTTTAAATGCTAAATTAAATAACATTAATAATGTAAATTTTATCACTGGTGCTGTAGAGAAATTACTTCCCAAAATGGAGATGACACCAGATGTTGTTTTACTCGATCCACCACGTAAGGGATGCGATCGCACCGTCATTGATACTTTATTACTGTTCAAACCACCTCGGATAGTTTACGTTAGCTGTAAAGTAGCCACCCTTGCCCGTGACTTGAGATTACTTTGTCAAAACGGGGTATATACCATTACACGCATACAACCCGCCGATTTTTTCCCCGAAACTGCTCATGTGGAAACTGCCGCCTTTCTTATGATATCACAACATAATGAAGAAAAATACAGGAGTCAGGAGCCAGAATACAGCTTGGGTATTCTGACTCCTGACTCCTGACTCCTGACAAGCCCTTCGGGCAAGGCAGAAGGCAGGAGGCAGAGGGCACTTATGTGGATGTAACGGTTTATACGAAGATGAAATGCCTTCTGCCCTGCCTTGCCCATAACGGGTCCAAGCCCCCGGATTTATCCGGAACAGAAAAAAAATCTGTTACGAGACGCGCAGCGCTCTTGTCCAGGGCGTCCTTGCTTGAATCCTCTGCCCTTTAGGCAGGAGTCCTTCTGCCCTCTGCCTTCTGCCTTCTCAATCCTGACTCCCGACTCCTTTACAAAAACTCAAATTTGAGATTTCTAGTCGGGTGCATAGTAAAAATGCTAAACTTGAATTAAGCTAAAAATATAATTCCTTCTGGTTACAAAAATTTAAGTTGCATGGGCTACTGAAAAACTTGAACTGGGTTGCTTCAGTCGCAGATCGGCAGACGAAAGAGTATCACAATACTCTTGATTAAAAGTCAAAGCATCTTTTTTGAGTTGCTAACTGCTTGGGCAGTTTCATCTTCGCCGTTTTACACGTAAAAAACCCAATCTCAAATAGAGAGCCGATGCTCCCTAGCATTTTCAAAACTTAGTTGTAAAGACGCAAGTTTGAAGGCAACATGACCACCTCAGTTTTCATCAGGGTGCCTGTGACAACAAACTGATGTCTAGCTAACTCTGAAAGCTACGGGGTTTTTCTTGTGATTACTATTTCGCTTCGTCCTGTGGGACGCAATTGGGGGACAATTAGTTTCGCCTCCACTCTATATCTGTGCCCAATATTAGATTTATTGTTGGCAGAGATTCCAGGAAAATTGCAAGCAGAACTGCGACTAGGACTTCAAGAAGCCTTAGTAAACGCAGCTAAACATGGCAATAATCTTGATCCTGGTAAAACAGTTGTAGTTCGTTTCTCCTTAATAGACACTCAGTATTGGTGGATAATATCAGACCAAGGCGGTGGCTTTATTCCTTCATCGGCTTGCGATATCGATCCCGCAGAATGCCTCCCACCCGATGAGGCAGAAAGCGGTCGCGGTTTAAGTATTCTCCATCAAATTTTTGATCAGGTTGAATGGAATAGAAAAGGCACAGAGTTAAGGCTTTGTAAACAATTAGAGCATCGATCCCGGCTAGCCCTTAGACGGTAAATGGGGAGCAGGGGAGCAGGGGAGCAGGGGGACAAGGGGGACAAGGGGGACAAGGAAGCAATTTTTCTCCATCCTCTCCCAATACTGCAAGGGCTGAGCCTTTTTTCCCTCTTCTGCCCCTCTGCCCCATGCCCTACTCCCCCTTATTTCCGTGAGTTGGACAAGGAGGTGCAGAAATAGAGCGATCTAACCAGGCAGTTGCTTGCTGGAGTCTTGGTAAAGCTTCTTCTGGTTCGTCTTTAAGAAGAAACACAATAGCTGCTGCTGCTTGTTCACTAGCACGAACTTTGCGGTTAGACTTGAGGCGATGCCAATCGCTAGGAGAAATGCTCAGCTTTTCCATCAAAGCTTGGGCGAGTTCGAGGGTACTAAATTCATCCAGTTGACTGGTTTTAGGTAGCTGAGTTGATTGAGACATGATATTAAGTCCTTCCTTGCTGAGTCATTGGTCATTTGTCTAATACTAATCACCAATGACCAGTGAAGTTCGATTATTGGCAGACCCATATTTTATCTTAGTTTACAACTTGTAAATGAAGCCGCCTAAACAACCGTTCGAGCCATCTCATGAAGAAAATCAGGAACAAGATTTTGAACAAGAATTATTGACAGCAGAGCGATCGCTCCTGTCATTGAAAGAACGTTACACTCAAGTGCAAGCAGACAAGTCTCGTCAAGCAGAATTACAAAAACGCCTCAAAAAACTACGTCGCAATCAACTACCAGAAGTGAAAGCCGAGTTAAGGCAAATTAAACAGCAGTTGGAAGTGCTAGAACTTAACTTGGAAAGTCAGTTGTTTTCTTGGGGTAGCCTCAAGGAACCATTCTGGCAAGCCATCCGCTTTGGTGGATTGGGCGTTATCATAGGCTGGATATTAAAGTCTTTAGCTGGATAGTATGGTAAGTCGAAGGATTGCAGAAGTATTGCGAAGTGGTCAACCTGATGAGTCGCTTATAGTTCAAGGCTGGGTTCGGACAAAACGGGAGTTGAAAGGGTTTGCTTTTATTGAAGTCAACGACGGCTCATCCTTGGGTAGTTTGCAAGTGGTACTCAATCAGGATTTACCAGACTACGACAAGATCTTGAAACAGTTGAATACAGGTGTCGCAGTGGGAGTGGCTGGGGTACTGGTGGCATCTGTCGGTAAAGGACAGCGAATCGAGTTGCAAGCCCAGAAGGTGAAAGTCCACGGGGAAGCTGATCCCGAGACCTATCCTCTGCAAAAGAAACGCCACTCCTTTGAGTTTTTGCGAACAATTGGACATTTACGAGCACGTACCAATTCCTTGGGTGCAGTCTTCCGCGTGAGGAACGCTGTAGCAGTCGCAATTCACCAATTCTTCCAAGAAAGAGGCTTTTTGTGGGTACACACTCCCATCATCACAGCGAGTGACTGTGAAGGGGCGGGTGAACTTTTTAGCGTGACCAGTTTAGATCTCAAGAACATCCCACTCACGGAAACTCAGTCTGTAGACTATAGCAAAGATTTTTTTGGGAGACCGACATACTTAACAGTGAGTGGTCAGCTAGAAGCAGAAATCATGGCGATGGCGTTTAGTAACGTCTACACTTTTGGTCCTACCTTCCGTGCAGAAAATTCCAATACCTCCCGCCACTTAGCAGAATTTTGGATGGTAGAGCCAGAAATGGCTTTCTGTGATATCCAAGGAGATATGGATTTAGCTGAGGCATTTCTCAAGCATATTTTCAAATATGTGATGGAAACTTGCCCCGAGGATATGGAATTTTTCAATCAGCGGATTGATAATACTGTACTGGCAACGGCAGACAACATTATCAATAATGAATTTGAGCGCATAACTTATACACAGGCGATCGCTCTCTTAGAAAAAGCTGATGTCCAGTTTGAGTATCCCGTGAGTTGGGGCTTAGATTTACAGTCAGAACACGAACGTTATCTTTGTGAACAACTTTTCCACAAGCCGGTCATCGTCACTCATTACCCAGATCAAATCAAAGCATTTTATATGCGCTTAGACGACGACGAAAAAACCGTCGCCGCAATGGATATCCTTGCGCCGAAAATTGGCGAAATTATTGGCGGTTCCCAGCGGGAAGAACGCCTAGAAGTTTTGGAACGCCGCATCCAAGCCCAAGGTATGAAGTTAGAAGATTTGTGGTGGTATATCGATTTGCGTCGCTACGGTAGTGTCCCTCACGCTGGTTTTGGACTGGGTTTTGAACGACTCGTGCAATTTATGACAGGGATGGGAAATATCCGCGATGTGATTCCATTCCCACGTACACCGGAAAATGCTGATTTTTAGTCATTAGTTGATTAATAGTAGGGTGCACGCTAATTGAGCAACAGCGATCCCCAACAATCAAAAAAGCTGGATTGGAAGCATCTGCAATCATTTCACCGATGAGCGCGATCGCATATGACAACTTCCACAGCGCGACATTGGGTTTGATTGCGTTTTTGCGGTTACCTATGTTACATTTACGCTTAAATACGGTAATCTCATCGACAATTCGTATATTAGAATTCAGGATATAGTGCGCCAGAAATCTGTGGCAGATTAAACCAGCACTCAAAAACTTGAATAGGAAGCTACTATGGCACTTTCCAGTAAACAGGTATCTACCACCGAATTTCAAGACGGGCGACGGATGCAAAGTCGCATTCAGGTTCGTATCCCCAAACATTTCCACAAAAAACCAGTCATTTCAAGACTGGTTTCTCAGTGGGGCGTTACAGTCAATATTACTGCTGCTCAGTTAGGTGATCGCATACCACAAGAAGGCTGCTTTGAGTTAGAAATTCGAGGAACCGCATACCAGATTGAAAGCGCTTTAAGTTACCTGGATCAACTGAATGTGGAAATTTGGCATCAATCCACTACTGAAGAAGATGGCTGGTAAATGAGGTGAGGAGTTAGGAGTTAGGAGTACCCCCTGTTAAGGTGTACTAACGAAGTACTAGTCGAAAGCCTTATTCTTACGTTGTGTCCCTACCTCTTGAACCAAAAATTGAGCGCAAACATGATTTTTTGCTTTCATATTTTAATCGGTGCA
>Ga0116229_10010405_pt1 | contig 13959 bp, 8 predicted proteins | sample S1TSphgellanicum_3_FD_87313 | JGI IMG/M metagenome (GOLD analysis project Ga0116229, IMG submission 87313) | Host-associated microbial communities from peat moss isolated from Minnesota, USA - S1T2_Fc - Sphagnum magellanicum MG | ecosystem: Host-associated > Plants > Peat moss > Unclassified...
CTTAACCTGGAATCATAATCCTAGTTCTTTCACAATTCTTATGTTACACCTAAATTGGTTTGTAATGGAGGCCATAAAATATTTTGAACATGTGAAGCGATTCTCTGCATGAATTCATGTCTAGAAGCTTGGAAAATGTGAAACAATTAGCATGGGAGAGTTGGTTCCCAACTACATGATTAAGTGTGGTTTGGAATTGGTTGAAACAAACCAGCTACCCATGATTTTTAAATTATCAGCTATATGTTTCACCACTTGTTACATACCTACCAATTTCAGGCTTGGAAAATTGGTTTATTCGGAACAAAATAAAAGACCCTCAAGATCCATGATTTGCCACTTACCACTTATGAGGCCCATTCCCCTATGGATAAGGACATGATGGGCCCGATACGGAAAAGGTTAGCTGCCATTCCATTAGGTGATAACAGGTCCTACCCGGGTTTATTCCAATGATTGGAAGATGGAACCCAAAACAGGGCTTTAATCCCCATTAAAAATGACATCCTACAGGGGGCCATCTAATGTCCCATCCATGAATGTGCCATCCATGTAAAGTCTACCATCAGACCTATGACAATGCCTAGGCAACATGGGAAAGAGCCAAGGCAACCTATAAAAAGCCTTTAAAAACTAAGAAAAAGCTTGATCATCTTAGGGAAAAGCCCAAACTCCCGGTGAAAAAGCCTTAGTAACTAGGAAAAGATTCAAACATGTGAAAAAGCTTGAGCAACATAGAAAAAAATCAAAAATGCCTATGAAAAAGCATCAACAATTTATGAAAAACCCCAAGATGCCTATGAATTAGTCTAGACACTTTTTTTTAAAGCCCCAAAATGTTTATGAAAAAGCCTAGACAATTTCAAAAGTTCTCCAAGATGCTTATGAAAAAACATGGGCAACCAACGTACCAAAGAACCCGTGCAATTTATGAAAAAGGCTAAGTAGTCTAGGATAAAACCTATGCATCCTATGGTGCCTAGGAAAGAGCACATGTAATTAAAAAAAAGTTTAAGCAGCCTAGGAAAAAATTTCAACACCCTAGGAACCAATCTAAATAACTTATAAAGAGAACTAGACAACCTAGGAAAGTGTTTAGACATCTTATAAAAAAGCTTAAACAACCTAGGAAAAAGCCCCGGCTAGTTTAAAGCCTATACAAGGAAGAAAATGTATAGGTAGTTTAGAAAGAGCCTTTGTAGCCTAGTCCATTTAGGAAAAGAGCCCATGACTCAGCCTAGGAGAGCTAGTAGCTAGCACTTAAGAACATGGTATTGACCTTGGTTCTCTAGTTTTCACCTTCAAGTCGAATGAATCTTCAACTCCATATAAATTATGGGTCACATGTTTATCCCCTACTATTTTTACCTTCCTACATTGTACCTTATTTTGGCTAAAACTTTTCCCTTTTGAAAAAACCTCTATATTTCATGGTTAAGTCTTTATCTCTTGACAAAACTTCTTTACTTATTGGTAAAACTTTTACCTTTTCACAAAACTTTTTTATTTTTTTACTAAACTTGTAAAACTTTTTTATTTTTTGGTTAAACTTTCACCTATTGACAAAACCTCTGCAATTGTTGGCTAAACCTTTATTTTTTGGCAAAACCTTTTTATTTCTCAACCAGACTTATATTTATTGGCAATTTTTTTTCTTTCATGGCTAAACTTGTACCTCTTTAAAAAAACCTGTTTATTTCATGACTAAACCTATAGCTCTTGGCAAAACCATTCCATTTCATAGCTAAATTTTTATTTCTTAGCAAAACCTTTCTATTTCATGGTTAAACATTTACCTCTTGACAAAACCTTTTTATTTCATAGTTAAACTTTTATCTATTGACAAAACCTTTCTATTTAATGATTGAACTTTTACCTCTTGGCAAAACCTTTCTATTTCATGGTTAAACCTTTAGCTTTTGACAAAACTTTTTTATTTCTTAACAAAACCTTGCTGCCTCATAGCTAAACTTCTACCTCAAGTTAGTAAAACTTGTCTAATTTTTTTGTTAAACCTTTACCTTTTGGCAAAACCTTTCTACTCCATGGGTAAACTTTTATCTTTTCGCAAGACCTTTATGTCTTCTTGGTTAACCTTCTACCCATCGACAAAACCTTTTTATTTATTAATTAAACCTTCATTTCTTTGTAAAACCTTTCAACTTCTTGCCTAAATTTCCATCTTTCAACAAAACCTTTAAAGTTCTTAGGTAAACCAATGTTTCTTAGCTAAACCTTTCAACTTTTTAACTAAATTTTTACCTTTTTGGCAAAACCTTTTTATTTATGCAGCTAAACTTCTTCCTCTTAGCAAAACCTGTTTACTTCATGGCTAAACCTTTATTTTTTAACAATACCTTTTTATTTCATTACTAGACCTTTTATCTTTTGGCAATACCTTTTATTTCATTGCTAAATCTCTACCTATTGGCAAAAAAATTATATATTCTTCACAAAAAAATTTATCTTTTAGCAAAATCTTCTTTTTTAATTGTTAAAGTTTAAGCTCTTGACAAAATTGTTCTACTTCACGACTAAAGCTTTACTTTTTGGCGAAATTCCTTTATTTCATGTAAGGTTGTCATTGCATCCACGCATCTATCACAATGTGACAAATGCATTTGGATGTAAACACAACCTTGCATCACATCAATATAAGGTTAACATATGTCAACTTAGGGTTAATCCAAGTCAAAACAAGGTCGGGCTACCTGAAATACAATTAAGGACAACTAAAAATCTTGTCATTCAATCACCTTAAACCTTGTGGCAACTAGAAACAACTTTCAGTTGCCACATTTGTGTCATGATTGAAAAAAAATTGGGTGGTGACCAAACAAATTCAAACAATGATTGAAATTTTTGATAAAAAACTAATTTTTTAATTACTAGATCAATGGTGGGGATTAACACCATTGCCCTTTGAAGAGCTATCAATGTTTGTCTCAAATCTGCTTTTCTGGAGGGAATGAAAGGTGTGCCCTCAAAAATCTTTGGGATTCCACCATCATCAAATACCACATTGCACTTTGGGCCGGCCATTACAAAATTTGAACCCTACTTCTTTGGACAACATAAATTAACAGATAATTCAAATGACACTTGGAAGATGAAAAAACCCAACATGCAAATAAGGTGCAGAGGTAAAATTCATGGTGGATTTTACACACAAGGAGAGGGGAGAAAATTGCAACTCAAAACTTCTGCGAAACCTAGAGTAGATTTGAGAAAATTGAAACATTAGTTAAGATGAAGAAGAACAAAGCTACATGTAGAAACCATTGTTCTAGTAACATATTAAAACTTTACATTTTGAAGCATCAAAAGAGGAGCAAAAACTTGAAAAAAGTTGCAGCTACCTGCAAAAGGTTTGGGTTGTGGCAATGTTTGGTCTTTGGTGTGCCATGGAGCTTATCCATAATCTATTAAAATTAGCCGTCATTTCAAAATCCATCTCTAGGCGGGTAAAGCTTTATAGTTTAAACTAAAAGTTTGTTGCAGTCGACAACAAAGAGTGTCAGACTTTATTTTTGTCATTTCAGTCTTTACTATCACCAACAAAAAGGTGTGATAGTGATAGTAATGTTGAATTAACAATACAATTTTTCAAGGAGACAAAATGTTTAGCTGAAAAACCATGATAAACAACTTTTTTTTTCCTGGCCAATTGGTGGAAATTTTCAACCTCTCAAAAATATATATATATTCTGTTACAGATTCTTGCAAATTTCTCCTAATTTGATCACACCCTAAAAGAAAGAAAGTTCACCAGATTTAGATAGGTTTCTAGTACTAAGGCAAGTTTTTCTGCCCCATTTTCTACTGTTTTTTCAAAAACTTGTTCCCATCAATGCTAAATCCTTTTTGGGACTATTGCCACCAGTGATGTTAGCATCACCAAAACGGGAAAAAAGGGACTAGTGATAAAGTACATGTGAACCGGGGATTAATGGGTTCTAGGGTGACAATATTGTATCTTGGGTGACAATAATGGGTTTTGACCTTCTATTTCACATGAGAACTAATCTGTATCTAGGATTTTAACACCATACTCTCCCCCACACACCATGGGGATGAAAGCAGATCATTTGACATGAACCTAAAACTGGATGACATTTCATGAATTGGATGCAATTAACCATATACATTGTGAAATTCTTATCATATGGTCTTATGGTCAATTTCCTTCATGAAGTTCATTTTCATCCATATGGTCTAAGTTCTTTCCGTGGGCTCCACTGCTAATAAAATTGTTTTGCCATTTACCACCACTTAATCAAGTTCACGCAGCCCACCAATCTAGAACCAACTTGTAGACTAATTTAACTGCAGAACACCTACTTACTGCATCAACTGAAAATTTCCTTAACCCCTATTGGCCATTCAGGGGTTAACCCTTAACCCCTAAAGGAGGCAGCACACACATTTCCGCGGATCTCCAAATATTTAAAGTGTTGTGATTTTTGGGGGAAAAAAAAAATTTCCAAATTTTTTGAGGGCAGCAGGTTGCAGGTGTCTAACGAGGATAGTTACTTTATGTGGAAATTGAGAATAAAAAAACGAAATTTGACTATTTTTATTGTGAGTTTTACCCTTGACAATTGGATTCTGGAGGGTGGCAGAGCCTGCCTCGACTCCACCTGTCGAGTGAGGTCAGGTCAGCATGGGGGAGCAAGTTACAGATTTTAGGTGCAGCCCTAACGGTTGAACCCCTTGGCAAGAAAGCCACATTCCTTCCATTATGTTGATCTGGTTGAAAGAGTTATGCCAAATGGGGGGGAGGAGAGGGGGGGTTGTATGGGTAGATGATAGGCTTGTTTTTCATTTTCACTTTTGGCTGAAGAGAATCTTATGATATCTTGGGCCACAACGCCCAAAATTATGGGTAAAGTTAGTGGATGCAATGTGAATTGGGTTTGACATGTTTGTCATATGTAGTTGTGTGTATCTACCATTTGAATTTCAGACACACCTTTATGGGGGGTTTTGCATTTTTTATATTAGTTTGAGGTAGAATCAGGGTAAAAGGCATTTGTAAAAGAATAATTTTCGCAATGGTGCATAAACAATTTATGTATGGCCAAGCTGTGCGTAGATGATATAGGCTTGTTTTTTTATTTTCACTTTTGGCTGAAGAGAATCTTATGATATCTTGGCCCACAATGCCCAAAATTATGGATAAAGTTAGTGGATGCTATGTGAATTGGGTTTGACATGTTTGTCATATGTAGTTGTCTGTATTTACCATTCGAATTTGACACACACCTTTATGGGGGTATTGCATTTTTTATATTAGTTTGAGATAGAATAAGGGTAAAAGGCATTTGTAAAAGACTAATTTTGCAATAGTCATAACCGGTGTATGAATGGCAAGGCTGTGTGTACATTTGGTTGTAAAGTAGTTGAGGTATTCCATGTGAAGTTTTGACTCCTTTAAAAGATTTGGGAGAGTACGGGCACATTGGGGTTTAGGTTGTTAAGTGCAGAGATGTATTAGTCATGTGTAATCCTCTACTTCCAATGTTTTGAGCATTATGGTGACTTATCTGACTTTACATTGGTACAGTTTTTAAATTTGTTTAAACATTTGTTTTATCTTCAAAAAATTCAAGATGAAAATGTCAAAAATGCAATCACTTTTGAAATTTGGCTGCATAAGGCTTTGGAAATTGCCCTTCTAGGGGGTAAAGAAAATTATTCTGTGGGTTATATATCTAGAGTTGTATAGTTAAGTCCATTTGACTTACCAGACATGTCCCGGTTTTTCAAAAACTTGAAAATTAACTATGGGGCGGTTCCTTGTATGTTGTTATTAACTTTCTCTCCTTACCAGCCTGGTAAGAATAGTTCATATTTTTCACAATCTTGAATGGTATAAATATTGGGGGTTTTTTTAATGTCTTACCATGGGAATATATATACGGGTAGGTAAGTGCATACCACTTTTAATTGCAGACTGTGATTAACACAAGTTTAATGCATAACTATGATCATGGGCATGTGTTGAGGCAATCGTCAAAACACCTTAAATCACCTTAAATAGAATCACCTGCACTGACCCAACTTTTCTTAATCTCCTCTCCATGCATTATGCACATCACCTTACACTTTGAATCATCAACACCCCATGTCCCTTCAGTAAAAATCAGACCGAAGCCATTCTCCCTCCCTCGTTACCAACACCAAGACATCTCAATCACCCATCACCAGATTTGAATGTTTCTTCAAGCAATATTCCAAGATAAATTGTTAGCGATATTTTTTAGCCAAAAATACTAATGGTTTTCTTATTATTAAATAAGTATTTTATCACTATTGGGGTCTTGTTCCAATCCATTAGTATGAGTATCACGCAATCAAACCAACAAAGACATAGCTAAACTCATTCTCATCCACTGGAGATACTAAACAAGCAAAGAAAACAAAAGGAATTAAAATAAAATAATGCATTAATCTTTTTTGTCCAAAGTTCTTTCCATCACATCTTTGTTCTCTCCATCCTCACAGAGCTTTCACCTCTGCCTTCCTATTCTATTCCATCAATCTTTTCTTCCACTGGTGACAACCCCTTCCTTTCTTGATTCTTCCCTTAAATGATACAAGAGTTAGTTAGAGTTGTTTCTGCATTACCAATTTGACTTATTGATGTCAAAACGATTAGCCAATTCTATCAACTTGTGTAACCAGTCTTCCACTATGTCTGCCCAATTTATCATAGCAAGTAGGCTAGTTCCTCTACTATGAGTCTAGGTATGGTCAGGGTGTCAAAAAAGACTGTCTTGTGAAAATATGCAATGTAGCCTCTCAATTAGCCTCGTTCTGAAAATTTTGAGGCAAACTTATATTGCAAGTTTTATTTGCTTCATACATACATATATTATTAAGGTAATATTCTTTGCATAACTTTTTTAGTTTGAAGAAGTGTAAAGGTTTTTGACAAGTCCTAGAAAAAAATCTAAGACACATGGTTTTTGAATGAAAAATAAAAATGAATTATTTTTTCCCAAGTTTTATAGCACAAAGACATTAGGTATTAAGGTTTATAAAACAGTCAATTGCCACAAGGATTCAATGCCTTGTACTTTTGCACAAGACTCCAAACTTTGAAATTTATGGGTTTTTGGGCCATAAAAAAAAAGGTCCCAAATTGATTTTTTTAAAGAATTTTTTCTTTCATAGGTGCAAACAATCTATACTTTAAATGTTGGTAAGAAAAAATAATTATTTATTTCATTTAACAGTCAAATGGAGAATGGGAAATCCAAGGATAAAATACGATTCAATTTTGCATAGTCCTAGTATTTCTTGGATTGAAAACACCTATCATACACAATGTGAGATGAGATCACATAAACATCACATTGAAATCACTTAAGTGATCTTAGTTGTTCATTTTTTCTCAATCAAATGTTTGCCTTTTGTTTTTCTCATTTTGGCATTTGATTATTAATTGTTGTAGTTTGTTCATGTGTATAGTGTTTTTGAATTGTTCTATGTTTTGGAAGAACTATTGAGCTTGATGACATGAACTTGAATGATTTAGAGGAAGTTTTAGGAACACTTGCACTTGACATTGAATATAATTATAAACCCAACCCTTTCAACCCAAACCTCATTTTTTATGGGAGCCATTACCCTAGTTTTGTATAGACTGCCTTAATGTTTGGTTTATAAAGTTTCAACAAATGTGCGTATGTGGGGCATTTAGATGATTTCATGTACTTTTGTTCTAAAAAATGCCTCTTATCAAGATTACACTTTGTGTGTGTGAAAGAAGGAGTGAACATTTCTGTTAAGGGAGTAAACAAATTATATTGTTTTTGGGACTTACAAGGCATTACGAATAGGAATAAGCCATTAAACAAGTGGTGGTTTGAATTTTGAATTCTTGTTGATTCTTGTTTTGTTTTGTTGATTCATGTTGATGGTGACCAGGGGACTTCCCAAGAATGGGAGTTTTGGAAAAGTGAAGGACATTTGTAAACACATAATTTTGGAGTAAGAATAGAGATGTAGGTATTTTGTAGCAAAAATTATAGATTTTGGTGTTTAACACTACATATTTAATTTTGTTGTTTGATTACACTTTACTAGAACAAGGATTTTTGCTGTAATTTTCTTGAAGTTTTTAGTCACCTAAGAAGTATAGACTTCTTCATGGATTTCCGCATTCAATTTGTTGTGTGAATCATTTGTGGTATTAGAAATATCATGAAAATGAACTATAATTTTGTTTGTAGTTATTTTACATTGTATTTTGAAATACAGATTCTGGTTATCAGAAATAACCATGAATTTGGTGTATTAATGGATTACAAATATAGGTGTGTTTACGATTAATGCAAAATTGTGAATGTGTGAATATTTGTATTGCAAAATTGTTGTTACAATAAATGTGGAATAGTTTTGCAAGAATTAAATCCATATCTACCAATTTCGTACATATTTTTCATTAGCAAATTGGTGGTTTTTAATAAGTGTTGACAAGGACTAAATGCATTTGATTAGTTAGGTTTCAACTATTTAAAACCCTAGTAGTTTGTTTTTGGGCATATCCATTTGTCTTATTGAAAGTTTTTAAAAGTGATTGAAATGTTTTTGGGCATTGCCCAAAAATTGGGTCACAAAATTTTCAATCACCTTATTTGGTAACTAAATGCGATTGAATGCGATTGAAAATTGCCAACCAAATTGTTTGAACATTGCTCAAAACAATTAAAACAACGATAAAAAAGTTTTAGGCAATGATAATTTTTTTCAATCACATGATCAATGGCCGGTATTGATTGGATGACTAAAATTTTTTGAGCATCTTTTTTAACCATGAAATATAGAGGTTTTTTCAAAAGATTAAGGCTTAACCAAAACAAGATACGACATAAAAAGGTAAAAATAATAGGGGGATAAACCTGTGTATTGTAATTTATAGGGTGTAATTTATAAGGAGTCCATGGTTCATTTGACTTGAAGGTGGAAAACCAGTGAACCGAAGTTGGTAGCATGTTCCTTGGTGTTAGCTTTCTCAGGCCGGGTCATGGGCTCTTTTCCTAAGTGAATTAGGTTACAAAGGCTCTTTTCTAGGTTACCTATACATTTTCTTTTTTGTATAGGCATTAAACTAAAGGGGCTTTTTCTTAGGTTTACTAAGCTCTTCTATGGGATGCCTAGGCTCTTTCCTAGGTTGCTTAGTTCTTTTTATAAGTTGCCTAGATTGGCTCCTAGGGTGCCAAAGCTTTTTCCTAGGCTACTTAGACTTTTTTTTTAATTTACATGCGATTTTTCCTAGGCACCATAGGGTGCTTAGGCTTTATCCTAGACTACTTAAATTTTTTCATAATTTGCATAGGTTCTTTGGTACGTTGGTTGCCCATGCTCTTTCATAGGCATTTTGGGGATCTTTTGAAGTTGCCCAAACTTTTTCATAGGCATTTTAGGGTTTTTAAGAAAAGTGCCTAGGTTTTTTCATAGGCATCTTGGGGTTTGTCCTAATTTGTTCATGTTTTTTCATCGGTGTTTAGGTTTTTTTTAAGTTTTTAAAGGCTTTTTATAGGTTATTTTGGCTCATTCCCATGTTGCTTAGGCATTTTCATAGGTTATTTGGGCTTTTTCCTAAGGTGCCTAGGCTTCTTTAAAGAATATTTAATTTTTTCAATACATTGCCTCGATTATTTCTTAGGATGCTTTGGCTTTTTTAAGGTGCCTAGACTTTTTCATAGGATACTTGAGTTTTTTCCTAGGGTACCTACCTTATTTTAAAGGTCTTCCAGACCTTTTCATAGGATGCAGATGTTTTTTATTAGGTTGAGTAGGCTCATAATAAGGTTTCTAAGGTTTTTCATAATCTTCATGGATATTTTTTTAGTCTAGGCATTTCCATAGTTTGCTTAATGAATTCCTAGGCTACATTTTGCTATCGAGAGGTTGGGGCTCTTTCCCCTTAGGCTTAATAAAGGCTTCCCACTTAGTAAATGCCTTTGGACATAGCATGACCCTTTTGCTTCTAGGGGATTTGGGCGTTCTTAAGATATGTAGGTGGTTTAGGCCTCTTGCGGACGAGCTTGGGTTTCTTTTACTAGATATGGGCTTGTTTAAGTCTTTATGGTGAGGTGTAGTTTTCTTAGACATAGGGTCAAGGTGGTTCCTCCCTCCTTAGCATGGGCTTGGTCTTCTTGGACAGGGAATGGACTTGTCTAAGTCTTTTTGGTGAGGTCTCATGTTTTTTAACATAGGATCAAGGCAATTGAGGTTTTTTAGGTGTGGGCTTGGGCTTCTTTAATTGAAGAGGGGTTTGTCCAAATCTTTTGGTGAGATTTCAAGCTTCTTGAACATGGGCTTAAGCTTCTTAAACATAGGCTTAAAAATTGTCCCCATGCTCTTAGATAGAAAGATGGGCAAACATGAATCACTTGAACTCAAGAAGCTCATTGCTTCTTGCTAAGAGGCTATGTCAATTTTAGCACTGTACACTTGGGTTGAAACTTACTAAACATCTACATCCAAGTGGTCGAAGCCTCTTGGGTCTAGCTCAAGATTCTTGGACATTAACATGGACTACTACAAGTCCAATCAAACCTTATTCTAATCATAAGCATGGCCTTCTTGGAGAGGGACCTAGGCTCCTTGAACACATGCCATTTTCAACACACTACCAAGTTAGGCCAAAGCTTTAGAGTTACATGAAAACCCCCTGATATTGATTAAAACGAATGAAATATATTATAAGGAATACATAAATAAAATATACAACATTGCAAACGACTCAAGGCCAAATACGCATAGATTTTTAGACCTTGGGCCAACTATTCGTGAACTTTAAAACCGAAGGTCAATATTCATGAACTTTTAGACCAGGGCAAGTATTGCATGGATTGTTAAACCCTGGATCTATAGGGTGACTGAAAACCCTTATAAAAAAACATGTTTGAAATCACCTAGCATATTGTTAGGTGTTCTCCTAGGTTTTTTGGGATTCCAAAGACTTAGATAAGATAGCGATTCCATTCTGAGTGGATGAAAATCATGGGCCAAGGTTCACTCCAAGCATGGTCTTTTTGCTCTTGCATAGCTGGTTCACTATGGCCCAGCATCATGAAATATCTAATAGATCTAGTCTTGGGTAGGAATTTGAAAACCCTAAGAAATGCCTAGGAAATCTTACATCTTTGGTCTCCTTTAGGGGATATGCAAGATGTAAAATTTTAAAATGTTGTAAATTTCATATTTGCCGTCACTAATGAATCCTTTTTCATTAGTCTTCCTGGAAGACAAGTATGCAAAATCTTTCTAAAACATAGGATGATGCCTAAAGAACTTAAAGTTATGTGAGGAATGCAAAGCAAAGCAAAGCAATTATGAACCCACAGGGAAAAAGCAGCTGAAGTGTAAAGGGTCTGCCCATTAATTGGCAAGCTCAAACAAAATCATGAGAACTACCTATCTCCCATCCAAAGTTCCAGAAACAATTTGCTCTGATGGGCCAATCAAAAACATCCTATTCACAACAAATACAAACAACTGAATTTTGGAGAACCCAAATTAAATTCCCAAATGCACCAATCAATAATAGAGTATTATGGAAATTTGGGGAATATTAATTACATAATATCATCATCATTACATATAGTAAAGTACGTCGGGATGAGAAATGAAGCCTCCCCTGAATCCATCCCGTCGTCCATCCCGTCATCCATCCGTCCCGTCATGGTCTTGATGAGCGCAGCAGGGTATGAGGGCAACTGGCAGAACTCACACTTAAGCCACAGTGTGCGTAAGTACATGTGTGCATTTACTGTCTCCGTGCCTTTTTCGCGCTCACGCACGCTCTCTCTCTCCGCACTGTGTAGACTCTGAGAATGTGCACTGCAACAGGAGTGGTGCGATTTCCGACGGAACCTTTTTTGGGCGAAATTTAAAATGAGATTTTCAACAGCCGTAAAAATCTCATTTTACTTTCGCCAAAAAATCTGAATTTCGACGCAGCCTTTTTTCGGCGAAATTTAAATGATATTTTTCTGAAAAAAATAAACGCATAAAAATCGGAAAAAAATGAAGATAGACAAAAGAAGAACAGAAAAAATAAAAACCTGAAACAAACCTAAACAAAACAAAGTGAAAACACAAAAACTATAAAAAAAAAATGGAAACAAATGAAACAAGGACAGGGAAATACAATAAAATAATTTTAAGAGAAAAACAAATTACAAAAAAAAGAAATCAAATAAAGAGTAAAAAATAAGAAAAAATAAAACTAATAATAATAAAAAAAACCCTACTTGAAAAAGAATGAGATATGTCTTCTTTCTCCAAACTTCAAACTTGCATCCAAATAAACAAAGATACAAAAGTGAAAAAGAAACACTTTATTTTTATTATAAATAATAATAATAATAACATAAAACACATAAAATATATATAATATATAATATAAAAGTTCTTAAAAAAACTAAAACATGAACCAAACATTGTTGAAATAACACACCTGTGCATTAGGCAGGGGTTCACACTAGTATCAGTAATAGGAAGAATTTGCGATTCTGTTTATCGTAGTATCAACCAAATGCCCGGAACCGGGTGGTATAAAAAAATGATACCCGTTCAACCCTGGAGGGAAAAAAAAAGTCTACGGCTGCGTTCTCTGTCTCTTTCTCTCAAGTCTCCACGAAAGATCTTTTTGCAGAGTTAGATGTGGCGAATTTATTGCTGCCAGATGAATGGAAGTACTTAGCATGCAACCGTTGATTTGTGAAAGATAAGACAGTTGTGTAAAAGAGAGTAGGAAGGCGACAGTGAAATCCTTTTCTCCTTGTTCCGATTGTCTCTGGCTCGCCTCCGCAGTCTCTTTCGCTTGTTCAGTTTTCGGCGGCTGGTTTTGTTGCGGAACGGGACGAGCTGGCGTCGGAGGTGGTGTCGGAGATGGTGATCGTCTTTGTTCATCACTGATGCAATACGAATTCGAAGATCTGCATAAGTTCCAGTATCAAGCATTTTTTTTTCCCTTTAAGCTTCTCTTCGAAATTTCTTTCTGGACTTATTTGCTTGACCTTCAAAGTAGCTGCACATGATATTGCTACTGTAGTAGATGCGGTCACTCTCGTGATCGTCGGTCCCTCGTCCGAGATATAGGACTCGAAGGCCTCCTCTAGTTTTTTCCGTGATCGGTAAAAAACTGAGAGCTGCATCCGTTTTAAACTATTTTTTTCAATTGCAGTTTCGATGAGGGACAAGGTGTGTCGGTATATGAGGAACGCTTCTGCGTGTTGGTTCTTGCTAACCTCGGCTAAGGTGTCATACGACTCCAATCCCGGACTTGATTTTTGCAGTGAAACCTCCTTCCTCAGGTACTTCTGCTCCGCTTCAACAGTAGTTTTTTTTGGTTCACTGACGAACCGTTTCATGTGCGACCACATTCTCCGGATCGTTGTGTCTCGTGGTTTGAGCTCACCCTTAATAAGTGTCAGCTTGTTTGTTTTTCGTAGGTTTATTAGGTTGTAGTATTACCAGATGGTCTTTGCTTTTGCTTTTACATCTAGTCTCATAGAGGCTTCCCAAGATGTTGGAAGGTTAGATAATTGCTGTAGAAAAGGCGTCTTGCAGAAGACAAAGCGACAAAAAGGTGGGTATATATGCATCTGATGTGTCATTGCTGGTGCTTCAGATTACCGAACACCAATGAATTCAACCAAACTTAGAAGATAGACCTCTCGCAAAGGCATGGCAGTGTATTCCAAAGCCAACCACATTCCAGGAGTGTGATGTTGATGTAGGAGATCCATCTAGAGAGGAGGAACACCATCATCTAATTTTTTCTCTGGAGCAACTGATGGATTAGCAGTGGGCTGCCAATTTAGAATATTGGTCTCACCTGGTTATCAGATGCTGAAAGAAGCAGAGTAGGCACTTGAACGTGGATCCAGTTGCTCAGCCTCAAATCTGTACTGCCTCTGTTATATTTGCTTCAGA